>ORJL011499331.1_pt1 | contig 10502 bp, 11 predicted proteins | sample 1779941 | NCBI WGS metagenome assembly ORJL01 (sample SAMEA104232317, study PRJEB22302) | groundwater metagenome | biome: forest; feature: aquifer; material: groundwater | place: USA | collected 2011-08-07 | depth 5.8 m | reverse complement strand
GTGGTCGCAGCGTGCGGGCGTCGGTGGCGACGACGGGGGAGATCTACGGGGCGATCCGCGCGCTGAAGCAGGCGGAGCGCGATTCCAAGGTCCCACCCGAGGAGCGCGCACGAGAAGAGCGGGCGGCGGTGGCGACACAACGGTTCTTCAGGCGTCTCGGGGTGCGGAGGGTGGTCGCGCACGTGGTGAGGAGGGGAGGCGAGGCCCAGATCGCGCTGTTCGTGCCGCTCGAGGTGGCGGAGGCGCTGGGGGCGGGGGGGACGGGGACGACCTACGTGAAGGCGCGAGTCACGCCGCGGTTGGGCGCGCGGGGCGCGCAGGTCGTGGCCGGGGCGCGCGGATCGTCGCGGAGGGCGCGGGCTGGGTAGTCACGGGCCCGCACGAACGACCGCAGCATCGCGATGTAGGTCCGCATACTACTGTCGTGCGCGCACGACTGTTCGCTCGGTCTGTCGGGCGGCGATCACATCCGGGCTACGAGTCCTCGGGCGCGCCCGCGGCCAGTCGCCGCGGGGTCGTCCGTCGAGGACCAACGCGCGAACGCCAAAAGCGCTACGACGTCAATAAATGGTAAAATTTGTAGTTGACGTTTGCAATCGATTCGTCCAATATCAGACATCATGACACCGGGACGTCCTTCCACCCTTCGCGGCACCGACGGTGTCGCTCTCACCGTTCGCCTCTCTCGCGATGAGCGCGATCTTCTCGAACGAGTCGCGCTTCGCTCGGGTGCGCGTTCCGCCGCCGACTTCACGCGTTTGAAGGCGCTGACGGCGGCGCGTCGGGATGCAGGTGGCAACCGCGGCGCACGCCGCGGCGACGTTAGCTGCTGGGTCGAGTGCGACTGGTGCGGGATGCTCGTGCACGATCCGTCTCGATCGTTGACCTTGCTCAGCAAGCCAGCCCCTTGCTGCGGAGCGACCGGCTGCCGAATCATCTGGCCGAGCAACGCGCGATTCCTTCTCGAAGGACTCGCGAGTCTCGAAACGACCGAGGAGGTTGAAGGGCGAGCGGCGAGCTTGATTCTCGCTGCCGCGTGCGAAGCACTGCTCGGTGAGGTGCTCTGGAAGATGTTCGAGCGCCTCGAGATCATGCGCACAGTCGCGCTCGCGCTCGACAAACGCGCTTCAGATCGCGGTCGGAAGCTGTCGCTTTACGCGGATCTCGCAGGCGTTAGCGCGAAGGAGGTCCTCGTGAAGAAGGGCCACGGCGCCTGGTACCAGGCGTGGGACGAGCTCGTCGACACTCGCAACCAGATCGCGCACGGTGAATGGTACGCAGGCAAGAAGGGGCGGACGCTCGCCGAATTGGTGCAGGTCGTCGAGGAGGGCGTCATCGACGCGTTTGCGACGCTCCACAACTTCGCGATCGAGCGGATCGCCGTGCAACGGAGCGAGTGGAAGAAGATCCTGGAGCAGTCGGCTGCGAATCGGGCAGCCGCGAAACGTGTCTGACGAGAGTGGCGCGCTGTCCGACCCTCGTGAACTGAACGTGTAACCCTTCTTGGGTGGAAGCCCCGGGGCCCTCCCCGCCGATAGGGGGAATCCGCCGCGCTTCTCGCCCACCGCGGCGAGGGCCGAGGCAAGCCCGACGAGCATCGTGCTACGTTCGGATCGTGACTGCGGTCGACCTTCGGAGCGCCTCGGATTGGCTCAAGCTCCCGCCCCTCGAACTGACGCTTCCGACCACCGATCTGATCGTCCTCGCTGTCGGCGCCCTCCGGTGTTCAGAAGACCACGCACTGACGTGGGGCGTCGACGATCCCTGGTTGGTGTCCGTAGAGCCTCGTGCAGTTCTCGGTACGGTCACCATCCGCAACGGCGACAATGTGATGCTGTACCGGCTTCCCCGGGTGCTGTCGGAGTGGGCGATGGACGCTATGGACTCGTGGAGGCGTGGCGTGAAGCCTTACCCGTGTCGTGTTCGGTTTCGACTGCTGCCGGAAGGCATCGAGGTGTCGTACCCGGACGGCGGGCGCCGACGTGTTGGACCTTCCGCAGCCGGCAGTCGGAAGGAAGGGCGTCCGCGACGTCCGCGACACTGACCACGAGCGTTCGCTCGTTGCCTCGTTGCCAGATCGTCATGAGCAGTCAGGCAGCGCACCTCTTTCCTTGCCAGACAGCGTGCGGGGTCTTAACAGAGGACCACCATGGCTTCAGGAATCGAGCCACCCCCCCGATGGCGCCCCCAGTGTCCCGGGCTCCTGATCGTGGAGGGCAACGCGCGTCGCCTGCGCGCGGAGGGGCACACGCGCGTCAACGACGAGGTGCAACGTGCGCTCGGCCGTTGCGTTCAAGGTGGCCAGCTGCGGCTCCAGCGCATCCCCCTTACCTCTGCACGGGACCTTGCGACCGCCAAGATGATGGCGGAGTGGAGCACCTACGACGCGGTCGTCATTCTCGCGCACGGCGGTCCGAGCGGCGTCGAGATCGCCCCCGGTCTCTCGATTTCGTGGCAAGAGGTCGCTGAGTCTCTGGCGCCGACCGAGCCGAAACTCGTCGTAGCGATCGCATGCTTCGGGGGGCTCAATCACGTTTGCGATGCACTTTTCCGCGGCATCCCGTCGTTGAGGCGCGTCGTGGGCTCGCCCGCTCCGCTCACGATACGCGAAGCCACGCTCGCGACGTTCGAGGCGGTGCTCACCGCCCTGGGCGCGGAGATCCCGCAGGACGCGAGCGTCATTCTCAACGTGATCAACGCGCTCGCGACGAAAGGCGTAGTCCTCTCGCGTACCCGACATGCCGTCGAGACCACGGACGCGAGCGCCGCGTTGTTGGAGGACCTGATCGGGATCTTGTTGTGGGCGGCGCTTCACGAGCGCGGTCGAGGTGGGCTGCGCGAACCGCCGGGTCGCGTAGGGCAGCGCGGGCCCCGACGCCTCCATCCGCGCAAGTCGGGTGCGCGGTTCGTCGCCCTGCCCGATCGGCTTTTGCGGCATGGAACCGTCGCCTGAGCCGAAGCGGACGTCGCTCGCGGATCTCTTCCCGACCGCGCCGACGCTTGTCGTGCCGCCCGCGTTCGGCCGTTGGTCTCCCGTGTCGCCCGACGTCGGGATCCTCTCGCACGTCAGCGACGGCCTCGCCCGGCTAGACCTGGCGCGCCCAACTTTCCTGCCCGATCTTCGGCAAGCGCCTGACCTTCTCGCTGTCTCCGACTACTCGGGAGAGCATCCAGGGGCCCGCTACGATGTGTTGAGCTGTCTCGTCGCTGACCCGGGTTCGCTCGCGGAATGGGATCTTGCACGTCAGCAGGTTCGAACGAAGTGGCTCGGCGATGGTCGCCGCGTCGCTTTCAAGAGCCTCGGCGACAGGAATCGTAGGAGGGCGTTACCGACGTTCCTAGATGCTGCAGAGAGGCTCCGCGGCGTCGTTCTCACCGTTGCCGTGGACAAGCGCGTCGGCCCGCTGTTCGTTCGGCCAGACGTGCCGCGTGCACCGATTTGTGCGCGATGGAAGGACGCGATTCTAGAGAAGGTGCTCCGCTCGACGCACCTCGTCAGCCTGATGCTCGCCGGGCTGTCGCGACCCGCACAGAACGTCCTTTGGATCACGGACGAAGATGCGATCGCTGCGACGCACAGCCACCTTCGAGATCTGACGACGGCGCTCGCGTACGTGAGCAGCGGCTACCTTCGCCACGATCTCGGGCATTTGCGTTGCAGCACCACTAGCATTCAGAACGACCCTTCGCGGCTGGTGGAGGATCTCGCGTCCATCGCGGATCTCGCCGCCGGGACGTACGCCACCTACCTCGCGGCGCTGCGCGAGCACTTCTCCACGGCACCAGATCCGCGGCACGCGTCCATCCTGCAGTGGTTCGGGGCACCCGTAGGATCGCTCGCGCGCGTGTTCGTCACGATCGGGCCAGACGTCGGCAAGCGCCGCCGGGTTGAGGTCTCGACCCTCGGCCGCCATTGAGAATCAGCATCATTGGCCGTGGGTTGACGCCCTGACCCCAGGGGATCAGCATCTACGGCTCGTGGCAACGCAGACGAGCATCGAGTGGACAGAGACGACATGGAATCCCGTCCGCGGCTGCACGCGAATCTCGCCGGGCTGCGAGCACTGCTACGCCGAGCGAATGGCACACCGCTTCTCTGGGCCGGGCATGCCGTACGAGGGGCTGACGCGCCGGTCGAGGCAGGGACCGACCTGGACTGGCCGCGTTCGTCTGGTCTACGACGCGCTGGACGAACCACTCGCTTGGCGACAACCGCGAGTTGTCTTCGTCAACTCGATGTCCGACCTGTTCCACGACGACGTGCCCGACATGTTCATCTCCGCGGTGTTCGACACCATGTCGCGGGCGACGGCCCACACGTTCCAAGTGCTGACCAAGCGAGCTGATCGACTTCTGCGGCTCGCGCAGCATCTCCCGTGGCCGGCAAACGTGTGGATGGGCGTGAGCGTCGAGTCCGCGTCGTACGCCTGGAGGATCGATCGGCTTCGCGCGACGAACGCCGCGGTCAAATTCCTATCGCTTGAGCCGTTGCTTGGCCCGCTGCCCGACCTCGACCTGAGCGGGATTGGGTGGGTGATCGTCGGCGGCGAGTCCGGCCCTGGCTGCCGTCCGATGGAGAGTGCGTGGCTCCGCGGAATCCGGCAGCAGTGCGTCGATGCCCGCGTAGCCTTCTTCTTCAAGCAGTGGGGCGGGATTCAGAAGAAGCGGGCAGGGCGCCTGTTGGACAGCCGCACTTACGATGAGATGCCATCGCGCCCGGGGGGCATGCATGAAGGTCGACGACGAGTGGCGCTGCCGGTTCGGGGGTAGGCGCAAGGAAAACGGCAACTGCGAGAACCCCGCTGAAGACGGGCTGCCGTCGCAAGGCGTGGGCGAGTGGGCCGCCACGAAGTACGGCCGCATTCGCCTCTACATCGAGGCGACGCGCGCCGTGCGCGCGAAGTACTTGCCGCCGGTCGGTAACGGCGGCGCTGCGTACCTCGACTTGTTTGCCGGTCCTGGGCGTGCGCGCATTCGTGATCAACCCGAGACCGTTGCGGGGAGCGCGCTTATCGCCGTCGAGCACATAGACGCACCGTTCACGCGGATCATCCTGTGCGATCTCGATCCCGAAAACGTCCATGCACTCACGGAACGCACAAAGAACGACCACCGTGTCGCGATCGTCCAGGGCGACTGCAACGCCGAGATAGATCGGCTCGTCGCGTTGGTCCCGCCCCACGGTCTAAACATCGCGCTGATCGATCCGTTCGGACCTACGCCGATGAAGTGGTCCACCATCGCGAGAGTCGCAGCCGTGAAGCGGATGGACCTGTTGATCCACTTCCCGACCGGCGCGATCAAGAGGAACTTCTACCACCCCGGGTTCGATCACACCCTCGACGAGATGCTCGGGACGCCCGCGTGGCGCAGCAGGGTTCTCTCGGCGGAACATGTGCCGAAACTGATCGACGTACTTCACGAGCAGCTCGTCGAGCTCGGCTACGCGAGCGAGCGCGTCAAGACGCTGCCCGTGAAGGCCGACAAGAACCTACTTCTCTATCACCTCGTATTCGCATCCAAGGACGCGCGCGGAACAGCGATCTGGAAGAGCATCACGACGCACGACGGGGCGCAGCGCGGCATGCCCTGGTAGTGACGCGGATCGACGGTGGATCGAGCGCACGACGGCGCCGTCGATCGGCCGCGGATGTGCACGGCGCTCGCGCTGTCACGCGGTCGACGCCGTTCCGTTCACTCGAAGCTACGCGAGCCCGTAGAGAAGGGCGTCGGGATCCGGCAACTCGATCGTCGGCCGCGTGCCCGCCAGGAGCCGCATCGAGCCAATCACGCTCCCCACCTCGGCCTCTCCCATGTCGGAAAAGGGACTCGCAATCCCCCAGGGCACCAGGGGCATTCCAGCCGGCCACGGGTGTCCGTGGGACGGCACGCGGCCCTTGCCGATGCTCTTGCCCTCAACGACGAAATCGCACCTGTGGCCGCTGAACTGCGCCGGCAGGTCCCTCTGATCAATGCTCGCCCGATCGAACGTGGTCTTGTCGCGCCAACATCTTGCGGGCTGCTATTCTGCGGGCCCGTGCCCGCCGGGCACATGGCAGCCGACGACGGGCGATGGCCGAGGGCGCCTGCTCACGACGGCGCATTGGCCTTCGCCGCGACGAAGCGCGGCGAGGTGCTATGCGAACGCACGCCGTGCGACGCCTTCCGTGGCCAGCGCGAAAGGTCGTACGCGAAGGGCGCCGCCAACCGACATCCCGGGGCGTGATGGGTCACGTTGCCGCGCGCCGTCCGACCACAACGGGATGCGCACGCGGGAACGGGATGCCAGGAAACACTCGCATGCTGACGCGGTCACGCCGGCTCGGCAACTCGCCGTAGACGCTGTCGGCATGGAAGAACACCTTTCCCTGATCAGTCTCAGCGAAGAACTGCGTGCCATACCGGACCTCCATCACTTGACCTGTCACGCGGGGACCAAGCGGGTAGCAAAGCCCCGAAACCGCTCGCACCAACTCATCCGCGCTGATCCGGTCAGCCGGCTCCTTCGCAAGGCACTGCTTGATGATCGCGTACAGTTCCGCGGCCATCTCGCTGAATTGTGGCTTCTCGGCGAACGATGGAGGAGCAGGAACTTCGGCACGCTTGATCAGATCGACAGCATCGAAGTTCTTCCCAAAGGGCTTCGCACCAGAGAAGAACTCGTAGATCATCGCCCCGATCGACCAAACGTCCGCGGGCTTCTCACCGTACTTCGCTCCTCGGAGCATCTCAGGCGCCATGTAGGGAAGAGCCCCGGCCATTGTGCTGCTCGAAGTGATGGTCTCTTCGTCGAGGGTTTGCGAGAGCTCGGCCTCCGCCATCTTCGCGATGCCAAAGTCAGTGATCTTCACCGAAGCAAGATCGAGGCCCGTCGGCACCATGATGTTGCTCGGTTTCAGATCTCGATGGACGACGCCGGCATGGTGAGAAGCCGCCAGACCCTTCGCAACGTGATGCGCGACGTGCGCTGCGGCGTACGGATCCATCAATGGCATCGCCGTGCGGATCTGCTTCAGATCCCGGCCGCTGATGTACTCCTCGACAAGGTAGTCCGCGCCATCCGCGCTGACGTAGTCGAGAGTCCTCGCGACATTTGGGTGGTTGATCCGAGAAGCGATCTTCGCGCTGCGAGAAAACCGCTTCTCCGCTGCGGAGTTCTTTGGGCACTTGAGGGCCACCATACGATCAAACGACAGGTCGCGTGCAAGATACACATCCTGCATCCCGCCTTCACCGATCCACCCCACGATCGAGTATCGCGCGCCGATCGCCTCTCCCTCTCGCAGGCTCTTCCCTCGCGGGATACTGGACTTGGTCAAAGGACTACCTCCGGGTGAGAAACGTCAAACGTGACGAACGCCCTGTCCCGCCCGGTGCCCAGTGTGATCAAGCACGAACCGGCGAGCACATACCCAGCGGTCAGCGGAATGTTGTTTGCGAATGCTGTGCCAGTCACAGCCGTGACCGTGAAGTCGAGTCCGTCATATTCGACTCGGATCGACACTGCTTGACTCGGGTGGGTGAGATCCACGCGTTTCTTACTGCTGTCAATATGATATGTTGTGCCATGGTGTGTTATCAGAGCGCGATGTTTGTTTGCCACAAGGTGCTTCGCGATCAAGTCGCGCAGCGTCGCCAGAGCCGGGCGCAGGCTTGGATCCACCGAGAGACATCTTGGCATCTCAGCCGCGACGCCAGGCGGGAGACCCAACCCCGAAAACTCGCCTCCGGTTGGAGCCGGCGGCATGGCGCTCAAGTTAGCTGGAAGGCCCGTGGGCCCGAGGCTTATCGCCGTGCAACCGAACGCGTAGACATCGATCGCCGTCGTGAAGCTAACAAAGCCGGTTTGGAAGAGTTCGGGCGCCGCGAAGCCCGGAGTGCCGATGAAACCGTGTGTGTCCGCCTTGCCCACTTCGCGGGCGAGCCCAAAGTCGAAGATCTTCAGTACGCCCTCGGCGTCGACTTTCATGTTGTTGGGCTTGATGTCTCGGTGGATGATCCCCGCGGCGTGAACGTCCGCCAGACCGTCCGCTATCTGATGGAGGAGCTTCAGTCTCTCTGCGGCGCCCAACCCGGCGCCCGTCAACTCCACCAGATCTCTTCCATCGATGAACTCCTGCACGATCCCGATCCGGTTGTCCGGCGGAACGATGACGAAGTCGTACATCTGGACGACGTGAGGCGAACGAACGGCCTGAAGAGCAATGATCTCGTCCATCATCCGGCGACGATCCACACCAGGTGACAAGAACTTGATAGCTACGTGTCGTTGGAGGACTGTGTCCTTGCAGCGGACGACCGAGCCCATGCCGCCCGCCGTCGGCGCTGCAACCGGCTCGTAGCGATCAGCGATCAGAGTCATTGTCGTCTGTGTCGTTCGACTCGAGGGACAACTCGCGCTGGGTGGACGATCGCGACTCCGTATCGCCCGCGCTCGGGCCGGTGCTCCCTACTTCGACGACTAACCTGGTGGCCGGTCGTTTGTCCCGCCGCTTGGATCTGCCTGGCGCTTCAGGCGGAGCCTTCGGGGCCACTGGACCCACGGGCGGGAGCTTGCCGCTCTTCCTTGGCGCCGTCCTTCGGTCGGACTCCATCGCCAGTTCGGCCCAGATCTCAATGCGCCGCGAAGTTGTGACAAGCTCAACGACGTGAGCGGGGGGTGACGAACGTGCCAGTGCGCGGATGTTGATGGCAAGCACAGTCGCGTTGTCACGTCCGCCCGTCCAAAGCGACAGGCTGGTGAGTCGTTCTGCAAGGTCCGCAAGCGACGGAGCGTGGCGCACGAGATCCTGCAGGAGGCCGTTTGCGGGCCCGTGGGCGCCGTCAGTGGTCAGCAGGACTGCTTGGGCGCCCTCCGGCACTGCGGACACGTGCGGGCGAATCTCGCTGCCGCAGCCGACAAACTGAACAAGACGACTGTCAAGCGTCGCGCCGGTGGCGTCCGACGCATCGCCCGCCAGCGCCGCTATCGTGTCGTCGCGTGTCAGGAGCCGCAGTTTGCGTGTGCTGTCCACGAGGTATGCTCGGCTGTCCCCGACGTGACCGACGTAGCTCCGGCCCGTCCCATCTTGCACATAGGCGACGAGCGTTGCCCCGCCGCCACCGACGTAGCTGCGATGAATGACCGCGTTGGCGTCTTCGATCGCGCTCGTGATCGTCAGTGGGTTCAGCGCATGAGCAGCAAGGAGCCGGCCAACGAAGACAGATGCCGCCGTTGCGGCGCAGCGTGCACCCTCGGCCATCCCGCCCATACCGTCGCAAACGACGGCGATCAGTCTCGGCTGCGCGACCCCGCTTGCGCGTGCAGCGATCGCGCGGTCTTGGTTCTCCGGGCGCTCGCCGATGCTCGTAGCGACAACAACGTCATCGTCGAGCCGGAGAAGCTCCCTCGCGCCCGCAGGAGCCAGGACGGACCTGATGCGCTCGATCAGCGCGTCCGAGGTCGAGGCTTGGCGGGACGACACGGGCTCATCCGCTTAGCTGGGAGAGGACCGAACGCACCGGCCGCGTGGGACGCGAGGCCTGAAGCGGGCGCACCCGGCGTCGCCGCGCAGGCGTGGGCGCCCCCGGGACTTCTTGCGATAGCGGCGTCATCGGTTGAGGAGCATACCGCCTCCTCCCGAGGCGCGGGAAGCCCGCGCGACACGAAGCCGCCCGCTTCGCGGCAAAGGGCGTGCGGGCGGCGAGCTCGGGACGGATGACCCCCGCCAACGGTTCCGGCGCATCGATGGCCCTGCGAAGCGCGCATCGCGCCGCACACCGATCGTGACCGCAACCTCCGATCACCACTTGATACGGGTCACCGTCGGCGGTTCCGCTCGCCGTGTAGCTTCTTGATCTGCGAGAGCGTCTCCGAGAAGGTCATCAGCGTATCGGGCACCCCGCGCTCCGGCGCGTCGTGCGTAGCCGGAAAGAACCGCACGTAGCCGTCATCCCGATACAGGCCGATGAACATGAACTCGAACAGGCTATGGTCGCTCGTCTTGTCCGTGCGCCCGCCGCGCTGAGCGAACACGTTGACGTTGTGCTTCAGGCTCGACCGCGTCCCGTCGTCAGCCGACGCCCATGGAACGAAGAAAAAACCCGCGAGCACGGCGTACGGCTGACGTGAGTGACAGTCCTGGGCCTCGGCGCGCAGCTCGCCATCGACGCGCTTCGTGTTCTTCGTGAAGCGCTTGCTCGTGCCGTCGGTGAAGTTCATCGTCTTGATCGAGATCGCGAGCTCGAGGCCGCTGCGGTTCGTCGAGTAGTTCACGTCGAGTTTCTTGAGACCGCGAGCGCCAGCCGACTGAGACTCGTGACCCTGGCCATCCGCATCGGGGAGGATCCCCGGAAACTCCGATCGCAACGCGTCGCCGGCCTGCCGGTTTTCAGCCTGAAGGGACCACCTCCGGGCTGAAATTTTCAGCCTGAAGGGACCACCTGTTTTTCAGGGTCATGGGACCACCCCGCGAGGGGCGTGACCCCGGATTTTCAGGGTCATGGGACCACCCGATTTTCAG
>ORJL010247519.1_pt1 | contig 10502 bp, 11 predicted proteins | sample 1779941 | NCBI WGS metagenome assembly ORJL01 (sample SAMEA104232317, study PRJEB22302) | groundwater metagenome | biome: forest; feature: aquifer; material: groundwater | place: USA | collected 2011-08-07 | depth 5.8 m | reverse complement strand
ATATGTGTCTGGGAAAAGATATCCTTCTCGTGGTTTCGCGAGTTGGAGAAACTGCGCTTTATCAAATTGGTCTCCCAGCGTTTTTGCAAGCTCATCCGCGACTTCCTCACTTCGCCATCCTTCCAACAATGTTACCCATGTATCACTGGTGCCTTTGGTAAACGCCAGTGCGATTTCTTGCGGCGACTGCGATGGACTTATTTTGAATGATCCTGCCTGCAAAGAACTTCCAAGTTTTTCCTTCCAAACAATAAATCGAAAAGCATATCGCGACCGGATGAATTTTTGTTCCTCAAGCAACTTTCCAACAGCAGTAAAGTTTGACCCTTTGGGGACAACAAATGTTGTTTGTGCTGATTGAGAACTCATTGGTGATAACAACCAAGAAACGCTCGTAACGATGGCGATAAGCAAGAAGATATTAAACAAAACGGCACCGATAGTAATGATGTGTTTCATAATCGCTCTTATGCTATCACGTTTTGAAATGAGCTTTTTAAAAAGTGCTCTAGGAAGAAAGCTCGCTCTGTTTTGCCCTTCGGTATCGCGCCCCAGATTTAATGTATGAACGACCACATTTGCAGGTCACCATTTCCATGTTGTCTTTTCGAGAATGGAAGAAACCCGCATTCAGTGGCATTCCACATCCGACACACTGTCCTTGAGAAAGCAACCACGCCTGAACTGGAGCAATGAGGTTTCGGAACATCGACCCTCCTTTGCGCATGAGCGCCTGTGCGATTTTTTCTATTGTACGACGGAACATCTGGCAACGCCATACGCATGGGAGGTGTAGCAGAATGACATAGACCAATTTGTGTTTTGTAAGGTTACTGTAAGGTATGTGTGATAGGATTGCGCCGCATAACTCAAAAAAGTTATGCATTGCCCAATTTATGGCAAGGTCTATGGCACGAAAACTCAAACATTCGGATTACACATATTTTTCCGACCGTCGAAGCGAATACCTTCAAATGAACAAGTTGACCTCGTTGGGGAAAATAGCGGTTGGACTGGTGCATGATCTGGCTAACATGACACAATACACGCTTCAGCATGCCGACAACGCCCAGATAGGCAGTGTTCAGAATAATCTCAAGAAAAATGAAATTCAACACACGATTCAAGGCGTTCACGATATTGCGCGTCTGGTGGATTCAACGCGAAAGCGTATCTCACACGAACAGGAATCGAGATGGTTTTCCCCTGTTATAGAGATTGTACACGCAAAAAAGCTGCTAGACTATAAGATGCGCAGTCAACGCATTCAGATGTTGTGCTCGTTCGAGCCGCACATTGCACTGCTTGGGTCGCCTGCCCAGTTTTATCAATGTATTTCCAACCTCCTTATTAATGCGATTGAAGCGTATGGAGTTTTTTCATCGATCGATCCAATCAAAAATACATCTAGAACAATCGCTGTAAAAATTCGGTGCGCCTCACCATATGCAATTGTCACTATTCGAGACTGGGCTGGAGGAATCTCAAAAACAAAAAGTAGACTCATCTTTAAGCCGTTCTATACGACAAAATCATCAACAAAAAGTTTGGGACTGGGGTTGTCCCTGGTAAAAGACATCATGAAAGACGCATTCCACGGGAAAATTGTGTTCCATTCGATACCAACAAAGGGAACAACATTCGGGTTGTTATTTCCTCGATGGAAGATGCGACAGCAAAGGCGTGCAAGAGACACCAAGGATTCCTTGTCAGCCGACCATCGGTACAGTATGCTGAAAGCAGATGCAAAACGATCAACAAACAATATCGGAAACACCACAGATATATCCGCACCAAACGCAAGAGTTTGTTCCGCCTCAACAACCGATAAAAGAAGAAACTTTGCTCTCATGGGAGTCGCCGGAACGGCCATTCAAGAAGCGTGATCGCGAATACTACACCACGATTGGAGTGATTGTATTTTTGGTCAGCATTATTTTGTTTTTTGCAGGGCAGTTTTTGCCGATTGCCGTTGTGGTGTCGTTTGCGTTTTTAAGTTATGTGTTGGCTTCTGTCCCGCCGGATAACACCTTGCATAAGGTAACAAACAAAGGCATTCGCTCGGGGGGAAAGTTGTATACGTGGAATAACCTGGGCAGGTTTTGGTTTACCACGCGGTTTCAGCAACATATCTTAAATATTGAGCACAATCACGCACTTTTGACAAAGCTCATACTATTACTTGGCGACCAGGACAAAGAAGAACTTACCCGCGTTTTGGAAATGTATTTGGTGAATGAAACACCAGCGCTGACATGGTGGGACACCTCGGCAATTTGGCTTCAAAAAAAGTTTCCATTAGAAAAAAGCTCATAATCTGGTAGAATTGCACCTGCACGCCTCCATAGTTCAATGGATAGAATACGAGCTTGCGGAGCTTGGGATTGTGGTCCGATTCCACATGGAGGCACACGAAAAGTTATGTTCTAAATCACTGAGAACCTTCAAGAAGGTCTTTTTTGCTTTTTCTTGCTGAAATCACTATTGATATTTCCCATTTTTTCAGCAAAATCAAGATCATCTTTACCAAAAATTGTTTGTGTGTTTTGGGCGAAATCTCCCCCAATATCTTGTGTTCAAAAAGCAGTGTAGCAAGCTCATGTCTTCCAATACTTGTGATTTCGTCAGCTAAAGTTGGATTCTGCTTTTTAATCCTCAGAATTCCCTCTTTCTCTCTATAATATCTTTTTGGAAAATGAATAGACTGCCACAGGTGATATGCCTCATGGTAGATAATAGCCATGAGATCGTATTGATATCCGAGTCCAAATGAATCTTCCAACATTTCCTCAATATATGTAGGAAGGAGACTTATGGTGTAATATTCAGCAATTGCATGGCCCGCTGCATGATTACGAGTTTTGGCCTTTTGATCATGCCATTGATGTATTAATTCAAATCGGGGTATTGGAATATGTAATAGTTCACATGCATCCCACAGCGAATGAGCGGCTAAAAGGTAAAATTCATCCAGGTGTGAATTTTCAGGAAGATGTTTTTCTAATTGCAGTCGAACTTTCATACGTTCAACTATTTGAGCAATCTGTTCGTCTTTCCTTTCATTGGAAGGAAGGAAAGACTTGGCGAAATCGTTTAGAGCTTCACTTTTTTCGCTTCCAAACCTTTCATACTTTGCTTTAATATCTGGAGAAACTTCTGGCATATCAATAGATTATAATACGTTTGCACTGGAGAGGTCGCATAGTGGTCTAGTGCGGAGCTCTCGAAAAGCTCTGTGTGCGAAAGCACACCGTGGGTTCAAATCCCACCCTCTCCGCCAGTTGGGAAAAATAATGAGACAAACGAAAGAAGCATTCACTTGGATCATAAGGCTCTTGAGGGAAGATAATATTCCATTCCAAATTTCAGGGGGCTTTGCTGCAAATATCTACGGATCAAGTTGTCCCCTCGCTGATATCGATATTGAAGTTCCTGATGATAAAGTTTTGAAAATTCAGAAAAGCGTAAAGAAATACATTATGTATGGTCCGAAAAAGTACAAAGACAAAGAATGGGATTTGTTGTTCATGACGATAAAGTACAAAAATCAAGAGATAGATATTTGCGGAATTGATTCGCAAAATATATTCGATCGGAAAACAAAAGAATGGATTAAACAGAACACTGATTTGTCTAGAGCAACAAGAAAGAAAGTGTACAACTTCATCGTTCCTATCATTCCCTTAAAAAACCTTATTCTTTACAAGAAAAGGATTTTACGTGACGTTGATATTCAAGACATAAAAACGTTATCAAATTTACTCACTATTTTACTATGATCGCAAAATTATTTGATATAAGGGAAACAAAAAACAAAGGGTTGGGGTTATTTGCAATAACATCCATACCTGCCGGAACTATTGTCTGTTTTGAATGTGACAGGTGTAAAAAAAGAACAGAGGAAGATATAACAAAATTACCTAAAAAGGAATTAGAGTGGGTTTTGAATTATGAATACAAAGATAAAACAGGTTTATTTTCTGATGTGTGCGATAAAACTATTTTATTTTTAAATCATTCTTGTAATGCGAATACTCTTTATTGCGATAAGGGGTTTGACATCGTTGTGAAGGATATAAAAAAAGGAGAGGAAGCTACATACGACTATAGAGTTTTCTACGATCAACTGAACATGATTTGTCATTGCGGTGAAGAAAATTGTTGCAAAATAGTTACTTGCAAGCATCCCATTCCAAAAAAACTCAAACAGTTTTGGCATGAAAAAATTCATTCTGCTTTGAAGATAGTCAATACGATTGAGCAGCCATTAAAAGGTACACTAGTTCAAAATAACGTGAGATATCTTTAGATTGTATAAGAATAAGTTACAGTATTGGATGAAAAGTTCAACAATGATATGCTCTAGGTATGGTTTTACCGAATTATGAAGGCGTGGAGTCCTTTGCTCATCAGTTAGCATTTTCCGAGTCTGAGAAAGACAGGATAAAATCGGCGATTCCACGTATCAATTCTGTTATTGAGAGACATCCTTCAGTGGGTATTGTGTTTAGTCATGTGTTTGCTGTCGATCTTGGCGAAGGGTTAGTGGTATGTTTTAAAAAATCACGTAGCGCATCTGTAGATACAATAGAAAGGGATATTCTTCAACGTGAACAAACCCTATTGGTAAAAGGGGTAAGTAATTTTGCTCCCTCCATCAGAATAGGCAATTATATCGTGCAACGCTGGATTAAAAATTCGATATCTCATGAAACGTTAACACAATTTCTTGAGTTTCTTAAGACAAAAGGGATTGGTCTAGCAAATTCAGGTGATAATGTCAGGGTAACCGAAACTGGAGACAGTGTTATTATCGACGTAATAAATACCTAACGTTAACACCAAAGGCAAATGTTATACCTCTCACTCCTTCGGCTTTAACTTTCTCTTTTTCACTTTTTCCAACGAGTACATAAGCCGTTCGTGCAAATTGATATTCTTTGCGCGGGCAAAGCGCAAAATAGTTACTAACAAATCTCCAAGCTCTTCTGTATACGTCTCATCTTTCTGCGCCGCAACATTGAGTTTTTTGCGGCCATGCTCTGCCAAATATGCGCGAGCCATCTCGCCAACTTCTTCCACCAACTGAAGGAGGAGAATTGAGCCATACTCGTGCGAGTACCGTGCAGACTTGTCGATCTCGCTAAGCTCGTTAAAGTACTCTCGAAATGGGGTGGAGTGAAGCTGTTGTTTTGTTTTTCGCTTTGGTAAAGGTTGCATTGTTCTATTATACACGCGAGTTTTGTATCATGGTGTAGATTGTTTGAAAAGTTTTGCTTTTGTCGTTGGATTTTCATACACCAACCGATATGTCGAAAATTGATCTAGAAGCTCTGCATCGAGGGTGAGAATATAGAAGAATTGATGAGCTTCTTCAGCATTTTTGAGCGTTGTTTCATGGACAAAACGAAAGTCAGCATAGAAAAGATTGTGACCACCCATGATCAAAACCGGAGTATCTCCAATAATTTTTTTGATTGCTCCATCCTCGTCGTAAAAATCGCCAAAGGTAAAATTGAGATGAGTCATAAGAAAATGCTGTTCTGTCTCCTTTCCTAAAATCACCGGCAGATACTTGGCATTTGCTATGCCGCGATATGCAATCGTTATCATTGCGATTACTATAACTGAACTCAACAGGACGGATCGAATAAATTTTTGGTGTATGACACTAATAATTAATACAGCGGCCAAAGACCAAATCGGCAAATAGGCCAACGCAAATCGTCCGCCCCCATCTTTGGGAAGGTGAAACCATAACAGTAATGACAGAAGGGAGTATAACAATACTGGATGCGTGAGGTTCAACTTTTTACGTACGGTGAAAACTAACGGAAAAACCATTGCGTAAATCTGTGAGAGAGGATCTGGCGATCGGAAAAATAATAACCAAAGCTGTTTGAAATCCTCCAGTCGATAGGGGATATTCGGTATTGAAATCGAAAACGAGATAAGCGGGGAAAGTACCGGGAAAATCGGATTGCCTGTAGTAATAAATGCAAATGCAAACCACGGAAGCGGGATGAGCATTGCTGGTAACACCAAGGCAATCAGGTTTTTTATTGAGCGTTTTTTGTGTATCAACAACATTGCTGAAAAAATAAGCAGCGAACTCAATCCAATCATTTTTGTTGCCGCAGCCAATCCGATCATTGCACTACAAATCATGAGCCAAGATGTTTTTCTCTTTTGCGTAAATGTGACCCATGCGAGCAACGCCAGAACCTCAAACCATGTTCGAGTTAAATCAACATATGCCGTGATTGATTGCCATGCGAACACGAGGTTTGATGAAAACACTAAAACCGTTAATAGCGCATATGTGCGCGAAAGATATGTTCGTGCCAGTTGATACAACGAAACTAATATTAAAACACTAAAAGAATAATTTATAAGTTTAGCAATCACCGCACCATTCGCCCATAACCCAAGCAAATACACCATCTCGGCCAACTTTGGAATTGCAGAGTATGCGTATAACGAACCGGGAAGATAAAACACCCGTGCTTGTTCGAGGTAGATCTTGGGCAAAGTGAGGTGGTACCACAAGGCATCAAAACCGAGTTCTGGCCCTAATGCGCCAAGGAAATTTATTAAAAGTTGAGCGAAAATCAATATCAATAAACATTTCTCAATCCATGAAAGTTTCGGTAAATGGTGATTTATTTTCAACTGCATTCGCATCCACCATCCAAGCGCAGTAACACTTCCTACAACAACCGTTGCTAAGACTGGCGGTTGCAGTTTCGCCAATAATCCTAAACCAAACACCACATATGAAATCGTGCCAACTATCGCAGCCAAAGCAAACATATGCCTCCGCGACAGAGTAAGAACAACGAATAATCGATCAACAAAAACGTACACCAAGCAACAAAAAGTATTGAAAAAAGTGAAGGTTTTGCGTTATTTTTTTTCACAGGTACTGCAGTGGCCATAGTATGTCAGATGATGATGATCAATCGTAAAACCATCAATAGTTTTCGGCATTTTGAGTGAGCTACAAGCCGTGGTAACAATCTTTCCACATACAATGCATAACAGATGATCGTGGTGATGATCACGCAATTCGTACATCGATTCTTTACCGCCAAAGTTTTGTTGACAAACGATGTTTTCTTCCTCCAACTGTTCTAGCGCCCGATACACCGTTGTTTTATGTATCGTTGGCCGTTGCGTTCTTATCTTCTCCACCAATTGCTGGGCAGACAACGCGTGATTGTGCTGAAGATAAGTAAGAATTGTTTGACGGATAAATATTCGAGGCATAGGCGCATTTTAGCACGTAAAACTCAACTCAGTTGCACATAGTGATGGTGAGGTCGACCTACATTTCTCGTGTTACAATGCCAGAGTAAAAGCTAATGCTCCCATAGGCTAAAGGATAGACCGTGAGGTTCCGAACCTTGAGATAGTGGTTCAATTCCACTTGGGAGCACAAAGTTATTTTTTTACTGCAATCACTTTGCCAGCCTCAGTTACAATTGTGAATCCGCTTGGAGGAAAATAATAATCAGGTTTTGGAGCTATTAAAATATAGCCATTTTTTCTTACAACCCTCCTTAAGCCATTCCATAATTTCTCTGTTTGATCTTTTCTCCGAAAAACATACTCAGCACCAAATATTACAACAAGACCATAATTAGTATGTGCTGTGTGTTCGAGGAAATGAAAAAGATCATCTTTAATATATTGATTTAATGCGAGTCCGGGAGGGATAAGGTTGAAGTCCTGATCCACAAGAGTAATTTCTGACAACTGAATACCCAAGTTATTAGCAAGTTCTAGCTCTGGATAACCATGACCAGCCGCAAGAGCTAGATATGGACCAGAAACAGATTGCGGAAGTTTTTCGTTACGCGAAATGAACCATAAAAGGTGTCTTGCTGCATCAGTAGCAATAAGTCCGTCGTTGTTAATACTTCGATCAAAGTCCTCACCACGACGACTACCACCAATCCACATTAGCGCTCCTTGCGTGCGTCCAAAAAATCCTGCAAAAATCCTGCAGCAGCATAATGGTCCATCGCACCCTGTCTTTTAGACCGCGGCATACCACTTTCTACCATTCGCTTCTGTGCCTCCACACTGCTCAATGTCTCGTCCACTTCTATTATTGAAAGTGGTTGATTGAGCGTTTTGACAACTTCACGCGCAAATGCGCGAGCCTCTTCTACCATTCGTCCATCAGCAATCCCTAACACTAATGCGTCTGGTCGTTCCTCGGTAATCACATCAATAAGTTTTTGTATCGCAATAGCGCGGTTCACGACAAGCAGAGGCTCGGCAAGCCATTCTCGGCTTACTGCGAGACCAACACGTTTTGTTCCATAATCAATTGCCAGATACTTCATGCTGTAGATCCTCAAGTTGCGCAAATACGATTCCTCTTCTTAACAGTGTTCCTGGCGGGGTACAGGTCACCAACTTTAATTCTCGTGCATCGTATCGCTGTTCCAAAATATACGTATCGTCCGGTTTAACCTCAATCTTATTTGTTACACGATAGGTATAGGTAATGCCGTCGTATTCTACAATAATTTTATCATCTTTTTTCAAATCCATAATTTTCGTAAAGAGAGAAGTGTAACGTCGAGGATTTGTAAGAGATGGATTGTAAAACAATGGCGATACAGAATGACCAAAAATAATTGGAGAGCCTAGTTCTCCAGGGTTCGCGGTTCCGGGATATTGAATAAGATTTTTATCTAAGTTCAAACCACCAACTTTCACTACAGCATCCTGAATGTTCAGAGCAGGGATACTTATCATATATGTTTTTGCATTTTCTGGACTAACATCCGGAATGCTTTGATTCGGGAACCATGTTGCGAGGTTTGTAAAATCCTGTTCTTCTGGAATAATCGTTGGTTCGAGCGGCACTTTCTGTTCCTGTTGTTGCTCGTGTCGCTGTTGCGGTTCTTCTGCCTGAACTGGCGCAATCGCCTGTTGATATTGCGCCATTTGTTCCTGACTAATAGGAGTATTTAATGTTGATTTCTGAAGCAATGGCGAAACGAACAGTTGAAATGAAATAATCGGCCAAGCAATATTTGCGATGAGCACACTCCCAACTGTTACCAAGATAGCCGGCAAAATCCGCGACCATTTGGAAGTTGGACGATAATACCGCATACGAGCATATGTACTAGGACGAACATGTTTTACTTGCTTCGTAGCTTCTACAAATCCGACAGGATTTGCTTTTCTATAGATCATACTCATTGAGATCCTACCTTTGTCTGAATGGCAATACGGTTAACATCTTTTGGTATAGCGGTAAAGATGATTTGAGCGAGACGCGGGCTCACGGCAATTTCAGCATTTCCTACTTCTTTTTGCTCTTTCAATATTGAAAGTGCTTGTGGAATTGTTTTTCCCGCTACGAGTACCGCTAGCTTTTGCTTATCCACCGCCGGAATAATCTCGGAAGATAAAGTTGCTTTCAATCGAATACCGGTTGTTGGAGTTTGCTGTACTTCACCCGGATCAATTTGTGTTTTTTCTTCACGGAGAATTGCTCCATCCGTCATAGATGATTGCAGTATTGCTGTTGCCACAGACACCAGGTCGCTTGTTTTGTATTGCAATGCACTGGCAGTCATGGTCATGGTAAGTTTTAGTGTTGTTGCTTCATCGCCTATTTTTGCAGTATATGTTTTACTCTTCACGGTCACAGTGCCAACTGGAATGATGCGTACCCCTTGTTGTTGATCGGTATTTAATGCCGCAAGCGCTTGCTGTTGAAGTTGTTTAGTCAATATGTTTTCCAGTTTCGTATAATCATCTTTGGAAACAGCTTGAATTTCACGACTAGATCCGCCAGAAAATACGTCATTATTGATTGCCACATACGATCCCTGATCAAAGTTCGCAACCGTAAGCTTCGTTTTCGCACCAATATTAGACTCCGTACCAATATTCACTGCAGTAATTGCAACATCGGCTGTTCCCGCTTTTGCAGACTCCGCAGTGCCAGAACTACTTGCAACAACAACCTCGGTATCTAACGTGAACTTCAAGTTGTTTGGCGCAGTGAACACCGTTCCTGCGGGAAGTTTTTTATCACCTGTTGTTGCGTTATAGATCGTGACTTTGCCTTTTGCTTTATCACCAACAATTTTCGTTCCGGTTGTGTTATCTTCCAACTCGCCAGTTACTTCTTTCTCAACTTTCTCCACCTTGAGAATGCCGTCGGTTGGATTACTTTGCTGTGCGGTTGGATCCAATGTTAATTGAATATCCTGCGAAACCGGTGCCGTTTTTATTGTGATTGTTATATTTGCGTATGCAGTCGACCATAAGAAAAATGTTCCTGCTCCCAGCGCAACAACAAAAATCAAAAGGATGACGGCAACCGCGATACGCACCTGTTTTGCACCGGAAACTTGTGAAGTGAACTTCTCATTCAATGTTCTGCCGGCAAAAATACCTGAGAGAGATCTTGCAATATTGTTGAAAATTGGCGGAAACTTTGGCAAAGAAATTGAAAAAGTTTTTTT
>ORJL010254972.1_pt1 | contig 10504 bp, 10 predicted proteins | sample 1779941 | NCBI WGS metagenome assembly ORJL01 (sample SAMEA104232317, study PRJEB22302) | groundwater metagenome | biome: forest; feature: aquifer; material: groundwater | place: USA | collected 2011-08-07 | depth 5.8 m | reverse complement strand
CCCAGACGCCTTGCGCTTTACAGCCGGGTCGCCGGTGTTACAGTGCGTTCATGTCTGCGCCCTTTGACGAAACCGATTTCATCGACCGTGATCTCCAGACCGGCCAAACCCCGCGCGCCACCGCCCCGCTACCGGTTGCGCACGCGATTGCCGGACGCCCGCCCACACGCGAGGAACTGGATGCCAAAGTGGGCGAAGCCCACAATCGCATCACTCTCCTGAAGCGAGAGCAGGAAGAGCTCGAACGTGAGCGAGCCACGCTCGAGGAAGCGCGGAGGCGCCGGCAGGAATTTGAGACGGGCCGCGTGGAGATGACGGCCAACCTGGTGCGGGGAATCGGCTTGCTGGAGAAGGCCGAGTTCGAGGCCCGCCGGGAAGCCGAGCAGATGGCCAAGACCCTGGCCGGTTTCCGGGACGCCTTGGACAAGGTGCAGGCGATCGTGGAGGAGAGTTGGACTGCGGAGAACTGGAACACCGAACTCACCCGTGCCCTGACCACGCTCGAGAATGCCCGCATGGAATGGAACTCCGCGCGACTGAAGTGGACCCGTCTGAGCGGGGAGGCAGTCCCAGCCTCAGGGTCCGCTGTGGAGGGCGGCGGCCGACGCTCTGAAGATGTCCTGACGCAACGCGGTTTCGGCCAACTCTGCAAGCTCGGCCTCGCCCTGACGTGGCCGCTGGCGCTGGTTGCCGCGCTGGCGGCGGTTGTCATGGTCATCCTGCTCTTGCGCCGTTAGCCTGGCGGGGATCTTGCGGCTTCGAGCCGGATTCGCCCCCCGTTCACCTCATCATGGGACTGTTTAACAGAAAGCCAGACCCGATTTCGGATCGCGAGCGCGCTCTCAAGGCGAAGATCGCCGCGCTCGAGGGCCAGATCCAGGATCTGCACGGGAAGATCGAGGAGGACCAAGCCCAACCCAAGTTGCGCTCCACCGCCATGCCTCACGCGCCACCGGCGCCGAGCGGGTCTGGAGCTGGCGGTGAGCCGGCCTTCGAGGAGGTCAGCCACCACCGGGTGCACCATCAGGCGGGTCCGGAGAGTACCCCGGAACATTACAACGAGCTGGGCATACGGAAGTACGACCTGGCCGCTACCATTCGACGGCTCTTGAATTACCTGCGGGGTTCGCCAGGATCCAACCCCAAGCTGGTCAATTACCTGGCCGCCGGGAGCATTCACGGCCTGAAACCGCTCCGTTACGAAAAGCGCATCGCGCGCAACCGCTTCCTTGCGCTCCTGGCCCTGTTTGTCGTCATCATCCTGGGCATCATCTCCTTCTACCGCCGCAACCGATAACCTCCACTCCATGAGCCTCGCCTTTCATATCATGCTCTGGCCGATAGTCGCCTGCCTCGTCCTGCCGGGGCTCCTCGTCTATCTCGGCCTCCATATCGTCCGGCGCGAAATCATCTTCGTCGATTTGGCCCTCGCCCAAGTCTCCGCCCTGGGCATCTGCGTCTGTGTCATGCTTGGGCACGAGGCGCGGGAAATCCACACATGGCTCTGGTCCGCCGGGTTCACATTGGTTGGCGCGGGCATTTTCGCGCTCACCCGGAGTGATAAGGAGCAACGGGTGCCGCAGGAGGCGCTCATCGGGATCGTCTATGTGGTCGCTGCCGCTCTGGGCATCCTCCTGCTCAGCCGCAACCCCGAAGGGAACGAGGAGCTCCGCCGCACTCTCGTGGGCGACGTCCTGCTCGTTCGCCCCGGTGACATCCTGAAGACGTTCGTTACCTACTTCATTATCACCCTCATTCATTGGGTTTGGAGGCGCCAGTTCCTGGCGCTTACCTACGAGCCGGAGAGTGCGGAGGCCCGAAGGATGTCGCTGCGCTGGTGGGATTTTCTCTTTTATTCCCTTTTCGGTTTGGTGGTGACCAGCTTCGTCCAGATCGGCGGGGTGTTGCTGGTCTTCTCCTACCTCATTGTGCCCGCCGTCTGCGCGAACTTCCTCACGGACTCGCTGGCCCGGCGCCTGGTCATCGGATGGAGCATCGCAACCGTGGGCAGCATGGTGGGGCTCTATGTGTCCTACAAGCTGGACTTACCTACAGGCGCGGCGATTGTCTGCGCGTTGGGCTTGGCGCTGATTCTCGTCTCGTGTTTCAGGTGGCTCAGGGGGGCGGTTCGTTAGGGAAACCACTATAGGCCGGAAACCGTGTCAACCGTGTTATGTTTCACAACATTAATGAAGACTATTACCCGTCTCAGCCCCAACCGGGGCGAAAGGCAATAGCCCAGGGCAACGCCCTGGGAAAGCCGATTGATGACGCGCAAGCCCTGAAAGGGCGGCACTACGTTCAGGCCGCCAACTACCGTCGTCGTTGGGTCTCGCCCCTTCAGGGCTGGGGGAATCTGGGTGGACGGCTTACCCAGGGCGTCGCTGCGCTTTGCCCTGGGCTATCGGCTTTCAGCCTTTCAGGCCTTCAAGAGCGGGGATACGGTCTGACAAGCCAGTGTCCACCTTTAACCTAAGATGTTATGAACCCAGTGGCGCTCATTACCGGGGCATCGCGCGGCATAGGGCGCGGCATCGCCCTGGAACTGGCCGGCGTGGGCTGCGACCTGATGATCAACTACGCCCGAAACGTCGCCGCAGCCGAACAGACCGCCCGGGACTGCGTCGAGCGAGCTCGGGCCGGCCACCACGAGATCAGGGTGGAGGTTTGCCAGGCGGACATCGCCATCGGCGCCGATCGCCAACGGTTGCTTGAATCCACCCGAGACGCTTTTGGACGGCTGGACATCCTTGTCAACAACGCCGGCGTGGCTCCGGACGAGCGGGCGGACGTTCTGGAGGCGTCCGAGGAGAGCTTCGACCGGCTCATCAACATCAACCTCAAAGGCCCATACTTCCTCACGCAATTGGCGGCCAAATGGATGATCGACCAACTTACAGCCACGGACGCCGCAGGAGGTTCAACGTCCGGTCACCCCAAGCCCAAGATCATAACCATCTCTTCCGTCAGCGCCTACGCCGCGTCCGTTAACCGAGGTGACTACTGTCTGAGCAAGGCCGCCCTGTCGATGCTGACCCCGCTCTACGCGAGCCGGCTCGCCAGACACGGCATCAATGTCTATGAGATCCGGCCTGGCATCATCGCCACCGATATGATCGGCCCGGTGCGGGACAAATACGATAGCCTCATCGCCTCCGGGCTCACACCGATAGCGCGTTGGGGCACCCCCGCCGATGTCGGCAAGGCTGCGGCGGCCATCGCCCTGGACCTGCTGCCGTTCAGCACGGGCGAGGTGATCAACGTCGATGGCGGGTTCCACCTGCGGCGGTTGTAGGCGCAACTCAGAAGTGCGGAGTTCCGTCTTTAGGCGGTGAATCGCACGGGGGCCAGGATGGTTCTTTCCTCCGATCCATACCGCGCGAAGATCTTCCCGTGACTGCCGAACTTCTGCCCGACGACGACCTGGCCAACAGCCCCGAGTTTGTTTCCCCCCACTGCTGGTGTGTGGAGGTCTGAATTCGGAATCGTCAAGCCGCTGGAGGAGGAGCAGCTCCGGTAGGAGCGCCATGTCTATAGGAAGCCATTGCCCCTGCGTATTGGCTCAAGCTCCCTAGGAGCGGCATGAATTCGGCATTCATCCGGAGGTATGCTCCCCCCGGCCCGCCCAGCCCGGCGGGGAAACATGCCGCTCCTACGGAGCTTGCTGGCCCTCGATGACGTCGTGGCTATAACCATGCCGCCCCTAACGGGGCTGGCCGAGCAGGGAGACGAACGCGCGTAGCCGCGACTCTAATCATGCAAGCGTGATGGCGCCAATCTAGCAAAAAGAAAGCGCGGTCGTGAAGCCGCGCTTGGCGTCCTGGGAGGACGGGGAAACTACTTGGCCGGCGCCGGGGCGGCGTCCTTCTTCTGGCCGGTGACCCACTCGAACTTGACGGTCACTTCGTCGCCCGTCTTGATGGCGCCCATGGCGAGCTTGGGCGCGGGCGGTTGGATCTTGTAGTCGGTCATCTTGATCACCTTGGAACCGGAGAACTTGAGCATCTCGCCGTCGGGGGACGCAATGCGCTCCATGGTGACTTCCATGTCGATCGTGTTGGTGACGCCCGAAACCATCAGTTCACCCTTGGTGTCGAATTTCACCGGCGTGCCGGAGTCGGGCACGGCGCCCTTGATCACCATTTCGTTGAGTTTGTAGGTGATCTTGGGATTCTCCTTCATGCGCATGGCCTCGTACATGACCTCATCCATCCTCTGGCTTGCTACCGCGACTTTGCTCTTGAGGGAGCGCACGGGGATGGTGACGGTCGCGATAGGGCCTTTGCCCTTGGTGTTGAGGCAGGCCACGCTCTTGAGCGTCTTGTCGGTCTGGAAAGCGGGGTCGATCTCAAAAATGCCGCCAATGATGGCGCCTTCCACAGTCCAGTCGTGGATGGTGGAAGTGCCGTCGATGGTCACTTTGCTCCCCGGACGGGCGCCGTACATGAGCATGCTGTCGGCAGCCTGGAGCAGAAGGGCGAAGAGCACGGCCGCGCCCAGGTTGAGAGTCCATTTCGTGAGATTCAATTTCGTAGTCATATCTGTTTAGTTAGATGGTAATGGTGGCGTGTTCATTCAAATGGAGCGGCCAGGCGCGGGACGAGGCGGTTGCCTCAACGCGCGGGACGGAATCTGCCTTCCCGCTGCTGGAGCAGACCGATGTCCCAGCCCGTCAGCCGATGTCAAACCACTCTGGCTTGAACTGGATCTTCTCGCCCTTGAGGATGGCTTCGTTTGCCTTGATGACCGTGATAGCGGCCTCGTATCCTTCCTTGTAGCCTGCGGCCCCCAGTCGGGTCTTTTCAAGGTCCGCCAGGTACTTCTTCAAGGCGGCGGTGTCCTTGATGTCAAAAGTGGAGGCGAAGTCCTCGACTCCTGCGCCGGTGGAGTTCGAGTTGTAGAGGAATGCCTCGAGGGCGTATTGCAGGGGAGACTTCTCATCGACCACATCACTGGCGCCGGCTTTGGCGAAGCGACTGTCTTGCTTGGACGAACCCGCGCCGAGGACGATTCCACTCTCTTTGTAAAAGGCTTCTTTCTTCGCGTACACTTCCCAGCCCAGCAGGGGCGAGTCCACCTCCTTGAACATCCAGGCGCGGCGCTCGCGCGCCATGATGGCGCAATCCGAGCCATAAAGCATCATCAATTCCCCGTCGAAGGAGTTGCCCAGCGAGCACTCGAAGCTGAGCCGGATCCCGCCCGGGTATTCGATCACCACTTGAATCGTGTCAGGCACTTCACGCCCGTCCTTCCATTGGGTGGTCGAGCCGAAGCCGGTGACAGCGAGGGGGCGGGCACCAAGGAACCAATTTGTGGTGTCAATCTGGTGAACGCCGATTTCACCAACCAAGCCGAGAGAAGTCGGCTTGTCAAGGCGCCAATTGATCTCCTTCTCCCGATCGGGGTTGGGAGAGGTGAGCTTCCAGCTCATTTTCTTTTGGAATTGGGCGCGGACTTTGACCGTATTCCCCATGACACCGGTCCTGACGAAAGTCATCAGGTTGGCGATCTGCTTGTCCGAGCGAGTTTGGAGGCCAGTCTGGAAATTGAGTTTGAGGTTGGTTCTAGCGGCTTGAGCGATGGCCTTGGCATCCTCCACCGTGGTCGCCAGCGGAGCCTCACAATACACGTGCTTGCCCGCGTCCATGGCGGCGAGGACGATCTCCTTATGCAGGTGGGAGGGGGTGGCTACGATCACCGCCTGCACGGCCTTGTTCTGGAGCAGTTGCTTGTAATCGCTGTATTTCTCAGCCTTGGGAGCGAGATCCGCCGCGCGCTTAAGGTAGGCCGGGTAGGTGTCACAGAGGGCCACCACCGGCCCGTGGGGAAGCCGGGCGAGGGTCTTGAGGATTTCGCGCGCCCAGAGGCCGCAGCCGATCACGCCCACATTCACGGGAATGGACTCGCCTTTGTAGGTGGTAATAACTTCGCCTTTGGCATCCGCGGCTTTTTCCTCGGCCGCGTGGATCGGGATGCCGCCCATGATCGTCATGAGCGTAGCCATGGAGCCGCCTTTAAGGAAATCACGACGATTCACGTCGGATAAATTATCTTTTTTCATGTTCTTCAAGAGAGCTGACGGAGCCGCTGCCGCTCTGCTCGGCGCGGTCTCCGCCAGCCAGGAATAATCTCTGCTACTTTTTGGTCTGTTTGCAACCGTAATTTTTACTGTTCCGTCCGGGCCGCGTCAGGGCAGTGGTTTAATGCGCATATTGCGGAACGCCACAGCGCCGTGATCGCCCTGCACGAAGATGCTTCCGGGCTCCTTCACGTTCCCGTCCAGTTCGGCGCCCGTCGGGCGTTCGACGGTGATATTGTCGTGGATCTTCTGGCCGTTGAGGATCACCGTGACTTTGTCGCCAATCATCGTCGCCTCGAGCGTCTGCCATTCACCCGGCTTGCGCGAAACAAATTGGGTGGGGGCGGTGTGGTTGTAGATCGCGCCATTGCCGCTCAGCGAGGTCTTGCCCTCCTTGTAGTCGTCGAAGATCTGGATTTCATGTCTGCCACGAAGGTAGAAGCCGCTGTTGCTGCCGTCGGGGACCATGTACTCGAGGCGGACGGTGAAATTCCAGAACTTCTCGTCGGTGACCAGATCCGTGCCATGTCCCCCCTTGGGGATCATATTGACAAGCATGCCGTTTTGGGCGCTCCAGCTCTTCACGCCAGCGGGATTGCGGAGATGCCAGCCGGTGAGGTCCTCGCCATTGAACAGGGGACGGTATTTCTCTTTGGCCTCGGCGGGGCTGATCTTGAGGCGCGTGCTGATCGGTTTGCCATCGCCTTTTTCGAGTGCGAGCGCCCATTTGATCCCGCCGAGGATGTGTTGTTGGTAGGCTTTGCTCACCTCAACCGAGTTTTTGCGATCCTTGATCGTGGGGTCCGCATCCCAAACGTCCTCGCGGTGGCCCAGCGACGTGTAGAACACCTTGCCTTTGCCGAAGTCCTTGCACCACGAGATGGCATAGTCACCCGGGGTGCATTCGTTCGGGTGCTTGTCCAGGGTAAGCAGGCCGTGCACCTGGGTGCGATCAAAGTTCTTGAAGAGGTAGATCTCATCAAAAACGCCGGTGATAGGTCCCAGGTGCTTTACGGCGGGATGTTTGGGGTCGAGGTTGAGGCATTCGACCTGCGCCTGCGCGTGGTGTGTGAGGAATTCGCCGCCGAGCATCTGGAGGAAGGGGGGATACTCGTGGTAGGTGTCGCTGCAGGAGTGCATGCCAATGAACGCCTTGCCGGACTTGACCCACTCGATGAAGAACTCCTTGTCGGGGATGTCCAGGTTGCCGGTCGTGTTGGCGAAGATCACGCCGTCAAATTTCTTCAGGTTTTCGGGAGACATTTTCTCCCGCACTTCGGCGTCGTCTTTGCCATCGGCGCCCCCACGGACGTACTCGACGGTAAAAACCCCCGATTCTTTGCCCAGCTCGGCGAGGATCCGCTCCGCAGTGGGGATGGAAGAGTGGCGGAACCCTTTGGTGGCAGTGACGACCAGGAGGTGTTTGGGCTCGGCGCCCTGCGCCACCAGGGACAGGCCTAATGTGACAGCGAGAAGAACGGATTTCACGGTAGTTGGACGAATTCGACTTTTCATATACTTATGGTAACCCAATGGCAACAGAGCACGACCAGATGACGCGCTGAGGCGGGGCGGCATTCATTTAGCCCGAAAGGAGCGTGCGCGGCAATAGAGGAGTTGGAGGGCGTCGGAGCGTGGGGGTGAGACGTGAAACGTGAAACGTGGGGGGGCCGGGGGCTCCGCCATGGAGTTGAAAGGCCGAACTCGGAATTTCGACGAATGTACAGACGATTGTTACATATGTAACAGCGGTTTGCCCGGTTGCGGGGTACATCTCACTTCTTTGGGTGAATCTTGAGATCATGGGAGCATACCGACCCCTTCGCAACCGCGCGGTTCATCGCGTAGCGAGGTGTTGCTGGTAGCCGTGGATTTCAATCCACGGTAAGGTGGTGGGGCGCGATTTCGTCGCGTAGCGACGACTGGAGTTTGGACGTTCCTGGGCTTCGAGACAGAGCCCCGTTGGGGCAATTACCTCTTCACTGCGATGTTAGGGTTACAACGACAATACTTGGGCAAGAAGCCAAGCACTCCAAAGAAATCCACGTTTGCCTCCTCAACAATCCGCATCGAGGAGATGGAACTCGACGCGCAGGCCGGAGGGCTCGCAGTGAACGACGGCCACGCTGCGAGGTTGGTTGAAGCGGGGCTTGCCAGCGTAGCCGGGATTCAGGAAAAGCGTCGGGCCAGCCTGCTCGCGACAAGGCTTGTGGGTGTGTCCGAACACCACGACAGCGGGTCGCTCCCGTTCCAGGCGCCCGCGCAACGTGTCGTCCGGACGGCGGATATCGACAATGTGATGCACGAGAAACTTGCGGCCTTCCAGCACCACCACCTCCGTTTGGCGTAAGGACAGACCCAAGTCGTTGTTGCCGAGGACTGCGGTGACGGGAGCGATCTCCTCGAGTTCCAAGATGATTCGCGCCATTCCGATATCGCCCGCATGCAGAATGTGGCTGACGCCGGCGAAGATCGAACAGACTTTCGGGTCCAGATAACCGTGGGTATCGGAGATGATGCCAATAGTTGTCATTGGCCTTATTTGCAGAGTGCACGGAAATGTGTGTGCCGTGCGCACCCGTGCGAGGGCCGAGCGGGTGTTTTCACGCCGATGAAGGTCGCGAAACTGGCGGGGGTGGTTCGATGGGCGTGAGCCGCGCGGGTTCCTCCAGGATGTCCAGCAGCGCCTTTGCGCAGAAGACGCGGTCGCGCCTGGCTTCGGTGGCGGTGGTGACGACGCCCAGCGCCCGCAACTGGCCTATGGCCCGCATCACTGTGTTGTAGGCTAGATTCAACTTCTGCTCCGCGCCGCGCGGGGTGAGGTACGGATTCGCGCCCAGCAGGTCAACCATCTCCAGCGCGACGCGCGTGTTTGGCAGCCCGGCCAGGCTCATGCTACGCCTTTGCTTGTCCCGGCTCGGCTTCGCCGGCCTCGCCCGCTGGCTCTTCGGACGGTTTCTCCTCGGGCTCCTCCTCGGGTTCCGCCGCCTCACTCAATTTCATGGCGCCGGCAAACAGGCCCGTGAAGAGGCCGCCGCTCATTAAGGTATTGCGGAAGAATTCCCACGTCTGCGGATAGCCCGCCGTGCCTTTGGTCAAGGCGGTGATCCAGCCCGCGAGGGTCTTGGTGTATTCGGGGTTCTGGAACGGGTTCAGAAACCAGGCGGCGGTGTTGGTGATGAGATAGAAAAGAATCGCGCCCAAAGTGCCTCCAGCCAGTAGCGTGAGCCACGACGCCCGGGCGGTAAACTTGCGCCCCATCCAGATCATCAGTAGGTAGGCGACATAATTGATGAGCGTCTCGGGTTGGAACACGCTTACGTGGTAATAGAAAACATTGAGGAGCGCGTCCGTGGCGGCCATGGTGCCGAGCGGCAGCCACCAGGCCATCCGGCCGGAAAAATACACACCGGCGCAAAACACGAGGCCGTAAACGGCGCTGAAATTCTGCGGAAGCAGGCCGGGAACGCGCGTGAGCGCGAAGACGACCATCAAAGCGATTGGCAATCCGTGCTTTGCTTTCACGGTCACGGATGATACCCGAAGCAGGTGTAATGACAAGCGCAACTGACAGGGCGGCGGGCGGGCTCAGTAGCGGGCATCACCTCGAGCCGGGTGAAGGTCTGGTAAGGGTGGTGTACCAGGACGCCGATCTGCTGGTGCTCAACAAGCCGGCCGGCCTGGTCTGCCACCCAACAAAGGGAGGCGTTTACTCGAGTCTGATCAGCCGCGCGCGGCTTTGGCTGGGCAACGACTCCTCCCCGCAGATGGTCAATAGGCTCGATCGCGAAACCAGCGGGTTAGTCCTCCTGGCGCGGACGGTTGAGGCGGCCCGGGAGTTGCGCCGAATATGGGAAAACCGGCTTGTGCGCAAAGAGTATGTGGCGATTGTCCATGGCCATCCGGTGAACGCGCACGGCCTCGTCGAGGGTCCTCTGGGCAAGGACGAGCGGAGTGCGGTGGTGATCAAAGACCGCGTCCGCCCGGATGGAGCGGCGGCGCAAACCGAATACTGGGTCGAACGCGCCTTCAGCAGGCCGGAGGGCTCGTTCGCCCTGGTACGCGTGGCTCCTCGCACGGGGCGCAAACACCAAATCCGCATCCACCTGGCCTGGCTTGGCCATCCAATCGTCGGGGACAAACTCTACGGGGGTGATGAGATGGCCTATCTGGACTTCGTCAATCGCCGCCTCTCGGAGGAGCAACAATCGCGCCTCATTCTTCCCTTTCACGCCCTCCACGCCGGCGTCCTCGAGTTTCGCTGGCGCGAGGAGAACCGCCGCTTCAAAGCGGAGCCCGAGCCGTGGTTCACCGAGTTCCTCCTGTGAAACGCGATTCTACAAGCATGCCGCTCCTACGAGCTTGCCCGCCTTCGATAACCTCATGGCTATAGACATGGCGCTCCTACCGGGGCTGGGACCATCT
>ORJL011248565.1_pt1 | contig 10507 bp, 11 predicted proteins | sample 1779941 | NCBI WGS metagenome assembly ORJL01 (sample SAMEA104232317, study PRJEB22302) | groundwater metagenome | biome: forest; feature: aquifer; material: groundwater | place: USA | collected 2011-08-07 | depth 5.8 m | reverse complement strand
GCCTCTTAACTGGTTGTCTATGCGGCGGGCCTCGTGGCGTTCTGTGCCTAAAACAAACAAACCGCCCAGTTCCTTAACTTTTTTAGCTTCTTCGGCATCGGCCGGATTGCCGCCCAAAACAATATCCACGCCCCGGCCGGCAATATTGGTAGCCAAAGTCACCGCGCCAATCCGCCCGGCTTGAGCGATTATTTGCGCCTCAAGCTCGTGATTTTTAGCATTCAAAACTTTATGCGGAACTCCAATTTGCCCCAACAAAACTCCCAGATACTCATTCTTTTCTATTGAACCCGTGCCCAACAACACCGGCTGGCCTTTATCGTTTAATTCTTTAACGCGGCGCAAAACTGCCTGGAATTTTCCTTTTTCGGTTTTATAAATAACGTCTTCGTGATCAGCCCTGATCATAGTCTTGTGGGTTGGCACCACCACCGCATCCAGCCGATAAACTTTTCTAAATTCTTCTTCCGAAGTTTTGGCTGTGCCCGACATCCCCGCAATTTTTTTGTATTGCCTAAAATAATTTTGAAAGGTGATCGTGGCCACTGTGCGCGATTCCCGCTTCACCGCCACGCCTTCTTTGGCCTCAATGGCTTGATGCAAGCCTTCGGAATAGCGACGCCCCGGCATCAAGCGGCCGGTAAATTCATCCACGATTATCACCTCGCCGTTTTTGATAATATAATCTTTGTCGCGTTTAAATAAAACTTGAGCCTTAAGCGCCTGCTCCAAATGATGCACCAATTTAACACTGCCTTCTTCATAAATATTACCCACGGCTAAATATTCCTCCACTTTAGAAATGCCTTCTTGAGTTAAAACTACAGCCCGATGTTTTTCATCCACTGTATAATGCTCTTTGGGATTTAACTTGGGAATTATTTTAGCAAATTTATCGTAGAGAGCGCCCGATTCCATATCGGGCTGGGAAATTATTAAAGGGGTTCTGGCTTCGTCTATTAAAATACTGTCCACTTCGTCCACAATGGCAAAATTCCAACCGCCTTCCTCGCGCGATCTTTGAGATAACTCTGTGGCGTTATAGACCAGATTGTCGCGCAAATAATCAAAACCATATTCATTGTTGGTGCCGTAGGTGATATCGGCCCGATAAGCTTCCCGCCGCGAACACGGCCGTAAAAATTCATGCACCACTTTGAATCCTCCTAAAATATCTCTGACTTCATCCTTATCTTTGTTTGTAATTTCTAATTTTGAATTTGTAATTTGTTTGTCATTTGGATTTTGTAATTTGGAATTTGTGATGTGGCTGGAATCGTAAATATAACTTGAGTCGTGATTGATACACCCGACTGATAAACCCAGCGCGTTGTATATCTGCCCCATCCACACCGCATCACGCCGAGCCAAATAATCATTGACCGTAACCACATGAGCGCCCCGGCCTTCCAAAGCGTTAAGGTAAATGGCCAGCGTGGCGGTTAGAGTTTTACCTTCGCCAGTTCGCATTTCAGCCACTTTGCCTTCGTGCAAAACCATTCCGCCAATCAGCTGGACGTCAAAATGCCTTTGGCCCAACGTTCGCGTTGAAGCTTCTCTGACTGCCGCGAAGGCTTGAGGTAAAATGGTGTCTAGGGTTTGGCCGCTAGCCAATAGAGTTTTGAATTCCGTGGTTTTATTTTTTAATTCCTCATCCGAGAGTTTTTTGAACTCCGGCTCCAGCAAGTTTATCTTTTCTACAACCTTAAACGCCCGCTTTATGAAAGCGGTATTGTCATCGCCGAATATATTGGATAAAAAGCTCATATATAGCTTAGTTATTGACCCATTATCTATAATCTGATAGCATGACCTTATCATGACGAAAAGGGTTCTCTAAGGGTTTCATCCCGACGAGAGCCCTTTTCATTTAATTCCATTGTTGGTTTAAAAATACAAATATAGCCCATACTTTGTAAAGATGTATAAAGAGCTTCGTTTCCAGGAACGTAACCAATAAACAAAAATGATTTTGTTATTCCATATTTATCTTTTAGATAGGCGTGGAATCGGCCAAAATCCAACTTCCACCCAAGTTCTCGGATGCTTAAGTTCAAATTCTGGCTATCTATAAAAGCATAGTTATTTTCTTTGTTTTTCATACCAAGGCACTGCTCTAATAAGATAGCGAATTATGGGCAAAATTAAAACCCCGCGTCAGACGCGGGGTTAATTAAAAGCGGCCGCTTTGGTGTTCATGTTAGTCTTTAGTAAACTACTCCTCGGTTAAAATTCCCCGCGGGCAAGGTTTTCGGAGTCTCGTTTAGCTATTTTATCCGCAGAGTCTTTTATATGATCAAGATAAATTCCAGCATCCCCACCCCTTGTATTCCTCTTATGTGTTTCATGTGCCACCTTGGCAACTACTATGGTATTTCCCAAAGCTTGTTTTAGAGAATCTCCACCTCTCAAAGAATCTAATAACATATCCACAGCATTCGGGAATATACCTATAACCCTAGCTATCCTCGTTAGAACCTTCGCCTCATTTTCGCGGAACTCAGCCGCCTCTCTTTGGAGATTCTCGAGTTCATCTAGCGCGGCTTTGTATTCTTCCTCAGAAGGGGACCTGTCACCGGAAAATTCAGGATTATCTTCCGCAATTATTTTTACCATATTCGCTTCTTCCTGCGCCTCTTTAAGGGGCATTCGATCACCTTTTTGCCCCATATCCGCTCCTCCTTCTTTATTATTTAAAGAACTACCTGCGCCTATATCTTCTGGGCTTGGCCCGCCAAATTCTTTTCCTTCTGTCATAATTTTATTGGTTTATTTAATAATAACCCCAGTATAGCACTATAAAAAAAATAGAAAAGAGGTTTGTCTATCCCTGTTTTTTGTTTAGATATAAATTTATTTGTCTGGCGTATTCTTGATAAGCCGGAATAAAATCTTTAGCTGAATCGTAAAACTTCTTGTAATCCTCCTCAAAATCATACTCGTGGACCAGGATATTTCTTACTTGCGCGCTTACAGCTAACTTTCTGGCTAAATCATTTGGCAAAATCCCTATTCTGGCCACATCATTAAAAGATTGTTTGTAGGTATCCGGCGTTTTTTCTCCGCGTTCAACGAGAATCTGCGTGTTTATATCGCTGGCCAAATCAACAATGAGCTGAAAATTTCTCTCCGCGGCGCGAATAGTTATCATATTTTTTTGGAAATCACTAAAAGAAACTTCCAAAAGACGAGCCAGTTCTCTCAATAATTCTTTTATCTGCTCTAATTTTTTGGCGATTATCTCACTGGGCATATTCTTTATTTAAAACCTGCTCTCGGATACGGCGGAACTTAGCGGTATCCTGATAACGTTTCCAAGCCAAAACTTTAAATCTTATAAAATCAGCCTCCTGACCTTCAATCAATCGGCCATTTTGAGCAATTTGATGCTGAAGCAAGGGCGGAACCGACCAAAGATCAATTAAATCAATTTTTTCTTCGGAAACATTAAGTTTTATAGCTAACTTTTCTTTTAGTTCTAGCTTCTGCCCCAAAGCCAAAAACTGATCGGCTAACACAGCGATATCGGTATCGGAAGAAATGTTAGATTTTTGCGTAGCTTGAGAACCAAAAAGTATAACCAGTTTGATATTCATGATTATAATATCGTAACAATAACGAACCCGAAATCAAAATACATCCTGATTCAAACCGGGACCATATTTATTTCTTGGCAAATCTAGCTATAGGTGTAACGCGCAGATTTTTGCCGATGGAGCGGGCGCCTCGCAAAAACAAAGTTTCTCTTTTACTCTTAAACTTAACTAATTCCGTTTTTAGTTCGTCCTTAACTTCATCTATGGCTGAATGAATATCGGTAGTTTCCTGCCGCGCCCGCAACAGATGCTTGCCGATGCTCAAATTAACCTCCGCAAAAAATACCTCGCCTTTTTTATGATGAAGCGTGGTTCGGCCCAGCTCCACGCGGGTTTCTATATGTTCGCTATGCCCGCTTTTAACCAATTTAGACAAAGAACTTAGCTTTTTTTCTAGATATTCCTGCAAATCCGGAGTTAGAATTAAATTAGTGGCTTTAGTTACAATATTCATATTTTATTAGCGCTGAATTTATATATTTATAGACTAACACGATTAATAACTATATGCATTGTCACGAAACGCAACAAGCATATATTCGGTTCGCTCGCCCACAATGAAAATAAATTTTCGCTCTGGGCTCGCTGCCAAATATAAAACAAAAACCGCCGGAGTTTAGTAACTCCAGCGAAATAAAAAGAGCGCCAGCGGCTTTTTGCCGCTGGCGCTTGAGGTTTGTTGGAGAACCCCTACTCCTTCTTCTGGCCCTGGCGGAACTTATCAGTCGCCAGACTGATCCGAGCCGTGATTTCGGGCGTAGCGAGTTCGCGGAACTCTTCCAGTTCCTCAACCGGAATACCAGTCTTACGCGAGAGCCCGATGGTTCTCATCCTGCCGATTCCAAAGACAGGGAATCGCCACCCGCGATGTTCACCGAGTAAGTACCCAGCCCCATCGCCCATACGGCGACGAGCTTCCAAAGCTTGGCAGATTTCTTCCATCCGCACCGGTTTCATCGGCCGATGGAAAAACTTCTTTGCTCTTTTGGCTAACTTATTCAAGATTCTCATCTTGAGCCTCTTTCCTTTTTAAGAGATGTGGTAAGAACTACTTGTCTATATGATACTATACTGAAATATAAAAGTCAATAGCCAGTTAATGGACGCCAAAAAAACCGCTGTTTAGGCGGTTTTTATAACATATACTCTCCTTATAACTTCTTAGAATACAGTAAAAACTCTGTTGAATCACCTTTACCAAAAACTTCGGGAACGCCATCATTAGCCGGATAAAAACCGTTTTCAAAATACTGTTCATCTACACCCTCTCGACTTAGCATTACAATTCCTCTGTCTTGAGATTGAGCATAACCTCTTAATGAAACTGCTAATTTGGATTTACTTCCCTCTATATCTGGATCAGATCCTTCCCAAACCGATGAAACTAAATTTTTATAAACTCCCGTCATCATTATAGAAAAACCTTCAACCTTGCCTCCCTCATTTCTTAATACAAAACTATGAGGGGTTACTATTGTCTCTTCGTCCTCTTTTTGTTTCAAAAAAAGATCTAAACAAACCTCAAATTCTTTTTGTCTTTCTGGAGAATAAATTCTTCTACCTAAATCAAGTAGCTCTTGTTTATTATTTTCCGAAACTTTCTCGCTTGGTATAAAAGCTTCAGTTCCACTCTCTACCTTACTATAATAATTAACAGAATCCCGACCTGGCCCAAAATAGTCTTTTATATCTAAACCACTCTTATAACCACTTTTCTCATATAATTTTACAGCAGCTTTTTCATTTTCATAATTATCTGTTTCAATAGCCATAACACGGCTACCTCTGGATTTTGCCATTTTTTCTATCCAGTTAAATAAAAATCCGCCAACACCACCACCTTGGTATTCTTTGCTGACAGCAAACCAACCTAAGCGTGTAGCCAGATAATGTTCTTCTAAATTTAATTTTTCGCTTGTAGCAAAACCTGCCCCACCCCTAATATCTATAGTATAAATACCAGTGATCGCAAAAGGTTTATCTTCTAGATCCGTGGCAATATAATATTCAACATTTAATAAAGCTGGCTCTTCTATTTTTCTTTGTTCAAAAAATCTATCTAGAGTTTTTTGTAAAGATAAAAAAGTTGACTCATCCCACGAATCTTTTACGCTTTCGAGTAGATCATCTTTAAAGCCCTCACTGAGAGCCCTAACTCTAAAACTAATTATCTGTTCTTGACCTTCCCTCTCCCTAATAATTTCATGCTCAAAAAGAGGCTCATTTGGATTTTCCCAATGCTTTTTAATTTCTTCTTCAGTTAATCCTCCGTCAACAAACCTTTCATTTTTTTCTTCCGGAGATTCTTCAACTGGTTTTATTGAATTTTCAAAACCTTCTCTAGATTCCATTTAATTTTATTCCATATCTTCTTCGCCCAATTCCAGCTCTTTAAGTTCTCTGCCTTCTCTGTTTAATTCTTTAACTTTTTTCTTTCTCTCTTCCACGCTCATCAGAAAAACTTTACCGTCTTTGGCTTGACTAAGCACAGCTTCAAGCTCGGTATAAACATCCATTATTTTTCCCATCGCTTTTTCGTAAGCCGCCTTATTTTTATAATCTTCTTCACTAGCGCCATATTCTTCCTCATATAAAGCCTTCACCATTTTTAAAAGTTCGGCTGAATCAAATTCCTGTTTATCGCCCACCAGCCGTAACATCAAGTGTTCAAAACCGCCTTCATCCAAAGGCTCACCAGTTTTAGAATCATAATCCATCGGCGGAAACTTATAAGGAACTTCTTGAATATTGCCGGCTTGATCTTCAAAATAAACCCTTTTTCTACCCATCTTATTAAGAAACGGCTCAACAGTTTCAACGGCTTCACCAAGAACACCCTTAACCACGTGGCCTTCTTGTTTAGCCTGCTTTAAAGTGCCGGAATAAAATTTCTTGTAAATTTCTGTGGCGATACCTTTGCCTCTAAATCTATCATCCGTAAGTATATAAGCGATATACAAAAAAGATTCTCTTGCCTGTTCTCCTTGGGTTGGCTCTATTTCTAAATATCTGGTGTTAGAAAAAGAAACAAGCTCGCCGTCGGGAGTAGTAACTATATCGTAATTATTAATTCCTTGTTTTATAGATTCTTTTAACCAATAAAGCGGATCAGCTTCTTCTACTCCAAATTCATCAACCATCATCTGGTGTATCTTTTCAACCATCGGGTCATTGGGATTATCAACCCGCCTTACTAAAAATTCACCGCTTTCTGGTGAACGAATTATTTCTTTATCTTCTTCTTTTACATGTTCAAACCTTGAAACTGCTTCTAACTCACTAATCATCCCTTCCATACTCTTATGATTTTCCGCTAATTCAGGGCCTAATTCTCCCTCTTTAGTATTTTGTTGATGGTCTTTATCCCAAGGATTTATAAACTCTTTTTCTGGATCAAATCCGCCTTCAAATTTGTTCATATTTCTATAATTTATATGTTAAAAATACGACTCGCCTCTTTAAAGAGCATATCATCCAAAGCATCTTCGGGCAACGGAAGTTCTTTAACTATTTTTACATAATCACTTTGATTAGATATCGGCCAATCTGTTCCAAAAATTAGCTTGTTTGAATCTTCCGCGTATTCAATAAAGGTTGTAATTAATTTTTTAAAAAGATTTTTGTCCTTTTCGTCAGGGTTGTCGTAAAAAAGTCCCGAGCAATCCACATAAACATTTTTATTTTTATAGGCCACTTCCGCCGCGTCAATTATCCAAGGATAACCCAAATGGGCAATTATTATTTTTAAATCAGGAAAGTCTACGGCTGTTTCGTCTATATGCAGAGGGTGAGAATATTTTACTCTGGCGCCTTTTGTAATATTATAGGTATCACCACTGTGGAAAATAGCTGGTTTTTGATATTTAGATAAAAGTTTCAAGTAAGGTTTTAGTTCTTCGTTATAAGGATAGAAAGGTTCGTAAGCTGGGTAGAATTTTAAACCAAATATTTCTTTATTTTTTAACCAACTCTCTACTTTTTCTACGGAAGGTTTTGATTCCGACAGAGGTGAAATCGATCCCACTGGAAATAAAATATCCTTAAAAGGTTTTAGTTCTTCTAAAAGTTTTTCCGTTGAGCAGTTATCAATCTCACCCGCGTAAACCATAGCCTTATCTATGCCAGCTAATTTCATGGATTCAACTAGCTCTGCCGGTTTTTTATTTATAAGGTCATTAAAACCTATATGAGTATGGGCATCAATTATCATTTTTTATTATAAAAGGCGCGACGACGCCTAGTTCAATATATTTTTGCTGAATTTCTTTAGGCAAGAGACTGAAACTTTCAATTTTCTTTCGGCAGATTGTACTGCCGCAAACACAATCCATCAGATAACCGGGTTCTTCTATATAGGTTGAATAATCTCCTACTACCTCGTCACCCACCTTAATATCTTTTATAGCAAATAGGGCGAATTTATTTTCTCCAACTTCTTTAAGACCAGTGTTGGGATCACAAGAATGATTAAAGAAATCATCAACCCCGCCCGATGGGCCTAAATAGGTTCTTTCACCTATTTGAAGACAATGTTCATCTATGAAAGATCCTTTTTCAATCTCGTCGTAATCCAAAACCGGCCCAATAAATTCAAAGATTTTTTCTCCTTCTTTAAAATATTTAGACGCAAACACCCCTTGACCTTTGGAGGTATTCTTCAAAACCAAACTTTGATTTTGATCCATAAATTATTTTTTAACAGCCAGAGTCAAAGATGTTTTCACTTCTTCCACTTTTTCTTTTAAATCATTACCGTTGCTATGGCCATTGCCATTAGAATCCGCGCCGTTGATTCTTTTACCGTCTTCATAAATCCAAATTTTATGTTTGCCTAGTTCGGCGAAAAAAGGCTCGGGTGGCACCACAAATTCGGGAGAAAACATACCTTTTTCTTTCATCTCGCCTTTAAAAATCATTTTGGCTAAAATGGCCGCGGGAAAACCGGTGTCTATATTGCAAGTGGCCTTTTCCCAACCCGGCAAGGTTCCAGCAGTGGCATCCATTTCCACGGTTTTAGGTTGGCCGTCTTTAGTTCCAAAAACTTTCAAAAACAAATTTTCTTTTTCGGTATAACCTTCAGGCACGGGAATATGCCGCAAAACTTCTGTGGTAAAATCTAGCGGCCGAATATTTACGCCATCTATAGCTATCGCCTCTTTGCTCATAAAACCCAAACCAATCATAGCTTTAAGCGCGGTGTAAGAATGCGTGGGAAAACTGGAAAGCACAATAATATTTTTAATGCCCGAATCTTTTAGGTATTCATAAAAACTATGATGTTCAATATGTTTGGTGTATTGCGTTCTTTGCTTGCCAATGGTTTTGTAGTAGTAACCTATATCGCATTCATTGGGTTGGCGCAAAACATATTCGCCGTTTTCAAAAATTTTTGCGGGTTCAGTAAATTCATAAGCGATAGCGTCTATGGAAAAAGGCGTAACAAAAACTGGCTGGTTAGAATCCCAAGCAAAACCCACATGAACTGTTTCTATGCTATCAAACTGCGGTTTTAGATAGCGAAGCATTATATTGGTAATGCCGGGCGTAGAGCCTATGCCGGTTATGGCAATAGTATTTTTTTCTTTAAAATCTTTATCTAGCTTTAGCTGTTCATAAAACATAGGCTCTTCGGAACCCAGATCAATATAATTCATACCTAAATCCAAAGCCATTTTAGTGACAGCCAGATTAAAATCATCCACAGCGCAATTAACGACCACGGTAGAACCGCTTTTTTTGACCACCCTTCTGACCCGATCCATTTTGCGCAGATCTATTAACGCAAAATCTGCTTTAGAATGTTCTATTAGTTCTTCTATGCCGTAATCATCATTGGCGCACAATAAAACATTGTAACCGTCTTCCAATAAAACACGAGAAACTATTTTTCCTTGAATACCATTAGCACCGATAACAGCGAAATCATATTTCATTTTATAAAATTGTTTTTAAAAATATTTTTACAAAATTATTTATTAATAAATTTGAAAAATATTTTTCTTTACAATTTTATTGTACAACTTTAATAGAACTGCAACAATTGTGGAAAAGTTTCTAGAAATTTATTTTAGAAATTTTTTCGGCGAATTGAAATTAAATACAAGAAACTAATCAGCCCTCCAAAAAATATCGTGGAAAAAATCCAAAAGAAAAAATTTCTGGAGATTTTTTGCCAAAAATTTATTTGGGCAGAAGCCACGGGATTGTCGCCGACTTCGGGGGTTATATCAGCCAGCGAAGCCTGCGCCACATTGCTGTAAGAACTAACCGCCAAACTATTTATCTTTTCAGCGGGCTTTAATAAAACCTGGCGAGTTAAACTGGCCGGATTTTGAAGCGAATTTAGTTTGTTGGAAAGAATCACATTTTGATAGCCCGGCGTTAGTTCGCGAGACCAAAAAAAACCATTTTCGGAACGATTGGCCGAAGCGTCGGGCAGATTCTTTTCAAAACTAACCGTGTCCACCACAACTTCGTTGGGATATTTTAGCTCAATTTTATTAGACCGGCTTAAATCCAAACCAGTTATTTTTTGAGACAAAACCAAATAACTTTTTGGCGGAATTAAGACAAAATTAGGCAAAATAAATTTTGTTTCGGCGCTGGCCAAAATCCAACCCGACATATCAACCGAAATATTGTTGGGATTAGCCAACTCCAGCCATTGGCCGGTAGTGGAAGCACTGCCGATAAAAAATTCGCTAATAACCGCCTTACTGCCAAAAACAAAAACACGAAGCTGATCTATACTCATGTCTGCGCCATTGCCAACCTCCAGTGTAACCAAGTATGTTCCGGGAAATTGATAGGTGTAAGTTATTTCAGCGCCCTCTTTAGTTGAACCGTTGCCCAAATACCATTTATAAGCCGTGGCGCCTTGCGAAGCCAAACCGCTAAATGCCATCGGCTTG
>ORJL010330428.1_pt1 | contig 10508 bp, 9 predicted proteins | sample 1779941 | NCBI WGS metagenome assembly ORJL01 (sample SAMEA104232317, study PRJEB22302) | groundwater metagenome | biome: forest; feature: aquifer; material: groundwater | place: USA | collected 2011-08-07 | depth 5.8 m | reverse complement strand
TCCCGCCGCTCCGACGCCGGGAGCCGGGGGCACAGGTAGCGGGCGACCTCGAAGCCCTGCTCGCGCCGGAAGTCCGCCAGCGGCTCGACCGCGTCCGCCAGCCCGGCGGGGCAGACGATCAGGTAGCGGACGCCCTCCGAATCCTCCTCGGCGCGAAGCGGAGACGACGCGGCGAGCGAGCAGAGCAGGGCCGCGGCAGCGATCCAGGGGCGATGCGACATCGAGGTCCTTCCTGCAACCCGGGGCGACGCGGCGGTCGATGCGGCCCTTCTCGTGGCGATCCGGGTTCCGAGTTCGACGGCCGGCATGCTAGCTCCCCACCGGTGGCGGGCGCAAGCCTACGTTGCACGCGGTCGCCGCTTGCATCCCCACCCGTGCGCGGCTAGACTGGCCGCGACCCGATCCACAAGGAGCCCGATGGACAGCCTGCCGAGCCGCGTCCAGACCTCCTCCCCGCAGTTTCTCGCCAACGCCGCGCACCACCAGGGGCTCGCGGCGCGCCTGCGCGAGCGGCTCGCCCAGGTCGGCAAGGGCGGGCCCGAGAGCGCGATCTCGACCCAGCGCAAGCGGGGCAAATTGCTGCCGCGTGAGCGCATCGAGAAGCTGCTCGACCCGGAAACGCCGTTCCTCGAACTCTCGGCGCTCGCCGCCTGGGGCCGCCACGAGGGGGAAGTCCCTTCCGCCGGGATCATCACCGGGATCGGCCGCATCTCCGGACGCGAGTGCGTCGTGGTCGCCAACGACTCCACGGTCAAGGGCGGCACGTACTTCCCGGAGACGGTCAAGAAGCACATCCGCGCACAGGAGATCGCGCTCGACAACCGGCTCCCGGCGGTCTACCTGGTCGACTCCGGCGGCGTCTTCCTGCCGCTGCAGGCGGAGGTCTTCCCCGACAAGGAGCACTTCGGGCGCATCTTCTACAATCAGGCGGTGATGTCCTCGCTCGGCATCCCGCAGGTCGCGGTGGTGCTCGGGATGTGCACGGCGGGCGGCGCCTACGTGCCCGCGATGTCCGACGAGAACATCATCGTCCGCGGCACCGGCACGATCTACCTCGCCGGCCCGCCGCTGGTGAAGGCCGCCACCGGCGAGGACGTCACCGCCGAGGACCTCGGCGGCGGGGAAATGCACTGCCGGGTCTCGGGAGTCGCCGATCATCTCGCCGAGAACGAGGACCACGCCCTCGCGCTCTGCCGCGACGTGGTCGCGCACCTCAACACGGTCAAGCGGGTCGACCTCGACCTCGCCCCGCCCGAGGAGCCCGCCTTTCCCGGCGAGGAGATCTACGGCATTCTCCCGACCGACACCAAGCATCCCTACGATGTCCGCGAGGTGATCGCCCGCCTGGTCGACGGCAGCCGGTTCCACGAGTTCAAGGCGGCGTACGGCCCGACGCTCACGTGCGGCTTTGCGCGCTGGTGGGGCTACCCGGTCGGGATCGTGGCCAACAACGGCGTGCTCTTCAGCGAGAGCGCGGTCAAGGGCGCGCACTTCGTCCAGCTCTGCTCCCAGCGCCGCACCCCGTTGATCTTTCTCCAGAACATCACCGGCTTCATGGTCGGCAAGCGCTACGAGCAGGGGGGCATCGCCAAGGACGGCGCCAAGATGGTCCAGGCGGTCGCCACCGCCGCGGTCCCGCGCATCACCGTGATCATCGGCGCCTCCCACGGCGCGGGCAACTACGCGATGTGCGGGCGCGGTTACCGGCCGCGCTTCCTGTTCACCTGGCCCAACGCGCGGGTCTCCGTCATGGGCGCCGAGCAGGCCGCGAGCGTGCTCGTCCAGGTCAAGCGCGAACAGCTCGCCCGCGAGGGCAAGACCCTCTCCCCCGAAGCCGCCCGCGAAATCTCCGCGCCGGTCATCGAGAAATACGAGCGGGAAGGCGACCCGTACTTCGGTTCTGCGGCGCTGTGGGACGACGGGATCGTCGACCCGAAGGAGACCCGCAAGGTCGTCGCCCTCGCGCTCTCCGCGGCGCTGAACGCACCGGTCGAAGCAAGCCTGGCCCCCGTCTATCGGATGTAGGCCGCGACCCGGCAGGGAGGTCCCGCCATGGAAACGATCCGCGTCGAGACCCAGGGGACGGTCACCACCGTCACCCTGAACCGCCCCGACGTCCGCAACGCCTTCAACGAGGTGATGATCGAGGAGCTGACCCGCGCGTTCACCACGCTGCCGGAGGCCACGCGCGTGGTCGTGCTCGCAGCGTCCGGGGACGTCTTTTGCGCCGGGGCGGACGTTTCGTGGCTCAAGCAGAGCAAGGACTTCACCGAGGAGGAGAACGCCCGCGACGCGGCGGCGATGGCGTGCATGTTCCGGGCGATCGACGAGTGTGTGAAACCCACGATCGGCCGCATCCAGGGCCTCGCGCTCGGCGGCGGCTGCGGGCTGGTCGCCTGTTGCGACGTCGCGCTCGCGGTCGAAGAGGCGCAGTTCGGCTTCAGCGAGGTGCGGCTCGGGATCATCCCGGCGGTGATCTCGACCTTCGTGATCGAGGCGATCGGGTCGCGCGCGGCGCGCCGTTACTTCGTCACCGGCGAGCGCTTCACCGCCGCGCAAGCCCGCGAGATGGGACTGGTCCACGAGACGGTCAAGCCGGAGGCGCTCGACGCGCGCGTGAACGAGCTGGTCGGCTTCATCCTGCAGAGCGGGCCCTGCGCGGTCGCCGCCGCGAAGGAGCTGGTGCGCGACATCCGCGCCCGCCCGCGCGAGGCCGCGATCAACCACGCGGTGCAGACGATCGCGTGGTTGCGGGTCAGCCCCGAGGCACAGGAGGGGCTCGGCGCTTTCCTCGGCAAGCGCAAGCCGAATTGGGCGTGGATGGGCGGGCCGTGAGCGAAACGGTGAGTCCACACCGCGGCGTCGAGCGCGGGAGCGCCGCAGTCCGCCGCAGCCGCCGCACCGCCGCAGACCGGAAATCCCATTGACACGCCGGGTCCCGCGGGCTAGAAATAGACTTAGTGGTATCGGTCAGCCGTTACCCGATCGCGAGAAGGAGATTGCCATGGAGAAGAAATCCCCCGTCCTCCCGACCGGCACGATCCCCGCCAAGCCGCAGGCTCAGACGGCTCCCGGCGTCAGCGCCTTCCGGGCGATCGCGGCCGACAGCCGCGTGGAGCCAAAGCAGTACGTGGAGAACTTCGTCGCCCCCGGCGGCGGCGAATAGGCTCTCGGGAGCGAGAGTTTCCGACCGATGATTCCGGGCAGGTGGGCACCGTCCCGCCTGCCCGCTCTCGTCTTCGCGCCGGCCTGGACCCCACGGCACGGCGGATTGCCATGCGCAAGCGCATCTACGGCATCGAAACCGAATACGCGATCTTCCTCATCCCCGAGTCGCCCCACGGCCGAATCCCCACCCGCCGCGAAATCTTCGAGGTCCTGGAAGAGATCCTCGCCCGCCGCTACCGCACCATGCGGTCGCGCATCGCCAAGAAGGGGCTGTTCCTCGAGAACGGCGGGCTGATCCACTACGAGGCGCAAGTCGACCAGTTCGCCCATGGTATGGTCGAAGTCTCCACCCCGGAGTGCGCCGACGCGCGCCAGGCCACATGCTGGCACGAAGCCTGCCAGAGGGTCCTGCAGGACGCCCTCCCCGAGCTGCGCACCAAACTCCACGAGCGGGGCTTCCGCGGCAGCATCGGATTCGGCAAGAATACCACCGACGGCAAGGGCAACTACTACGGCAGCCACGAGAACTACCTGGTCGACGACTCCCCGGGCCTGTTGCGCAGTTTGGCGCTTCGCGCCCTCTACGCGCTCTTCCTGGTCTTCTACGTGATCATGATCGCCGTCGTCTTCCTCCCCTTCGTCCTCGTCCTGCTCGGCGTCTTCCTCGTCGTCACGCTCTATTTCGTCTGCGCCCTCCTCAAATACGTGCCCCTCCTCGGGCGCGCCTTCCGCAAGGCGATCGAGGGCCTCGACTGGCTGGCGCACCGCGCCTCGGCCATCCCCGAAGAGGCGATCATCAAGTACTGGGGCGGCTACCACAAGTACACCGTCTACCCGTTCGTCGCGCTCTACTCCGCGATGCTGGCGCCGCTCGTCTTCCCGCGGATCCGCCGCTACCTCACCCCCTTCCTCGTCACCCGCCAGATCTACTCCGGCGCCGGGCGCGTCGATTTCGCCAGCGGCCTGCGCGGCTCTCATCTCTCGCAGAAGGCCGAGGCGATCCACTGCTTGTGCCGCATTTACTGGGACGACAAGCGGCGGCCGATCTACGACATCAAGAACTTCATCCGCCCACCGTTCGGCCTGCTCGACCGCCGCAAGCGGCTCCACATCCTCATGTCCGACTCCAACATGTCCGAATTCGCCACCTTCCTCAAGCTGGGGACGACCGGCCTCGTCCTCGAGATGATCGAGGCCGGCATCCGCTTCGACGACGTCCTGCTCCAGGACTCCGTGGTCTCCCTGCGCGAGGTCTCGCGCGACCCGACCCTGCGTTCGCGCATCCCGCTGCGCAACGGAAACGCGATGACCGCCCTCGAAATCCAGCGGCGCTACCTCGAGGAGGCCAAGCTCTTCTTTTCCGGGCAGGTCGACGTCAGCCCGGCCACCGCCGACGTCCTGCGCCGATGGGAGTACGTGCTCGACACGCTGCGCGAGAACCCGCACTTCCTCTACAAGGAGCTCGACTGGGTGGCCAAGATGGACCTGGTCGAGGAGGCCCTGCGCGACGGGCCGGGCTGGGAAATGATCGCGCTGCTCATGCCCGTGATGGAAATGGTCGACCCGTACCTGCCCGGGATCCCCGCAGCCGAGCGCGGCGAAGACGCGCTCCAGCGCCTTTTCGAGGCGCGGTTGCCCGCGGAGAACTTCCGCGAAGTGCGCGCGCAGCTCGAGCGGAAGGAGGCGAGTTTCAGCGACCTCGTCCGCGCGCTCGAGACCTTCTACCGAGTGCAGAAGATCGACCTCAAGTACCACGACCTCGACCCGGGCGAGGGCTACTTCTTCCGGTTGCGCGCCGAGAAGCTGGTCACGCGAGTGCTCACCGACGAGGAGGTGGCGCGGGCGATGACCGAGCCGCCGGGAGACACCCGGGCCCACATGCGCGGACACCTGATCAAGCGCTTCCACGACCCCACCCACCAGGGGTCCGTCGACTGGGTCCAGGCGCGCATCGAGGAGCCGGAACGCCGCCGCTACCGCTTCCCCGACCCGTTCGATCCCGGCAAACCCGAGGATCTGCCGCCCCCGCCCGAGGCCGAAGCGGCGGAGTGACTTGACTCGCGATCGGGCTGGACCTACGCTGGGAGCGACGGTTCACCGGATCTCGCTGGGGGAGGGCACTCATGGCCAGCATCAAGTTACGTGTCCTCGCGGTCGACGATTCCCGCGTCATGCTGCGGGTGCTGAAGAAGCTGCTGGGAGTTCCTCACCACCGAGCAACTGGAGGCCGAACTCGCCCAGTTCCGCAAGGAACAGCTGGGAGTCCCCACCTCGCTCACGGAGGTGTACGCCGGGCAGCCCAATGCCGGCGTGCTGACGACGTTCGCCGACGTGCTGATCAAGATGTTCCTGCGCGTCGCCGGGGAGTCGGTCCGTCCGGGTCCCTGCCACTCGGTGCCGGGGATCGGTCGCCGGATGGACTTCACGGTGGCGCAGGATTTTCGCGGCGCCTTCGTCGGCACCTGCCTGCTCAGCCTGACCTCGGACGTCCTCATGCGGATCTCGTCGCGGATGCTCGGGGAGCCGGTGCTCGAGCCCGGGGATCTGGCGCGCGACGGGGCGTCGGAGTTCCTCAACATCGTGAACGGGAATGTCTGCGCGAAGCTGGGCGGGAACGGCCGAGCCACGGAGTTGACGCCGCCGGTCCTGCACGACAACCGCGACGGCGCGCCGTTCGCCTTCTCCGCGGCCGCGAAGGGGGGGCGCCTGTGCGTGACCCCGATCCTTCACCCGACCAGCGGGATCGAGTTCGCGTTGATCGACCGGACCGCGTGAGCGGCGCCGTTGCCGTCAGGCTCCGTCGGGATGCCCCCCCGTCGCCGTTCCGGCCGGCGACCGCATCCACCTCGATGCGGCGCCTCTCCGCCGCATCGCCACTCGGCCGCGGCGTCCGGGCTAGTCGCTCCGCGTCATCCGGCGGCGCAGGGCGTCGCGCATGGTCTGCAGCACGCGGTGCCACAGCGAGGCCTGGATGCGGAAGGACTCGATGTCCGAGAGCACCTCGCGGGACGGCGAGGTCAGGGAGTGCTTGAGGATGTAGTCTTCCGCCTGCGCTTCGATGTCCTCGACCAAGATCTGCAGGTGATCACACTCCTCCTCGTCCAGGTAGACGCCGCACCCACGAGGGCACCGGTCGATCGCGATCCGGCTGGAGTAGGGGTGGAGCGCGGCCTGCAGCACATCGGCGCAGACCGGGCACTTCATCCGGCGCGGAGGGGCGGGTCGTCCCGAGGGCCCCCTCATCTCCGCGGTCAGGACGCGCTCGATCTCGGAATCCGCAAACAAGCGCTCGCGGCGTCGCAGAATCTCCAGGAACTCCTCGTTTCCCACCCAATACGCGCGGCAGCGCGCGCAGACGGCCACCGCGACTGCTTCGTATCGCTCGTCGTTCAACGGATGGTTGCAGGCGGGGCAGTACACGAGTCCTCCTCGAAGGGCGGCCCTGGCGCGGCCATTCTAGATCGACCGGGGCTTGCGGGGAAGCGTCTCGCGCGTGCCGGCACTGCCGGGACGGTCGCCACGACGCAGCGCAGGAAGTCCGCGCATGCGCCGGGCCCCCGGCACCCCGGACCCCCGGCCCCTCGAATTGTTTCCCGCCCGGGAGCCGCCCGGCTATACTGCGGCGTCCGGCCCCGCGTGAGGATCCGCGCACATGTCCCCCGAGGATCTAGCTTCCGCGGCCCCGAATTCCCCGCAACCGCCGAGTCCGACGCCGGCGACCGCGCAGGGCGGTGCCGCCGCTCCGGCGTCCGGCACCGTTCCTGGTTCCCCGGCCGCGCCCCCCGTCGTCCCGCTGATCGTGCCGGGACCGGGGACTGCCGCCACGCCGACCGGCCCCACGGTCACCCCGACCGGTTCGCTCAAGGTGCGCGTCCAGGGTTTCTTCGCAACCGCCTATCGCAACCTGGTCGATCAGGACTACCGCGCCAGCCTGGAGGATCGCTTCCTCGATTTCCTGGTCTCGACGCTGGTGCGCGTCCGTAAGATGACGGGCCGGGTCAACGCCGCCTTGCCCCAGATCATCACCTTCCTCGCGCTGCCGATCTCCATCACGCAGCTCTACCTGCGCACGCGCTGCAATTACCTGGCGGCCGCGATCGCCTTCAACGTCATGCTCTCCCTCATCCCGTACTTGCTCGTCGCCGCCGCCATCCTGGGCTATGTGGTCTCGGGAAACGCGGAAATCGGCAAGCACCTGAGCCGCTATGTGGAGATCAATTTCCCGCCGTACAAGGACTCGCTGACGTCGATGATCGACGGCGTCTCCTCGGTAAAGAGCCAGCTCGGATTCGTGGGCATGCTCACGCTCTTCTGGACCTCGCGTCAGATGGTCTTCGCCGCTTCGTTCGCGCTCGACACCATTCACGGCCGGCCGGGAGAGAAGGCGATGTGGCGGAAGCTGCTCGACACCCTGATCGTGATCTGCCTCGCCACCCTGCTGATCACGGGCGGCGTGTTCTTCTCGGTGGTCCTCGGATGGGTATCGAGGATCACCGACCTTCATCTCGACGAGGGGGCGTGGCTCAAGACCTTCAGCTTCCCCTTCGCCTTCGTGGTGTCCACGGTGATCTTCCTCGCTTTCTACCAGATCCTGCCGCAGCAGCGGCCGAGCTGGATGCACTCCTTGATCGGAGCCGGAGTGGGGGCGATCCTCTGGGAGCTGTCGAAGCTCGGCCTGGTCGGCTACTTCCCGTGGGCGTTCAAGAACGAGTTCTACGGGCCGCTCGCGGTCGGCCTGTACGTGATCCTCTGGGCCTATCTCTTCGCCACCGGCATGCTGGTCGGGGCATGCACCGCTTGGCGCCTCGACGCCGAGAAGAAGCGCACCAGCTACGTGGCGGAATGACGCCGCGGCGAAGACGCTGCGTAGCCCGGATGATTCACGAACGGCTGCGCCATTCGTGAATAATCCGGCTGCAACCGGCCTTGCAGGCGCCCCAACGCGGGTGTCACCGCAGCGTCGGCGGGGCCTTGGTCGGCTTGGGCTTTCCGGTCCCGGTGGGCTTGGCCGTGCCGTCCACGAAGGCGTCGGCCGCGGCCAGGATGCTCGCGTAGTGCCCGTCCTTGTCGCGCTGCCACGAGACGTAGTCGATCTTCGCGTGGCCGGTGAGGGTCAGAAGCACGAGGGCGGTCATGTCGACCGCGCGGCGGTACTTCGCCTCCTCGCCCCCCTTTGCGCGCGCCTGCAGCGACGCTCGCAGGAAGGTCCGCAGCGGAGCCACCGCCTTGCGGTAGCCCATGCGATCGAGGATGTAGGCGTAGAGGAACATGGTCTCGTCGGACGCCGCAGGCCAGCCGGTGGCAAACTTCACCGCGACCATCTCTCCGCAACGCTCGCCCATCCGGCTCAGGCTGCGGACCTCGGGCAAGCCGTCCGCCGCGCGCACGGGAAGCCACTCCGAGCTGAGCGCGATGCCGCGGGTGCGGCCGAAGTCGGTCAGGCTCCGCAGCAGAATGGTGTAGGCGTCGTCCTCGTTGAGCACCTGGACCAGGAGGTCGGTGACTTCGTAGCCGTGCAGTTCGAGACACTCGAAGATGCGCGGGAGGGAGATGTCGGAGGTGCGCGCGCAGCACTGCAGCTCGTAGACCGGGAGCGTTCCGTCGCTCTGGTCGTCGGCCACCTGACCGAAGTCGAGCACGTTGACGGCGGTGACGTGAGCGATCTTGAGGGCGGCGTTGCGCAGGTCCGCGATGTTGGCGACGCGCGAGTAGGGGGTGATGCGCACGCGCACCTTGATCGGGACGGAGGGCGCCTCCTGATCGACCCCGCCCGGCCGCATCGCGCAGCCGCAGGAAGCGGCCAGGGCAAGCAGGAGTGCAAAGGCGGTTGCGCGCATCCCGTCCCTTCCCGCGACGATGGCCGCCAGCGCCCCGGAGGCCGGGTTGACCCCTGCGCCGTGAAGCGGGTACAATAGCGCTCACCGGGCCCGGTTGCAACGATAAGGAGGATCCGATGCGGCGCTTCCTGGCCACCTTCCTGAGCACCGCCGTCCTGGCGGGGCTGGGCTGGCACGCCTGGAGGAGCCACGCCGATTCCCGGCTCGCCCTCGAGTCGTTCCAGCCCGAGGCGCCTCGCCCCGAATCCTGGACGGGCGGCTCCGGGCGAGCGGCCCGGATGTTGGTGGCGCGCTGGTCTGCGGCGGAAGGCGAGCCCGAGCGTCTGGCCTGCCTGCGTGCGCTCGCCTACCTGTCCCGTTCCGGCGAGAGCGCGGCCCTGGAACGGATCGGAACCGCGCAGGAAGACCCCGCGCCCGCCCTTCGTCGCACCGCGTTTTTCGCGGTCGCGTGGGTGTTCCAGCCGAACGCGCGACCTGTCGCGCTCACGGAGGTCGATTGGGACGCCCTGTGCCGGCCGGCCCGAGCCGCACTGGATTCCCCGGACCCCGAGGAGCGGCTGGCCGCAGCGTTCGCCTTCCACGTGCTCTCGGAGACCCGGATCGATGACCTGCGCCGATCGGACGGACGGCCGTGCTTCGAGCCGCCCGAAGTCGCGGAGGCCCTCGTGCACGCGATCGCCGGGCCGGCCCCATTTCCCGGCCTCGACGTCGAGTACCCGGCCTTCCTCGCCCGGTGCTTTTTCGAGGGTTCCCCCTGCGACCGGGCCGCAGCGCGGTACGTAGACGGCGTCCGCGCGGCCGACGACCTGCTCGAAGCGCTGTTCGCGCCGGTCGATCGCCTTCCTCCCGCGGAGCTGGAGCGCGCGCTGGTGGCGGCGCTCGATTCGCCGAGACTGGCGCCGGCCGCCGTGTCGAAGGCCCGAGGTCGCCCGTCGGTCGCGTATCTGCCCGCCTACCTGCGGCTGCTGGAGGATCCCGGGCCGGTCTCGCGCGACGAAGTGGCGCGCCAGTTGATCGCCCTCGCGCAGCGGACCGACGACGATGCGGTGGGCGGGGCCTTGGCCGGCTTCCTCGATGCCCAGGGCCGGGAGGAGGCATTGCCGGCGGTCCTTCACGCCATCCACGAGATCTGCGGGCCGCGGGAGGTGGAGCGGTTCTGCCCCGAGGACCTCGCGGCGCTGCCCGCGGAGATTGCCGTTCGCACGGCCGGAGTGCTGGGCCGGACCAGCCATGCTGCGTTCCTCGAGCGGCTGATCGCGGCGGTGCGGGGCGCACCCGACGATCGGGTGCGGGTGGCGGCTCTCGATGCGGTACGCAGCCTCGCGCGCCGGGACGACCCGGCTCGGCGGGCCCTCGCCGCCCTGCTCCGGCAGGAAGCCGCGAAGGTCTGGGCCCTGCAGAAGCAGGGCATCATCCGCGACATCTGGTTCACCACCCAGCAGGACCGGCACGCGATCATCATGCTCGAAAGCCTGAACGCCACCGAGGCCCGGCAGCAGCTGG
>ORJL010190117.1_pt1 | contig 10508 bp, 14 predicted proteins | sample 1779941 | NCBI WGS metagenome assembly ORJL01 (sample SAMEA104232317, study PRJEB22302) | groundwater metagenome | biome: forest; feature: aquifer; material: groundwater | place: USA | collected 2011-08-07 | depth 5.8 m | reverse complement strand
GTGTCGAGCGCCGACAAGTCGAGGCTCTCGCGCTGCAGGTGGTCCATGATGCGTCCGGGCGTACCGACCACAACGTGGGCGCCATGCTCCAGGCTGGAAATCTGCGGCCGCATGGTGCTGCCGCCACAGAGGGTCAGCACCTTGATGTTGTCGGCGCCGCGCGCCAGGCGGCGAATTTCCTGGCTCACCTGGTCTGCCAGTTCGCGCGTCGGACACAGCACCAGCGCCTGGACGGCAAAGCGGCGCGGATTGAGCCTGGCCAGCAGGCTCAGGGCGAAGGCCGCGGTCTTGCCGCTACCCGTTTTGGCCTGGGCGATCAGATCCTTGCCGGCCAGCGCCAGCGGCAGGCTGGCGGCCTGGATCGGCGTCATCTGCCGATAGCCGAGTTGTTCGAGGTTGGCCAGCGTGGCGGGGGCCAGCGGCAGGGAGGCGAAGGACAGGTCGGAAGCTTCGGCGGTGACTGCGGGGGCGGGATTCATGCGCAATTGTAAGCGACCACCCGGACTGGCAGGCCGCAGCCTGCCGCGAACGACATCAACGTTCGTCGAAAGACAGCACCACGCGTTCGGTCAGGGGATGAGCCTGGCAGGCGAGGACGAAACCGTTGGCGACCTCGGCCTTGTCCAGCGCGAAGTTGCGCTCCATGCGCACCTGGCCCTCCATCACCTTGCAGCGGCAGGTGCCGCAGACGCCCGAAGTGCAGGAGAAGGGCACTTCCAGCCCCGCCGCCGAGGCGGCATCGAGGATGCTGGGCTGGTCCTTGCGGAAGTCGATCTCGCGCCGCATGCCGTCGCGAATGATGACCACCTTCGCCTGCTCGGCATCGCCCGGCTGCGCCTCATGCACCACCGCGCCCACCGGCGCGCCGGCAGGAAGAGCGACGCCGAAGCGTTCGATATGGATCGCAGCCTCGGGCACGCCGGCCGCCAAGAGCGCGGCTTCGGCCTCGTCGTTCATCTGGAAGGGGCCGCAGACATACACATGGTCGATAGTCGGCGCCGGCACCACGCTGGCGAGGAACTCGCCGATCTTGTCGCGGTTCATCACGCCCATGTTGAGCGGCGAATCGGTCGGCTCGTCGGAAAACACGTGCTGCAGGGACAGCCGCGTCATGTAGCGGTTCTTCAGGTCTTCCAGTTCTTCCTTGAACATGGTCGAGCGCAGCATGCGATTGCCGTAGATCAGCGTGAAGCGGCTTAAGTGTTCGCGCGCCAGCACCGTCTTCATGATCGAGAGGATGGGCGTGATGCCGCTGCCGCCGGCGATGCCGACATGGTGGCGCTTCGATCCCGGCTCGATGGGGACGAAGAAGCGGCCCTGCGGCGCCATGGCGCTGATCGTGTCGCCGGGACGCAAGTGCTCGTTGATCCAGTTGGAAAAGGCGCCGCCCTTGACGCGACGCACGCCGACGCGCAACTCGCCGTCATCGACACCGGCGCAGATCGAATACGAGCGGCGCAGATCCTGGCCATCGATATTGGCACGCAGCGTCAGGTACTGGCCCTGGGTGAAGCCGAACACCGAGCGCAATTCGGGCGGCACCTCGAAGCTGACGATGGAGGCCTCGGCGGTGTCGGGCTCGATGGATTTCACCCGCAGGTCGTGGAAAAGAGTACTCATATCGGCTTGAAATGTTCGAAGGGCTCGCGGCAATCCAGGCAGCGATGCAGCGACTTGCAGGCGGTGGAACCGAAGGCGGACAGGCGCTCGGTATGCGCGCTGCCGCAGCGTGGGCAGGGCACGGCAGCCTGGCGGCCGACGATGCGAATGGGCACGGCGCCATCGGCGAGTACCGGGCCGGGCGGCGCGATGCCATAGTCGAGCAGCTTGCGCTTGCCCTCGGCGCTGATCCAGTCGCTGCTCCAGGCCGGCGCCCGGCGCATGGTCACCCGTGCCGGACCCAGGCCTGCGGCCGCGATGGCATCGAGTACGCTGCTGGTGATGACTTCGGTCGCCGGGCAGCCGCTATAAGTCGGCGTCAGCACGATCTCCAGGCCGTCGTCGTGTTCGATCACTTCGCGCACCAGGCCCAGGTCGACCACGGACAGTGCCGGCACCTCGGGGTCGAGCACGTCGTTGAGCGCCGTCCACGCCTGCTCGACGCGGGTCGAGGCAACTGTCGTCACCACGCGCCCCCGGGATAGCTGCGCTGCAGGTATTGCATTTCGGCCAGCAGGTAACCCATGTGCTCGCTGTGCAGGCCGCGCTTGCCCGTGCTGCGGAAGGCCGCCTCGCCGGGTATGGCCAGCTTGGCCTCGCCGAGGATTTCGCTCATCTGGGCCAGCCGGGCTTCGCGCAGTTGCGACCAGGCCGGACCGAGGCCGGCGGCCGTGGCCGCCACGTCGACCGCATCGTCCTCGAACAGTTCCGGCGTATACAACCAGAGGCTTGCCAACGCGGCTTCACTGCGGCGGCGCGATTCCTCGGTGCCGTCGCCCAGGCGCACCGCCCAGTCGGCGGCATGCTGCTGGTGGTAGCGCGCTTCCTTGAGCGCCTTGCCGGCGATGGCAGCAAGCTCGGCGTCGCTCGAATCGAGCAGCCGTTCCCACATCAGCTTCAGCCACGTCGAAAGAATCACGTTGCGCAGCACGGTGAAGGCGAAATCGCCGCGCGGCAACTCGGCCAGCGTCGGGTTGCGGTAGTCGATTTCGTCGCGCAGGAAGGCCAGCTGGTCTTCGTCGTAGCCCTCGCCGCTGCGCTGGCCGGCAAGCGTGAGAAGCGCGCGCGACTGGCCGATCAGGTCGAGCGCCATGTTCGACAGCGCGATGTCTTCTTCGAGTATCGGCGCGTGGCCGCACCACTCGCCAAGACGCTGGCCGAGGATCAGGCAGGTGTCGGAAAGGCGCAGCAGGTATTGGAGTTCAGGTGCGGCGGGAATGCGGATCGAAGCGACCATTCAGATCTCCATTACATGTGGTCTACCGAATCCGGCAGCTTGTAGAAGGTGGGATGGCGATACACCTTGTCCTCGGCGGGATCGAAGAGCATGTCCTTGTCGCCCGGGTCGCTGGCGACGATCTGGTCGGAGCGCACCACCCAGACGCTGCTGCCTTCCTGGCGCCGGGTATACACGTCGCGCGCCATCTGCACCGCCATCTTCGGATCGGCGGCGTGCAGGCTGCCGCAATGCTTGTGGTCAAGGCCGGCCTTGGTGCGGACGAAGACTTCCCACAAGGGCCATTCGTTTTCGGTTGGATTCGGGTTCATGCCGCTTTCTCCTTCGTCGATTTCTTGCGTGCGTGGGCCAGCGCGGCTTCGCGCACCCATTCGCCGTCTTCCCAGGCCTTGACGCGGTCGGCCAGTCGCTCGCGGTTGCAGGGCCCCTCGCCGCCGACCACGCGCCAGAATTCCGACCAGTCGATGACGCCGTAGTCCCAGTGCTGACTTTCCTCGTTCCAGCGCAGGTCCGGATCGGGAAATGTGACGCCCAAGACCTCGGCCTGCTGCACGGCGGCGTCGACGAACTTCTGGCGCAGGGTGTCGTTGCTGACGCGCTTGATACCCCAGCGCATGCCCTGCGCCGAATTCGGGCTCTGGTCGTCGGGCGGGCCGAACATCATCAGGCAGGGCCACCACCAGCGATTCACCGCTTCCTGCACCATGGCGCGCTGCGCGTCGGTGCCCTGCTTCATCATCACCAGCAGGCTGTCGAAGCCCTGGCGCTGGTGGAAGCTTTCCTCGCGGCAGATGCGCACCATGGCGCGCGCGTAGGGCGCGAAGGAACAGCGGCAGATCGGCACCTGGTTCATGATCGCCGCGCCGTCGACCAGCCAGCCGATGGCGCCGACGTCGGCCCAGGTCAGCGTCGGGTAGTTGAAGATCGAGCTGTACTTGGCCTTGCCCGTATGCAGGGCGTCCAGCATCTGGTCGCGGCTGGTACCCAGGGTCTCGGCCGCTGCGTAGAGGTAGAGGCCGTGGCCGCCCTCGTCCTGCACCTTGGCCAGCAGGATGGACTTGCGCTTCAAAGTCGGCGCGCGGGTGATCCAGTTGCCCTCGGGCAGCATGCCGACGATTTCCGAATGCGCATGCTGGCTGATCTGGCGCAGCAGGGTCTTGCGGTAGTTCTCCGGCATCCAGTCCTTGGCTTCGATGAAGTCGCCGGCGTCGATGCGATTGTCGAAGCGCTGCTGCAAAGCTGCTTCCTCGGCCGTGCGCAAGGCCGGCTTGTCGCCGCCTTCGTCGCGCATGGTGTCCATGGCCTGGGTGTACATGGCTCGGGTCCTTTCTGCTGCTGTAGGGGTCGTTGGCGGCACATTCCAGCGCCGCTAACGTGATACATTTTTTAATTATTCATAAAATGATAGTGTATCACTTAAATCCTGTCAATCGAAACTTAAAACATTTGGCCGGCAGAAAACCCTGCTCGACCAAGGGTGAGCATTGACTGTACGCCGAATTGAAAAGGGCGCCGCGCGGGCGCCCGCTGTCAGGCCGAAGCCGGCGTGACCCGCTCGTGGTAGCGCGCGCGGTAGAGCAGGCGCCGCTTGTGCGGCGTCTCGGTGAAGCCGGAACGGTCGTGCAGCACGTTGTTGCAGGCCAGGCCCATGCCCGGCTCCAGGCGTCCGTGCAGGGTCCACAGCGTCGGCGTCGCCAGCAGGCCGGCCAGGGCCGCGACGGCGGCCTGTGTCGCCGCATCGGCGCGCCATTCGATGCTGACGCTGCGCGCGGTGTAGCGCATGTGCAGGAAGCCCTGCGCATCCACCGAGAACACTGGGCCCGACTGGGCGGCACGGGCGACGCCGGTGTCGTCCATGCGCGGCGGAATGGTCATCGCGTCGTCGCGCGACAGGGCGCGGATGAAATCCGGGTTCTCGTCGCGCAGCAGGATATAGGCGATCTCGTGGTCGAGCAACTGGTTCTCGCCGCCAGTCGCGGCGCTTTCCACGCAATGCAGGACCATGCCGCGTACGGTGCGATCGGGGACGTTGTAGTAGCCGTCGGTGTGCCACTTGATCGGCTTGTCGGTGTAGGGAATGAATTCCTTGCGCTCGCCCCGCTCCTCGGCGCCGCGCACCGAGATCGGCGATATCGCGTCGTCGTCGGTCAGCCAGTGGCTGTCGAGATGGACCAGCCCGAGTTGCCGGCCCAACCCGCGCGGAATTTCCTTGTCGGCATCGCCGACGGTGTTGCTGGTGTAGATCGCCATGTTGGCCGTGGCGCAGCGTTGCAGCAGGGCGTCGCGTTCGCCGGCTGCCAGGGCGCGCGGGTCGTCCAGCGCGACCACGATATCCTCGATGCGGCGTGGTGCGGAATCGAGCTTGCGCTCGCGCCAGCGGGCATAGGCAAGGGTGTTGTCGAGATCAAACGGGGAATCGGTCATGTGATTGCTCAGGTCGGAATTTTTTCAATCAAACCCGGCGCATCGACCCCATGCAGCGCCACCAGCGGATCGGCTGTCACCAGGCGCATCGGTTCGACCAGGGCCTGCGCCACCAGCATGCGATCGAAAGGGTCGGCATGCGCGCGGCCTGTCTTCGGGTTGATGCGGTAAGGCAGGCCGTCGGCGCGGATGCAATGGGCGGGCGTTATCGGCAGCAAGTTGATGCCGGCGCCTTCGGTCCATGTCATCAGATCGCCCGCGCTCCAATCGAGTTTGCGCAGCCCTCCGGCAAGCGAGATCGAATGCTTGATCGCCACTTCCCACAGCGATGCCAGGCTGAGGAAGACCTCGAAGTCCCCCGCCCTCATGCCTTGTGCCAGATCGGCGGGAAGGCGCTCGGGCTTGGCCAGCGCCCACAGGGCGATGTGGGTGTCGATCAACAGCTTCAAGGCGCAGACGAATTCAGCAGGTCGCCCCACAATTCGTCGGGCAGGGGATCGTCGAAATCATCTGGAACGTCGAACCTGCCCGCGACCAGGCCCAGGCGCACCGGACGCCGTCCGCTGTCGAGCGCCACCAGCCGCGCCGCCGGCTTGCCGTCGCGAGCGATGATGATCTCGCGCCCCGCCGCCGCCTGTTCGACCAGGCGCGACAGATTGCTCTTGGCATCGTGCATGTTGTAGACAGCGCGATCTTCCATGAGCTTCGATTCATTGGCAGCCGATGACATGCGAACCTCCTTGACGGCCAGGCGATTGCCTGGTGGGCTAATCTTAGCCCACCCGTCCGGCGCTGGCAAGAATCCAGGCAGGCAGACTCAGCGCAGAACGCAGGAGCGCGCCATCAGTCGCCCGTTACGCCGCCACGCGGGCGCCGAGCCTTGGCCTCGCCGGGATGGAACAGGCCGGCCAGTGTCTTGTCGAGTGCCTTGATGGCTTCCGGCGATTCGATTTCCATGACCTGGTCGACGGCCCACAGGCGATCCTTTTCCGGCAGCACTTCCTGCAGGCAGGCGGCGAAGCAGCGACGAAAACCGAAGTCCGGCCCCTCTTCGGTATAGCCGTGGTCGGCGTACTCGGCGCCGCGCCGGTTGAACAGGTCGAGCACGTGCTGCCGGACCCTGCCCGGGGCCACGTCGTAGAGCAGCATGTCGCGGTTGTCGTCGATCGCCAGAGCGATGCGCTGCGCCAGCCCCGTGGTGAACTCCATGCGCTGCGCAGGCAGAAGCTCGCGGTAGGCGATGCGATCCGCCGCCAGGGCAAGAAAAATCATGAACTCGCAGACGAAATCGAAATAGGCGCTGCCCAGGTCGATGTCGTACTCGGCCTCGCGCATGCGCTTGATCGAATCGATCGCCAACTTCCAGGCCAGCATCGCGATCACGCCGGCAAGCTCGGTCATCGACCGCGGCTTGCCGCCGGCGTGGAAACTGGAGCGGATGCGAATGGCCATCTGCGCTTCCTAGTAGCCTCCTTTACCTTTCGGTTGCGGCAGCCCCCCGACCTTGCAACCTTCTTTTGCCGCACCGCCATCCGGAAAGAGTTCGAACAGCAGCGCGCTGTCGGCCTCGGGCATGTCGCCTTCATCCTGCAGGCCCTTGATCAGGTTGCGCATGTTCGGCGTGTGGCCGTCTTCCTTGTACCTGGCGCGCAGGAAGTTGACGACCTTCCAGTGCTGGTCGGTCAGGGTGATGCCGCAAGCGGCAGCGATGATGTGCACGGCCTCTTCGCTGAAATCCGGTTCAAGCAGGTAGCCGTAATCGTCGACTTCCTTTTCAACTCCGTTGATGGTGTAGCTCATGGTGGTCTCCTTGTTCTGGTTTGCTCAAATCATTTGCGACGCAGGTAAAACTCGTGAATACCGCGTCCGGATTCATGGGAAGACAGCAGTTCAGCGGCGCCGGCCCGGGCCCAGGAGGTGATGTCGTCGGCCGAGCCGGGGCAATCGCTGACCAGTTGCAGCACTTCGCCGGCCTTCATGCCATCAAGCAGCTTCTTGGCCTGGACGATGGGACCGGGGCAGGACACGCCGCGCATGTCGAGCGTGACATGGGCGATAAGCGTGGTACTGGCGCCACCGGCGCGCTGGATCAGGTAGGCGCTCTTGTGACCGCCCAGCTTTTCGCTGCCGAGCACGACGTTGCCGGTCACCTTGGCCCAGGCGAAAAGATCATCCGACGTGCCCGGACAATCGGAAATCAGGCGCAGGGTCTGGCCCGGCTGCAAATCGTCGATCAGCTTCTTGGCACCGAGCAACGGTGCCGGACAAGGCAGGCCGCAGACATCGAGCGTAACGGTGGCAACTTCGGACATGAGATGACTCCAGTGTGTTGGGCCTAATCGCCGACGGCGACGACCGATTTATGGGGAACGAAAATGCCGCAGCCGAGCGCCCGGTGCGCGCCCAGGCCGGCTTCCTGAACGGCCAGGGAATCGGCGGCGCCCAGGCCATGCAACATCAGGCTGAAACCGCGCACGCTGTCCTGCCCGGTGCGAAGTTGGTACGCCTTGCCGGTGATCAGTTGCGGCTTCAGGCCGCGCTCCGCCAGCAGGGATTTGCAGATCGCAAGAAACTCGATCTCGTCGCCGGTACCGACGCTGACCAGATGCGAATAGACCACGCCGCGCGCGGGAAACAGCGGACGAATGCTCTTCGCGCCCAGCGTCAGGAAGACGCCGTCCAGATCGAGGCGGGCGCCGGCCAGACAGGCGGCACTGGCACCACGGTGAGTCGGCAGGCGCAAGGCAAGGCGGCTGCGTCGTCCGACGAATCGCACGCCATTGCCGCGCGCCAGTCCGGACAGCGGCAGGATGCCGGCTTCCGGCTCGTCGTCGAACCAGGGCAGGGCGCGCCTTACCGCGAGGGACAGGGCGGCGGCATGATCGTCGCCCAGCGTCGCGTCTTCAAGCGCGAAGACGACATCGACCATGCGCATCGACGCCTCGTCCGCCGAGTAGTTCAAACCGTATCTCCCTTCTCGGCGCCGCCGCCCGGCTGCGTTGCGGCCCAGTCGCTGAGTACCTTGCCCCAGCGCGCGGCCGTGGCCGGATCGATGTCGAAAATCGTGAAGCGGCTGCGCTCGCGGATGCGCGTGCGCAATAGCGGCATGCCACCGGCCTCGAAGACGAACTGCTGCAGTTCGATCTCCTGGTTGCCGATGGGCACGCGAAACTTGTCGAGCGAAGTGACGGTATCCAATGGGTTTCCTTTGGATGCGGACTATGGCATCTGCGGCGGGTCAAGGACCATCACCGCGTGGGAGTGCAAGCATATAACCCTTTCGGGTAGGTCCAATTACCTGCCGGGAGTATGGTTTGTGCACCGCACACAAACCTATGATTCCATTATCGACTTACCCCGACAACGAGGAGAGACAGACCATGGCCAAGCCCATGCACCCAACACCGAATCTTGATCAACTGGAAAGCGGCCCCTGGCCGAGTTTCGTCACCGGCCTCAAGCGCCTGGCCAAGGACAAGGACTACGTGGTCGACATCCTCGGCCACCTGGAGCATTCCTACCAGACCCGCAAGGGCTACTGGAAGGGCGGCACGGTCGGCGTGCGCGGCTACGGCGGCGGCATCATCCCGCGCTTCACCGAAATCAAGGACGCGGAAGGCAAGCCGGTGTTCAAGGACGCCGCCGAGTTCCACACCATCCGCGTCATGCCGCCCCCCGGCATGCACTACAACACCGCGACGCTGCGCCAGTTCTGCGACATCTGGGAAAAGCACGGCTCCGGCCTGATCGCGCTGCACGGCCAGTCGGGCGACATCATGTTCCAGGGCGCCACCACCGAGAACGTGCAGAAGGCCTTCGACGAAATCAACGACATGGGCTTCGACCTCGGCGGCGCCGGCCCGGCCGTGCGTACTTCGATGTCCTGCGTCGGCGCCTCGCGCTGCGAGCAGTCCTGCTACGACGAAGCCAAGGCACACCGCGAAGTGCTCAACACCTTCCTCGACGACATCCATCGTCCGGCCCTGCCCTACAAGTTCAAGTTCAAGTTCTCCGGTTGCCCCAACGACTGCATGAATTCCATCCAGCGTTCGGACATGGCCGTTATTGGTACCTGGCGCGACAACATCCGCACCGACGAGGCGCTGGCCAAAAAGTGGTTTGCCAAGCACGGCATGAACGAACTGGTGAACGACGTCGTCGCCCGCTGCCCGACCAAGGCCATCCAGATCAAGGAAATCAAGGACGTACGCAAGGCGGACAACTTCAGCAGCGTCGCCGTCAATGACACCCAGGCGCTGGAAATCGACAACAAGGACTGCGTGCGCTGCATGCACTGCATCAACGTCATGACCGGCGCACTCGCCACCGGCGTGGACAAGGGCGCGACGATTCTGGTCGGCGGCAAGCGCACGCTGAAGATCGGCGACCTGATGGGTACCGTGGTGGTCCCCTTCATGCCGCTGAAAACCGACGAGGACTACGAGAAGCTGGTCGAACTGGGCCAGAAGACCATCGACTTCTTTGCCGAAAATGCACTGGAGCACGAGCGCACCGGCGAAATGATCGAACGCATCGGCCTGGTCAATTTCCTCGAGGGAATCGAAATCGAAATCGACGCCAACATGGTTTCGACGCCGCGCATGAATCCCTACGTCAATACCATCGGCTGGGACGAGGAAGTCGCCCGCATCAACGCCAAAAAAGCTGCTGCCTGAGGAGATCGAGCATGAATGCACAAGTAAACGCACCTGCGCCCGCCGCCCCGCTGCGCAAAGCCATCGAATGCGGCGTGCCGGACAACAAGCCGCACCTGCACCCGACGCTGCTGAAGAACTACGGCAACTGGAAGTATCACGACCGGCCCCGTCCCGGCGTGCTGCACCATGTGTCGCACAGCGGCGATGAAATCTGGACCGTACGCGCCGGCACCCAGCGCCAGATGGATGTCTACACCATCCGCAAGCTGTGCGACATCGCCGACAAGTTCGCCGAAGGTTTTGTCCGCTTCACGATCCGCTCCAACATCGAGTTCATGGTCGCCGACCCGAAGAAGGTCGATCCGATGATCGTCGAACTCGAAAAGAACGGTTTCCCCGTCGGCGGTACCGGCAACTCGGTGTCCATGGTGTCCCACACCCAGGGCTGGCTGCACTGCGACATTCCCGGCACCGACGCCTCGGGCGTGGTCAAGTCGATGATGGACGAGCTCTACCACGAGTTCAAGCAC
>ORJL011820015.1_pt1 | contig 10511 bp, 10 predicted proteins | sample 1779941 | NCBI WGS metagenome assembly ORJL01 (sample SAMEA104232317, study PRJEB22302) | groundwater metagenome | biome: forest; feature: aquifer; material: groundwater | place: USA | collected 2011-08-07 | depth 5.8 m | reverse complement strand
TACGAGTATGGTTTTCACGACGAAGTGAAGCCAATTTTGGCGCTACCCAAGGGGCTGTCAACGCGTACAGTCGAGGAGATTTCGTCCATAAAAGGCGAACCCCAGTGGATGCTAAAGAATCGTTTACGGGCGCTGGAGATTTTTGAAGCCAAGGCACTGCCAACCTGGGGTGCTGATCTGTCTGACATTGATTTTGCTAACATTTGCTATTATTTAAAACCGTCTGATAAGCAAGCCAGCACCTGGGACGAAGTTCCAATTAAAATTCGGAAGACGTTTGAAAAACTCGGCATTCCCCAAGCTGAAGTAGAGTTCTTATCGGGCGTCGGTGCACAGTATGACTCCGAAGCTGTGTACCACAACTTAAAGGACGAGTGGAAAAAATTAGGCGTGGTTTTTTTGGATATGGATTCGGCCCTGCGCCAGTACCCGGATTTGGTTAAGCAGTACTTCGGCACCGTCGTGCCGATATCCGACAACAAGTTTGCTAGCCTTAACACGGCCGTGTGGAGCGGCGGCAGCTTTGTGTACGTGCCGCGGGGGGTACAGGTTACTATTCCGTTGCAAGCCTACTTTAGGCTTAATGCGCAGAACATGGGTCAATTCGAGCGCACACTTATTATTGCCGAGGAGGGGAGTTTTGTAACTTATGTCGAGGGCTGTACTGCGCCGGTATACGCCGTGGATTCGCTTCATTGCGCGGTTGTAGAAATTATTGCGAAACCATACTCGCGCGTGCGTTACACCACTATGCAAAATTGGAGTAACGATGTTTACAACCTGGTCACCAAGCGCGCCTTGGCCTACGAAGGCGCTACGGTGGAATGGGTGGATGGTAACTTCGGCAGCAAGGTGACTATGAAGTATCCCTGCGTCGTCCTGATGGAGCCTGGGAGCCGGGCGGATGTACTGTCGCTAGCGGTCGCGGGTGCGGGCCAACACCAAGACGCCGGTGCCAAAGCGCTCCACCTGGCACCTAATACCACCTCCAATATTATTTCAAAGTCGGTGTCGCACCATGGCGGTCGCACCAGTTACCGTGGGATGTTAAAAGTAGCGCCGCAGGCTAGGGGTATTAAGTCCAAGGTCAAGTGCGATGCCTTACTCTTAGACCCTGATTCGCGGTCCGATACGTATCCAACAATGAAGGTTGATGCTTCGGACGCACAGGTTGAGCACGAAGCCACGGTCTCAAAGGTGGGGGAGGAGCAGCTGTTTTATTTGCGCTCACGTGGACTCACCGAAAACGAAGCCGTGTCGCTAATTGTTTCAGGTTTCATTGAACCAATTGCCAAGGAGTTGCCGCTGGAATATGCTGTCGAGCTGAATCGGCTTATTAATTTAGAAATGGATGGCAGTGTTGGGTAGTATGGTCAGAACTTTAAGTGGAGATTGCGGTACGGTTAATATTATCCTTAGTAAAGCTACGTCGCTCGCCGTAACGCCCCGGGCCGTGGCAACCGTGGTGGCAACAGTGGCCGAGGACAATGTCTCACTTAGGCTGTCAGTTGGCGAGGGTGCGGGTGTGCACTTGGTACTAGCCCAACTGTCGCCTACTACCTCACTTGATATCGAAGTGGCGGCTGGTGCTACATTCGTACAGTCAATCGTCGGCACGCTGCCTGAACACTATCGCCTGACCTCAATCGTGCGTCTCAGGGGTGAGGGGGCAAACGTACATTGCCAAATTGCGGCCGTGGGCCGGAATGAAGCGGAAGGTGAGCTAGATATTACGCTTGATCACCAGTCGCCGCGTACATGTGGTCGCATTACCGCCCGGCGCGTGCAGTCTGATGGCTCGTTCAGCTCGCTACACGCCATGCTGAAGATCGCACCGCGGGCGCACGGTACCGATACCTACCTGTCGGACAAGGCGCTGTTATTAGGCGAGCGTGCCCGAGCCGTATCTGTACCGAGCCTCGAGATATTAGCTGACGATGTCAAGGCCTCGCACGGCGCGACCATTGGACGCCTGTCACCAGATGAGCTATTCTATTTGCGATCACGTGGCTTACCACCAGCTTCGGCACACGAGCTTTTGGTACGAGCGTTCCTAGCGCCTGCCCTTATCGGAGTGCCGCTCGAAGTTGTGGCACGCCTGGAACATAACCTTGCTGCCCATGCTGCTCAACCTGCGTAAAGACTTTCCGTTGTTTGCGGACAAACGGAATCATAACCTTGCTTACCTCGACAACGCTGCCTCCACCCAAAAGCCGGCGCTGGTGCTCAAGGCCATGGACGAATTTCAGCGTTCCAATTATGCCAATGTTCACCGCGGCTTGTACCGTGTGGCTGAGGCGGCGACAGCCGCCTACGAGGGTGCACGGGCAGCGGTAGCGAAATTTATTAACGCCCGCGAGCCAGCTGAAATCATCTTCACCAAGAATGCCACCGAGTCGCTGAACCTAGTGGCGCAGTCATACGCCCAACTCCTTAAAACAGGCGATGGCGTGATGCTTACACAGCTGGAGCACCACGCCAACCTGGTGCCGTGGCAGCAAATGTCCAAGCGCTACCAGCTTAATTTAATATTTGCACCGGTAACTGAAGAAGGCCGGCTGGATTTGGTTAAACTTAATGAGTTGCTAGTGAAGGGTGTTAAAGTTGTATCCATCTCCGCCATGTCGAACGTGCTCGGAACCATACCAGATCTAGGGCCGATAATTGAGCGCGCGCACTCGGTGGGGGCGGTTGTAATTGTAGACGCGGCCCAAGCCGCACCGCACGTGCCGCTTGACGTGCAAAGCCTGGGCTGTGACTTTTTAATATTTACAGGGCACAAGATCTTCGGCCCCTCGGGCATCGGCCTACTGTACGGCCGGCGTGAACTACTGGAGGTCATGCCGCCATTTTTATACGGCGGACACATGATAAATGAAGTGCAGTGGGACGATTCCACCTGGGCCGAACTGCCAGCGAAGTTCGAGGCTGGCACACCGCCTATTACCGAGGCCGTCGGCCTAGGCGCGGCGCTTGAATTTGTGAATCAGGTTGGCTGGGCCGCTATTCAGGATCATGAACGTGATCTTACCGAGTACGGTTTACAGACATTACTCGCTATTCCGAAGCTCCGCTTGGTCGGTCCCAAGGATGCGGCCGGGCGCGGGCCGATGTTTTGTTTCACAGTTAAAAATATCCATCCGCACGACCTAGCTAGCGTACTTGATCAGGATGGGATTGCCGTGCGTGCCGGGCACCATTGTGCGCAGCCACTGCATCGTCGTTTTGGCCTGGCAGCCACCACGCGCGCGAGCTTGTCGATTTACAACACCAGGGCTGAGATCGATCGGTTAGTGAAGGGTATAAAAAAAGCCCAACAATTACTCACCGCGTAGCCTCTCAATTCTAGCTGATGGATATATACCAACAGAACATTCTAGACTACTATAAGCATCCACGTCACCGGGGCGAACTTACTGGTGCTACCTACCAGAGCGGAGTGACCAACCCGTCGTGTGGTGATAGTGTGCAGGTGTTCTTACAAGTAGAGAACAATCGAGTAATTGAAGCACGCTGGACAGGAGAAGGGTGTGTGCTGTCGCAAGCCTCGGCTGATATGCTGGCTGAGCACGTGGTCGGCAAACTAACTTCCGAGCTTGGCGCCATTGGTAGTGAAGTCGTCGTTAAATTGCTTGGTATTGAACCAAGCCCTAATCGCCTGAAGTGTGCGCTACTGCCGCTTGAAGCGCTGCAGCAGGCTGCAACACGCCACTAGTTATTTTGCTTGCCGTAGTGTTCGCCGATGACAGAACCAGTGAGGCCGAGTACACCGTGCCAAATGTGCTCAGGCACTTCGAGGTGGAATAGGTCAAATAGATTGGGAAAGGTGAGCCCCAAGCCTAACAGTATAAAACCTGTTAAACCAGTGGCCCGGGCGTAGCGCGAACTCGTTTTGATGTCAGCCGCGCTAAAGCCCAGCTTGAGGCCGATACCACCAAGTATGAGGTAGACGAAGCTCTGGAATAGGTCGAGCTGCACAACATTCGGCAACTTGGCTAGGCTAAAACCTGCTAGCCCAACTAGGAATAGAGCGATTGCGACAAAGCGCACGTACCATCTGAGCATATACGAATATAGTATAGGTTAGTGGCTCGCGAGGCTCAAGCATTCTTGCTATACTAGTCACGTATGAAGCCTAGCGTGTGTGTGATTGGCGGCGCTACTTGGGACGTGCTTTTCACCACCTCCCAAGCTGATTTGGTAACGCCGCCGGGTAAGGCCGAGCAGCCGGTGCTGGCGTTTCCTTACGGCGGCAAGGTCGATGCGCAAAATGTGGTGTACGGTTTTGGCGGTGGCGCGGCGAACGTGGCGGTGGCGCTGGCACGCTTGGGTGTGCGCACGCAAATTGTTACGCGCCTAGGCAAAGACTGGCGAGGCGATGAGGTACAACGTAATCTGCATCAGGCAGGCGTTAATGTCGACACGATTCAGCGTGATGCGCGCGCCACAACACCACTCGCTTTTATTGTTACAGCGGGCGGTGCTCATGACCACGTTGCGTTTGTGTCGCGTGGGGCCGCACTCAATATTTCTTTACCAAGTCGTGTCCCCCAGAGCTGCCGTTGGCTGTATGTAACGGCGCTGGCTGTGCCGGGATGGTACTCGAATTTACGGCGACTATTTATACTGGCTGGACAACGAGACCAGTCGATTTTTTGGAACCCTGGTTCAGTCCAGCTGCAACAACCAGCCTCGATCAGAAAATTGCTTAAGCACGTAACCGTGTTCGATATTAATGACGACGAGGGACGTTTGCTGGCGGGCAAATTCCGGCTCAAAGCGCGACGACCGCCAGACCTTGCCCGTGCCTTTGCTGCCGCTGGAGCACGAGGCGTGCTGATTACCTGTGGTCGGGCCGGCGCCTATTTTTTTGATGGTCATAAGATTTTTTTTCGCCCTGCCTGCCCAGTTAAGCCTGTCAATACTACCGGCGCCGGTGACGCCTTCGGTTCGGGTTGGCTAGCCGGATACCTAAGCTCAGGTGGAAGTGTACGCGAGGCCATGGATTGGGGCATGTATAACGCCAGTTCCGTAATTATGCAAGCCGGTGCCCAGCGCGGCATACTTAACTTGCGCGGGATAGCATCGTTCCGGAGGAAATATGGCTGAACGAAAAGTGCTCATAGAGGTTTCGGCGCGGCATGTACACCTTAGTGCCGAACATCTAGCGGCGTTGTTCGGGCCCAACGCTGAGCTGCATGTGCGTAAAAAAATTTCGCAACCGGGGCAGTTTGCCTCACATGAAATTGTTGCGGTAATTGGGCCTAAGGCAATATTACCAGTGCGAGTAGTTGGGCCTATTCGTGCCGAAACACAGGTTGAACTTGCGGTAAGAGATTGCCGCGCCATTGGTATTGATACAGCGCTGCGGGTTTCCGGTACGCTTGATGATACGCCAGGGTGTGTCCTCGAGGGTCCCAAGGGTCGCGTCACACTGCACCAAGGCGTCATCGTAGCCCAACGACACTTACATGTTAGTCCAGAGCAAGCGCAAAACTTGGAACTGAAACACGGCGATAAGGTTTCTATTCGTACCAACGGCAGCAGGCCAGTAACATTCCATGATGTCTTTGTGCGCTCGCGTGCTGGAGTTGACGAACTTTCGTTTATGATCGATACCGATGAAGCCAATACCGCTGGCCTCAAAGGTGGCGAAGAGGGGACATTGGTATAGCTTATGGCTCAGCCAATATCAACCGTACGGTATCTATTGGTGCTTAACGCCGGGAGTGCCACTTTGAAGTGGGCACTATATGAGGCCGGCAGTCTGCACGAAATTGGACGGGGAGTAGTTGAGCGTATAGGTACCAAGGCGAGTTTCAGTGAGTTCAGACTGCAAGGCACAACCCTGGTGCGCGAACAGAATTTCCGGGACCATAAGGCCGCCATGGCTTATGTTTTTAAGGCGCTGGCCTGGCATAAGTTTAAACACACTAGCATTGCGGCTGTTGGGCATCGCGTGGTACACGGGGGCGAACATCACCAACCAATGGTGCTTAACGCCGCTGGTTTAAGATCGTTAGAACGTCTTAGCCCGCTGGCACCCCTGCACAATCCGATCGAACTCTTGGTGGCGAGGATGGCGAAGCGTGTTCTGCCGCGGGCGAAGCAGGTGGCGGTGTTTGATACGTCATGGTTTGTCGAGCTACCTGAGCACGCCCGCAGCTATGCTTTACCACTGGAGCTTACGCGCCGCTACAAGATAAAGCGCTATGGTTTTCACGGTATTTCACACGCCTATGTGGCGCAGGAAGCCTCGCGTCGCTTAGCTAAGCCGCTTGCCGCCTTGAACCTTATCACCTGCCACCTTGGTTCGGGTTCGAGTGTAACTGCGGTTAGGGAAGGTCGGGCGGTTGATACTTCCATGGGCTACACACCGCTCGAGGGGCTGGTAATGGGAACGCGGGCGGGCGATCTTGATCCTGGAATCGTGCTATTCCTGGCTCAGCAGCGTGGTATGACGTCAGCCAAGCTGCGTAAGCTCCTGTACGAGGAGTCGGGGCTGAAGGGTGTTGCCGGTGTCGCGGATATGCGCGAGGTGCTGGTGCGGGCGGGTTATGAAGTACTGGGCTTCAAGGCGCTGGAAAAAGTTAGCGTGGCTGAGCGGCGGGCAGCGCAGCTCGCGTTTAAGATGTTCCTTTATCGCGTGCAGAAGTACATTGGCGCTTACGCTGCTATTTTGGGACACGTTGATGCCATCGTGTTCACAGGCGGCATTGGCGAACGTAACGAGGCCGTGCGGAACCTAATCATGCGCGGGCTGCCGACACTTTCGGGAATACCAGTGCTCGCTATTCCAACTAACGAGGAGCTGGCGATTGCAAGGGAAATAGTAAACCGCTAGATATGGAATTGAGTAGCCTGGGTGCCGGACGTAGCGTGGTTGTGTATGGATCACTCGCGTACGACCGGGTAATGTATTTTTTAGGGCGGTTCCGTGACCATCTGCTGCCTCAAAAGCTACACGTATTGAGCGTGTCGTTCGCAGTTCCAACAGTACGCGAAAGCTTTGGGGGCACGGCCGGTAACATCGCCTATAATTTGTCGCTGCTAGGTGAGCAACCACATTTGTATGGCAGCGCGGGTAATGATTTTACAAATTATCATAAATGGCTTACCAAACAAGGGATAGCAACGACGCAGCTGACAATCACAAAAAAGTTAGCTACCGCTGCAGCATACATAATGACCGACCGCGACGATAATCAAATTTCAGCTTTCTCGGTTGGGGCGATGGCTAAGCGTTGCATTTTGCCAGCCGCTAGTGGGCTGCGTCATTCACTAGTAATTATTGCGCCTGGCAATCCACAGGACATGGTTGCTCTAGCGCGCCGTTGCGTTATAGCCGAAGCACAATACTTATGGGACCCTGGCCAACAGATTTTACAGTTTTCGCGCGCCGACCTTGCCCAGTGTGTCAACCAGGCAGCGGTGTTGATTGGTAATGATTACGAGATTAGCTTAATAGCGCGCAAATTGGGCTTTACTGAACTATCACTACTTAAAAAAGCACCTTTGGCGGTACGAACATTGGCGGCCAGGGGTTCAGAGATATGGATTCAAGGTATACGAATTAAGATTCCGCCGGTGCGAACTCGAGTTGTTGATCCAACCGGTGCTGGCGATGCTTATCGTGCCGGGTTTATTGTGGGTCTGCGACAAGGCTGGCCACTTGCCACCGTCGGACGCTTTGCTTCACTGGTAGCTTCATACACTGTTCAGGAGTATGGCACCCAGACACATCACTTCACCTGGGCCGATCTTAGGCGTCGCTACCGTAATGCATTTGGCCAAACTCTACCCTAAACCCATCCCCACCCTCAAGGGTGGGGCATCGGGGTAGGTTTGCTGCGAGGAGTTGCGGCTCCGCCGCATAATTCCATAACCCTTCATGCTCGGCTTTATAGCTGCGGCATTCGGGCCCGCGCAGTAGGTTGTGGTATAATAAACGGCGATGAGCAACCGTTCACTCAAGATAGAGATCATCACCAAAGTATCGGAACTTGCCACCGCCGGGTTCGGCCTGGTGGCGGCGTTGGCTTGGAACGACGCTATTCAAACGCTGTTCCGGGAGATTTTTGGTACCCAGTCGGCGGTGTGGACAAAGCTGGCCTACGCGGCGTTAGTAACCGTGCTCGTGGTATTGGTAACGGTTAAACTTGGAAACATATTGGATAAATTGAAGCAGGAAGGCAGCGATGAGCACCAGGGTAAATAATTTCAATTGGAAGATCGGCGGTGAAGCTGGTTACGGCATTCTTTCGGCCGGCGAGATTTTTGCGTATACCTGCGCGCACGGTGGACTCGAAACTTTTGCCTACCTCGAATATCCGTCGCTCATTCGCGGTGGGCACAACACGTACCAAGTGCTGCTGCGGGATGATAACGTGCAATCACATTCCTCCAAAGTGGATTTACTGGTGGCGCTAAATCGCGCCACGATCGACCGACACCTGGTTGAGATAGTACCTGGTGGAGGGTTAATTTACGACACCAACGACAAGAACCTGCGTGACTATGCCTGCAGTCGCAGCGAAGTAGGCTGTTTTGGCATGCCATTGGAGGAGTTAGCCCGGGGCGCGGGTGGGGATAAAATAATGCGTAACGCGGTGGCAGTAGCTGCTTCATTCGCCCTGGTTAAGTTCCCGTTCGATAGTCTAGTGCTGCTTATTGGCCGGGCGTTCAAGCGCAAGGGCGAAAAAATAATTAGCCTTAATGTGGCGGCGGCCAAGGCTGGTTATGAATACGTTAATCAGCATTTCGCAGGCAAGTTCGCTTATAGCCTTGAGCCTAGGCCTGAGCGCGGCAAGCGCTTGTTGGTTAACGGTAATGAGGCGATCTCGATGGGTGCAATTAAGGCTGGAGTGAAGTTCTACGCTGCCTACCCCATGACACCTGCCTCGTCCATTTTAAACTACCTCGCAGCACAGGAACGCAATTATAACTTGGTGGTAAAGCAAACCGAGGATGAAATTGCCGCCATGAACATGGCAGTTGGCGCCGCGTTCACCGGGGTGCGCAGTATGACTGCTACATCAGGCGGCGGGTTTTCGCTTATGGTGGAGGCGCTGGGGCTCGCTGGCATGGTGGAGGCTGGGGTTGTAGTGGCGCTGGCACAGCGTCCTGGGCCGGCTACAGGACTCCCGACCTGGACCGAGCAAGGGGATTTGAGGTTCGCTTTACACGCTGCGCAAGGTGATTTTCCAAGGGTGATTGTGGCGCCTGGTGACCCTGAGGAATGCTTTGAGTTGACTTTTCACGCTTTCAACGTAGCGGAAAAATACCAAATGCCAGTAATTGTAATGACGGACAAGTACCTGGCGGAAGCACGGCAAACTGTACCGTTTTTCAAGACAGATGATTTGAAAATTGATAGGGGCGAATATGCCGATACTTCGAAATTGCCAGCCGAGGGCAGATTCAACCGCTACGAAGATACGCCGAGTGGTGTAAGTCCACGTTCAATTCCTGGGCAGCCTGGCGGCATGTTTGTAGCTAACAGTGACGAACATGAGCCTACGGGCCTGGCAGATGAGGAAGAAGCTACCCGGAAAATTCAAATTGAGAAGCGTATGCGGAAATTGCAGTTTGCTAAGAACGATATCCCCGAGCCGGTGAAGTTATACGGCCCTAAAGAAGCTGACGTTACTCTGGTTGGATGGGGGAGTACAAAAGGCCCGATACTTGAGGCGATGAAAGAATTGAGTAAGAGTAGGGGTAAGAGTGTGAACTTTGTGCAGGTGCGCCTACTGCACCCGTTCCCCGTGAAAGAGGTTGATGCAATTTTACGCCAGGCCAAGCGCCGCGTGCTGATTGAAAATAACTTCTCCGGCCAGCTGGGGGGATTGATTCGCGAAAAGACAGGCATTGATATTACGGATAAATTACTAAAGTACGACGGCAGACCAATTCATCCTGAGGAAATCATTACCTATGTCAACAGTTAAAGATTTCGAAACCATACAGTTTCCTACCTGGTGCCCCGGGTGTGGTGACTTTGGTATTTGGACTGCGCTCAAGAACGCGTTTGTTGAGCAAGGTTTGGCGCCGCATGAAGTGTGCATTTCATTCGGCGTTGGCTGCAGCGGCAACATGTCCAGTTTCCTTAATGTTTATGGCTTTCATGGGCTGCATGGCCGCAGCATTCCTCCCGCCAGCGCCATCAAGCTTGCGAATCACAAATTACAGGTGGTGGCGGTGGGGGGCGATGGTGATGGTTACGGCATTGGCCTGGGGCACACGATTCATGCTATGCGCAGAAACTTAGATATTACTTACGTCGTGCATAATAACCAGGTGTACGGCCTTACCAAAGGTCAAGCTTCGCCGACAACCGAGAAAGGGGCGCCGACAAAGTCCACGCCGTTTGGTGTAATTGAGGAGCCGCTGGATCCTATTGCCATGGCAATTACCGCTGGGGCTACGTACGTAGCGCGCGCCTTTGCCGGTAACGTTAAGCAACTCACCCAGCTCATAGTTGGCGCTATGAAGCACAAGGGGTTTGCGCTAGT
>ORJL010787021.1_pt1 | contig 10512 bp, 10 predicted proteins | sample 1779941 | NCBI WGS metagenome assembly ORJL01 (sample SAMEA104232317, study PRJEB22302) | groundwater metagenome | biome: forest; feature: aquifer; material: groundwater | place: USA | collected 2011-08-07 | depth 5.8 m | reverse complement strand
CACGTGAAGAATCCGCTCGCGGACGAAGAAGTCGAAGACAAGTTCAGGCGGCAGGTTGCGGGTCGCATGGCGGACCGCGCGGTGGAACCCCTGCTGGAGAAACTGTGGAAGCTCGAAGACGTCGGGAACATCAGGGAAGTGGTCGATCTTCTCGTTGCCCAGGCGCGGCATTGAGTCATACACACACCGAGAATTAGTGACGGCGGATGCCGCGCTGGCTGGAGGGGGAAATGATCAAGAATCAAGGGTTCAAAAAAGCGTTGGGAGTTCAGGCGGAATCGTATCCTCAATTGCGGTGGCCGCTGATCCTGCTCGGTACTCATTTGGCCGTTGCGGTGACATCCAATGCCTTGGCGGCGGCAGCAAATGATTTCCCGACAAGGCCGGTACGTTTCATCGTGCCTTATGCACCCGGGGGTGGAGCCGACACCTTGGCGCGTGGGGTGGGAAATACACTTTCCGAAGCGCTTGGACATACCGTAGTCATTGATAACCGCGGTGGCGGAGGGACCCTATTAGGGTCCGACCTGGCGGCTAAAGCTCCCCCCGACGGTCACACCATCATAATGGTTGCGTCAACGCACGCCGTCGTATCGAGTCTCTACAAGAAGCTGCCGTACGATCCCATCAAGGATTTCGCCCCGGTAATACGGGTCGCATCAGCTCCCAATATACTGGTGCTGCATCCTTCAGTGCCAGCCTCTACCATAGGGGAACTGGTTGCTCTCGCCAAGGCGCGTCCCGGTCAGTTGGTCTATGCGTCCTCCGGTAATGGCGGTGGTAGCCATCTCGCGATGGAACTGTTCAGGAGTGTGTCGCGCATTGAGCTGATTCATGTTCCGTATAAAGGGACCGGCCCCGCGACGATTGATCTTCTCAGCGGGCAGGCCAAACTCATGTTTGGTGGGCTGATCGGTACGCTGACCCACGTAAGATCCGGACGGATCAAAGGGATTGCCATATCCAGTGCGGTGCGGTCTGCATTGCTGCCCGATGTGCCCACGGTTGCAGAATCCGGCTATCCCGGATACGAAGCGGCGACCTGGTATGGTGTTCTTGCGCCGGCGCGAACTCCGGCGCTCATCATAGAAAAACTGAATCGCTCTATCGCCGCATCGCTGCAAGATCCCAAACTCCTGCAGCGCATTACATCCCAGGGTGCGGATCCGGCTCCTACTACGCCTGAAGAATTCGCTGCCTATATCAGGAATGAAGTGGCCAAATGGGCCCAGGTTGTCAAGGACTCTGGTGCTCGCGTCGACTAGACGAACCTCCAGGAGGCACGAATGAAAAAGCTGGTTGTGGCGCTCGTCATCATGTGCTTGAACATAAGCTTGTCAGGCGCGCAGCCGTATCCCAATCGGGCCGTCAGATTCATATCGCCTTATGCGCCGGGAGGCGGCACCGATATCCTGGCCCGCACACTCGCGCAGAAGTTGACGGAGCATCTCGGTCAACAGTTCATCGTCGACAATCGCCCCGGCGGCGGCGGAATCGTCGGCATCGAGACCGTGACAAAAGCGCCGCCTGATGGTTACACGATACTGCTTGGGTCGAAGGGGCCGCTCACGTTGAACCCGGCTTTGCACAAGAAACTGCCTTACGACACGTTACGTGATCTCGCGCCCATTTCAATGATCGCGAGTGTGCCCGCAGTGCTTGTTGTGCATCCGTCGCTGCCCGTGGAATCGGTCAAGGATCTGGTCGCCCTCGCTCGGGCACGGCCTGGCGAGCTCACCTTTTCATCCTCTGGTACCAGCGGAACAGGACACCTTTCGGGTGAGCTGTTTGGGGCGCTCGCGGGTGTGAAGTTGGTACATGTCCCATACCGGGGTACCGGTCCGGCAACCATCGCCGTGCTGAGCGGAGAGGTTACATTTGGATTTGGCAATTTGGTTGCCCTGATGCCGCACGTGCAGGCCGGCCGGCTGCGTGCGCTGGCCGTGACGAGCGCCAAACGTATCAGGGCAGCCCCGCAGTTGCCGACCGTCGCAGATGCCGGACTGCCGGGGTACGAATATGTGACGTGGTACGGTGTTCTCGCGCCAGCCGGTACGCCGAAAGAGATCATCGGTAAGCTCAATTCCGAGCTCGTGAAGATTGTGCGACAGCCCGAGATGCAGGAGAGGTTGACCGGCGAGGGCGGCGAAGCCGTGGGCGGCACGCCTGAGGAATTCGCAAGCTATTTGAAAACCGAGCTCGTCAATTCAGCAAGGCTCGTGAAGATGGCAAACGTGCGTGTCGAATAATATTGTGAGTGGCAGCAAGCCAAAATCAGAGGAGAAGACATTCATGGCTGAAGTGACCCCAGTACTGGTTCCAACCGCCCCTTCCGGGCAGAAGAGCGAGCAGCCGAAACGAACGCTCGACACGCTGCAGGGCCGCGTCGTGGGTTTCATCGACAACGCGAAGCCCAACTTCGATTACCTGGTGGATGACCTCGCCGAATTGCTGGTCACCGAGTATGGAGTGAGCAAAGTCATAAAGCGCAGGAAACGGGCAGCTTCCATTCCGGCGCCCGAGGCGATGATCGAGGAGCTCGCGCAGTCCTGCGATCTGGTAATAACGGGTTCGGGCGATTGAGGCGCGTGCACGTCGTGGAGTGTCCACGACAGTGTAGAGAGCACGAAACGCGGGGTTGCCGCGGTCGAAATCTGCTCGACTCCTTTTGTGGCTCTGGGCCGTGCACAGGCCTCGGCGCTCGGCTACTCGAGCTTGCCGATCGCGGTCGTTCCGCATCCGTTCGGGTCTGTTGACCGTAACGCGGTGCGCGCCATGGCCGAGCAGTGCGTCAAACAAATTGCAGCGCTTGCGTGCGCCACCCCTGGCGTGACAACGGAGCAGATGTCCGGGGCGAGCGCAAGCGGAACGACAGGCGCACGCGCGGCACTCCTCGAGATTGCTCACGAGCCCGATCTCGTGACCGCGTTCAACAGGGTCTGCCGCGAACGCCGCTGGAGCGACGGGTTGCCGGTCGTGGCGCCAACACGCGAGCGTGTCGAACAAATGTTCTCTGGCACGCGCCGCACGCCGCAGGAAACGGTGGCAAAGCTCGCGCCAGCGTTCGGTGCAGCGACGGTCGAAGGGATTGCGATCAACGCCGTGCTTGCCGGGTGCGATTCAGCGTACCTGCCCGTGCTCATTGCTGCGGTCGAAGCCGTCGCCGCGCCGCAGTTTAATCTGCAGAGTATCCAGTCGACCACGAATCCGGCCGCGGTGTGGATCATCGTGAATGGCCCGATCGCCAGGCGACTGGGGATCAACGGTCAGTGTAACTGTCTGGGCGAAGGCGCGTGGGCAAATGCGACGATCGGGCGGGCGCTGCGCCTCATATTGCGCAACATCGGCGGCGCGTTGCCCGGTGATATGGATCGCGCCACTCAAGGCCAACCGGGCAAATACACGTTCTGTTGTGCTGAAAATGAGGAGGAGAACCCGTGGGAAGCGTTGCATGTCGAGCGGGGTTACTCGCGGGAGCGCAGCACGGTCACGGTCGTTGGCGCAGAGGGCACGATGAACATGTGCACGCTTGCCAGGAAAGCGGACGACCTCATACGGGTAATCGCGGGTACCATGCGTCATCCGCCGAGCAACGAGTACGTACATGGCAGTGAGCCATGGATCGTGCTTGCTCCCGAGCACGCGGAGATTCTGCACGCAGCGGGACTGACCAAGGCAGAGGTGAAGCGCCGTCTGTGGGAAGAATCGAAGATGAGAGCGGGTGTGATGGCCGCCGAAGACCTGGGACGCACGCAGGCTTCGCGCACGGATGAGCTCGGCACGATTCGGCCCGATACCCTGTTGACGATTTCAAAACGAGCCGACGATATCGGCATCATCGTCGCAGGGGGCAAAGGCACCCACTCCGTATACATTCCGTGTTTCGGCAATACCCGCTCCGCAACCCGCGAAGTGGTGTGCGATCAGCAATGAGGACTGCTACGATGAGCCAAAACGGGGATTGGGAGCTTGCGCGATACGCGGCTGCGCTTGACGTGGCCGCGCTACCGGCGCCGGTACGCGAAAGCGCGAGGGCGTGCCTCCTGTACGGGCTTGCCGTCGGCATCGCAACCGTTCACGCAAAGACTGCGCGGAGCGCGCTTCGCTCGATAGCAGTTGATGGCTCGTGCGGTGGACTCACGACGTGCTTGATCGATGGTAAATCCGCTCCCCGCGCAAGTGCTGCCTTCGCGAATGCCGTTTTGTTGTCCGGCCGCGTTCAAGGCGATTCACACCCCTGTGGCCACATGGGCGGCGTCGTGATACCCGCTACGCTCGCCGCTGCGGAGCACGCCGGGTCGTCGGGCGCTCAGTATTTGTCCGCGCTGGTGGCCGCGTATGAGATTGCCTTGCGCATCGGCCGCGACCACGCGGCTGACCTGAGCGCGCGTGGCTTCCGCACCACACCGTGCTATGGCGTGTTGGGTGCTGCAGCCGGCGCGGGCAAGCTCATGGGGTTCGATGGCGTACAGATCGCAAATGCGATCAGGCTGGCCGCCAACTTTGCGGGTGGTTTGCGTGAATATGTCGACGCCGCGACCGAGGAGTCACCTTTTCAAGCGGGATTTGCAGCGCGCAACGGTCTGCAGGTGGCAGACCTGGTAAGCTGTGGTATCGTCGCAGCGCCGAGCGCGCTATACGGCAGTAACGGTTTCTACCGTGCGTTTGGCCAGCCGGGCATCGACTACGGGAAGCGTCTCGTCGAAGACCTCGGCCGCCGGTTCGAGTTTACTACCGTCACCTTTAAGCAGTACCCGGCGTGCCAGTGGTTGCGTGGCATCATTCGTGGCATGGCCATGCTCGCCAACGAAGCGCGCGGGGCCCGCCCGCGGCAGGTCGAGCTCACCATGAATCCGTTCGAAGCCGACTTTGTCGGTGTACGGTATGCGGGACCTTTTACGAGTGCAACGCAGACGGTGATGAGCGCCCCCTTTTGTGCGGTGCTCGGTTGGACGCAAGGCACCGCAAGCTACGCGGCGCTACGCGATTTTACCAACCCCGCCGTGCTCGATCTCATTCCCAAAGTACTCGTCACCTCCGATGCGTCGCGCCGTCGTTACGAGCCGCAACTGCGGGTGGTAACCGAAGACGGCGCCGTGCTCGAGTGGCAAGATACCGCGGGCCAGGACAGCTACCGCATCACTTGGGATGCCGCGGTCAAGATGACGCACCAGCTCACGGAGGAGGTCCGTGTTCCCGCTGCGATCGCAGGCAATCTCATCGACTGCGTCGAACAGGTCGAGCGCGCTTCGAGCGTAAAGCCCATCATTGATGCGGTGTGCGCCGCAACGTCTGTGGCTCTTGCGTAGCCTGCCAGGAGGAGCAAGAATTAGATGACACAGGTGACAAAATGAAAAGAGCTTACTGGGTCCACGCGGTTCTCGCGTGCGGCGCGCAGCTTGCGGCGGCAATCAGCGCGTGCGCAGCCGGCAGCATGGAATACCCGAGCCGTTCGATTCGCATGATAGTTCCGCATCCGGCTGGTGGCGGCAACGATATCCTTGCGCGTATGCTCGGCCAGAAGCTGCACGCGGGCTGGGGCTACCCCGTCATCGTGGACAATCGCGCCGGCGGCAACACCATCATCGCTACTGAAATCACCGCGAAGGCGACCCCGGACGGCCACACACTGATACTTACTTCGTCGACGCATTCCGTGATACCCGGCCTCTATGCGAAGCTTCCGTACGATCCAATCCGCGATTTCGAAGCGGTCGGCTTGATCGCGACGGCTTCGCCGATCCTCGTCGTGCATCCTGCCGTGCCGGCGAGCAGCGTTCGGGAGCTGATCGCCTGGGTGAAATCACGTCAGAGCCCGGTCAACTATGGGTCGTCGGGCATTAGCGGCTCAGGCCATCTCGCGACGGAGCTGTTCAAGAACAAGACCGGGCTGCAGCTCAACCATGTGCCCTACAAGGGCATGGCGCCGGTCGTGAGCGATCTCATCGCAGGCAACGTCGTGCTCATGTTCGGCAATATCGTTCCTACGCTGCCGCATGTGAAGAGCGGCAAGCTGCGGGCGCTTGCGACCGCCGGTGCGAAGCGCTCGCCAGTGATACCCGAGTTGCCGACCGTCGCCGAGTCAGGTCTGCCTGGCTTCGAAGTGTCGCCTTATTTCGGCGTGCTCGGGCCGGCCCGCATACCGAAGACCGTGATTGCGAAGCTCAACCAGGAAATCGGACGGATCTTTCAGCTGCCTGAAAGCAAGGAGCGCCTATCTGCGCTCGGGTTCGATCTCGCTGAGGCGACACCGCGGCAATTCATGGCGATGATCAAGGAGGACATGAATAAATGGGCGGAGTTGATCAAACAGAACAAGATTGCACTGGAATAACGAGCGCTGGGCGCGACCTCCCGCACCGCATGTCGTGATCGATAAATGGGCCAAACACCGGAGCGGATACCCATGGCCACGAACTTAATGATGCTGCTTCTTGCACTTGCGGTTCTGATCAACGCGGAGACCCATGCCCAGACCTATCCCAGCGGGCCTATGCGTATCGTGGTGCCGTTTCCTCCCGGCGGTGGCACGGACATTCTGGCGCGCTTGCTGTCCCGCAAGCTCAACGAAAGTTGGGGTCAGAGCGTGATCACCGACAACCGGCCCGGCGCCAACGGCACGATAGGGGCGGCGTTCGTGGCAAAAGCGAACCCGGACGGGCACACGCTGCTGCTGGTGCCCAGCGGCTTCGCCGTAAATCCCAGCATCTATCCCAAGCTGCCTTTTGATTCCGAGCGCGACCTGGCACCCGTGACTCAGCTTGCATCAAGCCCGTTGCTGGTGGTCGTTCATCCATCCTTGCCGGTCAAGTCAATCAGGGAGTTGATTGCGCTCGCCAAAGCCCGGCCAGGCCAGATTAACTATGCATCTTCCGGAAACGGCTCTCCCCCACACCTTGCTACGGAGCAGTTCAAATACATGGCAGGTGTCAACCTGACGCATATTCCGTATAAGGGCGGGGGACCGGCTGCAATCGACCTGCTGGCCGGGCATGTTTCGATTTATTTCAACGCGATTCTGCAAGCCCTGCCTCATGTCAAGGCAGGACGAGTAAACGGACTCGCGGTGACGAGCGGCAAGCGCTTTCCGTCTGTACCGGACATTCCGACTATTGCTGAAGGCGGAGTGCCTGGATTTGACATGACCAACTGGTACGGTTTGCTGGTGTCGGGAGGGACATCGAAAGAAATCGTCGCCAAGTTGAGCGCGGAGGTCGTCAGGATACTCAATCAACCCGACATTAGAGAGCGTCTTGCTGAGGATGGTGCGATCGTTGTCGGCAGCACTCCCGATGAATTCGCAGCGTTCATCAGGAAGGAGATTGCGACCAATGCCCGGATTGTGCGGACTTCGGGCATGGCCGCTGGCAACTAGTGTGCGGCCCGCTGCCTCAGCTGTCGCCAGTTCTGAGGTAACCGCACCGCCTTGCTCACCGGCGCACCTTGGATGTGGTTGCACAGGTAGGCGCGCGATTGATTGCGCCCCGGGTCGCCGGCGACGAGAATGCCGATCATCTCCGGTTTGATGATGGCGTTGACCAGCCGCTCCGGGTCGCTCGCTGCCGTGTATTCGGGCGGCAGGATGCCCTCAGCGACGTATCGCTCAAGGCTGAACGTGGGAGTGCTTGCCACACGCGCGTAATGCGTTACCTGCTTGGCGTTTACCTTGATGTTTGCGTGCAAGTATCGCCGTACCTCGTCCTTGCTCCATTCCGAGGCGATCACCCTTGCTACACCCGGCCCAGCGACGATCAGCGGATTCCACACTCCAGTCTTGAAACCGGTGTACGCCCAATAGGTGAAGCTCTGGCACATCAGCTCCACCCATAACTGGACATGATCTACGGCGCGAGTACCGCCACTGTACATGGGCCCGGTGCTGCTGATGACGCTACGCACGGTGACGACATTTTCGTCGTCGGCAAAACCCTGATCCTGCGCGTATGTCGGCCATCCGATCGCCTTTGCGCTATCTTCGTCTTCCGCCATCGCGACGAGATAACTTTGACCGATGCTGCCTTTGTCGCCGGCGCCTGGCGGAATGCGAAAGCCGCAGATATTACGCAGATACATGCGCACGAAGCGGCCGATACTGGTGTTGGCTTGCCGCCCGAAACGCATCATGCCCTGGCCGAAATTGAAGGCGAGTTCCTTGACGATCGGGCCGTTGACAATCACGACCGGCTCCCAGCCGGGCGTCGAGCCGCAGTCCTCGATACGGAAAACGGGATCCACCATGGCTTCAATCACCGCGATCAAGATAGGCATGTACTCGGGCCGGCAACCCGCCATTACGCCATTGATGGCGATACTGAGGATCGAGGCTTCACGCCCTTCCTGCGGTATGGCACGGAGCACTTCCTCGGGCTTGCGGTCAGTGTATGCCAGAAATTCAGCGACGCGCTCGCGCGTGGGTGGCAGGATCGGCAGGCCGTCGGTCCACAATTGCCGGTGGAAGTACTCCTGCACTTCCTGTAGAGAACCGCTGAAGACGACCGTTCCGGGCAACGGTTCCGCTTCCGAATTCTTGTCCGCTTCCTTTGGCGCGTCGCCGGTTAATCCCTTGAGCAAGCCTGGTGCCAGCACTTCCTCGACCTTGCGCCTAAGTTCCTCTTCGCTGTCGAGCATCGGCACACCGGGATAAACGCCGATCGCCAACGGCACGCCGAGACCCTGTTTGACGACCTCGGCCTGTTTCAGAAAAGCCGACGAGATTATCGAAGCGGTAGGAATGCCGAGGCGTTCTACCACGGCTGCGGCCCGCAACACGGCGGGCGTGCAGGCCCCTCAGGCCCCAATGCCGACGATGGCCGCATCGGCGCCATGGGCGCGCAGCTTAGCGGGCAACGTGGCGATAACCTCGTGCTCGCGCGCGCCGTGGAAATTACCGAATTGCGAGTACTCAACGAACTTGACACGGGGAAATCGTGCTTTGATGTACTCGCGTACCAGCGGGTAGATGGTTTCGCCGCGGAAGATTACGTCCCACAGTTCGCAGACGGTTTTACCGTTGAGATCGGGCAGGCGCGGCGCGGCCGCGGTGGCTTTGACTGCCTTACGGCTCAGCGGCCACAACACGTCGTAGCGAGGTTCCTTGGTGCCTGCGTGGGGGCTTGTCATGACTCTCCTCCTTGAACGAAATTTCTGGCTGCCCGGCGGTTTATTTGCGCCGGTCATTGTGAACTCTTGATTCCGGCAGTCTGGATGATACGGTTGAACTTGGCAGTCTCGCTGGCGAGGAAGCTGGCGAATTGCTCGGGCGTGCTTGCGACCACGGTCATGCCGTCGCCGGCGAGGCGCTCCCTGAGCTCGGGCAGAGTGAGAATGCGCGCCACTTCCTGCTGCAGTTTATTGATGACGTCGCGCGGCGTGCCTGCGGGAACCAGCATCCCGTACCAGTTGGTCATATCAAAGCCCGCTAGGCCGGCTTCCGCGATCGCCGGTAAATCGGGCGCGATGGATGCGCGTTGCGGACTGGTTACGCCGAGCGCGCGCAGTTTGCCGGCCTTGACCAGCGGCAGGCTCTGCAGGATGTTCATGAAGTACGCCGAGATCTGCCCGCTCATCAGGTCGATAATGGCGGCGCTGGGTCCCTTGTATGGGATGTGAACCATCTTGATTCCGGCCATGTTGTTGAACAGCTCGGCGCTGAGGTGCGGCAGCGCACCCGCACCAGGCGTGCCGAAGTTGATGGTGCCCGGCCGCGCTTTGGCCAGCGCGACGAATTCCTTGAGCGACTTTGCCGGCAGGGACGGATGCACGACGAGCACCAACGGACCCGACGCCAGATGGGAGACCGGTGCAAGATCCCGCGCCTGGTCGTACGGAAGGTTTGCGTACAGGCCGGGATTGGCTGCATATCCCGCGGGGATGACGAGTATGGTATGGCCATCAGCCGGTGCTTTAGCAACGAATGCGGCGCCGATAGTGCCGTTGGCGCCGACGCGGTTCTCCACCACCACCGGCTGCCGAAAAGTGTCGGTAAGTTTTTGGCCGATGGCGCGTCCGAGAATATCGGTGCCACCGCCTGGCGGATAAGGCGAGATGATGCGCAGCGGCGCCCACGGATAGTTCTGTGCGAGGGCCGCGTGCGGCACGCCACCTATCGCGATGCCTGCGATCAGCCGCAGGCCAGTTGCGATCAGCAGCGCCGGCACGATCACCGACCGGCGAATGAACAGGGTTCCCATGGCGTGTTCCCGGGAGTTGACCGCGATTTCAAGACGCCGCCGACCACCCGCCGTCAATGGATATCGTCGCGCCGGTGATGCTCGAGGCGGCGTCCGAGCAGAGGAACACGGCCAACGCGGCGACCTCCTCCAGCGCAACGAAGCGCCGCGAAGGCTGGCGGGCCTCCTGCAGCGTGCGTATGGCGTCTTCGCGCGAGCTGCCGCTCTTGGCCATCTGGTCCGCGATGATGCGCTCGCCATGCTGCGTCAGCACCCAGCCCGGTTGCAGCGCATTGCATGTAATTCCGGTCTGCGCGAGTTCCAATGCGACCGTCTTGGTGAT
>ORJL010634359.1_pt1 | contig 10516 bp, 6 predicted proteins | sample 1779941 | NCBI WGS metagenome assembly ORJL01 (sample SAMEA104232317, study PRJEB22302) | groundwater metagenome | biome: forest; feature: aquifer; material: groundwater | place: USA | collected 2011-08-07 | depth 5.8 m | reverse complement strand
CCCGGACGACCGCATCAGGTACGTACGAGGGGGGGAGAGGCTGGAGATGGACGGGTACGTGGTTACGACGGCCCTGTCGATCCACTCCAGCTTTCCGCCCGAGCTGGTGATCGAGTCCCTCGAGGTACTCAGCGCGACCTCGGAACGTCCCCTCACCGAGGAGCAGCTCCGACAGCGCATCGCGAGCATCCGGCGTCCCCCCGAGCCGCCGGCGGATCCGGAGATGGACCTGGCGCTCCGCGGCACCATCGCCTACGTGATCACGTTCGACTCCGGCTTCCGAATCGCGTTCCGGGACACCCCGGGGGCGATCACCGACGGTGAGCGCAGGCTCCTGGATTCGATCCACGCCGGCGGCGGGAACGTGGACGTCGCCGTCATCGCCTATCAGGGCCTCGGCCCGAGCTGGGTGACGAGGAACATCCTCCTGCCGGCGGCCGAGCTGTACCGCCCGCGCATCCTGCTCCCTGCCCATCACGACCAGGGCAGCGCGTACTACCCGATCGCGACGGCTCCGCTCTTCCTGACGCTCCGCGATAAGCTGCCCGACACCCGTGGGTACGACCCGCTCTACCGGTCGCCGGTCTGCATCGACACGCGCACCCACGAGGTCTATATCGACGACTATCCCGGCCAGGGAAGCCCTCCATGAGGCCCCCGCTCGTCGGCCCTGCCGCCTTGACGCGGCGTCGGGGGCGCCGTATTACCGTAGCCTGGCCTGCGTGGTCCATGTGCAAGTTCTCCGGATCTTCTGGGCGCCGGCGAAGATGAGGCCAGCGTCCGTTGGCGGTGTTAGGTAGGCCGATCGTTCTGGGTCCGGTCCACCGGGATCGCGGAGGTCGCGTCCCTCTGTGGGCCACGAGGAACGAGTTGTTTCCACTCCGGTCGATCGCTATCGGATCCGGCGTCGACCCTGCCCCCTTGGAGGCACCCATGGCATTCCTGGTATGCAGCTCAGTCCGCAGGGCCGTGATGGAAGGGCGGGCCTTCCCCTCACGAGCAGCGTCACTCTTCACACTCCTTTTCGTGCTTGCCGGGGCTGCGCCGGCCGCGGCCCAGGGCACCGGAACGATCGTGGGCCAGGCGCTCGCCGCCGGCGGGCAGCCGCTGAGCCAGGTGCAGGTCTACATCCCATCGGCAAAGCTCGGCGCTCTAAGCGGCGACAACGGCCGCTTCATCATCGTCAACGTTCCGGTCGGGACCTATGCCGTCCGGGCGGAGCGGATCGGCTACCGTGCCCCCGAGCAGCAGGTCACGGTCTCGGCCGGACAGTCGGCCCAGGTGACATTCGAGATGGAGTCCGACGTGCTCGGCCTGGACGAGCTCGTGGTCACCGGGACGGCCGGAGCGGCCCGCCGCCGCGAGGTCGGCAACAGCGTGGGCCAGGTCGACATCGCCAGGCTGGAGCAGCTGCCGGTGAGCGTCGAGACCCTCCTCCTCGGCCAGGTCGCCGGCGTCACCATCCTGGGCACGGGGGGCTCGATCGGCGCCGGCGCTCAGATCCGCCTCCGCGGCGCCAACTCGGTCGCCATGAGCAATCAGCCCCTGATCTACGTGGACGGGGTCCGGGTCCGCTCGGACCCCTACCCCAACAACAACCCCACCACCGGATCGACGAACCGGGGCTCGAACTACACCACGAGCCCGCTGAACGACATCAACCCCAATGACATCGAGCGGATGGAGGTGATCCGCGGGGCGGCCGCGACGACGCTGTACGGCACGGAGGCAGCGGCCGGGGTGATCCAGATCTTCACCAAGCGGGGGGGGCAGGGCAAGGCGACGTGGACGGTGCAGCTCGACCAGGGGAAAGACCATCTCAACGCCTTCGGCCCCACCTTTCCCGGACCGAACGGCGAAGACGCCTCGCACATGTTCATGGAGCGCTGGCTCAAGAACGCCGACCGCACGGTGCTCAACGTCTCGCTGGCCGGCGGAGTGGAGGACATCCAGTATTTCGTCTCCGGGTCCTACAAGAACCTCGAGGGCGTCTTGCCCCTGGACATGGAGAAGACGTTCTCGATCCGGAGCAACGTGAGCACCTCCCCGCTGCCGGGGTTGCAGCTCCAATGGAACACCTCGTACACGAGCACCCGACAGGACCAGACTCCGACCGGGAACAACCAGAGTCTCACCCTGAACGTGTACCGAAGGGACAAGAACTACTTCGGCTCCGAGGACAAGGACAAGATCGATTCAACCATCCAGAAGTGGCAGCTCACGCAGTGGGTGAACAACTTCGTCAGCGGGCTGACCGCGACCTACGGGTCGGGCTTCCTCACCCAGCGGCTCACCGCGGGCTATAACCTCGCCACCTTCAACGGCCGGAACTACCGCGATTGGGGGCAGTTCAGCTGGCCGACCGGCGCGGCGATCGACAGGCGCTGGCAATCGGCGATGGTCACGCTGGACTACGTGGCGACGGCGGACTACAACCTCACGGCGGACCTGCGGAACAGCTTCTCGGTCGGAGGCCAGAGCGTCGCCGTGGAGGAAAACACCACCGCGGGGGAAGCGATCAACTGGCCGGGACCGGGTGACCACGTGATCTCCAACGGCGCTACCACGCTGGGAATCGAGGGGCGCCAGCGGGTCGTCACCGCCGGCTTCTTCGCTCAGAGCCTCTTCGACTTCAAGAGCCGCTACTTCCTCACCGCCGGCGCTCGCGTGGACGGGAACACCGCGTTCGGCGAGAACCTGGGCCTCCAGGTCTATCCGAAGGTCAGCCTGTCCTACGTGATCTCGGACGAGGACTTCTACCCGGAATCGCTCGGGCAGCTGAAGCTCCGGGCGGCGTGGGGACAGGCGGGCCGCGCCCCCGGCGCGTTCGACGCGGTCAAGACCTGGCAGGCGCTGAGCTGGAACGGCTCGGCCTACCGTACGTCCCAGCTCGGCAACCCGGACCTGGGCCCCGAGCGGACCACGGAAACGGAGCTGGGCTTCGACGCCTCGTTCCTTGACGAGCGCCTGTCGGTGGAGTTCAGCCACTACTACCAGAAGGTCACGGACGCGCTCTTCCGTGTCACTCCGCCCCCAAGCGGGGGATTCCTGAATTCGCAGCTCGCGAACGTGGGCGAGACGGAGAACAAGGGGATCGAGTTGAGCGTCAACTTCGAGGCGCTCCAAGGGGCCGATTTCGGATGGTCGATCGGAGGGAGCCTCTCCACCACCAACAGCAAGGTTCTCAGCCTCGGCGGTGCCCCCGCGTTTTCCCTCGGCAACTATGGCTGGATCATGGAGGGGCAGCCGGCGCCCGTGATCCGGTCCCGGTGCGTCACAAACGCGGACGAGCTCGCCGCTCCGATTGTCAGCAAAGGTCTCGACTGCATCCACGGCCCGAACCTCCCGACCCACACCATCAGCGGGAACACGCAGCTTTCGCTTCCGTACGGGATCTCCCTGAGCGTTCGCGGCGAGTACCAGGGGGGCTCCTACATGAACGATGTTGCCGCGTACAACGCCATCAGCCGGAACGTGAACTGGCCCGCCTGCTGGCCGACCTACGCGAAGCAGGGAGCCAAGTTCTACGACGCGAAGAACGAGGGCATGCTGACGGCCTGGGAGCGGGCCCGCTGCAGCCCGAGGGCCAGTCTCGGCGACTGGTACAACTATCCCACGGACTTCTTCAAGATCCGTGACATGACGCTGCGCGCCCCCATCCCCAGTGGCTGGGTCCCCGGGGCGGCGAGCGCGGTGCTGACCCTGTCCGCTCAGAACTTCTATCGGTGGCTCAACTCGGGTTTCCTCACGTTCGAGCCCGAGATGAGCGGTCAGCAGGGGTCCGCGGCCAGGGTGCGCTCGGTGTCCGAGCACATCCCGGCGCCGGCGAGCTACCTCATGTCGGTCCGGGTGACGTTCTGAGCCCGGCGAGAAGGATTGAGAGGGCTGCGACGAACCACCCGATTGAATGGAGGAGACTTCAGTGAATACGGTGCATATCAGAAACCCTGGAGCTCGCGTGGCCCGATGCGTCTTCAGTGGCGGCGTGTTGACTCTCGCCCTGTTGGCCTTGAGCGCCTGCGATCTCGAGGTGTCCAACCCGGGGCCGATACAGGACGCGGCGTTGAACGACTCCGCGGCGTTCCCGGCCATGACCACCGGGATGCAGAAGGACCTCACCGCGGCCCTCGTGGAGATCGCCTACCGGACCGGTGCGGTCGCCCGGGAGATCTTCCCGGCGGGCACGACCGCGTCGTGTGGCATCACCGCCGAAGCGCAGTTCGGTAGGTTGGTCCCCTACGAGTCGAACGGCTACTGGGGGGATGCGCAGCGGGCCCGGTGGGAGGCGGAGGACGGACTCGCTCGCATCGAGAAGATCCTGGGGAGTGCCGCCGCGACCTCTCCCCACGTCGCGCGGGCTGCCCTCTGGGCAGGGTATACGAACCGTCTGCTGGGTGAGAACATGCTGCAGGCCGTGTTCGACGGTGGCCCCGCCCAGGACAACATCGAGTACTGGAAGCGTGCCGAGAAGAACTTCACGAAGGCCATCGCGGTCGGGCGCGCCGCGCCGCAGAGCGCGACGGTCACGCAAACCGTGAATGCCGCGCTGGCCGGACGCGCCCAGGCAAGGGTGTGGCTCAAGGACTGGAAGGGCGCGGAGGAGGACGCCGCGCTGGTCCCCAAGGGCTTCACCTTCCTGCTTCCGTTGTACGACTATGGGACGTCGGACTCCCGGAACCGGATCAAGGAATGCTCCATGGACCAGGGGATCTACCAGGCGCACACGCAGTGGAACACCTGGTACGCCGACTACTACGACGCCACGAAGGACCCCCGGGTGCCGTACCGTATCACGGGCAAGAAGGGGAGCATCGCGGTCATCTGCTGCGGCTACGTCCCGTGGAACCCCCAGGACAAGTACCCAGCGCTGACATCACCGGTGAAGCTCTCCAACTGGCGCGAGATGCAGCTCATCCGGGCGGAGGCCACCCTGGCGCAGACCCCCGCGAACTGGCAGGGGGCGATGGCCACCATCAACGCCGTCCGGGCGGAGGTGGGCGTCCCGCCGTGGCAGGCGAACAGCGTCACGGACGCGTGGATGTATCTCAAGCGGGAGCGCGGCATCGAGCTCTGGCTCGAGGCGCGGCGGTTGGGAGACTTCCGCCGATGGAGCCAGAACAGTACCCCCGGTGCGCTCCATCCGCTGGAGTCCGATCCGAAGCTGGCTTACCTCGAGGGGACCCGGAGCCTCGGCTTCCCGATCTCCGAGGACGAGGTGAACACGAACTGCAATCTCAACAACACCTGCAAGTAGACGCCGACCAGGCGTCGTCTGACCGGGGACGGAGGGTGGGGATCCCACCCATTCTCCGTCCCCGGGCGCGCTGGTCGCCTCCTCTCCGGAATCGCATTCCGCAGGATTTGGGCTGATGTGGACCAGGAAGCTCGTCGTGGCGAGCCTGATGCTCGCGCCGGGAATCGGCGCATGCCACAAATACCTCCCCGTGGACGGGGCGGTGGTGCCCCAGGGTTCGCTCGTGCGTGTCCAGGTGGACGCGGAGACCGCGCGCTACGTCGAGGGGCTGACGAGCAGGTCTGAAGCGGACCGCAGGCTCGAAGGAGAGGTGCTCGAATCGAGCCCCGACGGCCTCCTTCTGGCAGTGACGCTCGCCCTGCGAGAGAGTAGCCCGAGAATGGAGCCGATCCGGCAGAGGGTGGCCCTCGAGCGGCGCCAGATCCTCTCCATGGAGATCCAGCGGCTGGATCGGGTTCGGACCGGAGCGGCTGCGGCCCTGGTGGGCGCTGTGATCGCCGGTGCCATGGTGAAGATCCTCACCGGCAAGACGGGGGGAAGCGACGCCACGGCTCCTCCGCCTCCCATGGACGCCAGGATCCCCTCCCCACGCTCCTGGGGGTGTCAGGTGTTCTGTGTAGGTGACCTCTTCGTGAAACGGATACCCGTCCCCTGAATACGATGGTAGATCGTTGACCTGCTAGGTCCCGATCCTCGGCCCAGGGGTGCATGCGGCGCGCAGCGTCTCCACCGCCGAAAGAACGGCCAGGTAGCTGGTACGGGCGTTCGTGACGTGAGGCCGGTTCTCCAGGCGGAAGCGGAGGACACCAAAGGCTCCTCGGGCGTAGACCTCGTGGACGTTGCCCGGCGAATCCGGGTCCGCCACGATCTTGACCTTCGTCCGCTCCGGCCCCAGGCCCGCAAGGCTCAGCGTCACGCCTACGTTGACGTTGGCCGGGAACATCTCGATGGCTTCCAGGGCGTTGCCCTCGAAAACCACCGTGGGCTCGGTCAACTCCTTGCCCTCCCAAGCCTTGAAGCCCGGTGCCCCGGACAGCGCCCTGGGCAGCTTGGTGCTGGTGAGGGTCACCTCCTCAAGCAGCTCCCGCGCCGCCCCTATGGCGTCGATCCCGCCGAGAGCCCCAGACGGAACCATCAACCTTCGGCCCGTCCTGGCGGCCAGCTCGGAGAGGGTCCGGAAGAACGTCGTGTCGGCCAGGCCCCCGGAGCTCACGACGAGCAGGTCCAGGTTGGCGGCGAGCACTCTGGACCCTAGCGCCCTGACAGCGCCGGGCGATGCGCACTCCATCACCAGGTGCATTCCGTCGGTGGCGCAGAAGCCGTCGAAGTCGGTGAAGCAGGGCACGGGTAGGGGCAGGCTGTCGGCGAGCTTGGCGGCCTGCGCGCCGTTCTCATCGAAGAGGGCCACGAGGCGGGCGTCACCTGCTTTGCCTTCGACGATGGCTTTGGCCATCTCGGTGCCGATGGTCCCGCACCCGATGAGTCCGACGTTGGTCATGGTCGTTCGTCCTTGTGCGAGCACAGAATAAAGGCGACCCCTGCCAGAGAGGCCGCCGGAATGAGAGATGGACTCAACGACCAGGGAATTGAAGGCGAGACCGGCGTGAGCACAAGGTCGTTCTGGCCCCCGCTCGACATGCCGAGCGGGACGTCGTGCCGGGCCGTCAGCGGGCCCGACGCCCGCTACGGGTGGCCCGGTCCTGCGCTCCGCCGGAGTCTCGGCTCCTTCTCCACGAGCCTCCGGAAGCGGGCGATGTGACGGTCCGCCTGCGCCGCGACGTCCTCATAGAACTCCCGGTCCTGCTTTGTCTCCGGCTGGTCGGTCTCTTCCAGGAACGCCGCCAGGGTGGAAAGCTGGTCGTCCAGCATGGGCGGCACCTGGCTCAGCTCCTTGGGTGTCGTCGCCCGGAACTGGATGAGCTCGTCCTCGATCGCCCAGAGCTGGTCCACAAGAGCATCCCCCGACGCCTGACGCCGTTCTCCCACGGTGCCGCCGGCCACTATCTCCCTGGCGGCGCGGATCTCGGCCACCGTGCGATGGATCTCGTCGATCTTGTCGCGGATCGCGGCCAGGAGCTGGTGCTTCGCGGCGAACTGAGCCGGCGTGGTGTGTGAGCGCGGGTCCTTCACGATCTCGAACGGCTGCACCAGCGTCCGACTCCCCACCGTGAGCCGGACCGTGTAGCCGCCCGGCGCGGCGAGCGGTCCCCGAGGCGCATGGTGCTTGTACGTTGCGCCGGGGACCTGGAAGGGCCCAGGGTAGCGCAGGTTCCACACGAACAGGTTGGCGCCCGCCTCGGCTTTCGGAGCGCCCGGGCTTCCATCGCCTGTGAAGCGCTGGACCTCGCGCCCCGCGCCGTCCATGAACGTCAACGTGAGGGGACGCGACGGTTTCTGGCGCAGGTAATAGTGGATGCGAACGCCGTTCGGCGGGTTGGGAGCCGCAGGCCCGTCGGCCATGCGGTTCACCGCGGGGCTCGATGTCTCGAGGAAGCGGACCGTCGTGGGCGGCTCGAAGAGGTGCGCCTCGGCCTCGAGCGGTTCGGGACCGAGCTGCTGCAGCATGCTCACGTCATCGAGGATCCAGAAGCCCCGGCCGTGCGTGGCCACGACGAGGTCCCCGTCCTTGCGCACCATGTCGTAGGTGGGGACCACGGGCAGGTTCAGTCTCAGCGGCTGCCATTCGCCGCCCTCGTCGAAGGAGACGTACACACCCGTTTCGGTCCCCGCATACAGGATCCCCCGCTTCTGCGGATCATCCCGGATCACCCGCGTGAAGTCGCCGTCCGGGATGCCCCGCGTGATGCGGGTCCAGCTCCTGCCGTAGTCGGTGCTCTTGTACAGGTACGGCGCTCGGTCCTGGAGCTTGTAGCGCGTGGCCGCGAAGTAGACCGTACCGGCGTCATGGTGCGAAGGTTCAATGATGCTGATGAGGGCCTCGCCGAGGTCGGCCGGCGTGACGTTCTGCCAGCTCTTGCCGTTGTCTCGTGAGACGTGCACCAGCCCGTCATCCGAACCGGCCCACAGCACCCCCGAAGCCACCGGCGACTCCGCGAACGTGAAGATCATGCCGTACCAGTGGTCGCCGTTGGTCTGACGGCTCGTGGGACCCCAGTAGTACGCGATCTCTTCCCTGCCCCAGCGGGGAGTCGGCTCCATCTTGGACGTATCCCCGCGGGACAGGTCCGGGCTGATGGTCTCCCAGCTGTTCCCCTCGTCCCGGGTCCGGTGCACGTACTGCGAGGTCGCGAAAAGGGTGTTCGGATCGTGAGGGGAGAACACGATTGGATAGGTCCAGTAGAAGCGGTATCGGACGTCCCGCGCTCCCCAGCCGTACCACATCGCGGGCCAGGGCGAAACCCACTTCGTGTCACGGGTGCGGTGGTCGTAGCGGCTCACCCAGAAATGGTCGCCGGCGAAAACCAGGTCGGGGTCCTGCGGGTGCACCGCGATATAGCCGGATTCCCCTCCACCCACGGAGTACCATTCGCTCTCGTAGATCGCACCGTACTCCGAACGGCTGGGAATCGCGATGGTGCTGTTGTCCTGCTGCGCCCCGTAGACGCGGTAGGGGAAGCGGTTGTCCGTGGTGACGTGGTACATCTGCGCCGTCGGCTGGTTGAACATGGTCGACCAGGACCGGCCGCCGTCCAGGGTGACCGTGCCGCCGCCGTCGTTCCCTTCGATCATCCGGTTGTTGTCGTTGGGATCGATCCAAAGGTCGTGGTTGTCGCCGTGCGGGGTCCGGATGGCCCGCCAGTTCTTCCCCCCGTCCGTGGACTTCCAGAAGCCCACGTTCATCACGTACACGGTCTCGGGGTCCTGGGAATCGGCCTGGATATGGGAGTAGTAGAACGGGCGCGTCACCAGGTCGCCATCGTCGGCGACCTGGCTCCACGTGGCCCCCGCGTCATCCGTCCTGTAGATGCCGATCTGCGCCTCGCCCGCGTCTACGATCGCCCAGAGCCGTTCCGGCCGCTTGGGAGCGACCGTGATGCCGATGCGGCCCAGAACGCCCGTGGGGAAACCCGGGTTGGTGGAGATCTTGATCCAGCTCTCGCCGCCGTCAGTGGACTTGTAGAGGGCGCTGCCCGGACCACCGCCGCGAACTCCCCACGGGTACCGCTGAGCCTCCCATGCCACGGCGTACAGCTTGTCCGGATCGTTCGGGTCCATCGCAAGGTCCACGACGCCCGTGGAATCGTCCACGAACAGGACCTTCTGCCAGCTCTTGCCGCCGTCCTTCGACCGAAAGAGGCCACGCTCCGGATTGGGGCCCCACGCATCTCCGAGCGCGGCGACATACACCAGGTCCGGGTTGCGGGGGTGCACCCGGATCTCACCGATGTGTCGCGTCGCGTCGAGCCCGAGGTGGCGCCAGGTCTTGCCGGCATCGTCCGAGCGATAGACGCCGTCCCCATGCGAGATATCGCCTCGGATGCAAACCTCGCCCATGCCCGCGTACACGACGTTGGGATTCGACTCAGCGACCGCGACCGCGCCCACGGCGCCGGTCCGGAAATAGCCGTCGGATACGTTCTTCCAACTGAAGCCGGAATCCTCCGTCTTCCAGACGCCGCTGCCGACCGAGCCGTGGTAGAAGACAGCGCGGTTGACGGGATCGCCGGCCACAGCCAAGGAACGCCCGCCCCGGTAAGGTCCGATATTCCGCCACCGGAGCGCGGGCAGCCAGGTCCCTGCCGTAGCCGGACCTGCGGCGGGGCGGGCGTTCGGCTGCTGGGCGGGAATGGGGGCCGACGATAAGGCCATCAGGACCAGCGCGAGGCATGCCAGCGGGCGGTTGCGTGAGGCCATGGGTGAGCTCCTTTCGGTTGTGGGAACGCTATCACGCCTGGTCGTCAAGTCACAATCCCGACCCACGACGAGCCCGCGGCCGCCACGTGCGTGGCGACATGGATTGCCCTGACAGGGGGCCTGCCTGATATGTTCCGCACGGCCACGAACACGACCAACGACGGTTTCTCGGCCCGTGCATAGCAAACCACGGAACCTCTCACCGGCGGCGGATGCCAAGTCGACCATGTCACCGTTTCCCCCGGCCCAGCCAGGAGCGCCCCCCAGCTTCCAGGCGGCACGACGACTCTTTCCCGGAGCGGAGCGCCACATCTACATGGACACGGCGGCGCGTGGGCTGATCGCCAGCCCCACGCGCGCGGCCGTGGATCGCTTCCTGGATGCGCGCATGCACGGCGAAGCCGACAAAGACGGCATGTTCCGCACGGTGGAACGGGCCCGCGAGTT
>ORJL010434168.1_pt1 | contig 10517 bp, 5 predicted proteins | sample 1779941 | NCBI WGS metagenome assembly ORJL01 (sample SAMEA104232317, study PRJEB22302) | groundwater metagenome | biome: forest; feature: aquifer; material: groundwater | place: USA | collected 2011-08-07 | depth 5.8 m | reverse complement strand
GCCCGCAAAGTGGGATCAAGATACCCCAATAGTCCAGGAGTGCCGCCATCCCCGCCGCCGCGAGCCAGCCGCCGAGCAGCCACAACGGAAGCGGTCCACCGCGCCTGCCGCGTGCTGCGGACGCGCAATCACCTCCCGTTTTGATAACCTCCACACTCATCCGCCCCCTGAGTGCTCATTCTTCTTCGCTTCCTGGAGCAAGCTCAGACTGCTGCCCAACGCCCAAAACCAGGCCACCCCGTAGATGCAAATACCGCCGAGGCCGACCAGAAGCCATGGCCCTACACCCTCCGGGAACTCGCCCGAGGCCATCCAGTCGCGGATAACCCCCCCCATCCAAAGCAGGCTCATGCCGAATCCCAGCAACGCCAGCGCCGCCTGGAGATAGCCGATCTTGCGTCCCCCCGCCACCGTCCCCAGCCCTGGCAGCGTGACGGCATTTGTGATCGTACAGGCCCAGGCGGTGGGCCGGTCAATCGGCTTAGCGCCGCCTGGCGCTGAAGAGCTTTTCATAGGCATAGAACACTGCGGCGTAGGCGAAAGGCAGGTTCAGCAGAAGCAGGAGCTGCTGTTGGAACTCGAGACGGGCGGCGAACCGGGCCACCTCGTCGAGATGCTCCCTGAGGGTATCCCACCTCAACGAGGCAAAGGAGTCACCGAACGTAGCGAGCAGGTAGCTGGAAATCTGCTGCGAACTGTAGATCGTGAAGATGATCACCGGCAGATAGGCCACAGCCATCAGCGCCGCGACTCGAAAAAACTGGGCGGAAACCACCCGGCGACTCAACTCCAAGGCCGGCCAGAAGTCCATGCCCCGATCAGCCGCCAGCCCCAGGCTGAACACCCAAATCACCTTCAGGTAGATACCCGGCAGGAGGCAAAACAACATCCCCAACCCGCTCAAGAAATGGGTCACGACATTGATCAACATGAGTTGGACGAACCCGGCGCCAAAGCAGGAGAATACAACCCCAACACTCGCTGGCTCCCCGCGGATGAGCCTGAGGAACAGCACCGCAAGCCCTCCGTAAAGAGCGCCGCCCATGACCATGCTGATGACCCCTCCCAGACAAGTGAACGAGCCCGCTGTGATCAGAGCCCAGACCAGGCTTGTTGCGCCTATGATGAGCAACGGATGTTGGGTGACCAACTGCCAGCCTTGCCCCAGACAGGCCCCCACATCCAGACTCTCGCATGGCGCTGTGGACCGCTCGTCGCCGGCGGGGGTCCAGGCGGGGACATCCTCCCGCTCGGCTTGCGGAGGCTCCTCGACTGGGGCGCCAGCGGCCAGGGCATCCGCAAACTCTCGAAGAGCCGAGAGGGGGACCCATTCGGCTCCACCCTCCAGACGGACCTTCGTCTCACCGTTGGCCCGGTTCTCGGCGATCCAGGCCCGGAGTTGCTCCGCGGTTACCGGGCCGTATTCCTGCCCGTCGCCGCCTATGATTTTGAACATAATCCCGAGTCTGTTGGCAAACTGCTTGCAGCGTCAAGCCTCCCCGACAGAATCTGGAGCAGCGAGGGCGGTGGGCACTCCGGAATTCGCAACTCCCTGACCACTTTGCCATTTTCAGGGACCCCTACAACATCGGACACTTCCAGGTCGAAGGCTGCGATCAACGAAGATCGGGCCCTATCGCCGTGAGCCTCGGCATCTTCCCGGCGTGGAGATCGCCTCTTCATCCACTCGTCGGCAGGATGCCGGCGCTCCCAGTCCCCCGAATCTGGAGCTTACTGATCCCTCTGCGGCCTCGTTTCCGGGTCGATCACGGCTTGAGTTTCAACCGGTAGAATACGGCGGCACGATTCAGCTCCAGTGGCACTGTCAGGGTCATTACCGTGTCGGCGGCGCTCACCGTCGAGGCCGTTTGCCAGCCACCTGGCAAGAGGGTAGCGGACGCTTCGAGGAGGTAACTCCGACCTTTGACCAAGTCGCTAAGGGTGAGCGTGAGGCCCTCGTTGCCCAAGGCGGCTTGCAGGCGAGGCACCCCGCCAACGACAGTGGTGAAGGTGTCGGCCTGCGATGGCGCGGCTTCCGTATTTCCGGCGAAGTCGTGAGCGACGCTATAGAACCGATAGGTCAAGCCGGGCTTGCCTGGGAACGAAGCCTGGCTGTCCTGAGTAAGGGCGAGCCAAGGCAGGAACGCCCCATCCCCTTCGGACACATAGATGTCATAGGCAAAGAGGCCTGATCCTTGATCGTCGTCGGCGCCGGACCAGGTCACCTGGAAGCCTGGGAACGATTGATCCGGGAGCGGGTTGACCGCGCTGGTCGGGGGCACGGAGTCGATCGTGTTGAAGATGTTCGGCGTGTCGATGGGCTGATTGAACCCATAGGTCGGGTCGAAAGTGATTCGGGCCTGGTTGTGAATCTCGATGCCCGTAAGGAGGTTTGATTTGGCGCGGATCACGAAGCTGACAAAGCCCTCGCCGCGGTGCGTAGAGTCGTTCGGCGGCAGGAAGCCGGCGTACGGGTCCTCCGGCAACTTGCCGGTGGACGGATCTTGCGACCGCATCAGCCACGTGACCTTGCCAGTCAACGGATCGAGGCTCACCTGGATGAGGACTGGATTGGGATCGGTGGCTACTGTGGCGGTGGTCTGGTAATTCTGAAGCCCAGCAGGCACTGTGATCTTGCTGTTGTTGAAACCGATTTCCTTCAACTCGAAGGTTGACCAGTCGAGGCTCGGGTCCAATTGATCGAGGACGAGTACTTCCTGCGCCGGGGCGGCCGCAGCGGCTTTGTTCTCGAAGTACACGGTGTAGGGCATGATCTGGCGCAGGCCGATGAATGCCGCCGCGCCCGAGCCGGCCGGGCCGATCTTGTCATTCGGATCGATGCTGCCGACCAAGGCGGTCGAGATCGCATCGCCCACGTCGTAACCGAGATTCGAACGGAGGAAGTTACGGACTTTCTGCCTCCACCCGGACGGGTCTTGCCAGGGCTTCTTGTTGATGTTGACGTTCGAGTGGTTGTCCAATTGGGGCCGCTGACGCTCCGATGCGTTGGTGTTGCCGGAGTAGGAGTTGATGATCTCCTGTCGTGTCTTCGCGAAAGCTTCGTCGAGCGGATTGCATTCCCGCAGGTGTTTCTTCAGGCGGGTGGTCAGCTCCCCACCGCTGGCGTTCTCCCAGGAAACTCGCCCCCACTCGCTGCCGGCGAGGCCGACGAAATTGCCGTTGGTGGGGGCAATGACGCCGTTCAAGCCGCCCGAGTGACAGGAGTCGTTGACGAAGTAAGTGTTTGCCGCTCCCACCTCATTGATGGCGTTCTCCAGGGTCGCCGGCCCCACGGTGCCGTCGTTCAGGTACATGTAACCTTGCTTGTCCGCATCGACCCATCGTCCGCCGTGCCCCGAGTAGTAAATCACAAGGTCGTCGTCACCGTCGATCTGGTCCTTGAACTTCTTGATGGCATCGACGACCTTCTGGCGGCTGAGGTCGTCCGCCGTGCTGGTGGTGCTGTCGAACAGGTCCTCGATCTGGTCATCCGGCACCCGCAGGTCTTGTTGAAGGTACTGCTTCATGTCGGTGTGGTCTTTGGCGACCCCGTTCAGATTGGAGCTGCCATCGGGAGCCCTCTTCCGGTAATCCGAGTTGCTGATGAGGACGAAGTACGTCTTGCGGATGCCGTCGCCCGGTTTCTTGGCGGGGGCGGGCTGGCCCGGGGAATGCAGGCTCACCTGTCGGTCCTGCGCGGCTTCCTCCGCCGTGATCTGGATGTCGGGCAACGGGAAGGCGGCGCCAACGGGCTCTCCACCAAAGAGCCAGTAACCGTCAATGTTGGCAACGTAAGCGTGCCCAAGATAGTCCGCGGCCAGGACATCCAAGTCGCGCATCAGCAGAGCGTAAAACTCGCCGAGTGTATGGCCCAGCCGGTTGGCGAGTTCCTGCAGGTATTGCTGCCACAACGCCGAATCAGTGCCGTCGGGCGCGGGTATCGAACTCCAATCAACCGGAATGGTGCTGGTTAGAAGCTTCCCACCCTGAAGAACATCCACTCGAGCCTGCACGTTGCCGCCGGCGGCACCCGGGAGAACCTCGAACGCCACGGTCTGCTCCATCCCCGGCCCCAAGGTCGGCAACAACGACCGGTCGTTGAGAGCGAGCAGAACGAAGGCGTCGGCATAGTTCAGGGTGCTTTCGAACAAGGAGATGCGTTGCGCGCCAGGCACCGAGACCATGAGCAGCGGCAGTGGGACATCGACCAAACCCTTATTGCCATAAGTCACATACCACTTGCCGACGCGGCCCAACCGGATGACGCTGGGACCCGTAAGGTAGGTATAGAACTGGCCGCTGCCGCCGGCCGCCACCTCGACCAGGTTTGCTCCGACGACCGTGGCGCCGGCCTTCTCCGCCACCACGCTCGCCATGCTGGGCGGGAAATTCGTCGGATTGAACGTGGCAAAGACGCGTCCGGAATCAACATGAGTCACGCGTTGAGCCGTCCAACGCTGGCCAGTGACGGACTCCAAGTGGAACTGCGTGTCTCGATCGAGGTTGGCCCCAAAGATTTCGAGGGTAACGGGCCCGCCATTCCCAACCCGCGCCGGCGCGACTTTCTGGACGCTGAAATCCACCACGGTGGCCCGGATGCTGAAGGTGGAGGCACCCGAGGGCAACGAGCGCGGGTAGGCTAGCACGTAAAAGACGCCTTCAGTCGCGCTGGCGATCAAGGCAGTGGTGTCCGCCGCCTTCCATTCGCGCTGCCGGAAGTCGAACGCTTGCGGCGAAGGCATGTAGCCGCGGCCCACGTAGATTTCGGTCACGCCAGCGTTGTCGGCGAGATCCAGGACGACCAGGACGTCCTGATTCGCCCGGGGCGCCAGCTTGTACCAGCGCGGGGCGTCGGGGTACTCGAACCGGCCCGAGAGGGCTGGCGCGCCGATGACCAGTTCGGGCAGATCGAGGTCCACCGGCGCCAGCGCGGCACTGGCGTTGTTGTCCCGATTCTTGCCTTCGAAGACTTCGCCCTGGCTGTTGACTGCAACTTGCCACTGGTAGCCCTTGATCACGCCACCGGGGACGAGAACCTGGGCGCCGGCGCGGTAGGTCTGGCCGGGGCCCAGCACGGCGCTTTGGCCTACGAGGAACTCGCCGACCAAGATGCGCTGGTTGCTCACGGGGTCGAACAGATAAACGGAATCATGCCACGGGCCGCTGGCCGCGCCGCTGCCCGCGTTGCCGTCCACCCATTGCAGGTCGGCGAGTTGACCGGCCACTACTCTCGCAGGCCCGGTAACTCCCCGCACCAGCAGGTCGATGTCAGAGGTCGCGTATTCAGCGAACTCGAAGGCGCCCAGGTCGGGATAGGCGCCATTGGCGGCAAGCGTGCCCTTCGGCGTCGTGTGCAGATCAGTGAACCGGTCCACGCCGAGGAGGTCTTTCGGCGGCGCAACCGTGCCATCGGCCGCATCGATGCAGGGAGAGCCAAAGTTCAGCCGGAAATTGAGCCGGTCGGCGTCCTTAAAGTGCGGATCTATTGAGAGGTTGCCGTCCTGCCCGGTAAGGTCGGAGGCATTGCGATAGTTCACAGACCCGGAATTCGGCGGCGCCCAGATATTGCAGTAGCGCAGGTGCGTAAGCGATCCGAAGTCATGCTGGTAGCCGGACAGGATGCTGTTAGCAACGATCGTGTTGTCCGCCGCCAGCGTCCCGCCGTGGGTGAGCAACCCGATCTTATTGTTGTAGAGCGTGCAATTGACGACCTCGACCGGGGAGCCCGGGTGGGCGGAGATCGCGCGGTCGATGCCGACAAGGACGCTGTTAACGACACGTACGGTGCCACCCCAGGCCAGGATGCCGTCGTAGAACGCATCTACCAGGTAGCTGTCCGAGATGAGCAACGTGGCGTTGCCGACCGTCTTGAACATGCCTTTGGCTAGCATACTGTTCGCGGACGGTCCCCAACCGCCCTCCGCTGGACCGCTCCCGTAGCGCACGTAACAATGGCTGAACTGTCCCTGCCCGCCGATGAGGAAAATCCAGCCCCAATCCCCGGCCGAAGGCTGGGTGTGGTCGCCGTCCAGATTGGTGTCTCCCGCGACCGTATCGTCAAGGACCGACGTGAACACGATTGGCTGCGGCACAGTCCCGACGGCGTTGATGACCCCGTGCACGTTGAGCTGCCGACCGGGGTCGAATTTGATGACCGCGCCGGGCTGAATGGTGAGCGTGACGCCAACGGCCACATTGACATGGCCGACGATGCGATGCAGGTGCGTGCCATCCCAGACCTCGTCCTGGGTCAGATCGCCGGAATGAGTACTGATGACGTAACGCAGCTCGGTGTGTTCATTCAGGTTGAGGCGGGCGGTGGCGGTGGCGGAGATCCCCGACCAGTCGCCCGGCTTGGGCAGGCTGGCATTGGCATCCAGGTTCGCGTCGCCCCCCACCGTGTCGTCGGCGATCGAGGTGAGCACGATCTTGCGGTCCAAGGCTCCGAGCGCGGTCAACCCGGCGTTACGATCCAGTGTAATGCCCGAACCGCGCGTGAACTTGACCACCGCGCCGGGTTCGATGGTGATGGTCGCGTTGGAGGTGACCAGCAAAGAACTCTCGACCACATGCACGATGGTGTTCGGCCAGGTTTGGTCGTTGGTGACGATGCCCGAGTGCCAGGCCACGGCGTTGTTCACCGCCACCTCGCGCACCACTTCGTTAAGAACGCGCCCATCAGCCGCTTGGAAGGAAACGACAAGCTGGTAGCGGGCGTTGGGCACCTGGATTGTGTTCCACTGGGGCGTGGCGGGCACCAGACCGGAAAAAACGGTGAAACTGGCACCGCCAGAAGCGGCGGTGATGGTCGCCTTGGCGGTGTTCAGCGGCGCAGACTGGAGCAAGAGTGACAGGTCCTCCGTGTCGTGCATGAATTCGGCGCTGAAGATGGCCAGAAATCCATCCATGCCGCTCGCCGTGGTCACCTTCGTGGTGTCAGCGGCGGCAACGACGAGGTTGCTCAGGGCGACGAACTCGATGCCGCTGGGGGCGTTATTGGTAACAAAGAACTGCAGGCTGAGGATAGCGCCCTGGGAGAGCCAAGTAGCGGACGGCGCATAGACCAATGCCCGAACCCAACCGACCCCCATCTGCCGCGACCGGACTTCCTGGCCAGCGAGGGCGTCGCCGGGCAGGATTGTGCACAGCGGAAGGGCTGAGGCGTCGTACTTGATGTCGAACTGAAGGCTGGCCACCTGCGTGTCGCTTTCAAGCGTCACCGGGAGCGTGGCACTGAACCCGGGCACCCCGGCGGCGCGGCCCACGGTCACGAGCGTTTCCGCCCGCCCGGCGGCGGCGCCCACGCTGCCGGCCAGCAACAGGGACAGAAAGATCCTCCCGCCCCAACGATTGGCTTTGGATGGTTTCATACGACTCGTGGCCCAGGGGAGGACCGGCGCCCTCGCACCGCGCCCCGACCGGCCCAAGGTTCAGTTGCTGACCAACAGAAAGGATATGCGACCGAGCCGCACGCGATCAAAGGGTCCAAACGTGGACGGTTACCTGCACGTTCACCGGCATCGTCACATTCACTTCGGTGGACGCCGGGTTATCCGTACGGTTGTCGATGACGGCATCGAAGTAAGTCTGCGCGCCGTTGTCCGGCGTAAGGACCACCCGGATCGGCACTTGGGAGAAGAAATCCTTCGCCTGCACCTTGATGACCTGGGCCGTCGGCGAGTTGTATGGAAGCTGCACAATCACGGGGCCGCTGCCTTCCGCGATGGCAGTACCTGCGGCCGAGACGATGTCGAGACTTGGTGTCGGTTTCGGGAACACGAGCATCGTCGAGCCGACCGAGGTGTTGCCGGAAGGAAAGAAGGCGAATTGGAGGCCTGTCCGCTGGATGCTATCCACCCGAATACGCCCGTGGCCGGCGTAAACGTTCCCGTTGCCCCCGATGACGCTGACGGTCCCATTTCCGGCAATCACCGGGGCAACCAGCCGGATGGCGCCGCCGCTGCCCGCATTTGGAAAATTGTAGTCTCCGTCGGTGTCTATTCTTCCTGCGTTCGGGCCGCCGCCCCAAGCGATGATTCTCCCTGGGTTCTGGACCTCGATCTTGGTGGTCGATGCGATGAGGATCGCGCCGCCGCCACCACCGCCACCCCGCCCCGGGCTACCGACGGTGCCGCCACCGCCTGAGCCGCCGAGGATTGGAATCAGCAACGGACTGCCATAGACGACGCCGCGGTTGGTCGAGCCGTTGCTGCCGGAAATAGGCGCCACCGAACCATACGAGCCGGAGCCGGCGCTCGCCTTCGAATAGTAGGCACTCTCCGATGTGCCTGGCCGGCCCCCACCCGGGCCAAAGCCGTAGCCGGGGGGCACTGCCGTGAATCCGGGTTTACCGCCATCGAATCCGCCCGGACCGCCTCGTCCGCCATCCGGGATGGCGGGATTGCTGTTGGCGCCAGACACATCGATGGTGCCGTTAATCAGCACATCACCTGTGGCCAACAGAACCACCGCGGTGTTGAGCGGGTTTCGGTTGAACTTCAGCGTAAAACCGCTGCCCACCTTAATCGTCGTGCAGTTGAATATGCCGTTGAGCGGCATCTCCAACGTGGTGTCTTTAGTAATATCGATTGGCCCATAGGATCCGTCGCTGCCCGAGACGAACCCTTGGGCAAACGCCGGCGAGGCTGCCACGCCGCCCGCGAGCAACACGAGCAGGAGTGTTTTCGATGGTTTCATGTTTCCTTTCGTTGGTTTGGTTTAAGAACGTGAGGCTACTGGCCCGCAATCTTGATCGTCATCGGCGGACGCGCCAGCGTGAGCCCTTCGGGTGCCCCCCCCGTTGACCCGCTCGCGGGCAGCACAACGGACACCGGCGGCGAGGCCAGCATCATGCCCTTGGGCACGCCACCCTCGGTCGCAGCGGTGGGCAGGACGACGAAGACCGGCGGTTGGGCCAGCACCAGGCCCGGCGCAAGCTCACCGCCGCCCAGAACCTGGGGAGCCGGCAGCACTACGGAGATCGGCGGCGAAGCCAGTGTCATTCCGCGCGGATACCCAGCCACCTGCGCGGCGGTGGGCAGCACCACAGCCACCGACGGCTGCGCCAGCGTCAGACCGAATGCATTCCCAACCCCTGTGCGCGGCATCACCGCCGCGGGCAACATCGTTGTCACCGGCGGCGCCGCGACAAACATCAGGCGGGGCGTCGATCTCGGATCCAAGGGATCGCTGCCTGCTGCCACCTCCGCCTCATCGTTCCATCCGTCGCCATCGGTATCCGCGTTGTACGGGTCAGTGCCCGACAGGAACTCGCGGAGGTTCGTTAAGCCGTCGTTGTCGGTGTCCTCCTGGCCGTCAGGGACGCCGTTCCCGTTGGTGTCCTTCTTCGTGGGATCGAGCCCGATCGCAATCTCGACCAAGTCCGGGAGTCCGTCGCCGTCCGTGTCCTTCAGCGTGGCCAGGGGTCTGACGCCCAGGATAGCGTCGATCAGGGCGGAAACATCCTTATCGTTCACCGCGCCGTCCCCATTGACGTCCGCGAAAGGAATGATCGCGGCTGGCAGCGGACGGCTGCCGTTGAGGTACTGGATCAACCTGGCCAAATCCACTGCGGTGGCCTGGCCGTCACCGTCCAGGTCGCCCATCCGCTGCGGCCAGCTCAGTGCTGCCGGGACCAGCGCGAGGCACAACCACGCCATCAAGGAGCCCAGCGCCCAACGCCCTACCGCGCAGCCGCACGGCCTGATTGAGAATGGGAATGATTGCATCGGAGGAACTCCATTCGCCCGAGTAACCCGAGAAAACGAGAGGCGATAGGACAACGGCGGCGGACGGGAGCCGCGCACCGAGGAGGCGTCTCCTCCGCCGTCAAGAGGATTACCGAGCACCTGCATACCCCCGCTGGCCTGTGGAAGACGAGCTTTCATCAGAATCGCAATGCTGAATAATGCGAGCATACCACGCTCTACAGATACCAGAGCCGATGATGATGATGATGAGTATGTGGATTCATGGCCGAAAGTCAAGCACGTTTTCGCGGCATTCTCACAGCCGCTCTCGCTTTTGGCTTCCGATCGCCTGAGGGCGGGACTCCCCGCGTCGCGACTCCGAGTCCCTCCTTCAGCCGGCTGCGCTGCGGCCTTGTCGGGCGCCTTGGACCTGCTCAACGTCATCGGGGTTCCGTCCAGAGGGTTTTGGAGATTCCCAAAGGGTAACGCGTGGAGCAAGCTCCGTAGGAGCGTCATGTCTATAGCCACGACGTTATCGAACGCCGACAAGCTCCGTTAGGTGCGGCACTATGTTGAGCTTAACATGGGCGGCAGGTTCCTCCGCCGAGCTGGGCAGGCCGGCGGGAGCATACCTCCGGATGAATGCCCAATTGCATGACGCTCCTACGGAGCTTGAACCAAAACGCAGGGGCAATGGCTTCCTATAAACATGGCGCCTATGTTAAGCTTAACATAGGCGCCACTATGTTAAGCTCGCAACTATGTGAAGCCTGTTGGAGAACACCCTGATTCTATTGGTTTTGTGGCCTTTGGGTCTTAACATAGTTT
>ORJL011514730.1_pt1 | contig 10522 bp, 10 predicted proteins | sample 1779941 | NCBI WGS metagenome assembly ORJL01 (sample SAMEA104232317, study PRJEB22302) | groundwater metagenome | biome: forest; feature: aquifer; material: groundwater | place: USA | collected 2011-08-07 | depth 5.8 m | reverse complement strand
TAATTTGTCTTTATCAATTATGACAAAATTACCATTTTCAATGTAAATGGCATTATCTGTTTGTTCAATAAATCCTAAAACGTCACTTGAGAGAAAATAACTATTTTTTCCAATTCCAACAATCAGCGGCTCATGAAATCTCGCAGCTGCTAATTGCCCATTTTCAAACATTGCAACAAATGCATAATGGCCCTTTAATTCTGAAACTGTTTTGATTATTGCATTTTTAACATTCTTGGTAATCTCATAATTTTTTTGAAGAAGATTTGCTATTACTTCACTGTCTGTTTCACTTTTGAAAACATATCCGTCTTTTTCTAATTCTTTCTTTAGTTGTTCAAAATTTTCTATAATTCCATTATGCACTATTGCCAGTTTTCCAGAATTGCTAGAATGTGGGTGTGCATTTGCATCTGTAACTTTTCCATGAGTTGCCCATCTGGTGTGACCTATTCCAACTTTTCCAGGTAATGTGTCAAGTTGAATCCTAGAGTTTACCTCTTCTACTTTTCCAACTCCTTTTTTTAATTCAATTTGACTATTTGATTCGGTTGCAACTCCAACGCTATCATATCCACGATATTCCATTCTTCTCAATCCTTTGACTATTATTGGCGCTGCTATTTCATTTCCATAATAACCGATAATTGAACACATGACTGATCTATCTGATAATATGAGGGGTTATTTACTGTTAAACCTATTTCTTGTAATTAATCAATTGAAAGTCTTTCTATTCTAAGATTCTACTTCAGTTGTCTCTGCGGCTGCATTAATTTCAGGTTTTGATTCTGGTTTTTTAGTACTTTCTAACATGCTTGGAATATTAGACTCTGGTGAAAAATGAATATTCTTTTCTTCTTCCAATGTTACAATGTATGATGGAATGTTTACTTTTCTATCTCCAATCATTATATGTCCATGAATTACTGCCTGTCTTGCTTGATATGGTGTTTTAAATCCAAATTTTCTTGATACCAATGTTTGTAATCTACGTGAAAGTAAATCATTTACTTGAAGATTGAGCACATCATCTAATGTGGATTCATTACTGACTAACCCTATTCTTGATAATGATTTCATCAAAATTGGTTCTTTTTCTAGTCTAATCTCTTGTCTCAAAGCAAGCAATGATCTTGCTTGATGTCTGACACGAGATAATTCTGTATGTGCTTTCCATAATTCTCTTTTTGATCTTAAACCAAATGTACCAAGAGTTTTTAGTTCCTCCATTTTTAATTCGTAATTAAGTGGTCTCTTTGGTTTTCTCCACATTCTTCTTGGATATTTAGGATCTCCCACTCAATTCACCTATTTCTTTTTCTCCGCAGGGGCTGCTTTCTTTTCTGCAGCAGGTTTTGCTGTTGCCGGTGTAGCTACTGCTGCCGGTGTAGCTGCTGTTGCTGCTACTGCTGTAGCTGCTGCTTGTGCAGGAGCTGGTTTTCCAGCTTTGGCAACACCTACTGCTCCTCCTTTTCTGCCTGTAGTTCTTGTACATTGTCCTCTAACTTTTAGTCCATACATGTGACGATAACCTCTCCAACTGTTGGTGGTTCTCTCTCGTTCGATATCATTTCTTAAAGTAAAAGGAATATCTGATGTCAATAGATGCTTATTTCCTCCAGTCTCGATGTCTTTTCTTCTGTTAAGGAACCATACTGGAAAATTTCCTGCTATGGGATTGGTAATTAATTTTTCAATTGATTGAACATTAGATTCAGATAGAAAACCGATATTTGTATTAGTGTTAATTTTTAGTGTATCTAGAATTGCTGTAGCAAAATTATATCCTATCCCTTTAATCTGTGTTAATCCCACAATAGCCTTTTTGGCTCCAGGAATATCATTTCCTACAATCCTAACAATGTGTCTATATTCTTGAGTGCTCAAGTATTGAAAAATTCTTAGTTACCCCGATAAAAACCATGCTAGGCGTCAATTAGATGTGTTTCAAAAGGATTCAGTGCGAGTCAAATATTATAATTTTCACACCTTATTTCTTATTTTAGCCTCCGATCTGAGATATTGAGTTAAATTCTAAAATTTATCTAAAGTCTGAATCTTCTGTCCAGTCTTTACCTTGTACATTCCATTGATTGCATTTGCAGCACTTCTTTACTCCTCTTTGAGCATCTATTTCGATACAGAAACAATGCTCTCCTTTTCCTGATGTGTCTTTAATACATAATTTCTGCATTATTTGTAATTACAATATTTTACTAATTATCCTATTGGTGTAAATCATGTGCAATTTTCACTTAGAAAAGTTATAAATTCACATAAAGATTGATGATTATAAATGGATGATACTTTTGATAGAGAAAAAGTGGTTGATTGTATGTTTGATCCTGTTACATCGTCTATTTTAGCTGAATTAGAAGATGGTGAAAAAGAATGTTCCTTTTTGGCAGAAAAATCTTCTATTTCCGAAAGTGAGGTTTCTGAAAGACTTTCTTATTTGTTAGATCATGGATTTATTTTTAAAAATTCTAATAATGGAAAATCTATATTTTCTGCAAATACTGAAAAATTAACTCAAATTGTAGAAAACAGTGATACCTTTAATGCAACAATTGAAGGATTGGAAAAAATGGATAGTTATCTTAACTAAAAGATTTCTTGCGATTTTTGATTGCATAAATGGCAACTCCTGCCATTCCAATCAAACCAATTATGAGAATATATAGGGAAATGAATCCTAATGATTTCTTACCTGCATCTGGTTCTGGTCCTATCACTCCAAAGATTTTGATTTCTTTTTCGTTTATATTTTCAATAACTAATTTGTATATTCCTGATACGGCAATGTTGAACCGTCCTTCAAAAACTTCTTCATCAATTAATTGAGATTCTATTTCTTTGTCAAATGGATCTAATATTTTTGCTGTGATTCCTTCTTTAAAATTAATTATCTGAATTGCATAAATTCCAGTTTGTGTTTTCGTATTATCTAATTCAACTGGAATTATCAAATTTTCTCCAAATTTGACTTGGCCTTCTCCTTTATTCAAATCCTCAAAAATTACTTGATTTCCGTAAAATGATAGTATTATTCCCACGCCTACTATGCTACCCACAATCACAAAAAGAATGCCTGATTTTTGCATAGTCTATTTGCAATATTCTTTAGTTTAAACCTAATTTTTAATAAATAGAATTCATTTTACTTCATAAATTTAGACTAGGCTAAAAAAGTTAGCCTAGGCTAACTTTTAAATAAACAAATTATCTTTATTAATTATCCTTGAAATTTAATCGATCAACTACTATGGTGTTAATGTTATCTGCAATTATTGGCGTTTCAACAATTGTTGTTTTTTCGGTATTTTCCGAAGCTCAATTAGAACCAAAAACATTTGTCACTCATTCAGGTCAAGTAATTCCAACATCTGGAGATGTTTTAGATCCACTTTATGCTGCTTCAACTGTGGAATTTGATCCTATGGAATATCTGCGAGAGTTCAACTATGGACGAGTTTCACAGTTACCTGATGGTACCACCTTAAGGGAGTTTACAATTATCGCAGAAGATGATAAAATACAAGAAATCTCACCTGGCGTTTTTTACAATGTTTGGACTTTCAATGGAACTGTTCCTGGTCCCACAATTCGTGCAACTGAAGGCGATTTAATTCGAGTTAATTTCATCAACAATGGTTCTAGATCTCACACAATGCATTTTCATGGTACTCATCCAGCTGAAATGGATGGAGTCTTTGAGCCAGTAGGTCCTGGTGGAGGACAATTCACTTACGAGTTTATCGCAGGTCCTGTAGGAGTACACCCATAGCATTGTCATGTAATGCCACTTGAAGAACACATTGTACATGGATTGTATGGTGTATACATCGTGGATCCAAAAGAGGGAAGACCTGCAGCAGACGAAATGGTTATGGTTCTAAATGGATTGGATACTGATTTTGACACTGAAAATAATTTCTATGCTGCGAACACAATTCCATTTTACTATCAACACCACCCAATCCAAATTAACACCAATGAATTAATCCGGATATACGTAGTGAATATGGTTGAATTTGATCCAATAAACAATCTTCACCTACATGGAAATCTGTACAATTACTATCCTACAGGCACTGATATGGTACCATCTTTCTATACTGATATGATAACATTATCTCAAACTGAACGTGGAATTATGGAATTCAAATATGAATATCCTGGAAAATATTTATTCCATGCACATAAGGTAGAATTTTCCGAAAAGGGATGGATTGGAATATTTCTAGTTCAGGAAAACTTAGATCAAAAATCACAGACGGAAATAGAATATGGATCTTAGTAACAAAATATCAAAAGCTAAACTCATAGCAAGTGGAGCGATTCCTTTTGTATTTGTTATCCTCTTGATAGCTTACATTTTTGGCCCTGGCTCTGATCTTTTAGATTTAGGTGTACCGTTACCAGAGATTACTATGGAGAAAATTGAATTTATTGATTCTGAAATACATGTTACAGTTCGTAACACTGGTCCAATTCCTGTGGTGATAGCAATGGCAGATGTTAATGATCGAATCCAATCTGCTGCAATAGAACCTGATAAATTTCTAGAGCGATTTGAAACTGCACTAGTAAGAATTCCTTTTTCTTGGAATGTTGCAGAACCATATACAATTGGACTTACTGTAGACGATGGAACAAGATTTGAAAAAGAGATCGAAGCTGCAGCGCCAGCATTAAAATCTAATTTTGAACTTGTCGGATTTTTTGCTATAATTGGAACATATGTTGGAATAATTCCAATTATGATTGGATTGCTCTGGCTCCCATTTATCAAAAAGATTAGTAAAAACAAATATCATTTCTTTTTGGCACTTACCGCAGGATTATTACTGTTTTTAGGTATTGACTCTGTTGAAGAGGCACTAGAAGTTTCTAAAGAAAATCTTGCTGGTATCTTTAACGGTGCATTACTTGTAGCTACAGTTATTGTACTATCATTTCTTGGGCTATACTGTTCTGCTGAAAAATTAGTAAAAAGAGCTGAATCATCTAGAATGACAAAACCAGTAGCAATTGCATTGATGATTGCAATAGGTATTGGTTTGCATAATTTTGGAGAAGGACTTGCAATCGGAGCAGCTGTCGGTCTTGGTTCTATTGCATTTAGCACTTTTTTAATCGTAGGATTTGCTTTGCACAATACAACTGAGGGTATTGCAATTGCAGCACCAATGTCCAGAGGAAAAACAACAATAGGAAAGCTTGCAGGATTGGGAATGATTGCTGGGGTTCCAGCTATTTTTGGTGCATGGGTAGGAGGGTTTGTGTATTCTCCATTTACGGCAGTAGTATTTCTTTCAATAGGAGCAGGTGCAATATTTCAAGTAATAATCACTATATTAAAATGGATACGAGAAGAAGGTGATAAACAACTTTCTAGCATCGCAGTTGTATCTGGTATTTCAGTTGGAATGCTTATCATGTATCTTACAAGTATCTTGGTTTGATTTTTCAAATAGGTTCAGGATGTATTGTAATTACTGCATTTTTAATCTGAGTCCTTATGACATGTTCAATTTCTGATGTCAAGTCATGAACTTTTTCAATAGATGATTCTTTGTCAAATGAACAATCTATGTCAATTTTAAGGATATTTTCAAAATTTAGAGAAACTATGCGGCCTATTTTTTTTATTGCTGTATATTTTTTTAAAATTTCTCTTATTTTTTCTTCAGTGATCTTATCTTCCACGTTTAAATTTATTGGAATCATAAGAAATGGTTCTAGATGAATAGTTACATGTTCTATTTCAGGTATGTTTTCTTGAATTTTTTGTTCTATCACCTCTGATATTTTATGCGCAGAATATAGGTTGATTTCTCTATCCACCATTACATGTAGATTTGAGTATGTCTTTCCTTTGGTTTTATGAGATATTATATTGTGAACCTCCTTGACCCCGTCTACACTTTTTGCAATATCGTTAATCTTTGCATCTAGAGGGACGTTCTTCCAATCTGGTTCAAAATGAATGGTGATTATTGCATTTGACATTTTATTCTTAATATTATTCTCAACCATACTGCTAATTTCATGTGCTCTATCAAAACTGGTATCTCCTCTTAATGATATTGTAACATCTGCAAATATTGTATCACCTGATCTTCTCATTAGAATTACTCCAACTCCTATCACTCCTTCTGTATTTACAACAATTTCTTTTACTTTTCTTACAAGTTCTGGTGATATGATATCTGTCAGCTCTAGTGCTGTCTTGTGAATTAATTTTAAACTGAGAATTGCTAAAACTACTCCTAGAATTAACGCTGCAACAAAGTCTCCATTATAGAATCCATATGATACTAACACAATTCCTACAATTGCAACTACTGTTGAACCCAGATCCATAAACGCATGATAAAAATCAGCTTTGAGAGTTGTACCTCCAATTTTTTTAATTGATTTTCGAAGAAGAACTATTCTAAAAATATCTATTCCTATTGTGTATAGCCCACCAATAATTGCAAACATCCCTGGCAATGTACTAGGTAGTGGGCTCTGTAATCTCTGAATTGATTCATAAATGAAAAATCCTGCTATTAGAAAAATTGCAATTCCACCAATCATTCCTCCAAGTGCTTCGATTTTTCCATGACCATAGGTATGTTCTTCATCTGGAGGTTTGATTGCCATTCTAGCTGCCAAAAGCAGTATTGCTGTAACAACACTGTCCAGCAACGCATGAACACTATCTGTAATCAGACCTAGACTGTTAGAAATTAAACCAAAAACTAATTCCACAATAAATGCGGAAAATATGGCTAATAATGAAATCTGTAAAACCTTTGTTCTCTGAATGAACATTTCTATCTGTTTTAGTAATTACTCTCATGTATTACAAGTATTCTGAAGATAATTCATGCGACAAGATTATTTGTGATAAGCGATATTTTTTGTTGTGTTACGCAGAAAATCCATCATTTTACTTACAATTATCTTTTTCATATTCTTAATCCCGATTATACAGGTAGAAGCTGCCAGTAACCCAAATCTGTTTGTTTCGGCTGAAAATTCTCTATTTGACAATCGTTTTTCTGGCTCTATGGTAATTGAAGTTGTAATCCGCGATTCAAATCTTCAAGATACAGATGAAGGAAAAGGCGAACCTGATGTTACACTTAATGGTAAATCTTTACGAATGGTTCAATCAACTGATGGTAGTTGGTATGCATATTTTGCAAATGTCGACAAGGCAAAAATAGCAGATTCTACACAATCTGCTACCTCTGGTAAAGGTTTAGACTTTGGTGTTTTTTGTAGTAGAGATACTGCATCCTCTGTTTTTGGAATCTCTCTTTCTGAAACTGATGGTTTTGCTGTTCCAAGAAATAATGGTTTATCTGGTTTTACAAATGGTGATACTTCATTTAATCAATGTACTGGAACACCAACAAGTTCTACCAATCTTAATAATGTTGTAAGAAATGCAAAATCAATTAACACTAATTCAAATATTCCTTCTGGACAAATTGGACTAGACTCAGATGCTTGGCCCTTAATCCAACTATATGATTTCTCAACTGGTGGTAATGTCATAGTTCAATACAATTCTGGAGGTGGAATACAGACTGTTACCTTACAATATGATGACATTCCAAATATTTCCACAACATTAGATAGAGCAAACTATCCTCCAAATTCTCAAGTCTTTGCAACTATCACAGATATACAGCTAAACCAAGATCCAACTTCGCGAGATTCCTGGACATTTAACATTGGAATTCCACAAACAGTATTTTATGGAGCATTTACAGAAAGTGGTACAAGTGCAGCTAATGGTGGTGTTGATCTCACAAATATAATATCTAAATTATCTAGTCTTGGATTTGAGAAAAATGGAAAATTCTCTATGAATCTTGGCACAGTTGCACAACTACAAGCAAATGGATATCAAACTGCTACTGCTACTGATGGAACCACTACCTTTACACAAATCATAACATTTGTTGAATCTCAACCCAACACTGGCATATTTGAGAACTTTGATTTTTCTGATTTATCTAATGTCCAGATTCTATCCAACGCCCCCCGTGGACAATCAGCCAGCATAGAGTACAATCTTCAATCATTATCTATCGTATCTGGATTAAGTGATGCGGATATCTCGTCAGGTACATCTCAACATGTATCTGGACAAAAAGTACCAATTACTATCAATGATCCTGATCAGAACATCAACCCTGGGGGAAGGGACCACCTAGATGTGTTTAGAAGCTCAGCATTAATTCCCTCATTGACTATAGGAACTCCAGCAACACTCCAAAATGCCGGCAGCGTCAAAATCTATGCCTCATCAACAGATGCCTTAACTGGCGGAATCTCAACCACATCATCTGTTCCAGATACTAACTCTGACAGATTAATTTTGGACACAAGATCATCGACTGGAATAGTAAATCAGAGTTTTGAAAAAGTCTCCCTAAATACAGGATTGTCTGCAGTTGATCTTCAAAATCTCTTGATACAAATAAACTCAGGCGATCAAGGAACGAACTGGATAAATTATGATCTTAGATCTATGCAAAACCAGCTTGGAATCACAGATTACACAGATACAACAATTTCTCTATATTTTGGATTGACTGATGCAACTCCCGTCACTCTAATCAGTTCTAGTAATATGACTGGAGCACAAGGATTTGTTCAGATACCAAATGCAGCAGTAAATCTAATCGCAGCAAAATCTGGAACTGTATTTCTTGTGATCAACTTTGATACATCAAATAACTCCGTAGCACAAGGTTCTATTTCGAGCGAAACAGATACTCAACCAATAGTATTTGATCTATTTTCATTTGGAAATAAAAACAATAAAGACATAACAAATGGAATCTATAGATTTGAATTACAAGAGACTGCATCAAATTCTGCAATATTTGTTGGTACTATGGAGTACACAATGGCAAACCAGCTAAATCAATTTGATGCAAATGTAATAGCAACATTGCGACCAATATCTGAAGATGTCAAGTTTTTTGTCAATCAAAGACTAATTGATGAATCTGGAATTAATATTGCATATTCTGATGTTGTAAAAGCTGGTCCAACAACTAGTATTTCATCAAAAACTGATATCCGAACACAATCTGGCACGGTATCTACAGCATCAAACGTATTACGATTTGGTCACCCTGTAATAATTACACTAAAAGATCCCGATCTTAATTTGAAAAGCGACAATGTTGATGTCTATCTAGTAAACAATGATCCAACTTCTTCAAATGTAGATACTGTTGGTAAAGACGGAAATATTTTGTTGGAGATTTTAATTAAAGATATTCGATATAAGCGGTGTACTGTAAATGGGGTTGAGTATGGTGGTTTGGCTTCTACAGGGTTTACTTTAGTTGAGACTGGACCTAGTACTGGTGTATTTGAGGGAGTATTCAAAATGCCTTCACAAATTTGTAATGAATCTGGAACAAAATTAATTTCTACGGCTGGAGGTAGCCTTGATGCAAAATATCATGACTCTAGAGATGTCTCTGGAAATTCAAACATATTCAGTTTGTTACGAGATAAATACACTACACAATTTTCAAATTCACCACAACTAAGCGCCAATAAAATCATAATTCCATCATCTGGTAACTCTGAAGAAATAATTCTATCTGGTAGTATTGCTAATCATAAAAGAGGTATTCCCTTAGCTATAACTTTAACACATCCTGATGGCGTTGTTAAAAATTTTGCTGCAATTCTATCCAATAGTGGTAGTTATCGTGCAGCATTTTCAATACATGAAAATTCTTTGTCAGGTGTTTATAAAATTCAGTTATCTCATGATGACACTAATGTTGGACTAGTTTCATTTACTGTTTCTACTCAAAATATTCCTGATTGGGTTAAAGACAATGCAAGACGATGGTCTTCTACTTCTATTTCTGATTCTGAATTTATTGATGGATTGGAGCAGATGATTAAAGACAGAATTATTGTATCTCCAAAAGAAAATTCAATATCTGAAAGAGTAATTCCCGCTTGGATCAAAAATAATGCAAGATGGTGGTCTAGCGATCAAATTTCAGATGATGACTTTATAAAATCACTTCAATACTTGGTCAAAAAAGGTATAATTCGAGTATAATCAGGTCAATTTTTATTTCATTGAATACATAAATACCCTCAAACCTGATTCAAAATGAAAATGAAGCGTGGGGCTTTCCTAGCATTATTTGTAATTTCTTTATTATCTTATGGATTTGTTGGAACTATACATGCAGCTCAGGAAGACTGTACAGATAATCAAGTATGGCAAAATAATGAATGTCAAGATGCTATAGACCCTCCAAAAAATGATCTAAATTTACAAACTGACAAAGTTCTCTATGGACAAGGCGGTGTAGTTGTTATTACTGGTATGATACATAATATTGAAAATCTTAGTACTGGTGATGTCGCAATTATTGTTCGAGCACAAGATAATAATATTGTTACAATAGCTCAAGTACATCCTAATGCTGATGGTTCTTTTCAAACAAGTCTTAAAGCAGATGGT
>ORJL010996499.1_pt1 | contig 10522 bp, 11 predicted proteins | sample 1779941 | NCBI WGS metagenome assembly ORJL01 (sample SAMEA104232317, study PRJEB22302) | groundwater metagenome | biome: forest; feature: aquifer; material: groundwater | place: USA | collected 2011-08-07 | depth 5.8 m | reverse complement strand
CGGCGGCTCCCACATCTCGAGCGGCCCGGTCGGCACCACGTCGCAGTGCCCCTGCAGAATCAGCGACTTTCCTGCGTTGTTCGAAGGCCGGTAAGTGCCGACCACGGTGCGCGCTTTGGAAAAATCATGCTCGATCGGGCCGAAGCCGCGCAGATCCTTCAGGTCATTGAGGTCGATATGCCAGTCGTCGACCTCGTAGCCGCGCTGGCGCAGCAGATCGCCGATCATGTCCTGGCACGGCCCTTCCGCGCCGCGGGTCGAGGGAATCGCGACAAAATCCCTGGTGGTGGCGAGCTGCGCGTCGAAACCGGCGTCGACGGCGTCGAGAATTTTCTGCTTGGTATCGATAGCGTTCATTTCCGTCACTTTTCTCCTTGGCGCCGCGCAAGCTGGCGCACGCGGATCAAACCATATTTTCCTCGGCTCTGCAGACGTTTTTGATCGCTTTCAGAATCGCAGCTGCGTCAATAGAATGACGCGAACCCTCGGAGACACCAGATGCCCGCCAACCGCAACATTCTGTACCTCATCATCGGCGCGCTGATCGTCGCGGTGAGCGTACTCGGTTACAATCTCTACCAGACCAAGAAGGAACCGGAGGGCCTGCAGATCAATGTCGGCCCAAGCGGCCTGAAAATTCAGAACAAGTGAGACAGGCCCTGCGTCCAAACATGAAGATTTCACCGATCAGGCGATCTTCGATTCTGTTGCTTGGGAGCTTTGCGCTGTGCGCACTCGCGCCATCGGCCATGGCGGAGCAAGTTGCGCGCGAGCAGGACATCGTCAATTTGCGATTGGGCCAGCGCATCCTGGTCGACGACGGCTCCTGCCCCGCCGGCCAGATCAAGGAAGTATCCGGTGCCCAGATGACAGCAACGGGCGTCGTCGCTACGCGAAAATGCATTCCGCGCCTGAACAAGAGGTAACAGGGGCTCAATCGTCTTCGGCGCCCGCGAGTATCGCTTCGCCGGTTCGCTCGGCGGCACCGGCGATCCCTTGGCAACCTTGCCTCTGAGGCGGTCGTCGCTGCGAAGCGCCGACGTCATCTACCAACTCCCGTAGTTGCCGATCACCCCACGCCAGACCGCGTTGCGCTCCGCGGCCAGCGATTCCTTGCCCACGCTGGCGTTCCTGGCGACGGCCGTAATCACCATCACGAGCTTGAGTTCGGGGTCAACGAAGATCGACTGGCCGTAGACGCCCAGCAAGGCGAACCTTCGCTTCTCGCCGGGGTAGAGCCAGAACTGATAGCCATATCCGAAATACGGGGTGGCGTGCCTCGGCGCGAACGCACCGGGTTGCCGGTGCCAGTCGGTCGCTTCGAGCAGATAATCTTTCGGCACGATTTGCCTGCCGCCGGCCGCGCCGTCATTGGCGAGCAGCACGCCCAGCCGCCCGTAGTCGCGCAAGATCGCATTGAAGCTTCCCGACGCGATTTCGATGCCATCCGACGTCTTGACCCAGGTCGCGTCGGCTTCCGCCCCCATCGGCCGCCACAGCCGTTCGGTCAAATATTCGCTGAGCGTGGTTCCGGTCACCGTGTGCAGCAGTACCGCCAGCACGACGGTCTCGCTGGAGGCGTAGTGAAAGCGGGTGCCCTGCTCGGCGTCGCGAACCCTGAAATCTCGCAAGGCCTCGATCGACCCGTGCCAGTTTCGCAGCACCGAGAACCGCGTCAGATCATCCTTGGCGTCATAGACTTCGCTGAACCTCACGCCTGACGACATTCTCAGGAGATTTCGTATCGACGTCTCTCCATAGGAACTGCCGGCAAGCTTCGGCACGTATTTGGAGGCCGCATCGTCCAGCGAGGCAATTTTCCCTTCGGCCAGCGCCATCCCGACCGCGATGCTGACGATGGATTTCGCCATCGAATGGGAAACGAAGCGCTGCGCCGGATTGCGATCGTACTGATAGCGCTCAAACAGAACTTCGCCGTCCTTGATCAGCAGCAGTCCGGTAATGCGCTGGCGCGCGAGAAAATCGTCGAGCGTATGCGTCCGGCCTTCGAACCGGTACTCGATCTTGGGCGGGCTGGCGGCTGCGGGAAGCGGCAGCCGCGAGGCTGCCTTCTCGAGGGTGTAGTGGGGCAGCAGTCTGTCGAGATTGCTGAACGAACCGACCCGCACGCTTTCGTCAAAGAACCAGCTGGCGCGGGTGCCGATCGGATAACCCGCGGCCTTGCCCAGTTGGTCTTCGTCGGGAGCGGCAGCGGCGGGTAGCGCCAATGCGACAAGCGCCACCCACGGCATCAGGATTCGCCGCAGCTGCATCCACTCCCTCATGCCGGCGGATCGTTGGGCCGGCCTCTCAGGCTGCAACGGTTACATCAGGGGCTGCGGCCGTGTCGAGCCCACACCGGCCGACGGTTGCGAAGATCGCTGTTGCTTGGGATGGGCGACCGGGATGGGGAGCCGGCTCGGCGAGAGCCGAACGACCGTCGCGCGTTGTCCGGCTATGTCAGGGCTTGCGGTTGCTAGTTCAGCGGCTCGAACATGCATTGCAGCGTCGGCTTGGCAATCTTGGTGAAGGTTGCACCGATCTGGGATTGTTTCGACGGCGGCACCCAATCGGTCTCGATGGTCGGCACGCCGGTCTCGCTGATGCCGCGCAGCAGCGCCTCGCGAAGGTCAGGGTCTTCGACGGTGGCGGCGGCGTAATCGTGCAGGCAGCCGCACACGGTTTCGGGGTGCGCCCAGCGTCCCACCATATGGGGGGCGCACAGCCGCACGAACTCTGCGCGCGGATCGGGCACCTTCAGCAGCGAGCGGAATTGGATCGGCTGGACTTGAGGCTGCGGCGCTTGAAGCTGCGGAACTTGGGCCTGCGCCGAACCAGCCAGAACGGAAGACGCGACGATCGCGGCGGAACAGATACGGAAAAACATGATGGCCTTACCGGCAACTTTCTTTGTTTGGCTCGGCTGCGTCCTAGCGGGCCGCAACGACGATGGCCTGAGAAGCAGAATTAGCGATCGGCGACCCGGTATAGGCGAAGGTGCCAATGCCCGGCAGAGTGCCGTTAGACGAACCGGCCATCGAGGGGCCAGCGAGCACGAAGGCGAAGGCAAGGATGAAACTGAGGGTCCGCATTCGACTGTCTCCGGTTTTGGCTTGCCGGCGCTGCCCGCCGTTTTCGTTGGCAGACCGATAACCATCCGCTGTTTCCGGATGTCTGCGCCAAAAGCAGGAAATGGTTTCGTCGCGCAGAAAATTGTTTCGTCGCCGGCGGCCGGACGAAACAATTGTCCGAAAAATTCAATGAATTCAGTCGAATGCAATTGATCGATCGGGGCCGGTCCGGCTCCCCGGACAATTGCCGACGCCCTCGTTCACTGGGCCAGCCGCAGTCGTTCACTGGCTGATCTCGCCCATCAGCTCAGGCGCCGGGGATAGAATTGGCGATCCACCGTAGATGAAGGTGCCTGCACCCGGCACGTCGCGATCGGCCAAGCCTGCCAATGAAGGCCCGGTCCGCAAAAACCCCTTGGTTCGAAGCCCAGCCCGACTTTTTAACCTTTCTCTGGTGGAGAAGGCCCCTCGGCAACGCGACCACTTTGAACCGAAGTCTCGGCGCGGCCGACTCACTCGAACGACGTGCAACCTTTCGCAGTGGCCGCGCGTTGTGACTTAAAATTCAGCAAAGGATAGCAGTCGTGGGCAACGGCAACATCGATGTTGGCAACAAAACCCCGACCCGCAAACCCGGCCGGCCGATCACCGAGCGCCTGGCCGGGACCAACGGCTCTTCCGAGCTGCGGATCGGCCAGCCAAATCCCCTGAAAACAGCGCGACCGGGGATTTGCGGTGCCATGTCGCAGCAATGCGGCGACAGCGGCAACGTCTCGGCGCCGCAAAAATTCGTCCAGCTGGTCGGCTGCCGCGACCCCAAGGCGCGGCCCGAACCGTGGGTGCGCCCCGGTCCGGTGAAGCGATAGTCGCGACAGTCTTGGGAATTCTACTTTCCGATCCCGTTTACTGAATGAACTCGCCGCATTTCTGAACCGCGGCATCGGCGGCGCCCCAGGGCATGATCGGCACCGAGGAGGTCGAGTTCTTCGGCGACCCTTCGATCAGCTTGTCTGAATAAACCATATAGACCAGCACGTTCCGCTTGGCGTCACAGCCGCGGACGATCTGCATCTTCTTGAAGAACAGCGAGCGCCGCTGCCGGAACATGTCTTCGCCCTGCTCCGACTTGGCCTTGAAGCGGATTGGGCCGATCTGGCGACATGCCAATGAAATGTCCGAGACTTCTTCGGCTAGGCCGAGCCAGCCCTTGAAGCCGCCGCGCTCGGGCACCGTGAAATGACAGGCCACGCCCTCGACCTCGGGGTCATCGACGCCATAGGTCGCCAGCTTGTCGTTGGGGCTGATCCACTTGAAAACCGTCGAGCGGCGGAAGATCAGGTCCGGCTCCTCGGCGGCGAAAGCCGGCGCGCCCGGCCACAACGCCCATACCAGCGCCAATAAGGCCCAAAGCCTCCACCGGGTGTCATATTGGCTTAGAGCTTTGCGTGTCATGAATATCTCCGTGGCGAGGTTCCCACCCATGTAAGTGCGCAGGCGCCCCGCAGGAAGGTTGCCGGTAGCTGACGACCGCGGGTGTTTAACCGAATGTGAGGCTTTTTTGCTACGCTTGGGGCGCAAATTGCAGGATTCAGGGCTTATGCTGGTGAACGTGTTGCGCCTCTGCGACAACTAAACATTCAAGACTGGGATTCGAGGATATTACACGTGGGCGGGCATCGGATTTCTATTGCGGCTATTGCGACCGAACGGTTTTGGCAAGTTGCGGCTTTGACGGCGGCCGGAGCGATCGGCGTCGCTTCCCATGCCGAAGCCGCCCTCTACTACTGGTCGGATTACGAGCCCGGATTTTCGCAAGCGAGGCCGGCGGCGCCGCAGCGGCGGCAGCGGGTTCGCCACCATCAGGCCAGTAAGGTCGACGCGCCGGCGAAGGAATCGGCCAAACCGCAGGGACCGCTGATCATCGCGATCTCGATCGACAAGCAAATCCTCAAGATCTACGACGCCAACGGATTCTTCGCGGAAACGCCGATCTCCACGGGCATGAAGGGCCATCCGACGCCGATGGGCGTCTTCAGCATCATTCAAAAGCACAAACTGCACCATTCCAACATCTATAGCGGCGCGCCGATGCCCTATATGCAGCGGATCACCTGGTCCGGCGTCGCGATGCATGCCGGCGTGCTTCCAGGCTATCCGGCTTCCCACGGCTGCATCCGCATGCCGTTGGCCTTCGCCACGAAGATGTGGGGCTGGACCAAAATGGGCGCGCGGGTCGTCGTCACCCCCGGTGACATGACGCCTGCCAAATTTTCTCATCCCCTGCTCGCCGAACAGAAGGTCGTGCCGCAGCCGGCTGCTGCCGCCGACGCGCCGAAGGCGGAGGCGCCACCGGCCGCGAAAGCCGACAAGGCGGCGGACGCTGATCCGACCAGGAAGCCCGTGACTTCAGAGGCGAGCCTCGAACTCCGATCGACCGTCGGCCACGACGGCGACGCAAAGCCCGTCATGGACGAGACCCCGGCTGCCACGCCGTTGCGCGAACAGACCCACACGGCGGATGCCAGCAGCGCTATGCCGGCAACCAACACCTCGCCCACGATGTCCGATGCCGCGTCATCCGCGCCGCGGACCGTTGGCAGCGCGTCGTCACGCGAGGAGGCTGCCGCCCCCGCCGGCAACATGCCGTTGGTCGCCGCGAACGCCGCTTCCGCCATGGCTGGCGATGCATCGAAGGCTGAGGCGAAGCCCGACGAGACGGCTTCATCCGCCGACAAAGCGGTCGAAAGCAAGACGTCCGAAGCCGCGACTGCCGAAATCAAACCTGCCGAGACTGAAATCGCGCACAAGACCGAAAGGAAACCGGCTGAGCCCGCGGTATCAGCGCAAGCGAGTGGCGAAGCTGTAAAGACCGAGGCATCCGCAAGCGCGACGCCTGACGAGGCGAAGATCGAAGCGAAGGCCGACGACGCCAAGACGGAGACGCAGAAGACTGAAGCGCCCAAGGCCGGTGACAAGGCCGGCGATAATCCGGCCGAAAGCGTCAAGGCGGCAACCGATGCACGCCCAGCCGCTCCGGATGTCAAAAAAGATCAGACCCGTTTGCCCAACACCGAAAAAACAGCGGTCTCGAAGCCCGAACCGCCGAAGCGTACCGGTCAGATCTCGGCATTCATCAGCCGCAAGGACGGCAAGCTCTATGTGCGGCAGAATTTCGCGCCGCTGTTCGACGTGCCCGTGACGATCGCGCCGGGCGACCGGCCGCTGGGAACGCACGTGTTTACGGCGCAGGTCGACAAGGACGACGCCAATGTCCTGCACTGGTCGGTGGTCTCGCTTCCTTCATCGAGATACACCGAGCGCCGCGACGACGACGAGCGCGTCTCGCGCCGGCGGAAGACCGTGGGCGCCGCCGAGATGAAGCCCATGCCGGTGCCCAGCGGCCCCGCTGAAGCCCTGGATCGTCTCACCATTCCCGCCGACGCCATGGCGCGAATTGCCGAGGCGCTTTCGTCCGGCGGCTCGATCGTCGTTTCCGATCAAGGCATCGCCGCAGGCGAAACCGGCGAAGGAACGGATTTCATCGTTTCGCTGCGCTAGAAGGTTTTGCGCGGCGCCGGCGGCTGGGCTGGAAGACCGCCGGCATGAACGAGTTCCCCACGCGTTCGTCTTTTCGCATCACTGGTTTCTTCGCCACCAGCGAGAAAAAGATGCGTCGGCCTCGCCGCGAACGGGAATAGCGCTGTCGACCGCAACGATTTGACGTGCATCGAGCATCGATGCGACTTCGGCTGCCGTGGCCCTCCCGGTGGCAACGAGCTCCTGCACCTTGAACTCGTCGACCACGAACCGCTTTCCAGCGTGCCTGCACACGACCTTGGCGAGGCAGGCCACATCACCGGGCATTGCAGCGACACGCGCCGATTCGCTTAGAACATTGCGCTGGCTCGCATAGATGGACGATCTGAAATCGCTGCTCAAAACGAGCAAGGCGGACTCTTGACGGTCGGAGGCGATGAGTCGGAGCAGCAGTGCCGCAATCATCACATCCCGGGTACGGTCTGCGCCAATCCGTTTTGCGAACCACGTTGTTTCGATACGAGTGAAAGCGACTCCGACGCCTATTCCCAAGGCGAGGATGAAATCGAACTCGGCATTGCCGCCCACGCCGTGGCCGAACCATTGCAGGATGCAGGAAGACAGGCCGAAACCAATATGAAGCGCCGTGAACCTTGCGGCTTTCGATTGACGATCGCTGAAGGCCCACCCGGCCCAAATCAGAAGCGCCAGCGCAGACCATTGGAGGTGGCCGATATTTCCGATGAGGTTGGAAAGTGCGTACTGTCGGTTGGCGAGCAGATTCGGAAGGAAGGCAGATCCAAAGACAACGACACAGGCGGCAATCCCGATCATGCACGCCGCGCCGCTGATTATCGTTGCCCGAAAGGCGTGCCGGCTCCGGCCGATGAACAGCCATGAGATGGCGGTGACAGGGATGGCAATGATGTTGTGCTTCCAAAATCCCGCGACGACCATCAGCAGCAGCGCCGGAGTTGGCGATTCCCCGGCTCGGCTGCGCGACAGGAACCACGCGAGTGCGGCCCCCATAATCGCCTCGCCCGCAAGCTGCGGATCGTTGGTTCCGACATAGATCGATGAGTTGCGCGCCATAATGGCGAGATACCAGACCGCACCTATTGCGGCGCCGGCGCGACCGCCAGCCAGAATGCGAACGCAGAAGAATATCTCGATTGCGACCGAAACCAGCGCGACCAACGACACCACGCGGCCGACGAATAAATTGTCGATTCCAAGCGCCTTGCCGACCAACCCGATCGCGTAAAACGAGAGCGGCGGATAATTATTGCCGACCAGACTGTCCGCCGCGGGGTAGATCGGCAAGCCGGCCGCAGCGGCGTCCTGGAAGTAACCATTCCAGCCCTCGGTCCACCAGATCTCGATCAAGAACTGCGCCCGCCAAATCGGCCACGCCAGAAAGTAGGCGGCGGCCAGCGACAGCAGCGCCAGGTAAATACAGGTCCGATATTGGACCTTTGAAGCCGCCGAGCTCATCATCGGCGACGGCGGCGCCAAGGTTGTCATTTTGCGAGTCTCCCCCCCACCTGAAATACATCCAATCGCGACCTGGGCCAGCGCGCAAGCTTATCTCTCCTGCTGCCGAAGCTTCGCGTGGCGAGGCCATGTGCTACTTTCGGCGGCGGGCGCTGGAAACGATCGCGGGTGAAACACCACGATCCTGTTCTTTCTCCTGGGTACGGGCGATATCAACCGGCGTAGCGACATCAACATCTATTGAGAAGCGGTTCGCTGGCTGTTGGGCTATCGTCGCTCCACCTGGATCGTACCTGGCAGAGAGTGGCAATGGTCGACCGAAGGACAATTATCACGGCGGCGTTGGCCGCGATCGCAAGTCCAGCCTCGACACGGAGTGTTCTGGCCCAGGCCGCCATCAGCCGGATCACCGCTTATGCTTTTTCGTTTCCCGCGCTCGCGGGCGGCGACATCAGGCTCGCCGACTATGCCGGCCGTCCGCTGCTGATCGTCAACACGGCGTCGTTATGCGGCTACACGCCGCAATATGCCGGATTGCAGGAGTTGTGGGGCGAGTTTCGCGATCGCGGCCTGACGATCATCGGCGTTCCCTCCAACGATTTCGGGGGACAGGAGCCCGGCGGCGCGACCGAGATCGCCAACACCGCGCAGCAGCATTATGGGGTTACCTTTCCCATCGCGGCAAAAGCCTTTGTGAAGGGCCCGAATGCGCATCCGTTCTACAAATGGGCTGCCGACGCGCGCCCGAAGGATCTCCCGCGCTGGAACTTCCACAAATATCTTGTTGGCCGCGACGGCTATATCGCGGAAGTCTTTCCCGAGACCGTCGAACCATCCGATACGCGGATAAAAACCGCCATCGCGCGGGCGCTCGCGGCCTCCTGACACCCCCGTAATTAACCGGTTCGGCCGACAAATCGGCCGCAGGCGATAAAAGCCGTTGCCGTGGCGGCGCAGGTCCAACTAGGCTATTATGATCAAGGGCAGGAAATGGCTCGGGCGATCGTAACAAGCCCGAACATGGGATCAATTCGAGGGATATCAGATGCGTATTGCGGCAGGTTTGATCTTTGCAGGCGCGGTTTCGCTGTGTGCAACAGGCGCAGCATGGTCGCAGACCGCGGGCGCCCAGACCACGGGCGCCAATAGCGCGGCAGCTCCGCAAGCAGCCCCGGCGCCCGCGAAAGCCGCATGCGCCAACCCGGACGCGCTGGGCGTCAGCCGCGTGGTGGAAATCGACACCACGGGCGGGCCCGGGTTCGGTTTCGAGCATTTCAAGCAGCTCGATTTCCTGCGCGACAAGGAAGTGGTGCTGACGTTCGACGATGGCCCGTGGCCGGTCAACACGCCCTCGGTGTTGAAGACCCTGGCCGACGAATGCACCAAAGCTATATTCTTTCCGATCGGCAAACACGCGACCTACTATCCTGAGATCCTCAAGCAGGTAGCCGCCGCGGGGCATACGGTCGGGGCGCATACCTGGTCGCACGCCAACCTGAACAACAAGAAAATGACCGAGGCGCAGGACAAGGAAGAAATCGAAAAGGGTTTCAGCGCGGTGAAATGGGCGCTCGGCGCTTCGCCGTCGCCGTTCTTCCGCTTCCCGGCGCTGCAGCATCCGCCCGCGATGGTGACCTACCTCGGCGAACGCAACATCGCGATTTTCTCCTGCGATCTCGACTCCTTCGACTTCAAGGCCAGCAAGCCGCAAACGGTCATCGACAGCGTGATGAAGAAGGTGGACAAACTGGGCAAGGGCATCATCCTGATGCACGACTTCCAGAAGCACACCGCGGAAGCGCTGCCCGAGCTGCTGCGTAAATTGAAGGCCGGCGGTTACAAGGTCGTGCAGATGAAGGCCAAGGCGCCGGTGCAGACCCTTCCCGAGTTTGACGAGAGCGTCATCAAGGACATGAAGCTTCCGACCGTGAGCAACCGCCCGCTCAACAGCGTGGTGCAGACGATCTCGGAATAACGCATACCGCGGCGACCACGCGGATGCCGCAGCTTCGCATCGACGGCTACGTCATCGTGTCCGCCGACGGCATGTTGGCGAACGCCGATCATGTGATGCCGGACGAACTGAAATTCGAGGGCGACAAGCGGTTCTTCACGGCCGCCCTCGATGATGCCGACCTGATCGTGCATGGCCGCCACTCTTACGAGGATCAGCCGAACTCGCCGCGGCGAAGACGGATCATCCTGACCCGGACGATCGGCGCCGTCGCGCCCGACCCTTCCAACCCCAAGGCCACCCTTTGGAACCCGGCGGGGGCCTCATTCGAGGCCGCCTGCGAGCAGGCCGGCGTGCGCTCCGGCACCGCGGCTGTTATCGGCGGGCCGGACGTGTTCGGAATGTTCATGGACCGCTACGACACGTTCTGGCTGTCGCTGGCGCCGCGGGTGAAGCTGCCGGACGG
>ORJL011638812.1_pt1 | contig 10523 bp, 4 predicted proteins | sample 1779941 | NCBI WGS metagenome assembly ORJL01 (sample SAMEA104232317, study PRJEB22302) | groundwater metagenome | biome: forest; feature: aquifer; material: groundwater | place: USA | collected 2011-08-07 | depth 5.8 m | reverse complement strand
GGATCCCTCAGGTAGTGCTCGAGGCCCGGCTTACCGGCGGGGATGGATACAGCTTCGTCAGCGCCCAGTCCGGCCGGACAGTCTCGCTGAGTTCGCTGGATGGTGGCCAAGGGACAAGCGACCGGCTCCAGTTGTCAGGCAGCTCGCTTGAACGGGCCTCTCTGACGTTCACACCCGGGCGAGACGGGGTCCGGTTCGTAGCCACTGTGGGTGGCAACCACAGCCTGGGCCGGGAAGAGTCTGTTTCCTTCGGCGGCCTTGCGTTGGATAATGGAATGAGCTGTGAGTTTGGCGCCCCTTTCAGCGGAGGCGCAGACATCGTCAACCGCTCCGGCCGCAATCTGAACCCGCTGGTACTGGCCTCCTTGGTGGACACCAACGGTGCGAACACTCAATTCGTCTTTGGACCGGTGCAAGTGCCCGGCGGAGCTCGCGTGCTTGGCGTCCTCCAGACCAACACGGTGCCTCCCCAGCTCGAAGTCCTCGAGGACACTGACAACAATGGCACATGGGATCGAACCGCGCGCCTGGACGGACGAAGCGTTCGCATCCAGGACAACCCGGGCGATCAAGATCTGAATCTCAACGGGATCATCGACTCCGTGGACGTTGCGTTCGGCGGCAGCGCCGACGCCAACCGCAATGGTATCCCCGATGACGCCGAGACGCCTGGATCCCAGATCACCGCCGAGGACGGCAATTGGGCGGCCAAGGAAGTGATTCTCGCCGATACCGCAGAGGCCCAATTGATGGTGCGCACCGGGGACATTGACAACCTCGGATTCGGCTGGGAGCCAGGCTTCAACCCATTCTCGGGCCAATCGACTCCACCACACGCCTTTCCATGGGAACCTACCGGCTCGGATCCCGCAGGAACCGACATGATCATGGTTCCCAGCAGCTACATTGGACAATCGCCGTTTGGTGAGGACGGTTACACCACTTCCACCACCCGGCCGGGCAACCAGCCACAAACTATCCAGCTCAACTACCAGAATCGTCTCGGCGCGCGCCAGGTAACACGCGCAATCCTGCAGCTCTTTGTGGACGATTTCCAAGCGCCCGTCTGGGGCTCGCATTTCACGGCTCTCCTCAACGGCCGCCGAGCCCCCTTCATCGAGCGGACTCTCAATGCCCTAAGCCAGACGGGGCCGATAGGAAAGCTGGTGACCATTGAAGTGCCAGCCGATTTCTTCCCGGATGTCGCCAGCGGCAGTTTGAGCCTCCTCATCGACGACTATGAAACCGGCGCAGGAGATGGTTTTGCGGTCGATTTCGTCAAACTCCTGATCAACCCTGCGGGCACACTCTTCTCCGGCACCGTCCGTGGCACCGTGATCGATGGCGAGAGCGGGGCGCCGCTGCCGGAGGCGATCGTCTCTGCAGGAGACAACCCGACCACCAAGACCGATGGCAATGGCGCCTACACCCTCCTGAACGTTCCTGCCGGACTGGCGGTGATCAATGCTGCCGCCACCGGCTATACCACCGGGGTCCGCACTGTGGATATTCCGAGCGGTCAGACGGTCACTGCGGATTTCCGGCTGGAACGGCAGCTCTTGGCCGATGGCTACTCAGCAGCCGGTTTCTGGCCGGGACAGGTCCTCTTGGGAGAGGCCTTCCACGTAACAGTCACCGCTGGAAACGGGGGACCCAACCCCGCCACCTCGGCAGCCCTGGCGATCCGGCTCCCGGCAGGGGCCACTGTGGCGAATCTGACCACCTCCCTGGGCCAAGCCAGCCAGGTTAACGATGAAATCGTTGTGCCGTTGGGTGACCTCGGGGCCAGTAGTTCGCTCACGGTGAGTTTCGATCTGACGCCCTCAAGCTTCGGTACCTACACGGTCACCACGAGATTCACCTCCACACGCGCCGATCAGGTCGAATCCAACAACGTGTCTGAAGCATCCGGACAGGTGGTGGCTCACTACGGGCGGGTGTTCGTCACCAGCCAGGATCCGGACTACCATGCCAATCCCGCCAACGGGCCCGAGGCGGCCGGCGCCCGGAGTTACCTGCGCAAAGCGGTGAACTACGTCACCAGTGGCAACCAGCAGCCGCGCCTTCTGCTCATCGCCGGCCGACCGGGTGAGGGTGGGGCCAACCATGATTCGCGCCTGGGCCTGTCTGCGGCCGGACTGGTCTTCGACGTGGCGGCCTCGGCTGGCGAGCAGGTCAGTGTTGACCAGGCGGTGCTGGAATCCTACGACGCCGTTATTGTGGCCTCGGACGCGGAAGGGTCCCTTTTCCAAGGGGACTTGGACATGTTAAACAACCGCGCGTACGACATCGTCAACTACCTCAACCGGGGGGGAGGTTTACTCGTGCTCGGCGAGTCCCGGTTGGACAACCGGTTTGGCTTCGTGCCCGGCCGCGTCTCGAGTACCGCGCTGAACCAGGAGGCCGGCGACTTCACGCTCACCCCCGTCGGCGAGGCGATCGGTTTCTTGCCTGCGGAGATTGCCGGTAACCCTTGCCATGGGTACCTCGCGATCGCCTCAGGCTACCGGCCAACGGAGTACGACGGCCAGGGACGAGTGATCTCCATGGCCATGGAGGATCACTACATCGTCGAGCCGCGTCTGATCCTCAGTTCTGCCGACCTGCGGGCTTCCGCGAACACCGAGCCCGACCCGGCACGGCTTGACCAGGACGTCCTGTATCGCTACGAGGTGGTCAACCAAGGGCCTGGCGATGCCACCGAGTTGACGGCGGCGATTCAACTGCCGGCGGACTTCCTCTTTGTCTCTGGGACTCCGGCTCGCGGAAGCCTGTCCCCAGGGCAAGACGCGAACCGATACACCTGGTCCATCCCCTACCTGGGGCGCCAGGAAACCGCGCAGTGTGAGATTCTGGTGCGTGCCAACGGCACAGGCAGCTTCACTAATCGCATCAGCGTGTCCGCACTGGAGTCCGATCCGCACCCCGAAGACAACAGTGCCGAGCGGGTGCACACCGTCAACGCGGCCAACCAGCCTCCACAGGTTACGATCGTAGGACCAAGGTCAGGCGCTGTGTTCCTCGCGGGACAGGCCATGGTTATCACCGCCGACCCAGTGGACCCCGATGACGGGGTGGCTGGAGTGGACTTCTATGCCAGTGGGCAGCTTCTGGGGAGCGCCAAATCGAGTCCTTACCGCGTAACTTGGGACAACCTGGCAGTCGGCGAGTACAAACTGCTGGCTGTCGCCCATGACCAGGCGGGGGCCACCGCAATGTCGGAACCGGTCCTGGTAGGCGTTGTCGAGCGCCAACCCAATGGCCGGGTGGCCATTCTTATCCCGGACGAGGGCACTGAAGCGGCGGCCCTGCAAGTCTGGCTGAACGACCTCAACCTGGGTTCCGAGGTCTTTGTTGGCTCCAAAACCACTATCGGCGAACTGTACAACTACAGCCTGGTCATCTGGAACGCCCGGGGGAAGACAGGCCTGAACGCGGTTACCGCCAACGCCGTCCAGTTGCTGTACCGGCTTACGTCGATGGGCGTGCCGGCGTACTTCATTGGCGATGAACTGGCCAACGGGGTCAACTTGTCAGAGACCGACCTGGCGCTCTGGCAGCAACTGATCAGCATGCAAGCCCTGGGCGACACGCTCTCCAGTTCAACACTTCATGTGATTGCTACCCAACACCCAGTCATGAACGGGCCCTATGGACTAGTGACCGACATGAAGGTTTACGGACCGGCCGTGGCCTGCATCCCCGTCGGGCAGACCAGCGTGGCGCTGGCGGAGATTAACCAGTCCGTGGTGCTTGTTGCGCAGGACCGCGCCTTGACCGGCGTTCCGCGGAGTCTGGCCCAGAGCTTCCTGGCTGCGGGGGAAAACGATGCGGCCAACGAGGCCCGGCTGTTCAAGAATGCGGTCAGTTGGTTGCTGGGCGAGGTTCCAACCCAGCGCCCCGTGCTGACCATCCACACCTTGGACCGGCGGGCGGTGGTCTCTTGGATCGGGCCGAAAGGTCAGTTGCAGAAATCGACTGATTTGGGCTCTGGCAAATGGACTGATGTCGGAGCGCCTCAGATCAACTCCTACCAGGAGGACCTGGGCGCTACCCCGGCATTCTACCGGGTGATCGTCCGATAGACCGGCCAGCCTGAGCTGATTCAGGAACTCGACGGAGTCCGATGCACCGCAAGCGCATCGGACTTTCAAGAATCAGCCGACGAACGCCGCGTGGAGGGCTTTGGTGGCGGGTTCGCCCTTGGCGAGGTCGATGACGACCGAGATCTTGATCTCGCTGGTCGAGATCATGTCGATGTTCACGCCTTCTCTCGCGAGTGTTTCGAACATCTTCGCGGCCACGCCGGAGTGGCTCCGCATCCCTACGCCCACGATGGAGAGCTTGCCGATCTTCTCGTTGGCGATCATCTCGCGATAGCCCACCCCGGCCTTCAGGCCGCCAATCACCTTCTCGGCCTTGAGCAGGTCCGGTTTGTCAATTGTGAAGGAGAGGTCGGTGGTGGGCGCACCGTTGCCGTGGCTGACATTCTGGACAATCATGTCCACGTTGATGGCCGCGTCGGCCAGGGCCTTGAAGATCCGAGCCGCCACGCCAGGCTGGTCCGGCACGGCCACCAGGGTGATCTTGGCTTGGTTCTTGTCGAGTGAAACGCCGCGGATGACGACGTCTTCCATGCTTTTGGTTTCCTCTTTCACGATAGTACCGGGGTTGTCGTTCATACTGGAGCGGACTTCAAAGATGACACCGAATTTCTTGGCAAACTCCACCGAGCGCAACTGCATTACTTTGGCGCCGGCGCCCGCGAGTTCGAGGAGTTCGTCATACGCGATTTCATCGAGCTTCCTGGCGTTGGGGACGATGCGTGGATCAGCGGTATAGACTCCGTCAACGTCCGTGTAAATCTGGCAAAGGTCGGCGCGCAACGCCGCCGCCAGCGCGATGGCGGTAAGGTCGGAGCCGCCACGACCCAGGGTGGTGATCTGGCCCTCGGGGGTTTCGCCCTGAAATCCGGCCACGATGACGACATTGCCGGCATCGAGCAGGGCATGGATCTTCTTGGGAGTGATGTTCTGTATCTTTGCCTTGGTGTGGACGCCATCGGTCGTGATGCCCGCTTGGGCGCCGGTGAGGGACACCGCCGGGATGCCGCGCGCATTGAGGGCGATGGCCGTGAGGGCGATGGTGGTCTGCTCGCCTGTCGCCAGCAACATGTCCATCTCCCGCTCGTTGGGAAGCGGCATGAGGTCCTTGGCCATCTTGATCAAGTTGTCGGTCACACCGCTCATGGCCGAGACCACCACGACCAGCTTGTCGCCACGCTCGCGGTACTGAGCCACGCGCGCGGCCACGTTCTTGATGCGGTCGGTGGTTCCGACCGAGGTGCCGCCGTATTTTTGGACGATTAATGGCATATTTCAGTTGGGCTTTTTGAGCGCCGCCGCCCCGGCAGGCTTCCGGACCCTCGTCCGGCTTCCATGGGAAGTCCGTGCCGGCGTGTCCGTGCCGCTAGGGCGGGTCGGCAGATGATAGGTCAAAGTCCGATCACGTTCATAACGGCGTCCTTGTTCGAAGCCACGAGGACAGGTTTGAAGCCGGCGTTCTGGATCGCACAATCCGGGTCTTTAAGGCCGTGGCCGGTCATGACGGCGGCAATCACGCTGCCGGGTGGAATCATGCCCGCTTTGGCGCACTGGATCACCCCGGCGAGGGCGGCGGCGGAGGCTGGTTCCACGAAGATGCCATCCATCCGGGCGATAAGCTTGTAGGCCGACAGGATTTCGTCGTCGGTGACCTTGGCGATATGTCCCTTGGATTCCTTGAGGGCGTCGGTGGCGCCCTGCCAACTGGCGGGGTTGCCGATGCGGATGGCTGTGGCAAGGGTGTGTGGATCGAGGACAGGCCGGCCCTCCACGATGGGCGCCGAACCGGCGGCCTGGAACCCGAACATGCGGGGGAGCCGGTCCACTTTCTTGGCGGCATGGTACTCGCGGTACCCCTTCCAATAGGCGGTGATATTACCCGCGTTGCCGACGGGGAGGAAATGGAAGTCCGGGGCGCGTCCGAGTTGATCGCAGATCTCGAACGAAGCGGTCTTCTGCCCCTCGATGCGGAAGGGGTTGATGCTATTGACCACCTCCACCTTGCCAGTCTCACCCAGCTCGCGCACGATGCGCAGCGCCTCATCGAAGTTGCCTTCGATGGAGATCGTGGTGGCGCCGTACATGAGGGCCTGGGCGAGCTTGCCCAGAGCGATCTTGCCATTGGGAAGAACGACCACGCACTTCATCTTCGCGCGGGCGGCGTAGGCGGCGGCCGCGGCGGAAGTGTTGCCCGTGCTCGCGCAAATGACCGCCCGGGCCCCGCGCTCGGCGGCCTTCGAGATAGCCATGGTCATGCCCCGGTCCTTGAACGAGCAGGTGGGGTTCAACCCCTCGTACTTGAGCCAGAGCTCAAACCGCCCCCCGATGGCGGCTACGAAGTTTGGCGCGGGTACCAGCGGGGTGTTCCCCTCGTTGAGGGTGATGATGGGCGTGACGTCGCTTACCGGAAGGTATTCACGGTAGTGGCGTATAACGCCGCCCCAGCATCCAGGCTGGGACGCAACTAAGGCAGGGGAGGGGTTCATTCGAAACTCTCGACTCGGATCATCACGGGCGGCGCTTTGACAACCGCCAGCTTTCCAATTTGCGCCAGGGCCCGGGTCATGGCGCGGTTCGGGGCATCGTGGATCATAAGAATAAGGGGCACGCTTTCGCCCTCGTGACCTTCGGGCTGGATCACCGAGCAGATCCCGATGCCGGCCCTCCCCAGGATGGTGGCGATCTTCGCCAGCACGCCCGGGCGGTCCACCACGGTGAAGCGCACGTAATAGCGGGAGATGGCGTCAGCCATGGGCAACACGGCGCCGCCGCACTCGTGCGGAACGAAAGGAGGGACACGGTTGTGGGCCTTGTACTTGAGATCCAGCGCCGCATCGGCCAGGTCGCTCAGCACCGCGCTGGCTGTCGGGTCCTGTCCAGCGCCGCGCCCGTAGAATAGAGTGTCGCCGACCACATCGCCCCGAACAAACACGGCGTTAAAGGCATGGTTGACGTTCGCCAGGACATGGGTGTTGGGGACCAGCGCGGGATAGACGGCCACCTGGGCCATCGCACCGTTCCGGCCACCCTTGCGGCGGCCCGCGGGGCGCTCCACCCGTTTGACCACACCCAGGAGCTTGATCGTATAACCGAGCTGGCCCGCGTACTGGATATCGAGCTTCGAGACGTTGCGAATCCCTTCCACGTGAATCTCCTGTGGGCAAACCCAAAAGCCGTGGGCCAGCGAGGCGAGAATCCCGATCTTATGTTGCGAGTCCCATCCGTCGATGTCCAGAGAAGGCTCCGCTTCCGCGTATCCGAGCCGCTGGGCCTCCGCGAGCACGTCCGAGAACTCCACCCCCTCCAGCTTCATCCGGGTGAGGATGTAGTTGCAGGTGCCGTTGACGATCCCGTAGATGCGCTCGATGCGGTTGCCGATGAATCCCTCGCGCAAGGCCTTGATGATGGGGATGCCGCCGGCCACGCTGGCCTCGTAATACAGATTGGTCCCGTGTTTGCGCGCGGCCTCGAAAAGTTCCTCCCCGTGCGCCGAGAGGAGGGCTTTGTTCGCGGTGACGACCGGCTTGCCCAGCGTGAGCGCCATGAGGATCATCTCCCGCGCCATTTTCACGCCCCCCGCCAACTCCGCCACGATCTGGACCTGGGGATCCTGGATCACGGCCTTCCAATCGGTGGTCAACAGAGCCTCCGGAATATCCACTTTCCGCGGTTCATCAAACGCCTTGACGGCGATTTTGACAAGGTTCAGGCGGACGCCCGCGCGGGACGCCAACAGATCACCGTTGTCGCGAAGCGCCTTGAAGACGCCGCCGCCCACGGTGCCACCGCCAATCATGCCCAAGTTCACCTGCTGCATAGGAAGGCCAAGATTGGACAATATGATGCCCCGCGACAATTCCTTTTTTCGTCACTTCCCAGGCGCGTTGGTGCGGAGGGCTTCGGCCGGCACGGCGTTGGTTGTGACCGGCGGGTTAGCCGTACGGCCGGAGCCAAACCAATCGGCCAGATAGCCCTGGGACCAGAGCACGGCCACAACAACGACAATGGCCAGGAGAGCGAGGTAGAGGCCCCAGGGGCGCTTCTTGTCGGCGAATGGATCTTCCAGCGAGCGCTGCGCGCCGTCCGGCAGGGTCGCAGTGGCCGTGAGCGAACTTCCGAAGGCGATGTTGATGCTCGCGCGCGCGTTCACGGCCCAGCCGTTGGCGTCCAGGATCGGGCCTAAATTGCGCTGTCGCAGCTTGAGCCACGCAATAATCATCGATGGGCCGGAGACCGCCAGGATGACGCCCGCCAGCGCGAGGGGCATTTGCCACCAGACCAGCCTGAGAAAGCCGGTTGCCATGGAAGCCACGGCGGTCCCGATAGCCCCGACGGCAAGACCGATCGCCGCGAAAATGCCGGCGAACTTGCCTACGTCGAACGCTTGCTGGGCGGTCATCTTCGCCGGCTCAAGCTTCTTGCCAGCCTCCAAAATGCTGGCCGCGGCGCGGTCCTGTATTTCTTTGTCGCGCGAGGCGGCCATTTTCTCCACTTGTTCGCTGATCATCTTGCTGATCCGCTTGTAGGGCGCCCAGAACGCCTGCCTGATGCTAATGGGATGTTCCACGACCTTGACGATCGTAGCGTCCCAATCCTGGCCCTGGCGGTCGTAGAGCACTCCGTTGCGTCCGACCATCAGATAATCCGAATCGCCGCCGGTGAACGCGGCGGCAACGGTCATCTTCTCCGTGCTCCCTTTGCGAGCGCAATCGCAGTAGGCGAGGTAGGTGCGGCTCAAGGTCGCCAGGGCGCCATGTTTGGCCATGTCCTCCACCCTCACGCACAGGTCGCAACTGCGGCTGTCCAAGTAGAGGGTTCCCGCCTGAAACACGGCTTTGGCCTTGCGCGTGTAGAAATCGTGAAGAGAAACGAAGTTGTTCAGCAGCGTGAAAAGGTCGCGGTGAAAGCGCACGAGCTTGTCCACCAACGCGATCGCATTGAACTCCGGCTCCAGGGCTCTGTCCCGCGTGATAAGGGCGGTAATGGCGTCCTTGTAATTGCCCGCCAGAATCTCCCGAACCTTTGCCAGGCCCAGCGGCTCGACAGCCCCGCCGACCTTCGCCGCGCGCCACCCTTCGTAAGGGGCAAACCGGGCGCATAGGCTGACCCACTCCTCCGCGGTGAGAGCGGCCTTTTCGCCCAGGAATGGGCAGACGGCCTGCGCCCGAAACTCCGCCATGCGTGCGACCCAAGCCGGGTTAATACCTTCGGTGAGACAGAGCGGTTGGTTGGCACCCACCTTCGCCAGCGGAAAACCCGCGAGTTCCTGGCCTGTAGCAGACAGTTCCTGGGCGGCCAGCACGAGGTAGTCCGACTCGGCCCGGTTCATCGGGCCCGCCGACCGTGCGTCAAATGCGGCCACACGGCACCGTGTAAAGTAGTCGTCCACCTTGGCCTTCACCGCCTTGAAGGCGGCCCCCGCCGCCCCTGTGGCGTCCCCCAGTGGGAGGATCATCGCCGCATCGCTTTCCGCCGTCTGCCACCAGTCCGAGTAGGCCTTAGCCTCGCCGAAAAACTTCTCAAGCTTCACCTCGGAAACGCCCGGAACGCCGCTCCGATCGGTTTCGCCCCCGACGCACGCGATTATGTCATTGACGACTGCTTTCACCGCCTCATCCTCCGCCGAGGCGGCGGGGATGATCCCATCCCCGTTGAAACGCGTCTGCGAGAAAATCTTCGCCGTGTCGGTGGTGTCCTCGACCGTGATCGCTTTGACGTCCGACTTGCCGAGGCTCGCCAGAATGTGCTGCGCCGAGGCCAGCAGGCGCTTGCCTTCGGGGGTCTGGTCGTTGATGGCCGACAGGGGCAGCGACACGGAACTCCGGGTCAAATCATCCGCATTCTTGACCATACCACAGGCCCACTGCACTGCGGCGATGATCTCAGGCACGCGGATGCGCCCGTCCTTGTTGGTATCGATCAGGTCGAGCGTCTTACTGTCGAACTCCAGACCGCGGGTGGGGCAGCTCAAGACAGCCCACAGTTTCTGGTCAAGCTGATCCAGCGCCATGAGGTCGGCCCCGGTCTCGAGTCGGACCTGGTCAAAGCCGCCCGCGCGGTAGAATTTCCAGATGTGGCGTCCGTTCGGTGCGGCGGATAGGAGTGTTGGCGCGGTCATAGCATTACGGCTGCGCGTAGTTTACGTGAAGACCGCCGGGCGGCAAGCCGCTTCCCGGCGGTCAAGGTGGTGGGCGAGTTACCGCAGGGGAAATGCCTTCTTCATTCTGCATTCTGCATTCTGCATTCTTCATTCTGCATTCTGCATTCTTCATTCTGCATTCTGCATTCTTCATTCTGCATTTACCCCCCCGCCAGCACCTGTTGCAGCACCTCCGACATCTTTTCACCCGTAAACGGTTTATGGAGCACGGCGGAGATTCCCAGCGCCTTACAGCTCTGCTCCAGAGGGTCATCCATCCG
>ORJL010525568.1_pt1 | contig 10523 bp, 8 predicted proteins | sample 1779941 | NCBI WGS metagenome assembly ORJL01 (sample SAMEA104232317, study PRJEB22302) | groundwater metagenome | biome: forest; feature: aquifer; material: groundwater | place: USA | collected 2011-08-07 | depth 5.8 m | reverse complement strand
TAGAAGGGGAAGAGTTTGGAGAAGCGCTTTGGCCCTAGTGCGTGAAGAAGCTGCAAGCGGCTGAGTTTGACCTGGCCGTTCATGGACTGGGAGTAGGCGATGAGTTTCCATCGGCCTGTCACGTCCAGCGGCTCCCAGCGGGCAGGCTCGTAACCCAGGAGTTCAAACTCAATAGGCAGGGGATAGCCCAGGTCAAGGTAGGAGTTGACGCCGGCGGCGTAGGCCTCGGCCACCTCGCGGCCCTCCTTCTCCAGGTGCGGCCACTCGCGATGGGCGGCGCGCATGAGGCCGACGCGGCGGTAGAGGCGGTCTGCGTTCAGCGTGCCCTCGCCGATGACTTCCGATAGCTTGCCATGGAAGAAGCGGCGGGTGCGTTCCATGCCCCACAGGCGCTCCTGGGCGTGCAGGAAGCCCTGGGCAAACCACACATCGTGGGTGGAGGCGCACTTGGCGTGGGGCACGCCGTGCTTGTCCCGTACGATGCGTACCGGGCCGTCCAGCCCCTTCACGGTGAGCGCGCCTTCCAGGGGCGGAAGCCGGCGTTTGGCCTCGGCACGGAGCTGCTCAAGGGTTGAAACGGCGCTGGTAGTCATGGCTGCTCCTGGCGTGTCCAAGGGTGCTGGCAGGGAGTGTAGCATGAGGGGCAAGGAGAGGGTAGAGGCTTTAGCTCTCCCTCTGTAGTCTCCCTCCTCCTAAAGGGCGAGTCCCGATGGATCGGGCTTCCCGCAGCGGGAAGGGAGAACGAGGGGGTTAGGGTTGACCCTTGTTACTCTGAACGAGTCCCGATGGTATCGGGACATCGTGAATCCCGACACTGTCGGGGCTGGCCTGACCGTTATAGGCACAGCGTATAGGTTGAGCACCCACGAGAGATTCTTCGCGACGTTCGCTTTCGGCTCACTCGCTCAGAATGACAAAGCGAATGTAGGGGCAGGATTACCCTGCCCTTACGAATGTGCTATTATCCCGCTGTTATTACAAGTCTGCGAAGGAGGTGAACCATGGCGCACCAGTTCATTCACGCAGAGGACAAAGACGGCGTTCTGCTGATCACCATGGACGACCCGCGGACACGTAACGCTCTGGGCGGCGAGATGTCCGGGGAGATCAACGCGGAGCTGGACCGCCTGGAGTCTGACCCGAGCCTGCGGGTGCTGGTGCTGACGGGCAAAGACCCAGCCTTCTGCTCGGGGGCCAACGTGCGGCGGTTCAACGAGAGCATTGAGGCGCGGGAGCGGGCGCGCCAGGAGCAGCCTGCGGAGCCTGCCGGCCCTTCCGCCTGGGAGCGCATGGAGGCTCGCTGGATGCCTAACGCAGGGCGGGAGGAACGCAGCCGCTTCCTGCCTCTGCGCATCCACAACCTACAAAAGCCGTCCATCGCCATGGTCAACGGGCCGGCGGCGGGCATTGGCATGGGCATCGCCATATCCTGCGACATCCGCACGGCCTCGGAGAAGGCGGGCTTCTCCGAGGCGTTCATTCGCAACGGCCTGATACCGGCGGACGGCTCGTGCTGGCAGTTGCCTCGGATGATCGGCCTGGGGAACACGCTGCTGTTGCAGTACCTGGGGGACATGACGCCGGCGGAAGAGGCATACCGCCTGGGGCTGGTGAACCGCCTCGTCCCGCACGAGAAGCTGCTGGAGGAGACCCTGGCCCTGGCCCGGCGGTTGGCGGAAGGACCGACGTACTCCATGTCGCTGATCAAGTGGCTGGTACACAAGTCGCTGTACAGTGACCTGGAGGAGAGCCTGCGGGTTGCCGGCGCGGCGCAGTCCATAGCGAGGGAAACGGAGGACCACAAAGAGGGGGTGCGGGCGTTTCTGGAGAAGCGCAAGCCGGAGTTCAAGGGGAGGTAAGGGTGTTTTGTCATTCTGAGGAGCGCAGCGACGAATCCCGACTCAGTCGGGACTGGCTTGCTTTTATAGACAATAGCTCTTGTGCAGGACGTCCACGATACATTAGCGGACCAGTCCCGACAGCGTCGGGATTCGCGATGTCCCGATGGGACTCGTTCAGAATGACATTCGGCGGACCTCATTTCCTGGTATTGACATCATTCCAGTGGGGTGATGGGAGACTCGCCAACAAAAGAAGCCAAGGAGATCATCCATGAAGACCATAGACGCCATCGCCCAAATCCTCAAGATGGAAGGTATCCAGTACATGGCGGCGTTCCCGACTACGCCTGTGATAGAGGCGGTGGCGGAGGCCGGCATACGCCCCATCATCTGCCACCAGGAGCGGGCAGGCGTGGGCATTGCCGATGGGTACGCGCGGGTGAAGAACGGCGCGCCTCCCGGCGTGTTCGCCATGCAATATGGGCCGGGTGCGGAGAATGCCTACGCCGGCGTGGCCACCGCTTTCTCCGACGGTGTTCCCTTGCTGCTGTTGCCGCTGGGCCACCCCCGAGACCGCGACGGCGTGTACCCCAACTTCAGCTCCGTCAACAACTTCGCCGGCGTCACAAAGTCTGTGGAGCAGATCAACATGCCAGGCCGGGTGGCCGATACCATGCGACGGGCCTTCGCACGGCTGAAGATGGGCCGCCCAGGGCCGGTGATGGTGGAAATCCCTACTGATGTGGCAGTGGAGGAAGTGCCGGCTGGCACGTTGGAGGGGTACAAGCCTGTAAAGGCCACTGCGCCCCAGGGCGACCCCCAGGCTATCCAGGAAGCTGTTAAAGCCCTGCTTTCGGCGGCGCACCCCGTTATCCATGCCGGACAGGGAGTCCTCTACGGCAACGCCACCCAGGAGCTGGTGGAGTTTGCGGAGCTGACCCAGATTCCTGTGATGACCACCATGGCCGGGAAGAGCGCCTTTCCGGAGAAGCACCCGCTGGCTCTGGGCAGCGCCTCCGGGGTGATGAACCGGCCCGTGTATGAGTTCTTCAAACGGGCTGACGTGGTGTTCGGCGCCGGCACCAGCTTCTCCAAGCACGGCATGGTGACCCCCATCCCCGCAGGCAAGACGCTTATCCAGCTCACCAACGATCCTATTGACATAGGCAAGGGCTACTATGTGGACTACCCCATCCTGGGCGATGCCAAGCTGACGCTGCGGCAGTGCATTGATGCGGCCAGAGACCTGCTGAGCACGCGGCCCCGGCACGGGAACGGCCAGGTGGCCGAAGAGATAGCAACCTTGCGGCAAGGGTGGCTGGCGGAGTGGATGCGGAAGCTGGCCTCCAATGAAAAGCCCATCACGCCGTACCGCGTCATCTGGGAGTTCATGCGCAACGTGGACCCCGCAAGGGCCATCGTGACCCACGACTCCGGCAGTCCACGAGACCAGCTTATGCCCTTCTACCAGTCCGACGGCCCAAGGACCTACCTGGGCTGGGGCAAGTCCCACGGGCTGGGCACCGGCCTTGGGCTGACCATCGGTGCGAAGCTGGCGGCCCCGGACAAGTTCTGCGTCAACTTCATGGGCGACGCTGCCTTCGGCATGATCGGCCTGGACTTTGAGACGGCGGTGCGCTCCAACCTTCCTATTTTGACGGTGGTGCTCAACAACTCTACCATGGCTATTGAAACCCAGGCCATGGCTGCCTCCCACCGCCTCTACGGCACGCGGAACCTGGGCGGCAACTACGCGGATATGGCGAGAGCCATGGGTGGCTGGGCCGAACGAGTGGAAGACCCAGGCCAGGTGGGGCCGGCCATCCTGCGAGCGAAGCGCGCCACCGAGGAGGGGAGGGCGGCGCTGCTGGAGTTCATCACCAGCCAGGAGCAGGAGTTCTCCCATCGCGCGCCGTTCCGTGCATGAACGCCCTTGGTTTGTAGGGGCAGGGTTACCCTGCCCCTACGGATGTGGGACCTGACACCACACCGTGAACGGTGTGGCTTTGGGGCGGTATGATCATTCCCCTGTAGAGGCGCAGGGGGTGCAGCATGCTGCACCTACATCGGAACCCTGGGGGTTTGTCTTACTTTTTTGGAGGAACGGATCACCTAACCCCTGGCCCCTTCCCTATGAGGGAAGGGAAAGAGAAGGCTGGTGTATGGGACGGTGGTGGTCGTGGCACGAGGATAGCAGGCGCAGGCGGGCATGGGGAAGGGGAGGATGGCGCAAGGATGAATGGGTGTCCTGACGAGGAGGGATGCCCCTACAAGGAGGAGAAGGGGGGTTAGTAGGTTAGGCCACTTTGTCATTCTGAATCCTGATCATATCGGGATTCAGAATCTCTCTTGCTCTGCGGGTGAGCATGGGCCTTTTGCAGAAGGGCCTCCACGTTACGGACAAATCGGGAGAGATTCTGAGAAGCGCAGCGACGAAGAATGACAAGAGGCGCCCGTAGGGGCGTCCCGATGAGCCGGGACGCCCCTACGCGCAGACGGACATCATGCGGGGCGTCTCTACGCCGGGGGTTATCCTTTCGCTGCGGCCTGGAGTGCGTTCACATGCCCCTGCCAGTGGCCGGCCAGCCGCTCCAGGCGCTGGCGGGCAGTCATGGTGACGCCGCCGGGCCGCACCATGACCACCGTGTCTATGTCGCTGAGCCGGCGGGCAGCCATGACCAGCCGGGCCTGAAGCTGGCGGGCCTGGCGCACCAAATCGGGGATGCTCTCCCCTTTGTGGCTTTGCACCGAGACTGCATTGGTGGCGTCGGTCTCCGTGGTGACGACACAGGGGCCGAAGCCACGGGATACCCACTCCATGCCCTGAGCCGTGGTCTCGTGCCAGTACAGGAAGTGGGCCACTGTTTCCCACGCACCCCAGTCGCCGACGCGAGCCCGTGTTGTTGCGCCGGGGCCGTCAAAGTAGGCGAGGGTGGCGTTGACGGCGGCGTCAAGATTGGAAATGAGGGTCTCTTGCTCGGTCTTGCTTGTCATAAGGACTCCTTTGTGAATTAGCTAGCCCTACCGCACTCTAAAGGGTGCGGCTTGTCAAATGGAATCAAGCCACGCCTTTCAGGGTGTGGCGGCATTTATTGCGCCTGAGCTAGCTCTTCCGCACCCTAAAGGGTGCGGCTTCTCAGATGGAATCAAGCCACACCCTTCAGGGTGTGGCGCAGGCAAGGGTGTGCGCTGGCTGTTTACCACTTCTTGCGCTTGCCGCCCATGAGCTTGATGAGCAGGCGCACCGGCGCGGGCAGGCTCCCTTGAATGACGGGGTCCAGTGGGATCACTTTCGCCTTGTCGCCCACGGCTTCTGCGAAGCGGGCTGGATCGCCGCCGGTGGCGAAGCCGTAGTGCATGGGGATTACGTTGGCCGCCTTTAGCATATCCACCGCCTTTGCCGCCTCCGCTTCGTCCATGACGAAGACGCCGCCGATGGGCAGCATTGCAATGTCTACGGGGCCGGCCTGGGCCATCTCCGGCACCGCGTCGGTGTCGCCGGCGTGGTACACCGTTGCGCTGCCCAGCCTGAAGCGGTAGCCCACGTTGAAGTAGTGGCTCCTGGCGTGGTAGCCGTTGTACCCTGGCAAAGCCGTGACCGATATGCCTGCTGCGGTAGTGGACTGCCCCTCCCACAGGGTTGTGACGTGGACGTTCTTGCGTTCCAGGGCCTCCGCCGCGGCAGGGCTGGCGATGACTGGCGCGCCTTCTTTGCGGCAGGCGGCCAAGGCCCTGGCGTTCAGGTGGTCCTGGTGCGGGTGCGTGATGAGCACCAGGTCGGCCTTGTCATTGCCCACGTGGGCTGCCGTCACCCGCACGGGGTCAATCCACACCACCATGCCATTTGCCTTCAGCTTGAAGCACGACTGGATGTAGCGGGTGATCTCAACACCGTTGATGGTCGTGGTAGAGGGCATGATGGCGTCCTCCTGTTAGCCCTTCTTCACCGGCGGCTTCAGGGAAAGTTGCTTGGGCGGCTCGTCGGGCAACTGCCAGAGGATTTCCGAATGGCCCGTGTCCACATGATAGGCGTTTGCCACCTCCGCGGCCTTCTTGAAGGCTACATCAAAGGCGGCAAAGTCCTGTGCGGCAACGGCTTTTGCCAGGGCATCCATTTGGCTGCTCATAAAGGTATTGAGCTGGTTGGCGTACCGTGGCCTCGTGATGGCTCCCGTGCGCATGAGGGCCCTCATTTCGTTCACCTCATGGCGGGCCAGAGGCCAGTTGCCGCCCTTTGCGGCGTAGTACATCGTCCAGTAGCGGTCGCCTACCTGGAGCATCAAGGTGGCAAGCCCCGGCTGCATCTCGGCGATCTGGTCAATGGTCAGTTCCGTGTTCCGTGTTTTGCCAATGATGGGAGGGTTCGGTTGGGTCATAAGAGCCTCGGAAAGGTGTAGTTGTGCAAGCAATGATACCCGCAAAAGCTGCGGGAGTCACCTGCGGGCGCATACGGGCAAACGGGCTTGGAGGATGTGGGTGCCAGGCCTACCACGGTGGCAGGCGGGCGTGAGGGCATCGGCTAGTCTTGCCACGCAGCGCGGTCGCGGGCGTTGGCCTCTGCCAGCTCCTTGAGGCGCAGCGCTACCGTCATGGGAGGGCCCATCTCGCCTGGGACGTGCTCGCCCGGCGTGCCGAAGGCGTGGTAATCGCTGCCGCCTACGGGGAGCAGGCCGTGACGGCGGGCGGCGTCGCCAAGATGCACGCGCGTGGGGCCGTCGTACTCGGCATAGTGCGCTTCCATCCCTTGCATCCCGGCCCGCTTCAGCGCCGAGAGGATGGCGTCCATGCCGCTGAGCATGGCGGGATGCGCTATGGCAGCCACGCCGCCCGCGGAGCGGATGAGACGCACGGCCTCTTGGGGCGTTATCTTCTCCCGCTCAGCGTAGGCCAGGCCGTTGCGCCCCAGGTGTTTCTCAAAGGCCTGCTGGGGGTATTGGAAGTACCCTCTCTCTACTAGGGCCTGGGCAATGTGGGGACGCCCGATGGCGCCTTCGCCGGCGATCTGCGCTACGCGCTCCCACGCTACGGGCATGCCCAGTGCGGCCAGCTTGCGCACCATCTCTTGGGCGCGGCCCACGCGGCCTTCGCGGAAGCGGGCTAGCGTCTCCTGGAAGTGGGCGTCGGTGTAGTCCACGTACAGGCCCAGCATGTGGACCTCATTGCCGGGGATGTCGGTGCTGAGTTCTACGCCGGGGATGATGGTAAGCTGAGGATAGGCCTTGCCGGCCTGGTAGGCCTCGGCCAGGCCGTCGGTGATGTCGTGGTCTGTGACGGCGACCACTTTCAGGCCTTTCCGGGCGACAAGATGGATAAGCTCCGTTGGCGTCAGGCGGCCGTCGGACTGAGTGGTGTGCAGGTGCAGGTCAACTTCTACTGGCATGGTAGTGCTCGGTGTTCTCCCAAAAACCTTTGCTGCACCGCCCCCTTCAGGGGGCGGCATGATGCCCCAGCCTTTAGGCTGGGGGAAAGAAAACCGTTTTGGGATAGGTTCTCACGATGTTGCCTATGAGGGGGATCCGCACGAAAGGTCATTGCGTGTGTTGGCTAGGGTAATGATAGCAAGTCTATGGGCGGTGGGGTAGAAGGCCAGGCGACAGGGCACGAAACAGGGGCGGTGTTCACCGCCCCTGTTTCGTGCCCTACATAGCTATTTTGCGTACTCTACGTTGCGGAGCTCGCGGATGACCATGACTTTGATCATGCCGGGATAGACCAGCGTGTCCTGGATCTTCTTGACAACGTCGCGCGCCAGTTGGGCGGCGGCCACGTCGTCTACCTCCTCGGGTTTGACCATAATGCGGATTTCCCTGCCCGCCTGAATAGCAAAGGTCTTCTCAATGCCGGGGAAGGCATTGGCGACCGCTTCCAGGGCTTCCAGGCGCTTGACGTAGTGTTCTAATGTGTCCCTGCGGGCCCCTGGGCGGGCGGCGCTGACGGCGTCGGCGGCGGCGACAAGGAAGGCTTCCACGGACCCCATCTCTTCGTCATGGTGCTCCATGATGGCGCGCCAGATGGGTTCTGGGATGCCGTACTTGCGGGCCACATCTGCGCCGATCTCGGCGTGGGTGCCTTCCACCTCGTGGGTTAGGGCCTTGCCAATATCGTGCAGCAAGCCGCCTGCCTTGGCGACATCCATGTTGGCGCCTATCTCTGCGGCCATCATGCCTGCCAGAAGGGACACCTCAATGCTGTGTTGCAGGATGTTTTCGCCGTAGCTGTAGCGATACTTCAAGCGTCCCATGAGCTTGATGATTTCAGGATTCAAGGCACGGACGCCCGTTTCAAAGACGGCGCGCTCGCCCTCTTTCCAGATGGTGTCTTCTACCTCTTTCTGCGCCTTGTTCACCATATCCTCAATACGGGCGGGATGGATCCTTCCGTCCTGGATGAGGTAGGTGAGGGCTAGCTTGGCAACCTCCCTGCGAATAGGGTCAAAACAGGAGACTGTTATTGCCTCTGGGGTATCGTCAATGATAAGGTCAACCCCGGTGGCGGCTTCTATAGCTCGGATATTCCGTCCTTCGCGGCCTATGAGACGGCCTTTCATCTCATCATTGGGAAGGGGGACAACAGCGGTGGTGGTTTCTGATACGACATCGGAAGCGAGACGCTGAATAGCGAGGGTGACAATCCGGCGAGCCTTCTGGTCCGCCTCCTCCTTAGCCCGTTCCTCCATGTCCCGGTACCGCCGGGCTAGCTCGTATTGGATTTCCTCCTCGGCTCTGCGGATGAGCAGGTCTTTGGCGTCGTTCATGGAGAGGCCGGAGATCGCCTCAAGCTGGGCCTGTTGCTTGGCTTTGAAATCATCCAGCTCGGCTTCCTTGACCTCCAGGGTTTGCTCCTTCTGAGCGAGCGTCTTTTCCTTTCGCTCCGCAGCCTCGTTACGGCGGAGGAGCTGTTCATCGCGCTGGGATATCCGCCGCTCCTGACGTTGCACTTCGTTGCGGCGGTCTCGCAACTCTTGTTCGGCCGCCGTGCGTAGCTTCAGCGCTTCCTCCTGGCCCTCCAGGACCAGCCGTTTCTTGGTCTCCTCCGCCTCTCCCACAATGGCTGATGCTTTGTTATGTGCGGCCGCTTCACCCCGTTTTGAGAACAGGGTTCGTACAAAGAATCCACCTGCTGTCCCCAGTCCCAAAGCCACTAGGACGGCCACTATGATGTCCATGGCGTGTGCCGTCCTTTCGCTTTGTTTGGCCGGGGCGGTTCCCAATCGCTCCTGACCAGACTGTATACAGTTCCAGATTAGCTGTCAGGGGGGTAGGTGTCAAGGTCGCGTGTTCTAGGATGGTGTGTTTGATGTTCCCACACCAACGTTATGGGGAGAGCCAATTTGCCAAAATCTCTTGCGCCTGGCGAGCCTTTGCGTTTGACGAGGGCGGGCTGCTCTCTGTTCTGGGGGAAAGTTGGCTAAACCTGCGAATCTTGGCGGCATGCGCAGGTCGGAGCACCGCACATTTATGCTAGAATAAGGCATCTTCTCGTGAGCGTGCGCTATGCAGGAAAACGTGGCCCATTTCCTGGACCATCTCCTGGTGGAAAAGGGCGCATCGCCGAATACCGTGGCTGCCTACCGTAATGACCTGGGGCAGCTTTTGCAGTATGCCATTGAAGGGCAAGGGGAGCGCCCGAGGATTTCGGACTGGACTGAAGTCACGCCTGATTTCCTGGCGAACTATGTGGTCAGCCTCCAGGAGCGCGGCTACAGCAATACCACCGTCGCTCGCAAGATCGCTTCAGCCAAGACCTTCTTCAATTTTCTCGCTCAGGAGGGTGAGGTGATCGGCGACCCTACCGAAGAGTTGGCGTCGCCTCGCATTGGCCGGAGCCTGCCCAAGGCCCTGAGTGTGGAAGAGGTGGAACTCCTCTTGGAAGCCCCCCGTCGGGTCAACACGCCGGAGGGTCTGAGAGATACGGCTATGCTGGAGTTGCTGTACGCCAGTGGTTTGCGAGTGAGCGAGCTTGTGGACCTGGAGATCCGGGCGGTGAACTTGCACGAGCAGTACGTGCGGTGTTTCGGCAAAGGCTCCAAGGAACGGGTGGTGCCTGTGTATCCCAAAGCGATTGAAGCCGTGGCCTTCTATTTGCGGGACGGGCGGCCCAAGCTAGTGCGCCCTGGCCAGAGGCAAGACACTTTGTTCCTCAACCATCGGGGAGAGAGGCTGACTCGCCAGGGGTTCTGGCTCCTGCTCAAGGGGTACGCTATAGATGCGGGGATTCAGAAGTCCATCACGCCGCACATGCTGCGCCATAGCTTCGCCACGCACTTGCTCGCAGGAGGGGCGTCCCTGCGCAACGTGCAAGAGCTTCTGGGCCATGCCAGCATCGCTACCACTCAGGTGTACACCCATCTGACTGATGAGCACGTGCGCCGCCAATACGACGACGCTCACCCCAGGGCGTAGTACTCCTGGGTGACCTGTGGCAGTTCCATCTTAAGTCTAGGACCAATACAGGCGGGGGACAGGAGAGTTGAAGGGCAGTCGCAAACCAGCGGCAAGGAGGCGGCTATGGCAGTCATCACCATCAATGGACAAATCGGCAGCGGCGCGAGGGAGATAGGCGCCCTGATAGCCCAAAGGCTGGGCTACGACTATATTGACCGGTTGATCCTAGCGGAGGCAGCCAAACGCCTGGGGGCCACCGTTGAAACTCTCGCCCAGAAAGAACAGCACCCCCCTACTC
>ORJL010027514.1_pt1 | contig 10524 bp, 7 predicted proteins | sample 1779941 | NCBI WGS metagenome assembly ORJL01 (sample SAMEA104232317, study PRJEB22302) | groundwater metagenome | biome: forest; feature: aquifer; material: groundwater | place: USA | collected 2011-08-07 | depth 5.8 m | reverse complement strand
GTCATCGCACACCTGGTGCCCGAACCCGCGGCTTCCGGTGTGTATCATCACGCACGCCTTTCCCTTCTCAAGCCCGAACCGTTTTGCAACATCCTCGCGCACCACGTTCTGCACTTCCTGTATTTCGACAAAGTGGTTGCCCGCGCCTACCGTGCCAAACTGCGGCAGCCCGCGCTTCCTTGCAAGCGGCGTCACAAGGGAAAAATCCGCCCCCTCTATCCTGCCGTTCTCCTCGCACCTTTTCGCGTCCTCGGCCCTGCCATAGCCCCGCGCTATTGCCCATTCCACTCCATCAGTCACAGCCTTTCCAAGCTCGCTCTCGCTCAATCTCAATTTTCCCTTGCTTCCCACGCCAGATGGCACGTTCTTGAAAATCAAATCCACAATCTGCCTAAGCTTCGGCCTTACTTCGCCAATTGCAAGGTTGGTCGCCACAAGCCGCACGCCGCAATTTGAGACAACAATGCCATTTGCGACGAAATTATGATTTTTCGGAATCGTAAAATCGTAAACAAAGCCCTCGTGATTTCTTTCGCGTATTCTTTCAATTTTTTCAAGTGCATGCTCTTCGTTATCCGCCACCGCTACGCGAGTGCCGACTTCTGTCTTCCCAATCTCCACCATTCCGCCATCTGTCAAAACCGGGTGTTCTGCAGTTGCCAAAAATCTTAGGCCGCTCGAAGTCTCGATTTCAAAGAGCCTGTCAGCCTGCTTTTTCATGAAGAAGGACGGCTTCCGCGCTTCGAATTTTCCGGTTTGCCTGTTTAGCGTGACAATGGCTGGCATTTCTCCGGACGAAACGAATTCCTGCTCAAATTTTTCGATTGCGATTTCATTGTCATCTTCGATTAGAACTTTCGTTCCTGCTGGCGAGCAATTAATATCATAACCTACCCCGCCCGGGCTTACCACGCCGCCATTCTCAGGGTCAAAAGCAGCCACCCCTCCAATCGGGAAGCCATATCCCTCGTGCCCGTCCGGCATGATATTGGCATGCCCCACAATCCCCGGCAGCGTTGCGACATTCCTAATCTGCCCCACCGTCCTATCTGTCAGCATCTTTTGCACAAGCTCTTCCGTGCCGTAAATCCGGACATCCGTCCTCATGTCCCCCTCGCGCGGAAGCCCCCACACTGCATCGGAAATTTTCTGCAACGCCATAATCAAACACCAGCATTCCTTCCTATATCGTCGGGTATGCTTAAAAAGACAGTTTTCCCTTTTCCTGACATGTTCGTATTCCAGGAGTCTTTCGTTGGGGTTCAATCAAGCTCGGCGCGTTTCGGTATTGAGCAGGCGAATTCCTTCAGTTCTGTTTTGAGCCAGTATCTTGAAGGGAGGAGAGGGCAGGGGATGTCCCAAAACCTATTTTTGTTTCTCCAAAAAATGCTTAGCCTTGCCGGCCCGGATGCAAGCCCTGCCGGAAAGGGAATGCTTTATTCCGGGCAGGTTGCCATTCTCAACCTCCAAGGCCCGCTGAACAAACAGGATAATCTGATACTGATTGACATTCAGCGGCAAATCCCCGGGTTGTATATGGCTCCTGACAAAACCGCTTTCTATTCCAGCCGCGCAACCATTGCCGTGCAGTTCAATCTGACTCCTGAAATGAAAAAAGAATTCAAGCAAAGGTGGGAAAAAGGGAAAAATCCCCTCTCAACCGAAAGCGAGCCGTTCGCACTCAGGCATGCCAAAATCCGTGCTGTGAGCCCTGAAGCGATGGCGTTGGACGAAGCTCTAAAATTCCAAGAATACGCAGATGGGCCAAAATTGCGGCAGGGAAGAAAAACCATCAGGCAGCTTGAAAATGAGGAGAAGCTCAATCCTCCGCTATCTGAAGCAGAACAAAAATATTCAGAATCCCGCGCCACATCCAATGATCTCATCATAGATATGGCTGACTTGGAAAGTAAGGCTGAAGAGAGAAAAAAATCCAACCAGAGTGCAGCTAATGCGAAGTTTTATCCCCCGGCTGTGCAAGATGCCACCGGCACCTTGGGGGTAAGGTCAAGGCATCTAATCAAAACCGAGGAAGAATTGCTGGCCGAAGAGCAGAGGCGGGAAGCTGATGCCAACGCTTCAAGCAAAAAGCGGGACAAAAATGCCGCGATAATCGACAAGACGCGTGTGACAGGCAACCTCCAGAGGGCGGGCATCCTACAAAATACTGGCGAGTCTATGACCTTGGGAGAAGTGTTCGAAATCGCGGTCGACCTTCTCACCCCTCTCAAGACCATCGAGAGCTTCCTTGACCATGCCCGCGAATACGGCTTGGCAAAGGCATTGGATGTCTACGGGGCTGCATTGATAGTTGACGGGCTTCTGACAGTTTTCGAACTCAAGGCGCTTAAGGGTGCGGTCAAGGGGCTGCGCGGCCTTGGCAAGGCAATGGAAAAGGAAATCGATGCTGCCGTGCTTGAAGCAATCCCTGGCAAGGGCCGGATGATAAATGCCAGACGGGCATTTGCCCGGTTTGAGTCAAGAAAGAAGGCATTGATGCAGGACAAAACCATCACCAAACTTGCGCTTCAGGATGCCATGGCAGGCGGGCGGGCCTTTGTAACTGCCAGCGACATCGCAAACACTGCTGTAAAAATCACATGCAATAACCTTGGCAGGGCAGTATACCGGCAGGCCATAAGCACCGGCGCCAGGGGAATCGGCGCATACATAACTCTCACAAAGGGCAAAGCCGCCCTCGAAATCCTGAATTCAAACGAATCAAACTACATGGAGAAAATGCGGCAGTTCCTTTCGCCGGAGGATTATGCGATCATAGCCGGCCGCGAACTGACCTTCCAGCAGGCAAAAGACATCGCAATTGGCTATTTGCACCAGGAAGTCGCAGCCTTCTGGGCCACCTGGTTTTCGGTTGAATTTATTGCCGGGAAAGCTATGGCAGGGATTTCCCGCTTCAGGGCCCTGCGGGCCAGCAAAATTGACGTTGCCACGCAGCATGCCAAGATTGCGTTCAAAATGGCAAAAGAGGGCAAGCGGCTCGAGCAAATTGCATCATACCTGCAAAAAACCGGCATGTCTGCAGAAACCGCAGCCAAAATGTCAAGCTGGATTATGAATTCATCGAAAGCCCTCAGTCCTGCAATCAAAGAAGTTGGCGAGCTTTATGCAGGCATAGCGGCTTTTACTGTTGTAAACACAGCCGTCATGAAACCTGCGGCAAATATTTCGCAGTATGAAAAATCAAACCAGCTCTCGACAAAAAACATATATTCGAACCAGCAGGCAAAAATACATCTCTCCCCTGTAGATAAAAACGGCAACGCACTGGACAAGCCAAAGGCAGAGCTTGTAGAGCAAGCGAAAAAAAACCTCGAAGAACTTTCAAAACTGGTGGTGGATGGCTCGGGCAAAGTGGTGGATTCCTCAGCTTTGGCGGAAGATGCGGCCTGCTCCGGCCTTATCGGGTCGCTTTATCTCAATGTCCTGGTTCCTGCGGCCAGGGAGAATGAGCTCTACTCCTCAGTCCTGTCAGATATTTCTTCATCGGATGACGGGGCAACCTATGACCCGTTTCTTGGCAAAATCACTTCATATGTTGCCGAAACTTTCCATATCAATTCCGGAAAAGGGGCCATCGCGCTTTATTCAAAATATTCATCTCCAGACGGAAGCAGGAAGCTGTGGGTTTCGGTAGAGCAAACCGCAGTTTCGTGGTCTGATTTTTCAGACAAAGAGTTGAAGGGCACGCTGCAGGGCATGCCCGGGCTTGAAAATTTCATGCAGGAATGGAACGGGGCATTATCCTCTGCTAAAACCAATGCCTCGTTTGCCGGCAGCGACGCGGAATCAACAATCCTGCGCATCCGGATGGGGATTATGTTTAAATATATGTTGCGAGGACAATTAAAACATGAAATTCTTCAAGAGAACACAAATCATGAAATCTCAGGAGGCCGGCAATCTTGATTCCGCCACGAAATTCAATGCGGATAGCGGGAAGATTGGCATCTTTAAAAAGATCAATGGTACAATCGGTTTTGGGGTGATGCAATTGGTATCGCGATATATGGTTCCGCCTGATGCCCAGGTTTCGAATTATCTTAGCCAGACTCCAATTCTAAACCCTGTTATTACTACGACTGGTACAAATCCTGAATATACTGTGAGCGTAGTACAGCGCAACGGGAAGGCGGTTTATGATATCAGTTATAGCCTCGCGCAAGTGCCGGGATATGATACTGGTAAGGATATTGCACACGGAGTTGAAAATGTAGCCCAAAACTTGGTTGAAAATGCGATTTCATATGGCATCGGCGCGGCAATCGGGATTCTGCTCAGCACCGTGGGCATAGGTGCGGTAGGGGGATATTGGCTCGACCGCGGTGCGCACAAACTGCACTTATATGTTTCCAAATACCCCGGAGATGCAGCAGTCAACTCTATTGCTGCGGTCTTTGTCTCCAAAGCAAGCGATATTGATGCAAAAGCGGGGGAAAGGGCCATAGCCCAAAGCCAGATGAATATCGAAACCGAACGCACCAAGCTAATAGAAATTGAAAAAGCATCGTACAAATTCAAGCTCTCCGACATTGCTAGCGGCGATGAGTTCACAAAAAAATACGACCCTGTTTATTCGCAGACCGATGCTTCCGGCAATATTATCACGTCGAATTACTATCCTATGATTGCGAAAAAGCTTAAGCAATTGGATGCTGAACTAAAAAAAATAGTCGATGCGGATCCAATCCTTAAGGCATCATACACTGCGAGCCCATCTGCTCCTAAGATTTTCAAAGCAATTATCGACAAGTATAACGGGGGCAGCCCTTCCGGGATAGTGGCGCAGCTTAACAATGCAATCGAAAACAGAATAACCGCGGTCACTGCCGACATGTCCAAAACAATAAGCTCTTATTTAGGTCTGATTAGCGGCACCCCGGCTCTGGATCCGACTCTCAAGCCCCTGCAGGAATACCTAAAGGATGCCTCAAGGGCAAAAGCATTCTATGAAAGTTTTGGGCAAAAACTGATGGGAGTATCGTCAGCAGACAAGACCAAGCCCACGTCGGGCGATATTGTCCTTGAAAAGTTCGCTTTAACGATGCATGAGCAGGTTCCACGATTAAATACCTTATATGCTACTCCAGCCGAATTAGTCCAAGACCTCAAGGACCTCGGCTTTGCCCCGGGCGAAATCCCAAAAATGGGCAGATTCACAATGAGGAATACGGTCGAATTCCTCACAAAACCCTGGAAAGAGAAAAACAAGCATTTTGTGCGGAAAGCCATCGTAATGCTGGTAGTGATCGGCATAATATCTACCGTAGCTTCATGGTTGACTCCAAAGAAAGAGGAAGCAAAAAAGGAAGAGCAGAAAACCGAGCAGACTACGACTCCGGGTTCCGAGAAAAAACTTACTCTGCAGGAACAGCAGATCAAGAATTACGCGCCAACGATTTCGGAAGAGCTTCGCCTGCCCAACTGGGGTTTCCACCCGCTTGACGGCGCAGTGGTCGACGGATTTAAGATGTCCGGCGATCCGGAAATTCGGGCGGACAAAAAAACCACCTACAGCGTCGAATTGACTGCTCCGCCCACTCCATCCGGAGCGTACCTTAAGCGCGTCTATCTTGGCGTCCAGCCTCTTAATTTCAGCAAGGCTCAAATTGATATGGCTGGTTTCCCAGAGGTCGGATTTCAGGACAGGCTGGATGACAATGAATACTACATGAAGGATAAATCAACCTTGTGGGTCGAATATAGCAAGAACACCAAGTCATTCAATGGCAAAGTCTCTCCGGGCCAACGTTATAGGATTACGATGGAAATAGATCCGACAACGAAGAAGTGGGGCTATAATATCGAAAACCTGAGCGACCCGTCGCAAAAAATGGCTTCGCAGTCAGGATTGGATTTGCCAGAGTCATTTGATTACGCCTTGAAACACCCGGAAAATTTCAAGGTTGGCGTGGGCGTGTATTCAAGACCTTAGCGCTGCCCACTCCAAATTATTTTTTCCACCCGTCTGATGCCCTATGCGGATTCCAACGCCACTCCTGGTGGGATTTGCCCTCGCAGTATTGGGGGCAATCCCGATGTGGATTCTTCCGGTAGCTCCGCTTTCTGATTGGCCCGCCCACCTTGCCATCGCACGGGAGTCATTCCTATTGTCAACCGGAGCGGCGCAGAATGCGTATTATTACGTTGATTTTTCATTTCTCGGCTATTCTTTGGTCCATTTATTCATGATGTTTCTCCAATATTTCACAAGCTGGCAAACCGCCGGGCAAATAACCCTCACTCTGTTATTCCTCATCACCCCTTTTTGCTGGTGGGCATTTTTCCGAATTCTGGACAAATCAAAAGAATGGTGGCTTGTTTTTGGCTTTCTAATCAATTATTCTATTTTCTTCTATTATGGGATGATAAATTACGTTTTTGCAATTCACGTCGGGCTTGTCTGGATTGCAATCGGGATTGATGCGGTATTGCGCGGCAAGCGAAGGCTTGTACCATTTCTTGTTCTTGGCGCGATTACATTCCTTCTCCATGCGTATGTGCTTATTCTCCTCTCTATTGCTTTGCTCGCGGTTTTTTTCTATGAATGGGCATATAGGGGGCACAAGAGTGAAATGCTTACCGCGCTTGCCACCGTGGCTATTCTGTCTGTTGCAGTGATTAGCGCCATTTTCAACCCGACAACCGTGCGCGACCAGTCTTATTTCAACGGAGTAAGGGCGTGCGCTCTCGCACTATTTGAAAAAAACTCGCCAAGCATCTATGACCCGAAAACTTTCATTGGTGAGATTGTCGTATCAGTCAATAATTTTGCCACGCAAGAAAATCCACTGTATTTCCTGAGCCCGGTTGGGTTATTCCCTACCATAATATTTTTTATTATTCTCATATCTATCGGCTTTGCCCTTGTAAGTTTTGTGAACTTTGTCCAAACCGGCAGGCCAATATCAAAACTTCTTGGCAATTTCTCACAATTAATAGTGAACATCAAATTTGAACCTATTTTTCTTGCCATAGCGTTGATTTTCCTCATTCATTTCATTATCCTGCCTTCCTGCCCTGCCAGGATTTGCTCTATGCGCGAAAAAAGCCTTCCGTTATTTTTTGCTTTCCTTCTTCTTTCCATCAAGATTCCTGCCAATATCATAAAACCGGCTGCAATTGCAATATCAATTATCATCTTGTTCAGCATAGCCATGCAGGAGCTTTCCTTTAATCAATATGCGTATGTCCAAAAAGGCATTCTTGAGCGCCTGCAAGCATCTGCGGGCTTGTTGCCGGATGGCGCCACGGTTTTTGCAATTCCTGCGGAGTGGAATACTTTTGATAAAACTGATTTCCTTTACCCCCCATACAGGAATCCGCATTATCAGGAACTGCTTCCAATTTACAAGCCGACCGCATATGTTTCCGGTCTCTTCCTATACCAGGAAACTTTCATATTGCGCACAAAATTCCCGATTTTTGATTCCATGGTCGAATTCGGGCCAGACAGCCTGAACATGAAAACAAACGTCTCTTCTTGCTATTCCTCCCCGCCAAAGCAATTTGATTATATCCTAGATGAAAATATTGGAATTAAAGAGAACCCTTACGGCCGCGGGTGAATTTTAAAAATAAATGGCAAGGCAGAAAAGGAAGACCGTCAAAGCACCGCTTATTGCAATCGGGAGGTCTTCCGCCATTCTTCCTGGCGATATCCCACCGGAATGCCTGGTTTTAGTCGCCAGCCACATATACCTGAATGTGCAGAAGAAAACCAATGGGATAGTGCCAAGAAGGAATGCGGCATTTTTTGCCGGCGATTGGAAAGTATAAAGCATATATGTGCCAAGCAGCAATGCGGCTGAAATCTGGAGCAATTTGTCAAGAATCGGAAGAGTGTATACTTCCATCACCGCCTTGTATTTTTTTGCAGCATTGCCAAGCGCGCTCAAATCAGCACGCCTTTTTGCCAAGGCAAGGAAAAGCGCCAGAAGATATGCACCGAGGAAGAACCATTCGGAAAGCACCACTCCGGCAATGGCTGCGCCTGCGAATGAGCGGACGATGTAATTCAGGGCCAAAGCATTTACATCCAGGAATGCGATTCTTTTCAACCACAAGTTATATGCTTGCATCAAGGCAAGCAAAATCGCCGCTAGGAAGAGAAAATGCATGCCAAGCCCGAAACCAATTGGTATCAGAATTCCAATAATGGCAAGGATAGCCGCAAACGTAGCTGCCCAATTTTTCCCCACCGCACCGCGTGCAATTGCCCTGTTTTTTTTAGCAGGGTGGGCTTTGTCCATTCCCGCATCAATTATATCATTAATCACATAGCCTGAGCTTGAAATAAGGCAAAGCGATAAAAATCCGATAAAAAGGCTTTCAATCATCCCGAGTTGGGAAATTCTTCCTGCAAAAAACGCAGGCGCAAAAATAATGAGGTTCTTATACCACTGCCTTACCCGCATCAGGGAAACAAAATCCAAAATATTAGCCATCGGATTCCTCAGTTCTTCCTTCCCATCCAAAACAAATGGTCCTTGTCATAAGGCGCAAGCTCAATCGTCTGCAAGGTTTCAAACCCGCCCGCCTCCAGCTCGGAAAGTGTTGCCTTGTACACCTCGCCAGGCCTTTTTGTCACGTCAATGCTTTGGCTTTTGATGCAAAGCATGGCATGCCCCCCTTTCCTCAAAAACATATCCGCATTCTTAAGCAGTATCCGCCCCTGGTCCGGCTGCGCCACATCCTGGTAAACCGCATCCACTTTGCCCCCGCACACCTCCTTTATTTCAGCTGCATAGATTTCGGGTTTTCTGGCGTCCCCCATGACGGGCATGATATTCCCGCGCTTTTCGCAGTTGTGCAGCAAGTCGCGGAAAGACCGCTGGGCAAATTCCACGGCTATCGCGCCGCCTTCCGCTCCATCCAGGCCCACAATGTCCGAAACGTGCGAAACCGTGGTGCCTGTCGCAGCCCCAAGGTATAGCACGGATTTTCCCGGAGCTATCGGCATTTCCGCCAGGCCCTTCCTTATCGCGGCAGCCAATTTCGAGCGGAACAAGTCCCAAATACGGTATTCGCTTCCATCATCGGCAGCTAGCAGCTTCTCCCCATACGTGCGCGTGCTTTTCACCAGGTTTTTCGTGGCAAGCGTGCCATCCACCCGGAACACTCCGGGAAAAACAGTTTCGATATTTGCCATAACAAGCCCCTAATCTGCAGGTTCCTTGCCTTCCCCTTTCATTTCAATTGCCAGCCGGTCAATCCTGTCCACGAATTCCCTTGCATTCCTAAGGAGCTTTTCCGCCGCATCCTTGCCCGTCCCCTCGCTTACCGCATATTGGGCGGTTTCCCTTTGCCTCCTTGCGCTGCGGAGCTTGTCGACATACTCCTCCTCAAGCTCCCTCGCCTGTTTCAATTTTTCGAGGAATTCCTTTTCAAGAAGGTTTTTTTTCACGAAAAAAACCTCCAGGGCGACTATTGTTGCGGTGTGGCTGCTGCTTTTATATCCGATGGAGGCAAGAACGGAAAGCGCCGAATGGTACATGGCATAATATGCCGTTATCACGACCCAGTCGTAAGAGGAGAAATCATCGGGAAGCCTTAGCGTTTTTTTTGCCTCGCCGCTGCCGCACAAATCGAAAATTGCCGAAGAAAACATCAGGTTGTGCCTTGCCTTGTCCATGAAATTCGGGGCAAGCCGCCTCACGAACGGGGCTTTGCCGCACTGCCCGTCCTCCTCAAATTTCAAAAGGGCCTGTTCAATCATGCCATCGCCTCAAATACAACGGAATAATACTTCTCAAGGCCGCAAAGCACCACGCCGTCAAGCAATGCCTCGTGTGCGACCGTGGGCTTTTCGGGCTCAAGCATTTTCCCAAATTCGATGGCGGTGGTGAGAAGCGGGGAAATTGATTTCCCATACCTTTTTTCAACCCCTCCGCATATTCCGTCCACCTTTCCCCTCACATCGAATGTTGATGCAATTATGAGAACGTCGATGTCGCTCCGCCTGGTAGCCGCCCCCTTTGCATAGCTGCCATAGAGCACAACGCAAAGGAGCTCATTCGGAATTGCGGCTTTAAGCCCCTGAACAAGCTCGCCAAGCAATTTTGAGGTTATGGCGTCCTTTTTCCCAAAGCGCCCGGTTTTTTCAAGGCTTGTTTTTTCAATGCCTTTCCTTGCCAGTTCGCTCTTGAAATTTATGCCAAGGTAAGAGCATTTGCCGACCTTTTCTTCCATGAGCGCCCCCTCTTTTATCAGATAATGCGCATGCCGATAGGCGGCATCATAGGAAATTCCCGAAAGCAGCGATAGCCTCCTGATGGTGAATTTCTTCCCCAAATCCGGCAGGAACTGCGCAAATATCCCTTCTATGAATTCAGCCTTAACCATGCGTTTTCCCGATAACATTATCGCCAAAACGGGTATATAAGCATTTCGCACAAGAAGCGCGCGCCGTCCACCCGGAACACTCCGGGAAAAACTGTTTCGATTTTTGGCATACGCATCATCAAGGGGGGAGGGTCAGAAAGGAACGTGGAAAATGGGGAGGGG
>ORJL010373188.1_pt1 | contig 10525 bp, 6 predicted proteins | sample 1779941 | NCBI WGS metagenome assembly ORJL01 (sample SAMEA104232317, study PRJEB22302) | groundwater metagenome | biome: forest; feature: aquifer; material: groundwater | place: USA | collected 2011-08-07 | depth 5.8 m | reverse complement strand
GTCCGTCACGCCCTTCGGACAGACCGGCCCCTACCGCCATTATCGAGCCACGGACCTGGTCTGTGCTGCCATGGGGGGCATGATGTACCTGGCTCGGCCGGCCGGGGCGATCCCGCTGGCCTTGCCGGGAGAGCAGGCCTACCTGATCGCGGCGCTCCATGCCGCTACCGGCATCCTGATGGCCCTGCGAGAACGCGAGGCGAGCGGTCTCGGCCAGCATATCGACATCGCCGTTGTCGAGATCCAGGCGCTGCAGCAATACAACCTGGTGCGCTACAGCCTGGCCTCGGAACTGGGCTGGCCCGCCGCCGAGGCTGGGGCTGGGCCGCATGGCGCCCTTCGCTGCCGCGACGGCTTCGTGAACATCAACGTGCGCGGTAGCCGCATGTGGCACAGCTTCCTCGATTGGGTTGGCCGGCCGGCCCAGTTCCAGGATGCGAGGTGGGCGAACCGCCACTATCGAGGCCGGCACAGCGCCGAGCTCAAGGCCTTCTTCGAGGCGTTTGCCGGGACGAGGGACAAACAGCAACTTTTCGAGGAGGGGCAGGACCGTGCCCATCTCCTCATCGCGCCAGTGAACGATCTTGGGGACTTTGCCCGCAGCCCGCAGGCCCGCGCCCGGCGGGCTTTCGTCGAGGTGGAGCACCCGCTCCTGGGGCGCTACCGTTACCCGGGACCAGCCCAGCGGCTCAGTCAGACGCCGTGGCGTTTGCGCTCGCCCGGTGCCAGCCTGGACCAGCATGACGACCAGTTTCGAGTTTCGAGTTTCGAGTTTCGAGGGGAGCGCGGCGACGCGAAACCAGGAACCAGGAACCAGGCACCAGGAACCAGGCGGCTGCCGTTGGCAGGCATCCGCGTCGCGGATTTCACCTGGGCCATCGCCGGACCCTACTGCACGAGGCTCCTGGGCGAGTTCGGCGCCGAGGTGGTCAAGATGGGATCGAGCGCCAAGTGGCAGGAGCGCGGGTTACGTCCCGGACAGGACCGCCCTTCGGCTTTACGCCAGCGAACCACCTTCGCCGATAACAACCGTGACAAGCTGGACATCACGCTCAACCTGAACACCGCCGAGGGGCGCCGGCTGGCGCTGGACCTGGTCCGTGTCGCCGACGTGGTGGTGGAGAACTTCAGCCCGCGGGTGATGGAGCGCTGGGGTCTGGACTACCGCGCCCTGAGAGCGGTGCGGCCGGACATCATCATGTGCAGCCTGTCGGGCTTTGGCCAGGACGGACCCTACCGCGAGTATACCGGGGCGGTGTCGGTCCTGATGGCCGCCTCGGGCATGGATCACCTCTGGCGCCACTCGCCCGAGGCGTCGCCCTTCACGGCCAACCATCTGCACGGCGACTACGCGGCCGGGGTGCACGCTGCCGTGGCCGTTCTGGCGGCCCTCCAGTACCGGCAGCGCACCGGGCGCGGCCAGTACATCGACCAGAGCCAGGCGGAGGTCATGGTGAACCTCCTTGGGCCGGCCTATCTCGACCACTTCCTCAGCGGATGTATGCCGCAGCCCAGAGGAAACCACCATCGCGCCTGCGCTCCGCACGGCTGCTATCGCTGCCTCGGCCACGAGCGCTGGTGCGTCATCGCCGTGACGACGGAAGCGGAGTGGCGGGGTCTCTGTCGGGCCATGGGCGACCCGTCGTGGAGCAACGAGGCGCGCTTCGCCGACGTGGCGGGCCGTCTGGCGCACGAGGATGACCTGGATCGCCACCTCGAGGAGTGGACCTGCCAGCACACGCCCCATCAGGTGATGCGCCTGCTCCAGGCGGCCGGCGTGCCGGCGGGAGCGGTGCAGAACGGCGAAGACCTCTACCGGGATCCCCATCTCCGTGCTCGCGGCTTCCTGGTGCCGGTGAACGACCCCGACATCGCCGAGGTGGAGTACCCAGGGCCGTCCATCCACCTGTCGGAGACGCCGGGCCGGTTCCAACCCTGCGCCCGCATGGGCGAGCACAACGGCTACGTGTTCGGGGACTTGCTCGGCCTTGGGCAGGAGAGGGTCGCGGCGCTGACCGAGCAAGGGGTGCTGGTGTAGGCCCTACTTGATGAGCGCCAGGGTCTCCTGGGCAGAGTAGATGGTGAGCTGCTTTTCGCGGTGGCGCTCCTGGGCCGACGCGACGAGCCGCTCCAGGACCTCTCCTGCGTTGAGGCCCGAGGCCTCCCAGAGGTAGAAGGAGAGGGATCCGGGGATCGTGTTAATCTCGTTCAGGTAGATGGTCCAGCTCTCGGGCTGCACCAGGAAGTCCACCCGGGCCACCCCGCTGCAGTCCGTAGCTCGGAAGGCCCGGAGGGCCAGCTCCTGCAGGCGCTTGACCACCTCCTCGGGGATCTCCGCCGGAATCTGCCGGCTGGAAGCCGAAAGTCCGCCCTGCTTGCCGCCGCGCAAGTACTTGTCCTCGTAGCTCAGGAAATCGCGGCTGCTGAGAGGCCGCTCGCACACCGAGACGAGGGGCGGCCGCGTTCCCAGCACGGCGCAGTTGATGTCCCAGGCGCCCTCCACACTCTTCTCGACGAGACATTTGCGGTCGTAGTGGAGCGCCACGTCGATGGCGAAGCCGAGCTGTTCCCTGTCATCGGCGCGCGAAACGGCGATGCTGGAGCCCAGGTTGGCCGGCTTGACGAACAGAGGCAAGCCCAGTGCCTCCAGTCTGTCGAGGGGCTCCTCCCGTTGCTCCTGCCACTCCCATCGGGCAACGCTGGCGGACTCCACGACCGGGATGCCGCTCCCCTTCAGCACGGCCTTGGTGGCGATCTTGTCCATGCATACGGCTGAGCCAACGACGCCGGGGCCGACATAGGCGACGTCAGCCAGCTCGAAGAGGCCCTGGATGGTGCCATCCTCGCCGTGGGTGCCGTGGATGAGAGGCAGGGCCACATCCACCTTGAGCGGACGGAGCGTGTCGCCGACGAAGGGCACGGCGCGGAGCTCACAGACGAGCGAACCGGCGCCTGTGGCGGCCAGGAGGATCCGGCGCCCGGCCTGTCGCGCGCCGCGCTCGACCGTCGTGGGGTCGAGGGGCAGCCCGGGGTGGTCGCGGACCGCGAAGTCGGGGCTGATAAGGAAGCACTCTCCTGCTCCCGTGACGTACAGCGGAAGGATCTCGTAGCGTGCTCGATCCATGGCCGCCATCACCTGCCAGGCCGTGATGACGGACACACCGTGCTCCACGGAGCGACCACCGAAGATCACGGCGATGGCGAGTCTGTTGCCTTGCACAGGTTGCACCCCTTCAGATCCTGAGTCCTTCGTCGTACTGGTCGGGGAGATCGTTGGCGAAGAGGACGACATCATCGGGCTGGCCCAAGGAACGCAGCAGGTCGGTGGCGTGGGCGAAATCCCGGGCTACGTGAAGCCGTTCGGCCGTGAACCCACCGTCGAGGAGTCCCAGGCGAATCTCGTCCGTTTGCCGGGGACCGACCAGGATGGCCAGGTCGCACGACCCGGCAGCGCGCTGACCGATCCGGCGGTGATGGTGAGCCTGCATGGGTCCCATCTCGACCAGACCCGGCGTGACGAGGACGCGCCGTCGTGGCCCGAAGCTGGCCAGGACGTCCAGGGCTTCCAGGAGGCCGTCGGGGTTGGCGTTGTAGGAGTCGTCGAGCACCGTGCCCCCCTCGCTGGACGGCATCGGTTGGAGGCGGTGCCGCGGCGGCGACAGCAGACGAAGGGCGCTGGCGACAGCAGAGATCTCGAGGCCGCACTCGTGCGCGGCCGCCGTGGCCGCCAGGATGTTCGACACGTTGTGATGGCCCAGGAGACTCGTCCGTATCGGAAGGGGATGTTGCCCAGTCCAGGCGAGGTCGAAGGACGTGCCCTCGCGCCCCGTGACGATGTTGCTGGCTCGGAGATCGAGGGGAAGGTCGGGGCTCGTCCCGTAGCGGATCACACGGGCAGGGGGCTCAGTGCTGCTGAAGGCGCGAATGTGAGGGTTATCGAAGTTGAGAATGGCCGTGCCACCCGGGCGGAGGGCGGCAACGCACTCGAACTTGGCACGGGCGGTGTTCTCCAGCGAGCCGAACCGTTCCAGGTGCTGCTCGTTGATCTGGGTGACGATGGCGATGTCCGGGGCTCCGACCAGTCGACATAAGCGAGAGATGTCGCCCCGCTTATAGGCGCCCATCTCGACGATGAAGATCTCCTGGTCGGTGAGAGACTCGCGAATGACGCGTGTGACGCCCATGGAGGTGTTGAAGCTGGCAGGCGTCCGCAGCACCTTGTACCGGGTCGAGAGGAGGGCTTGGAGGATCTCCTTGGTCGTGGTCTTGCCCGCGCTGCCTGTGACGGCGATGATCCGTGGCCGGCGAGCTCGGACGATGGCTCTGGCCGCCCGCTCGAATCGCTGGCGGGTGACCTCTTCCCAGGGGAAGAGGAGGAGGTTGGCCAGGGCGAGAAGGTAGCCTCCCAGGAGTGCCGCAGCGGCCATCAGCACGATGGCCGTGGCCTGGGCGTGATCCGCGCCGGCGCCGGGCTCGCGGGTGAGCGCCCAGAAGGCCGTGGCCCACGGCGGGCCGAGTCCGAGGGCGGTTGCGGTGGCGTACAGGCGTGTTGCCCGGGCGGTAAAGGCGAGGGGCTTGCGCGCCTGGCGCCTCTGGCGCAGCAGGAGCAGTGCGAGGCCCGCGATGCCCCACGCTGTCAGGGCCACCCACCTCCCGACGGCGGGGAGCGGCGTCCAGAGAGCCACCGCGGCCAAGGCACTCGGCAGCGGGCCGATGAGGAGCAGCCCGGCATGGAGGTGCTGTGCGGCATGGCGCCACAGCCATCCTACATAGGACGCGGTGAAGTACTCCTCGAGCTGGCAGACGTGCAGGAACCCTTTGAGACGGACGAGGAAGAGAGCCGCCCAGATGCCGAGGCCGCCGAAAAGGAGGAAGGTCTCCGGCCAGGCCGTCACGGTGCTGGGCGTTCCGGTGCGAGGAAACCCCGGACGAGCTGGCAGAAGCGGTCAGGGGCCTCCACGAAGGGGAAGTGACCCGCTCCGGGGATGATGGCGAGCTCGGCCAATGGTATCTCCTGCGCCAGGATCCGGGCCGCTGCCAGGGGGACATCCCTGTCACGGGCGCCCCAAATCACCAGGGTGGAGGCCTGAATGGCCGGAAGTCGGGGCCGGAAATCGTCCTCGAGCAGCCGGACGAGGGTGGCCCGCCGCGCGCCGGCGTCCCGGTAGTCTGCCGAGCCGAAGAGGCGGCGAAGGGCCTCGATGGCGCGGTCCGCCATGCCGGACGGGAGACACGAGGCGGCGCGGCGCAGACTTCCATAGACGGCGGCCTTAAGGCGTATCCGGGGCGGTGGAGCGATCTTGATGCCCGCCGCGTTGACCAGGATCAGCTTGGTCACTAGGTCGCGGTGGGCGCAAGCCATGGCGAGGGCCACGCGCCCGCCGAAGGAGTGTCCGAGGACGTAGTAGGGCGGGGGATGGATCTGCTTCGACAGCCGCGCAACGAGGTCGGCGTAATCATAGGAGCCCCAGGCGGCTGAGGGCAACTGGCTCAGGCCGAACCCTGGCAGGTCCGGGGCGACGACAGTGAAACCTTCCTGCAGGTCCCGGGCAATCGCCGCGAAACTGGCCGAAGACCCTCCCCAGCCGTGAAGGAGCAGCAGCGGCGGACCTGTCCCTCCGATGCGGTAGTGGACCCGCAGGCCGTCGATCTCGCGGAATCGCTCCGGCGTCATCCCCCCTATGGTATAAGAAACGCGTGGGTCTCGACTGGATCCCATTGGTGGTCGTGGGTGCTGTGGTGCTTGCCGCGGGGACCGCTGCCCTCGGGCACGGCATGCTGCGGCTCTTGCGATTGCGGTCTCGGTCGCCCTTCGCGGTCGGACTGGCCGGCGCCTCGGTCCCAGCTCTCCTCACCGGCGTCACCGCCTGCCCCCTCTTCACGCTGCCAGTGCTGGCCCTCTTCGGCATGGTCGGGGCCAGGCTCTTGGCCAGGGCCATGCGGTGGTGGTCACCGCTGGGGCGCACCGCGCGTGAGGCGCCGCGCGCCGAGGCGCATAACCACTCGCGTCCAGGCGTCTGAGCGCTGCTGTGAGCAACCCGTGGGTCGCCGTTGGGCTCTCTCTCCTGGTTCCTGGTTTGGGCCAGGCGTACGGCGGGCGGTACGACCGGGGTTTCGCTATCCTGGGGGCCTTCCTCCTCATCCTGGCCCTGGATAGCTTCCTGGCCTTCTACCTGCAGCTCCAGCTTAACGATGTCTGGGCCTGGGCTGCAGAGCACGTGGTCACGTTCCAGCTCTTCCAGGGGCTGGGCCTCCTCTGGTGGCTGGGGCTCAACGCCGCTGGCTGGGCGTGGGTGCTGCACGATGCCTACCGCTGCGCCCGGCGGGCGAGTCCTGAGTCCTGAGTCCCGAGATGGCGGGTTCGAGGACGAGTGTACTGCGACGGCGCTCCCGACGCACTGACCACTGAGGACTGACCGCAACGGCCCCCATGCGTGCCCTGGTCCTAGACCGTCCCTCTGCCATCGAGACGGCGCCGTTGCGCCTGGTCGAGCTACCTGAGCCCGAGCCGGGGCCGCACCAGATCCGGTTGCGCGTCGAGGCGTGCGCCCTGTGCCACACGGACCTGCACATCGTGGAGGGGGAATTGCCAGCGCACCGCCTGCCTCTGGTCCCCGGGCATCAGGTGGTGGGCCTCGTCGATGCAGCGGGGTCTGAAGTGACGCGGTTCCGGCCAGGCGACCGCGTCGGCGTTCCCTGGCTCCATGAGACCTGCGGGTCCTGTCGCCACTGCCGCCGCGACGCCGAGAACCTGTGCGAGGCGGCCCGGTTCACGGGGTACGACGTGGACGGCGGCTACGCGGAGGCCATGGTGGCGCCGGAGGGCTTCGCGCTCCCCTTGCCCGAGGGACTCGCTGCCATCCATCTTGCACCGCTGCTCTGCGCCGGTATCATCGGCTATCGGGCGCTCCGCCTGTCCGGGGCCGGGACAGGCGACCGTCTGGGGCTGTACGGCTTCGGCGCGTCGGCTCACCTCGTGCTGCAGATGGCTTCCCATCTCGGGTGCGTCGTCTACGTCTTCACGCGCAGCGCCGAGCACCGGCGGCTGGCCCTGGACCTTGGCGCCGCCTGGGCCGGGACGCCGGCCGACCAGCCTCCCGGGCTGCTCCGGGCGGGGATTGTCTTCGCACCAGCGGGCGAGATCGTGCCCCTGGGCCTGGGAGCGCTCGATGGCGGGGCACCCTGGTCCTGGCGGGCATCTACATGACCCCGGTCCCGTCCCTGGACTATCGCCAGCACCTCTACCACGAGAAGAGGCTCCTCAGCGTGGCCAATGCCACGCGCGAGGACGCCGAAGGGCTCCTGCGCCTGGCCGCGGAGATCCCCCTGCGCCCCGAAGTCGAGGTGTTCGCCCTGGCGGAGGCTAACGCGGCGCTCGAGAGCCTCAAGGACGGCCATGTTCAAGGTGCGGCAGCGCTGCAGGTCGAGTAGAGGTCTCCCCAGTAAAGCCCCTCTGGCCCGGCACGGCTCCAGACCTTTTGTCGACCTCTGGGTCCACCTGTAATGCTCGGTAAGAATAGAGCAGGGACCATCTTGACAGCCGTGATATCGTACTACCTATAACCAGTCTGCACCGAGAACATATCAGTTTGCAGCAGGGCGAGGGTAGTTCGCCCTCAGGAGGGGGCATGATCATGAAGCGTCAGCTCAGCCGGTGGCTGTTCGTAGGCCTGCTCAGCCTCCCGCTGCTTTCCTCTGGCTTGGGGGGGCTGGTTGTCCTGGCCCAGGCCGACGCGACCCTTGCGTTCACCTCCTATAAGGGCACGGCCACGGCCGGGGCCAACACCCAGACCCTGAGCCTGATCCAGGCCCAACTCACGCAGCCCCAGCCAGGCGGAACCGGGGCCCAGCAGGTATTCCAGGACCTCTTTGGCGGGGGCCCGATCTGCACGAGCGCCAGCGCCGGCGGGCAGCGGGGTGGCGTGACCTTCACCGACGATCCCGGCTCCCGGAGCTGGCTCTTCTCCTTCTCGTCCGACTCGAACACGGGCACCACCATCCCGGCCGGTCCCCAGGACCCATGCGCCTCCGGGACTTCCATCTCCGCCTCCTACTCGGGGGTGTTCACTTCTACGTTGGTGGTGGCCGCCGGCGCCCCGACAGTCACCCTCGAGTACAATCAGAGCATTCTCCTCAATCCCCCGGGCGGGGGCCCGGTTAGCGGCAACGCTAGGTTCCGCGTCCAGAACGGCGCCGGCGCCACTATCATCGACCAGACCAACGCCACCAATGGCACCCAGACCCTGCAAGTGAACCCGCCCCTCGGAGGCGACACCTACACCGTCATCTTCGAACACCAGAGCAGTGCCACCGCCCACCCGGTTACAGGCCAGAATTTCGCCTCAATGCCCATCGCCACCGTTCTCAAGGCGATTGTGGTCGCTGCGCCTGCGCCCACGCCAACACCTGCGCCGGCCCCCAGTGGCTTCTCGCCCGGCGAGAACGTCTCCAACAACGCCTCCGTTTCCAAGGAGCCCGATGTAGCGGCCGCCAGCGCCCACGCTGTGTGGGCCGACAACGCCTCCGGCAACTTCGAGATCCTCTACAGCAACAAGACCAACCCGTGGAGCCCGCCCGTCAACGTCTCCAACTCGGCTGGCGACTCCACCGAGCCCTCGCTGGGCACGAACGCGCGGACCCTCGTCTGGACCGAGGCCGACGGCACCATCCGGGGCAGCCGCCGGGCGGCAACCACCGACCCCTGGGGCGCCGTCGAGAGCGTCTCCGACGCCTCGGGCCCCAACCAGCGCCCCGACATCGCCTCGACCAGCGTCGGCGACCACGCGGTCTGGTCCCGAGGCAGTGCGACTCCCCGAGAGGTGCGCTACCGTTTCCGGCCCGGCGCCGGTTCCTGGGGAGTCGCCCCAACCTCGCTGGTGCTCGGTTCCTCCCTGGCCACGGACCTAAACCCTCGCGTGGCGGTGGATGGGGAGGGGAAGGTCCACGTGGCCTGGCAGACCACCAGTAGTACGGACGGATCCCTCCCGGCGGTCAACAAGATCATGTACGCAACCATCCCACCAGGGGGAACCCCGTCTGCACCGGTGGACACGCAGGCTTGCGGCGGCGCACCCCGCTCGCGGCCCGTCGATCTCGTCACGGACTCCTCCGGCAACGTCCACTTGGTGTGTGTCCTGGGCTCCACCACCGCCAACGAGGTGGACTTCCTCGAAGTCTTCTACGGCACGCGCACCAAGCCCCAGGGGGGCTGGCCGGTCCCCGACAACGGCTTTACCGGTTGGACGGCCACTACCAACGTCTCGCAGAGTCCCAACACACCCTCGCGCTTTCCCCGCTTGGCGATCGACGCTGCCAACACGCTCCAACTCGTTTGGGGAGAGGGAGCCGGGGTCGCCTACGCCAGCAAGCCGAACGGCGGCATCTGGTCGGCGGCTACCATTGTCAGCGCCTCAGGGGACCTGCCGGCGGTGGCCGCGGGCTCGGCCCACGTGGTCTGGCAGCAAAACAACGAGATCTACTACAGCACCCAGGCGCCCGCGCCGACCCCCACTCCCCTCCCGGCCACCCCAACCCCCGTGCCGGCCACTCCGACTCCGATTCCGGCCACGCCGACTCCCATCCCCAACACGGCCCCCGTCGCCAACAACGACTCCTACAGCACGAACCAGGGCACGCCGCTGAACGTGCCAGCTCCCGGCGTCCTGGCCAACGACACCGACGCCCAGAGCAACCCCCTGACGGCACAGCTCGTAAGCACCACTTCCAACGGCACTCTGGCCCTGAACGCCAACGGGTCCTTCACCTACACCCCCAACGCCGGTTTCAGCGGCACCGACAGCTTCACCTACCGGGCCAGCGATGGACAGGCCACCTCCAACGTGGCCACCGCCACCATCATCGTGCAGGCGCCGGCCCCCGGGCCCGGCCAGGGCGGTTTCGGGGCGCCGGAGAACCTCTCCAACACGCCGGACCGCTTCTCCCGTGGGCCGGCCGTGGTGCCCGGCAGCCTCCACGTCGTCTGGGCGGAGTCGGCCTTCGGGGCCATTCAGGCGGGCCAGGCCGATATCGGCTACCGGAGGCGGGACAATGCCGGGGTCTGGACCCCCGCTCTGAATGCGACGGCCGAAAACGCCTCCAACACGCCCCAGGAGTCCAACGAGCCAGCCGTTGGCGGGGCGGCGAATGGGGAGATCAGAGCCGTGTGGGCGGATGCCAGCGCCGTGACGCAGCCAGGACCCTTCCGCATCATGGGATCGAGGAAGCCCGCCGGCGGGTCATGGTCGGCCGCCGAGGTGGTCTCGGCCTCCGACACTAACTTCGATCTCCATCCCGACATCGGCGTCGACCCTGCCGGCCGCGACCACGTCGTGTGGCTGGAGACCCTCGTGGGCCAACCGGGGCCGCCCAAGAATGTCACCTATCGCCGGCGGCTGGCCAGTGAGACTTGGCCGAGCGCCGCCGGGGCCGTAGTCCTGCAAACGGTCCTGGGGGCCGAGGCCAACCCGCGCATTGCCGCTGATGGGAACGGCGTCCACGCCCTGTGGCAGCGCAACAGCCCCGATCC
>ORJL010184113.1_pt1 | contig 10525 bp, 8 predicted proteins | sample 1779941 | NCBI WGS metagenome assembly ORJL01 (sample SAMEA104232317, study PRJEB22302) | groundwater metagenome | biome: forest; feature: aquifer; material: groundwater | place: USA | collected 2011-08-07 | depth 5.8 m | reverse complement strand
ATTTCGGGAATGCCGTCGCCATCCAGGTCACTGAACACGGCGCCACTCACCAGGCCGAGCCTGTCAAAGCTCTGGCTGGGGGTGAACCGCCCCCCGTCGTTCTTCAACAACAACGATGGGGCCGCTTCCGGGTAGCGGCCCGGAAGAACCCGGCCGCCGATAAAGAGGTCCAGATCGCCGTCGTTATCGATGTCACCCATCGCCAGGGGGCCGGTGCTGAAGCTCGGGTTGAGGATGCTCTCGCCGGCGCGCTGTTGCTGCAAGTCGTAGATGCGGAGGTAACCGCCGTTGGTCTGGCCATCCTCGTAATTGCTGGAGCCCACCAGCAGAGTGGAGCCCAAGCCGAGGAGGGTGGTCTGGTCGCGCGCAATGCGGCGGGCCAGGGGGGCATTGGTCATAGGGGTGAAGGTGCCATTGCCGAGGTTGCGGAATCCGGCCAACAGCCCTCCGCGTCCACCGCCGATGAACAGGTCCTCCCAGCCGTCGCCGTCGATATCCACCCAGGAGATGCCGGGCCCCAGTTGACTCAAGGCATTGGGCAGGAGCGGCTGGCGCTCAAAATCGTCGTAGGGGTCTTCGTGGTGAGTGTGACCGATGAGTGAACTCACGTCGGCGAACAAGGGGGCGGGAGAAGTGGGAGCTGGAACGTGATCCGTGAGGGAGGGCGCTGCGGCTTCGTCGATTTCATAGATAGAGTTCGGGAGGACATTGGTGACGACGCTCTGTTTGCCGCTCCGCCAGGTGACTTCGATGGTCAGCCGGTTGGTGAGGCCGCCGGCGGCGAAGACGCGCATCGGATCGTTTCCGGACAAGTACCTTCCACCGCAAACAACTTCCTGGGTCTGGAGCGGCACAGGCCCGCCGCGCACCTTGAGCCTGGCGCCAATGCCCTGCGTGTTCGGCGGCAGGCCCTTGAGGCGAACGCCAACGCGAGGCGCGCCGCCTTCATTGCGATAGATCTCAGCGGGGCCGTTGAGGTTATTGACAACCGCGTCGAGGTCGCCGTCGTTGTCCAGATCGACCAGGGCAAGGGCGTTGGCTACCGCGGGGATGTTGAAGCCCCATTGGTCGCTGACGTCTTCGAAGGTGAGGTCGCCGCGATTGCGGAAGGCGGCACTGGGAATGGCGTAACGAGGGAAGAGGGTGTTAAGCTTGAGCAGGTCCTCCTTGGTCATCTGCTTCTGCGATCTCATCATTTCGGCACGATTGATGACGTCAGCATTCATCATCTGGAGTTCGTGCCCGGTGGTGATCAGCACGTCCTCATAACCGTCCAGGTCCACGTCGAGGAAGTTGGGCGACCAGGTCCATTCGGAGGCTTGGACACGGGCATACTGGGAGATCTCCGCGAAAGTACCGTCGCCGCGGTTGAAGAAGAGCGTGTTGTGGGAGTATTGGGGGCGGTTCTCGATGGCCCCAATCGGCAGGACGGTCGGCCGGATGTCGCCTAATTCGACCATGCGCTTGGCATGGCTGCGGCTAAGCATGTCGGAGACGAAGATCTCATCGAAGCCGTCACGGTTGATATCGGCGAAATCAACGCCCATGGAGAAGAGGCTGGTTTGCCGCAGGGCGAGGCGCGAGATGGCCTGGAACTGGCCTTTGCCGTTGTTGATCCAGATGCGGTCCGGGGATTCGAAGTCGTTGCAGACGTAGATATCGGGAGCACCGTCGCCGTTGAGATCGCGGAAAGAGGCGGTAAGGCCCCAATCGTAAGGCGGTTCTTGGAGCGGTCTGCCGTCTTCATCCAGAAAGGCGCCACCGGTAAACGATACCGGCGCAAAATGGCCTTTGCCGTCGTTTACGTAGAGGACGTCAGGCTCGCCGTTTTCCTTGTAGCGCCCACCGGGGGAAAAGCTGAATCGGCCCACCAGGTCGGCCTCGGTGGTCGGGCGTCCGTTGAACGCGGTCACCACCAGATTGCCGTCGATCTCCTTGATGGTGAATTTGCTGTTGGGCATGTCCCGGATGGTGCTGGTGCGATAGTTGGCGACGTAGAGGTCAAGATCCCCATCCCCGTCGATGTCGGCGAGGGCCAGGGACGTGCCGCCGCGGAGATAGTTTAGCGGGGCGTTGGGGGTGGGGTTCGTGAAGTGGCCTTTGCCGTCGTTGATGAAAATGAGCGTGCCGCTGCCGCAGGTGTTGACGAGCAGGTCCAGGTCGCCATCGCCGTCGATATCGGCGAACGTGGCTCCGGTGCACGTGGTGTTGGTGCAGCCGACGCCTGCGGAGGCGGTGATGTCCTGGAACTTCCAATTCCCCAGGTTCCGATACAGGACGCTGGGGCGATCAAGGCCGCAGAAGAAAAGGTCGCACCAGCCATCACCATCAACGTCGCCGGCGGCAACGCCCCCGCCGTTGAGGTAAATTTGGTTGGTGAGGTAGCGTTTCTGAGGGAGGACGTTCGTGAACGTAATGCCCGTGTCCGAGCCGGGCAGCAGAACGAAGCCGGTTTTCCCGGGTTGGGCCGGGCTCACCGGGGCTCGCCGATACCCGTTGCCGGGTTGCCAGTCGAGGGCATGGAGGGAGAAGGTAACGAGCACCAGTGAGAGGGCGACGGCGAAGGAGAGGAAGCAAACCGGTGGCAAAGTCAGGGGCGAAGGCTTGATCCGCCGCGGCTTTGAGCGCGGCGACTTCGGCGCGGGATCGAAACCCAAGCCCCGGGAAAGAGGGCTGAGCCGAGAACACACGTTTTTAGCAACGCGTTGAGTGGTGTCGGCAGGGGCCGAGGGAGCATGGTTCACTGGAACATTCTGAGCATACCCGCGGGGGTCACTGCAACCTCTTTGCCGCGCATTCCACTCAAGTGTGGGGAGCGTGGGGGACCCGCCCTCGAGATCCACGCAGGTTCCGGTTCGAAGAGCTTAATGGTGCTGAGGCGGTGCTTTACGAAGGAACGCGCCAGGTCAGTTTGGCGAGGTCACGGGTTCTTCCTCGGTGGTTGGTCGAGCGCGATCAGGTACTGCGCGGCTTTTTGGCTCTGTGGATCGAGCCGCAGGGTCTCGCGGAACTGGGTTCTAGCGTCTTCCAGCCGTCCGAGCTTGGCGAGCGCCACTCCGAGGTTCAAATGGCCATTCGCGTAGTCCGGGCGCAACCGGGTTACGGCGTCGAATTCCACTTGGGCCTCCTTGATTCTCTCCACGCTGGCGAGTTCCACCCCGAGCAAATAACGCGCTTCCCAGTAAGTGGGGCGCAGCCGAGCGGCTTCGGCGAGCGTTTTTAGGGCCTCCCCACGTTGGTTCTGCGAGGCTTGAACATCGGCCACGCGCACGAGCAGTTTCGGATCCTCCGGTCGGAGTCGCCGCGCGAGGGCGTATTGATCGAGGGCCTCCCGCGGTTTTCCCTGTTTCTGGAGGATCTCCCCCAGCTCGGAGTAGGCGTCTGCCAGATCCGGCCGGATCTTCAAGGCCTTGGCGAAGTAGTCTCCCGCTTCACCGTATTTCTTCTGGCGCGCCAGCAGTTGGCCGATGTGAAAGTAGGACAACTGGTGGTGCGGCAACAACTCCCGCACCCGTTGCCACTCCGCGGTGGCGTCTTCCAAGCGTCCGCTCCGCTCGAGGAACTCGGCAAAATTCTCGTGCACCCGGAAGTCGTCCGGCCTCGCCTTGAGCGCCCGCTCATACACCGTGCGGGCCTCCAGCCCTGTGGCGGTGCGGGTCCGGGTCTTGATCTCGCTCACCTTGTCGGCCAACGCCTTGACGTGTGCGACGTGACCCAACTGGCTCGTGAACGGCGGGTCCGCGATCCGGAGAAGCATATCCTCGTACGCCGTCTGCCGATTCCAGTCAGTGAGCCCGAGCAATTGGTCGCACGACTCTTGCGGGGCCCAGTCGGGCGTGCCGCGGTCGATGATCGCTTTCGGCAAAACCTCCCGTGCCTGGTCGCCGAACGAGCGAGCGAGCAGATAATTCCCCTCGAACGTCAGGTGCACGTGTTCATAGAAGGAGTAGCGCCCCGGTATCCCATCGGGGGCATCCTGGCCCAGGGCCTTCTCGGCGTCCACGAGGTGGACGCCCTGGCTGGCCCAACGGCTCGCCGCATCCCTGATGAGTGTGTTGAGTGGGGTATCGGTGCGAAAGGGGAGGGCATCGAGGTCGCGGGCGAGCTCAAAACTCCTGCGAGCCTCGATTCGCTTGCCAAGTCGCAGGAAGGACTGAGCCTGCCGGTATCGTGTTTCGGCAAATTGACCGTCGCTCGCGTTCATTTCGTTGTACATCTTGGCCGCCGCCTCCTCGTTGCCGGTCGATTCAAGCGTGCCCGCCAGCCTGCCTAATTCCTCCAACCCGGATGTGTCAGATGCGGTAAGACCTGGGGCGTGAAGAGAGGCAAACGGAGGACAGTCCCTCAGATTCGATGCCACCGTGCTAAGAATGATCGGAACGCCCGAGCGGTGGCCCACACGCAGAATCTCGTCGAGGTTCTCCCGGAAACTGTTATAAACAACTTCTTTGCGAGGATCACCGGGCCGGAGTTGCTGCTCAATGAACAACTTCATCCCCCCCCAGGCGGGGGTCTCGACGCCGCCCTTCATGCGCTCATACGAGGCCATGACTAACTGCCCCGTCCGGGTCGCCTTCAGTGCCAGGTTCAACCGGACGAAGCGCAGGCTGGGCGCGCGAGCGCCAAAGATGCTGCTGGCTCCAAACGGCCCCACCATCTCGTTATTGCCCATGTAGATGACCCAGAGATCCCCGTCGAGGCGGGCACATTCGCGGGCCATCGGCAGGAGCGCGTGCGAGTTGATCGCCGTCATCGCCGCGCAGATGACTTCGAAGCGAGTTCCCGGGAACCGCTCGCCCAACAGAACCTCCAGGTACCGTCCGACCCCGTAGCCAGGACGTGGATCACCCAACGCCGCCGACTCGCCGAAGACGAAGATCCGATAGGTGCCTGCCGGCTTGGCCGCGGCCATCACGGTCGGGCTGGGACTGCGGGAGAGCGCCGGCGGGAAGAACCGGAGCCCGAAGCGGGCGTTCTCCACCAGCATCTCTTTCCCGTTGATGCGCGTCTTGAGGAAGAAACTGGTGGGATACCCGTAGCCGGCGAGCCTCAACCCGAGCTCCGCCGTCCCAAGGAGAAGGACCGGCAACAGGACCGCTGCCACCAGGCGGAATAGCCATCTGCGCCCCGGAGACAGGGCCAATGAGTTGGACCTGTCGAAGGAATGACTTGGCCGACGCCCCGTGGCAGGAGGCTGGCTACGATCTGGTCGTTGTTGTTTCTGGTGCAACCGGGCTCAGATTAGAGGGTTGTCCTCGAAATTGCCACAGGATTGCGGGCGCGTCCGCTATCGCGTTAGACAGCCCCCGCATACTCGATCATGCGCTGATCAACCCCCTCTGGGTTTCGACCTGACGGATGCCCGCTCTAATTTGTAGGTCCCAAGATCCGTGCCGCCCATCTGGGCAATGGTCTTCCCGTCGAAGTCATGAAAGCTGCCGTCCGCCTTATTCTTCCAGGCCGTTTGCTTCTCGTAAAGCGATCGGGCTTGTATGATTGGCGTTGCGCCCGCACGCGGGCGTCTCCACGCCACAGCCAGCCCCGTCAGGGGCGGCATGTGCCGCCGCTGGATGAGAAGTAGCTCCGGTAGGAGCGTCATGTCTATAGGAAACCATTCTCCCTGCGTTTTGGTTCAAGCTCCGTCGGAGCGGCATGGAATTGAGCATTCATCCGGAGGCATGCTTTCGCCAGCCAGCCCAGCCCGGCGCAGAAACGTCCCGCCCCCCATCCCTCGCAGCGTGACAAGAAGAGTTTGATCCGCGCGCCCGGGTCGGATAGCCTGCATCCACATGTGGCAGTTGGTTAAAGAGTTCCTGCGCTTCATCCGGCAGGAGAAGAAGTGGTGGCTGGTGCCGCTGGTGGTCATCCTCCTGGCGTTGGGGGCGCTGTTGATCTTCGGCTCGAGCTCGGGCCTCGCGTGGGCGTTGTACCCCTTCATGTAACCCATGCCAGCTCCGCCGCTGATTCTGGGCATTTCCGCTTATTACCACGACGCGGCAGCGGCCTTGGTGCGGGATGGACACATCGTGGCCGCCGCACAGGAGGAGCGGTTCTCGCGACGCAAGAACGACGAGAGCTTTCCTCACGCGGCCATCGAGTTCTGCCTGCGGCAGGCGGGAGTGGGCGCGGACCAGCTCGCGGCGGTGGCCTTCTATGACAAGCCGATCACCAAGTTCGCCCGCATGCTGGAGACCTACCTCGCCGTCGCTCCCGGGGGCTGGCGGACCTTCCCCCAAGTGCTGCCGGGCTGGCTGAGTGAGAAGCTAAACCTGCGCGGGACGATCCGCGATGAACTTCCCGGCCTGCGGACGGACTGCCCCATCCTCTTCACCGAACATCATCAGGCGCACGCCGCCAGCGCCTTCTACCCTTCCCCATTCGAGGAGGCCGCCATCCTGACCATCGATGGGGTCGGGGAATGGGCCACCACCACGGTGGGGCGGGGCCGGGGCCGAGAGGTCACTCTGCTAAAGGAGATCCGCTTCCCTCACTCCCTCGGGCTTCTCTACTCGGCGTTCACTTCCTACTGCGGTTTCCGGATCAATTCGGGTGAGTACAAGCTGATGGGCCTGGCGCCCTACGGAGCGCCCAAGTATGCCGATGCCATCCGGAGCGAGCTGCTGGACATCAAGCCTGACGGATCGTTTTGGCTGAACATCGATTACTTCGATTTTCTGCGCGGGTACACCATGACCAACGACCGATTTCATCGGCTCTTTGGCGGTCCGCCGCGGCAGCCCGAGGAGCCGATCCTCGAACGCCACATGGACGTCGCCCGTTCAGTGCAGGCGGTCACCGAAGAGGTGATGCTCCTTCTCGCCCGGCACGTCCGCGAGGTGACCGGCCTGCCGCGTCTGTGCATGGCGGGAGGCGTGGCGTTGAACTGTGTGGCCAACGGCCTGATCCTTCGCGAAGGTTTGTTCGAGCGGATCTGGGTCCAACCGGCGGCGGGCGATGCCGGGGGCGCTCTCGGCGCCGCCCTGGCAGCGTGGTATCTCCGGGACACGCCTGGGGGAGCACGGCCCAAGCGCCTCGCCGACGGTGAGCATGATGCGATGCGCGGCTCCCGGCTCGGCCCGGAGTTCAGCGACGCCGAGATCGAGGCCACGCTGCAATCGCACGGAGCGGTCTTCCGACGGTTCCGGCGCGGGGAGCTGTTGGATGAAACAGTCGCGTTGCTCCAGCAGGAGAAGGTCGTGGGCTGGTTCCAGGGGCGGATGGAATTCGGGCCGCGCGCGTTAGGCGGCCGCTCGATTCTCGGGGACGCCCGCTCGCCCCGGATGCAGTCGGTGATGAACCTTAAGGTCAAGTTCCGCGAGTCGTTTCGGCCCTTCGCCCCTGTGGTACGGCTCGAGCGGGTGGCGGACTATTTTGAGTTGGAGATCGCCTCGCCGTACATGCTCCTGGTGGCTCCCATCAAGGCCGAACTCCGCAGAGCTCACGACGCGGCCGCCACGGGTCTGGCCCGCCTGAAGGAGGTCCGATCGACCATTCCGGCGGTGACGCACGTGGATTATTCGGCGCGCATCCAGACGGTGACGCGCGACGAGGACCCCCTGCTCTACAACTTGATCGAGCGGTTCGAGGGGGCCACCGGTTGCGGGGTGCTGGTCAACACGTCTTTCAACGTGCGGGGCGAGCCGATTGTGGCCACTCCCGACGACGCCTACCGGTGTTTCATGAACACGGAGATGGACTACCTGATCCTGGGCAGCTTCGTCCTTGAACGCGCGGCACAGCCGCACAAGGCGCTGTCCCGGCGCTTCGAGTTACAGCCCGATTGACCGAATGAGACTCAGACTCAAAGAGGATCCACGCGAGTGGCAGAAGTTCACCCTGACGAACTCGGTGGTCTTGGGTGTGATTACCGGCGTGTTGTGGTGGCGGGGGTTTTTGAGGGCGGAGGTGTGGGTGGCGCTGCTGCTCGCCCTTGCCGTGGCGCTGGCCGGCTGCCTGCTGAGGCCCGCCTGGTACCGGACACCCTACCGCGCGGTAATGAAGTTCAGCCACTTCCTTGGCAAATACGTCGGGATGGCGGTCCTTTTCGCGATCTTCCTCCTGATTCTAACCCCGATCGCCTGGATGCTGCGGCTCTCAGGAAAGGACTTGTTGCGCCTGAAACGGTCACGCTCCCAGGCTTCCTATTGGTATCCGTCGCGCCCATCCAACCGGCTGGATCAGATGTTTTAACCCTTAGGCCCACTCGCACTACATCCCGCCTCCGAAAGGGGGCGAGGACCGGACGTTTTCGATTCCGATGCCGACCGCGCTCCGCCCGCTCCTTAAGAAGTTCCCCAAGCGCAAGTTTCATGCTGGCACAGTCATTAGTGTTTCGGCATCACATCCGGATACGGCCCGAGGAAGCGCTCGCCGTTGAAGTGGATCATGTGGTCTGGGTCTTCAGCGAGCCATACCTCGGATTCCCAGGCAATGTGCGAGATGAAGGACTGCATGGTCCGGCGGTTCTCGAAGGCGGTGACGAATACGAGGCCCGCTTTGCAGCCGGTGAACAGGCCCTTGAGTTCCTTGCGCCGCTTGCCATCCACCGGCCCGGCGCTGGTGACGGCTTCGATGAGCAGGAGCCAGTTCTTGGCGGTGTGGTGGACGATGACATCTGGAATCTTGGCGGCGGAATCCAGGGTGACGCCCAGCGCGGCCAAGCCTTCTGCCTCCAGGTGGACGAACCTGTTTTCGGTGTCGCCGATGTAGAGGACCACGCCGCCGGGAGCGAACGCGGGGCAGAAGTGTTCGATGATGGCCTTGATGAGCAAGCACCAGCGGTAACGAGGATGGTAAAAGAAAGACCCGTCTGGGAACTGCCATCGTTGAGCTTCCACTTCCCGTCGCGGGATTCGCAGCGCATGGGCAAGCGTATCGACACCCGCTGACGAGGAGTGGAAGAGCGTGTCAGTCGTTTCGTGGTGCTTTCGTGGGCGCATGTATCCTGTTTTGGGTTATCCTAACATCGGATGGAATCTTGGCAAGTGTCAAAGTCCATCTTCACAACAGAGTATGCTGTTTTCAGAGACCTTCTGCGGGAACTCCGCACCGAGAAGGGATTTACCCAACTTCGATTGTCTGAGACGTTGGGCATGCCCCAAAGTTTCGTGAGCAAATACGAAACGGGTGAGCGAAGGCTCGACGTTATTGAGGTCCGTGAGGTCTGCCAATCCTTGGGAACTACGTTGACTGCGTTCGCGAAGAAGTTGGAAGCGAGACTCCCTGCATCGAAGAACGGAGGTCCGGCATGACAAACCTGGACTCAGGGAGCGCCACTGCGGGGAAGGCAGCATTGCTGTTGGCCGCAAAGGGACTTGGTTACTTGGTCCCAACGGCGAAGCAGAAAAAAAATCTCGTCGTGGCCTTCGCGAAACGGGACATGATTGTCTATGGGAAGGCATTCGATGTAGTCCGCCTTTCAGAACCTGTGAATTTGGATTCATTGGAGGAAGTTGAAGCCAACTTGAGCAAGGTCTTGGTGTGCGAGATCAAGTCCACCAAGAAGGATGTCGCGGCGGATTTCCGAGGCTACTTCTTCGGTTTGACGGCTGCCGAGGTGTTGGTTGCGCAAAGCCTCAAAGCCCAGTTCCGCTTTATTTTCGTGAACACCATTTCCGGTGCGCACTTGGAACTGCAATTGAACGAGATTTTTGCCAAGGCACGAGGCATTTACCCGACATGGAGCATCTCGTTTTGATGAACTGAGGCGGTGAGGGCTGACAACGCAATCGGACCAGTCCTTCCCGTTACGGTCCGCAGTGGTTGGGGTGCTGGCGTCACCGGGCAGGAGCAAGATTGCGGAAGCAACTCGCAACAGCCGAGGTCAGCGGACTCCGATTCTCATGGAGCTTGATTTCAAACGATCGGGCGCCGCCCTTCGAGAATCGGGCCGTGGTCTCGTTTGGCGTGGAGCACGGCTAAGACAACGGGTTGGTCGCCAATCATCTAATAGCGGATGCCGTCTGGGCGCGTTCATGCGCGAGTTGGCGCTTCAGGCTCTCGAAATAATCCGGCTCAAATGGAACCGTGATGTCCGGATTCGCGGTAAATTCCGCGAGCCGGCGATCCAACTCCGCCACAAGCTCCGGCGTCTCCTGCCAGTCGGCATCGGCTGACACGAACAGGGACCAGCATCTCAACCGGCGCGGCCCCGAACCTCAACGTCCTCCCATCGCCCGCTCCCGATGCCGGAAATGGGCCACTCGGAAACAGTCACCAGAAGATTGCGCCGCGCCCCACTTTGGCGCAATCTCGCGTTGGAATGGCGTTCTCGAACGGCTATCGTGATTTTGTGGTTGAACAGCTTGGCCGGGTCGCCCCGGTGACGGCCAGGTCCATGTTTGGCGGCGTGGGGCTCTACGCCCAAGGGCTGTTTTTCGCGCTGATCGCCGACGACCGGCTCTATTTCAAGGTGGACGACTCCACCCGCCCGGAGTTTGAACGCCTTGGCATGGAGCCCTTTCGGCCCTACGGCGAGGAGAGCGCGATGGGCTACTATGAGGTCCCCGCAGACGTGCTCGAGGAT
>ORJL011340463.1_pt1 | contig 10529 bp, 8 predicted proteins | sample 1779941 | NCBI WGS metagenome assembly ORJL01 (sample SAMEA104232317, study PRJEB22302) | groundwater metagenome | biome: forest; feature: aquifer; material: groundwater | place: USA | collected 2011-08-07 | depth 5.8 m | reverse complement strand
TTAGATTTGGAGTAAATCTCCATGTAAAATTAGTTTCGTTAGCAATAGCACTCACATTATTTCGTAAATGGCCTGCCAAAGTAAAATACCAAGTCAAATTATCTCCAACACTGTGATTAACAACAAAAATAGACAAATTACTCTGATTATTCTCGCTAAGATTAAATACAAACCCTGCAGCAGGAGCTAATATATTTGGTGTATCATAAACATTCAGCCAAAAATCATTTGATGCATTTTCTCCATTTGTATCTCTTACAGTTATGTTTATCCTATAAATGCCTGCATGCGTCCTATTAAAAGTAATATTGATAATCCCTTTTGTACTATTAAAAACAGTTGCATTAAAAAATGATGTTCCATTGATAAATGCTCCTGTAAAAGTGAAATTAGTGCTCGCGCTATCATTTCCGTCTTCAACATCAGTTGCATTTATATCAAAATAAAACGTCCTATTAACTGTAGAAGTCTGATTTCCTAAAGCTGACAAAGCAGGCCCATGATTTATTGCTCCAACTGTCAAATTAAATCTTAAAAAGTCTGACCTATTAGAAGCATCGCTAACATTAATTGTAATGTTATAACTTCCAATTGAAGCTTTTCCAACTCTAAAAATCGATGTGAATAGAGACCTATTGGCATTAATTCCGCTGGCAGTTGGAAAAGAGTTATCTTTAGTAAATGTAAATAAAGAAGAATTTGGCCCCTGAATAGTTAAATTCAATATCATTGATTCATTATAATAATTCTTTTGTGCAATAGGAATTCTAAAATCATCGTCTTGAACAAACAAGCTAATGGTAGTTACATTATCTTCTGTCACATTAATATTAGAATTTGCATCTACTGTCGCATTTGACACTGTCAGCGGTCGTTCAATAACATTCTGATCGTGTACATTTAGGACAGTAAAATTAAAAATAAGCGTCGACCCTGTTGCATTATCAGAAGCATTAATAGTAGCATAATGCAATCCTACATCAGCATCTGTTGGCGTAAAATTAATTACGCCCGTACTTGAATTTAAATTAAAAGAAGGAAAAGCAGTATTGTTGATAAAAGAAAAATTAAGTACATATCCTTCAGCATCACTCACATTAGCGCTTAAATTAAGATAAAAACCTGCTCCCTCGTTTATACTATGATTAGTTGCAGTTGTTCCATTCCATTGCGGCGCCGTATTCCCAAAAACTCTAATTATAAAGATCTTATAATCAATAGAAAAATTATTATTATCCCTTACACTTATATTAATAGTATGATTGCCAGTTCCTAAATCATTAGGATTAAAAGTTATCTGTGCTCTGGTTTTATTTGTTCCGCTGATTTGTCCTTGCGATGTAATATTTACATAAGGTGTCCTATTAGAACTGAATGATAGATTTTCATTATAAATTGTTTTGTCAGGAATAAGCAAATTTTCATCAGTCGCATTCACTAAAATAGTATAATTATTTGTAGTGTATGCAGTTGCATTTGCGATAGTATCAAGAGAAACAGATGCATTTATAAAATTAATAAAGAAATAAAATCTTGTAGAATTCATGCCTTTCGGACTTCCAGTATCATTTAATGTTATGTTTATAGACCAATTGCCGACATTTTCTGCTCTTGGAGTAAAATTAACAATAAAAGTTGAATTATACTGCAAAGAAGAATTAAGAGCTTGTGTATATGTACTGTTGAAGAATGTTCCATTAGAAAATGTAAACCATGAAAAATTGGCGCTTATAGTAATATTATTGTCTTCATCGCCATCAGAAACATTAATTCTGCATATAAATCTTGTCCCTTCAGTTGCATTTCTCTCATTATCGCAAGCATATCTAAAATAAGGCGCGTCATTTATATTTTGCACAGTAAAATTAACAATAAGGCTTCTTGACGCATTAAAAGGACTTAGATAATTATTTGTATCTCTAACTGAAAAATTAATCGTATAATTGCCAACATCATTCTTAACAGGCGTAAAAGTAATGTTTATTGCTGTTGAGTTTATTGAATATTGCGTTGAATTAAACAATGTGCAATTTGTATTATTTCTATCAGACCAAGAGGCAGTTGTACAATTTAAGAAAGTAATATTAAATACAAAAGGCAAATCATTTTCTTCATCATCAGAGAGAATAATATAACTGAACAAGCTCGAGATATTGAATGTCTTATTTTCTAAATTCAAGAAACTAGGCGGATCATTTAAAGCTGTAATGCTGACTGGTAGTGTAGCAATGTCATTCCCTCCGTCACTATCAGTAGCTATAAAAACAAGATTCTGCGACTGGCTCGCATTCATATTCGTCTTATTAATATTTAACAATCCTTGCGATGTAAAAGTATAATTTGTTAGTGTAGTGCTGTTGCTTTGATTAGCAAATAATAAAATAGCAATATCATTAAAATCATCTTCAACTGTCATATTAGAAATATTGTAAGTGCATACAGTATCTTCTGTACAAGAAAGAGTAGTCATTGCTCCAGTTAATTCTGTTTTATTAATCCATGGTCGTGTATTCCTTATTGTGAAATTATCATTTAGAGTCACATTTCCATAGCTGCTAGTACAATTAACTTGAAAACTCAGATTCCCTTTATATGTGAAGTTAGTGCTATGATGCCATAAAAAAGAAGATGAATTGTAAGTCATATTAAAATAATTTCCATAATTTCCTGTTGTCGCATTATATCTGACAGTGCAATTTCCATCGCCATTAGATCCATTTATTATCGAATTGCTGGAATTGCTATAGTTGGAATAAAATGTAAAATTCCAATGAATAGCTAATTTACTGTATATTGCGCCATAACTTAAATTCTGGCCGCTAACTGTTCCTCCGGACCAGATAGATAAATTAGCACTGCCGCTTGAGCCGGAGCTTAATGCTTCTGCTCTCAATGATAAAATAAGGATTACAAATACAAAAACCAAAATTACGAACAACTTAACCAGCTCAAATTTACCTCTTTTCATATATAATTTGCTTCTTCAGCGCCTTTTCTTAAATTCTCAATCGTCTTCTTTTCTTTTCGTTTTTTCCTCCAAAGCAATATCAATAATGCGATAACTCCACTAAAAAGAATAACTATTAAAATGTATTGAAATGTTTTCTTGTCAATTCCTCTTGGTATCGGAGAAAATGGGCATCTCCTAATGCAAGGGCCTCCGCAATCAATATACTCTTCTCCCTGATTCTTAATTCCATCTGAACATGTTGCGCATGCTGCGCATGGCCCTCCGCAATCAATAAGAACTTCACATTTTCCATCATGACAATTTCTAATTCTATCAAAACAATTTGGCGAAGGTGAATAATAACACGCCTGTACTTCTGAAGGTTTTGTTTTATTTATTTCTAATACAGTGCAATTTTTAACATCTGTACATATCCTTGGCTGATAACCGCATATCTCTGCGCTAAAGCCAAAAACTAAACATCCTTTAGTAATAAAATCTGTAACATTGCTAATTAATTCAGAAGCATATGAAGGCCCGCTGGAACTAGCTGCCTTACCAGTATTTATAGGCTGGCAAATATTCCAATCCGCGCATCCCCATAAAGATTCACATAACGTCTTTCCTGCGCCGCCACCTCCACCGCCGCCCCCAACTCCAACGCTAGGACAAGCGACAGCAGTTACACTAACATTCCATTGTTGTGTATCATTAAGCAACCCATCTGTAACTTCTAATTCCACTTTCCTAACTCCGGAGATTCCACATCCAAAACTATAACTAAAACTAGGCATTAAAGTACTCTCGTCTTTCTCCTTAAACACATCGTCAACATACCAATAATTATCAGTTATTGTCCCGTCTACATCTTTCGTCGTCGCATTAAACGCCAAATTATCAGATCCTGTTGCAGAGAAATTGCTAGAATTTGGATAGAAATTAAGAATTTCTGGCGCCCTGTTCTCATTCGTCACAGTAAGGCTAAAATTCACGCATGTTGTAATATTTGTCCCTGTTTGCCCGCAAAGACTAATATTTGGGTGAATATTCTGCAAAGCTCTATCTGTAACACAAACACTTAAATTATACACTCCTATGTGGGTTGTATTAGGGCTTGCATTCATAACTCCTAAATTGCTAATATTGAAAAATGCTGTTCCTGTTAAAAATGTAAGATTAAAACTAAAGTTTCCTGATGTCCTATTGCCGCTCTCAGTATCAGTTACTACGACCTCTTTGTAAAATGTGCTATTCTCTCCTTGTGCCCAAACTGTTTGAACACCTATGCTATTCACATTAGGAGCATTATTAATTTCAATAACACTTATATTAGTTTGTTTAGAATCTGTGTATTGCGCATCACTAACATCAACTGTTTCAGTGTAATTGCCTAAATGATTCTTGTTCAAGATACCACTAAATATCAGAATCGAAACATTCATAATTCCCCCATTAGTTCTTTGCGGGTCTACAAAGAAAGGAATGTTCGGCGTTATCCCGACTGTTAAAACATCCTCATCGACATCAGTTGCGTTGAAATAACTAGTAAATGAAGTTCCTTCACACGCATAATATTGATTCTGAAGATTATTTACAGCAGGAGCAGAATTTGGCACGGATATAAAGAAAGTAACGTTGCTGTTCAATATCCTTCCAGATGAATCATTTGCATAAACTTCAAGCCTATTTTGCCATCTCACAGCAGAAAATGTAATGTTCGGCGTAAAATTGACATTTTGCTTATTATAACTATTGTGCTGTAAATCAAAAAGATTATACCGCCAAGTTCCTTGCTCAAAATTTACTGGTGAAACATTCAAAAATAAAGAATAATTTGCTCCGATACTGAATGAATAAGTAGTGTTCTCGGGGCTAGTTATATTTAGCGCAGCAAGTGGACCTTCAATAAAAATTGCGAGTGAACCGATTACTGATGCTCTCCCTGTTATTTTCTGGGAGAGTAATGGACTTTCAAGCACAACAACTATCTGCACTATACTAAAGATAATGATCAAGTAAAACATCACCCAAACAACCGCTTTTTTCATCTCACTAAGAGAATAACACAATATAAAAAGATTGCTTCTTGCTCTCAACAGTTAAGCTTTTGCTTAAAAATCGACATTGTTCAACAAAAATATCTACTAACTATTCTTCTTTAAAAAAAACAAAATTCAATTTTCCAAAATAATTTCCAAACTTTGCATACTGCGATGCCTGTAAGGTAACTGGAATTTTAATGCTCTCATCTGGCCTAACAAACAAATTATCTTCGACAGTTAAAAATTGAGTCATATGCTTAGGAACAAAAACCTTAACATTAATGGGAAATTGAAAATTATTTCCAACAATAACATTTCTTATAGCGCTCCCTCCGGGAGTTATTGTACCAAATGTAAGAGCAGTTTTATTCAAATTAAAACCGCTTTGTTCCCCTATAGCAAAAGAAACATCGACATTCTCGATTTTCAAAGCCTCACTAAACGGATTAATAGTTCTATAAATAAAAAAAGCTTCTAAAAAAATAATTCCCACTAATAAAACTACAACAACTATTTTAAACAGCAATTTCATTTTCTCACTTTTTTTCTCAGTCATTTCCTGCTCCGTTTTTCTTCTTCCTTCTGAACACAAACCATCCAAGAATCAATACTGCTAAAATCAAAGCAGCTATAGCATAAGTAAGAATGCTAGTCTCTTGTTCAAAATGTAATTTCCCAAGAATTTCAGTGCTCTTTCCGGCATAATAAACAGTTAAGTTAGCTTTAAAATTATTAGCTTCAATAGATATAGAAGTAGTATCTAAATATCCTGTTAAGGTTTGTCTCTGAAAGCCATTTAAAGTTACAGAAGGAGTTTTAAAAGTTATATTGTATTCAAGTATTGTACCTGCAACATAAACATTTTCCAAAGGATCATTCCAGAAACTCTCTACATCAACATCAAATTTATTAATTAAACTTCTCTGAAACTCAGTTGTATAATTAGAAATATTCACCAATAACTCTCCTAGTCTAAAACCTGAATCAATCTCAGCTTTGCCTTCCTGAAAGTCAACTATGCCTTTTGTTTTATATTTTCCCGGTTTATAACTGCTGGAATTAAGAAAACCAGAAATATCTTTCACTTCAGAAGGATGAACAATAAATCTTCCAAGATTTATGCTTTCAATCTTTTTATCTGAAAAATCATATATTTCAACTTTATTTTCTGTTAAAACAGACTCTCTTCCAACACTAAAAACTTTAAATGTCATAGGAATAGACTCTCCTGCTTTAGCATCAGCAGTAGTAAATTCTAATGTCGCATACTTCCCAGGAAATGGCACTTTTAAATTGACAACTGCTTTTATTGCCGCCACCGTCCCAACTGCTGATACTCCTTGAGGCGTTGTTTGTCTTGCCCCTACTAATAGTCTGTTATTTCCAGGATTCAGCTCATCAGGAGAAGAAGGCAGTTTTAATAACACATTAACTGTCCCCGGACCATCCAAACGCTCTGTGCTCAATTCAGCATATTTCTTTAAATCTTCTTCGATAAATATCTCTAAAGGTACATCGCCATCACCAAAAAAATTGAATGTAAGAACTTGTTTAAGATTAGGTTCATAATTTATTTCATATTTAGCTGGGCTGACACCTATCGCTGCAGAAACAACGTCTGCATTGTAAATGTTAAATAGCACCGCTATAAAAGCCATAAAAAATATTAACGCGAAAAAATCTCTCTTATGCCTTCTTTTATTAACCATCTCTATTAATTATTTTATAGACTTTTATATCTTTCTCTTTCAAAAATATTTTGAATAATATTCTTATCGGCAGCGACTAGTAAATTCTACACTATTTTTAGCTTTTATTTGTCAAATACTTAGTTAGTCTATACTATATTCTATCAAATATAACAATTCACAAACTATTTGGGCGGTGGCCAAGCATTAACAAAGAAAATTGATCTAGACAAAAGAGGCTTTGTCAAAATTACAGTAGCTGTTGCAGTTAAAGTATCAGACAAAGACCCTGTAAGAGAATTAGAAGGTACTTGCAGCCTTATATCAATTCTTACAGTATTATTATCTGGATGATATTGGAACTTATCACAAACAAGAAATGCAGAAGTGCTTACTCCTGTAAAGATGCTCATATTATATGTATGACCTGCCGTGGCTCCTGTTTTATTAGTTGCATTCAAACATGCACTTTGATTTCCAAACTGCCCAGAAACATTCCATTGGTAAACTGGATTTGTCCCCCCTACAAAAGTAGCTGCTGTCTTTGCAGAATTAAGCTGAAGAGAAACATTAGTATTACCCTGATTCACAAGAATAAGGCCTCTGCTATTCGCCGTCCAGTTGCCATTTGTTATTGTCCCAGCACTAGTGTCTAGTGTTGCATTAGGCGATCCAGTATTAACTCTTCCAGAGCTCCAGTTAATTTCATAAACCGTAAAATTAATAATTGCTGCAGCTTCAACAGACAAATTTGCTGTTCCTAAGGCTGTAGCATAACCACTTACCCAATCAGTCTTAAAGTTTTGAATAGAAACACTAGTAAACAAAGCTCCAAATCCAGAGACCACTAAAGCAATTATTGCAACAGCAAGAAGCAGATTCTCAGACTTCATTTTCCCTCTCCCGCCAAAACAGAAGATTCAACATTCAAAGCAACATTACCATCCTGCAATCCAACAGAAGATTGACCTTGCTGCACATTAGAACCAACTGGCTTTATATTATTCAAAGACAAAGTCAATATTACAGAAACAACTGAAAAAACAATTGCTATAATTAAAAGCACAACAATAACCTTATTAATTTCCGCCATATCTCCTCATTTTGATATTAACTTTTTTACTTTCTCTTTTTTAATTCCTAATAGTAATGATAATGACTATTTAAACTTTTTTATTTTATGATAGATCTATTTGTCACTATTTGAAAGTTAACATAAATCAGTTGCAATAATAAAATTAACCATAAAATACCGTCGTAGAATGCACCGCAATTAAGTACACTTAACACTTAAATTTTTCTAGAAATTTGTAAACTGCATAATTGAAAAACATGAGATGTTCATTGAGCATAGATAACGCGATGTTTTCTTTTTTCTTCTATTCTTCTTCTTATTCTCTCAAGATTATCAATGTGTTCTATTGAGGGATGGCTTGATTCTTCATTTTGAATAACATGAGGCTCTCCTGCACTTTCTTTTTTTATAGATATTTGGTGTACAGGTATCATCTCTAGCAGCACATTCTCTTTTTCAGCAGGCTTGGCATTTGCATCATATTTTCCTATCTCGAGATCGATATACCTTTTAATTTGTTTACTTACTAAACCCATATCTTTTGGAAGTTTTCTGCTTTTTTTCCATATTTTAGAAATACCTGAAAAATAAGATTCTTTCTTTTCTTCTTTTATAGAGTGTTGTTCTTTTTCTATTAGAGTTTTTAAATCTTCTATAAGTGCTTTTAGTTTTTGCCCATTTATTTTCTCACCTGAATAGAGTGCTTCTACCATTTCATAGCAAAATGTTGCTACTTCAGGCTTATTTTTTTGCAGAAAATAATCAACAAGTTCATCATATTCGCTATTTTTCAAGATATGGAATTTTTTTATTAAAAAATCTCTGACAAGAATGTCAATGAGCGATAATGTTGCTTCTATAGGCTGTTTCGAGCTTTCTATTTTTTCTATTTCACTCAAGTAACTGTTCTCTGCTCTTCTCTGATTTAGTATATCTAGATTTTTTTCATCACTCATTTTTATTCTTTTTATAATGTACTATGTTTATTATACTGATATTTTACTATAAAAACTTAATGTTCTAGCTTATTTTGAGCCTTCTAAGCGTGAAAACAATTTAATCTTATCTTGCCAAAAATTTACTTTTATTTTTTATATATAAGATTTAAATAACCCTTATTCTCAAAGCGATTCTTAGAGAATTTTTGGAATTTTTCAAAATCCTCTATATTTTGAGAGCATAAAGCAAAGCTCAATCATTTTTGTTCCAAATTATATAAGCCAAAAGCTATCTAAGGTATAGTTCTATATCTGCTATTAGCAAGATAATAAATAACCACTATGAGCAAAATTGATAAAGAAAAAAGATAACTTGAAAGTGGAATAGAAACTCTCTTCATCTTTAAGTCGGCAATTTTAGAAAAAGCATTGGCTATCGCTTCTTTATCTTCAGCCTTAAAATACGATCCCTTAGTATTGTACGATATAGCTTGCAAAGATTCCTCATCTACTTTAGTTAATCCATAAGTACTCTCACCTCCTTCCTCAGTCCCTATAGCAATTGTATGAATTATCAAATTATTATCATTAGCATAATCAATAGCTTCCTGCAAATTGCCAATATTAACCTGTCCATCACTCAAAAGAATCATTGATTTATTATCATACTCTCTCAATATATTAACTCCAAGAACAACAGCATCATATAAATTCGTGCCTCCTGATGAACTTAATTTGACATCTTTAAGCGCCATGGAAACTATTTCTTTATTTTCTGTAACATCTTGTTCTAACCTAGCTGCACTATTAAAGGAAATAACACTGAAGTAGGTACTTATTGGACTGCTGCTAACAAATTGTAATGCAGTTTCCCTTGCCGCATCCAATCTCGTAGGCAAAAGATCATTTGCCCCCATACTTGCTGATGAATCTATAGCCATAACGAAAGAAAAAGAACTTGCCTCTACCTCAGTCTTTAAAGTTAAACCTGCTGAAGCAAATATAATTACCAGCAGTAATAAACAGGTCAAAATAAGAATTACTAAATTTTTTGAATAGAATTCAACTCCTTTAATTCGTGCAATCGCTTCAAAATTTGCAAACCTTAGAGCCTTAGATTTATACGCTCTAAGACTAAGGAAATGAATTAAAAATAACAAAGGTATTACCAATAGAAAAAATAAAAATTTAGGGTATATAAAAATAAGCCCCATTTAGAACCTCCTAACCCTTCCCTTAATAAATTCTGTTACATCTGGCACAAAAGACTTATTTGTAATTAATTCCACAAAGTCTATTCCTGCTTTTTTTAAAATTTTCTTAATTTTATCTTCCTCCTGCCTCGTATAATTTGAATAAGAATTTCTAGCCAGTTTTGGATCCATCATAATTTGTTCTCCTGAGCGAGGATCTTCAAGAATAAATTCTCCTCCGAGATTAGGCAACTCCTTATCCAAAGGATCCCTAATAATAAATGCCATTGTTTCATATCTAGTACTTATTAAATCAAATTGTTTTTTCACTTTTTTATTTATTCCGGTAAAGTCAGATAAAAAAATAATAGATGTAACGCTTGAATCAAATTGATTTGATATGAATTTAGTCACTCGTTCAAATCTCGAATTCCCTCCATAATTTTTAGCAGATGTCAATGCATCAACCAGCTTAAAAAATTGGTGTCTGCCCCTATTAGCAGGTATAAAAATCTCTTTTTCATTAAATATCGATAAACTCTATTTTCAACCCCTCTTATCAGGTGCACTGCCATGATTATTCCTTCCGGCTCTGGGGCGTGTCCAGATAAGCATTATCTTCTAATCATCGGGTTTTGAATTG
>ORJL011543809.1_pt1 | contig 10530 bp, 8 predicted proteins | sample 1779941 | NCBI WGS metagenome assembly ORJL01 (sample SAMEA104232317, study PRJEB22302) | groundwater metagenome | biome: forest; feature: aquifer; material: groundwater | place: USA | collected 2011-08-07 | depth 5.8 m | reverse complement strand
CTTGAGAAACGTGCTGCGATCGACGCGTCGATTCGGGGGGATGAATTGCGTATCGACGAGGCCGGGGCAGACGGCGACGACCTTCACGCCGCTATTGCGCACCTCGGCGAAGAGAGCCCGCGAGAACGCGACCAGCCCGGCTTTGGCAGCGGCGTACGCGGCCTCGCCCGAACGCGCCGTGCGGGCGCTCAGCGAGGCGAGGTTGACGATGGCGCCACGCCGGTGCGCGAGCATGTCGGGCAGCAGCAAGTGTGTGAGCACCATTGGCGCACGCAGGCAGGTGGCCAGCATACGGTCCCAAGCTTCCATCGGCGCCTTGCCGTGCGCGGCGCGCGCCGGGGCGACACCGGCGTTGTTGATCAGGATGGAAACGCTGCCGAGGCGAACCATCGCGGCCTGCACCATCGCCTCCACCTGCCGGTCATCGGTGATATCGGCCGGCAAGACGAGGGTACGCACGCCGCAGGCACCGGTTTCGTCGGCTACGGCTTCGAGGTCATCCTTGGTACGTGCCACCAAAGCTAGATCGCATCCCGCCTGCGCCAGACGCAGCGCCAGGGCGCGTCCGATGCCGCGGCTGGCGCCGGTGATCAGGGCGATCTGGTTGGCGAGGTCGTCGGGCACGGGAGCGCTCTTACCAGAGGAGAAGCAGTGGGCCTATAGCTATCGCACGGGAAAGGCAGAGGCAGAGGCTTAGGCTTAGTATGGTCACCTAAGCCTAAGCCTCGCCTCTGCCTAAGCCTCTGCTATGGCGCAGATCCCAGGAGGATCCCATGCGCGCTGCCGTTCTCTATGCCAACAACGAGCCCTTCAAGGTCGAGCCCGTGGAGCTGCAGGAACCGCGGCAAGGTGAGGTTGCGGTGAAGCTCGGGGCCAGCGGCGTTTGTCACAGCGACCTCAGCGTTCAGCGCGGCGTGCTGCCGATGAAGCTGCCGCTCATCATCGGTCACGAAGGTGCCGGCGTCGTCGAGGCAGTTGGTCCGGGGGTGTCGTCGCTGCGTGCCGGCGATCACGTGGTGCTGACCTGGCTCTACAGCTGCGGCATGTGTCGCGACTGTGCGCGCGGCAAGCCGCATCTCTGCGAAGCCGCGGCCGCGGCGATGGGCGGCACCATGTTCGACGGTACGACGCGGTTCAAGGTCAATGGCGCCGCCATGCGCCACTGGTGTGGGACGTTCTCCGAATACACCGTCGTGCCCGAGCAGGCGGCGATCAAGATCCGGGCGGACGTGCCGCTGAGCAGCGCGTGCTTGGTCGGCTGCGCGGTGATGACCGGTGTCGGCGCCGCGATGAACACCGCCAAGGTCGAACCCGGCGATCACGTCGCCGTCGTCGGCTGTGGCGGGGTCGGCTTGAACGTGATCCAGGGGGCGGTCTTGTGCGGGGCTGAGATGGTCATCGCCGTCGACGTGGTCGCGGCGAAACTGGAGATGGCGAAGCAGTTTGGGGCGACTCACGTGGTCAACCCGAACGACGGCAAGTTCGTCGACCAGATCAAGAGCCTGACCCAGCGCAAGGGCTGCGACTACGTCTTCGAGGCCATCGGCAACCCGGAAGTGATTCAGGATGCGTTCTACGCGGTGCGCCGCGGCGGCAAGCTGGTTGTGGTCGGCGTACCGCCGGTGCGCGCGCCGCTGAGCTTCCCGGCCTACGCCTTTCCTCTCGACGAGAAGGGCGTCATCGGCTCGTACTACGGCTCACCGCGCTTCCGCTTCGATATGCCGCGCATCCTCGACCTGTACATGGCGAAGCGCTTGAAGCTCGATGAGCTCGTAAGTCGCAGGATTCGCCTCGATGAGATCAACGACGCGTTCGCGTCGATGGAGAAGGGCGAGGTGGCGCGCAGCGTGATTGAGTACTAGCGCGGTGTTAGAGCGCGCGACCCCGCCGCCCAAACCGGCAACGCACCGCCGCCGCATGAGCCTCGTAGCCTTCGAGAGCGGCCAGCCGTTCTACCGCCGGCGCCAGCCGGCGCAGGCCGCTGCGCGTCGCCGCAACGATGCTGGTGCGCTTGACGAAATCGTAGACTCCGAGCGGCGAGTAGAATCGCGCCGTGCCTCCGGTGGGCAGGACGTGATTGGGTCCAGCCACATAGTCGCCGAGGGCGGCGGGAGAGTACGGGCCGATGAAGATCGCCCCGGCGTTGCGGATCTTCTTCGCCCAACGCCGGCCGTCGCGCACCATGAGCTCCAAGTGCTCGGGCGCGATCTGCTCGGCAAGCTCGACGGCTTCGTCGAGGTTGCGAACGACGATCAAGGCGCCGCGCCGTTGCAAGACGCGCGCGATGTCTTTGCCGCGCGGCAAGGTGCGCAGCTGGCGCGTGATTTCGACCTGTGTCTGCAGCGCAAGGCGGTGCGACGGCGTCAGCAGAACCGCGCACTCATCGCCGCTGCCATGCTCGGCTTGAGCCAGCAGGTCTGCTGCGACGTAGGCCGGATCGGCGCTGGTATCGGCGAGGACGACGACTTCACTCGGTCCGGCAATTTTGTCGATGTCGGTGGCGCCGTAGACGATCTTCTTCGCCGCCTGTACGTAGGCGTTCCCAGGCCCGACGATCTTGTCGACCTTAGGGATGGTCGCGGTTCCATAGGCCAACGCCGCCACTGCCTGCGCCCCACCGATGCGATAGATGGTACGGACCCCGGCGATCGACGCGGCGGCGAGCACGGCGGGATTGAAACCGGCCTTGCCTGCCGGCGAGACCATCACCACCTGCTCGACGCCGGCGACGCGAGCCGGAATCGCATTCATCAGAACCGACGACGGATACGAAGCGTGGCCGCCCGGGACGTACAACCCGACCGAGCGCAGCGGCGTGATCGCCTGCCCGAGGCGCAAGCCAACGGGATCATTGTAGCTCCATGATGCTGAGGCCTGGCGACGGTGGAAGGCAGCGATGCGGCGCGCCGCGAGCTGCAACGCCTGCACCGCCGTGGCCGGCAAAGCGCGGCGCGCCGCGGCGATCTCATCGCTGCCAACTTGCAGCTGCGATGCTTTGAGCTGCACGCCGTCGAAGCGACGGGTGAACTCGATCACGGCGCGATCGCCACGCCGGCGCACGGCATCCACGATGCCCTCGGCAACGACCTCCGCCGCCGCGGTTGCATCGGAACCGCGCTCGCGAATCGCGGCGAACTGGCGCGGAAAAGCGCGATCGGCGGTGGACAGGATGCGAGTCTTCATCGGCTTCACCCCCGCAGCTTGACGCGGCGGATATCCGCGCCGAGCTTGGATAGCTTCTCTTCGATGCGAACGTAGCCGCGGTCCAGATGGTAGACGCGCGACAGCTCGGTTACCCCCTCCGCTGCGAGCCCGGCCAGAATCAGGCACACGCTGGCGCGCAGGTCGGTGGCCATGACCGGCGCGCCGCTCAACGACTCGACGCCGCGAACGATCGCCGTGTTTCCCTCGATGCGAACATCGGCGCCCATACGATCGAGCTCGAGGACGTGCATGAAGCGATTCTCAAAGATGGTCTCCGAGATCACGCTCTGGCCATCGGCCATCGTCATCGCCGCTGTCATCTGCGCTTGCAGGTCGGTGGGGAAGCCGGGGTACGGCATCGTCTTCACATCGACACTGCGCATGCGGCCGTTGCCGATGACGCGAATGCCGCCGTCGTTCTCGATGACCTGGCTGCCGGTCTCGCGCAGCTTGAGCACCACGGCGTTGAGATGGTCGGCGTTGGCGCCGCGCACGTCGACGTCGCCGCCGGTCATCGCCGCGGCCACCATGAATGTGCCGGCTTCGATGCGATCGGGCATGACCGACCATTCCATGCCGTGTAGGGCCTCGACCCCTTCGATGGTGATGACGTGCTCGCCGGCGCCCTCGATGCTCGCCCCCATCGCGCGCAAGGCGTTGGCGAGATCGACGATCTCGGGCTCGCGCGCCGCATTCTCGATTCGGGTCGTGCCCTTGGCCAATGTCGCCGCCATCATGAGATGCTCGGTCGCGCCCACGGAAGGTACGTCGAGGCTGATCGATGCGCCGCGCAGCTTCTTGGCGCGGGCTTCGGCATAGCCGTGCACCAGTTCCACATGTGCGCCCAGACGCTGCAGTCCGTCGAGATGGAGATTCACCGGCCGGCTGCCGATGGCGCAGCCGCCCGGCGTCGACACGCGCGCGCTTCCGAAACGCGCCAGCAGCGGGCCGAGCACGAGGAAGGACGCGCGCATCGTCTTCACCAGATCGTACGAGGCCTCCAAACGAGCCGCACGCTCGGCGCGCACGGTGATCGTCGTGCCGTCGTCTTCCACGTGCGCGCCGAGATCCGCGAGCAGGCGCAGGGTCGTACGCACGTCGACGACGCGCGGAACGTTGCGGAAGCGGCAAGGCTCGGCGGTGAGGAGAGCCGAGAGCAGGATGGGCAGGGCGGCGTTCTTCGCCCCTTCAACCGTCACTTCGCCCCTGAGGACATTGCCGCCGCGTACGAGAATCTTGTCCATGCTGATCACTTCCTGGCGACGAGGACGCGCGCCAGTCCCGCAAGGTCCTTTTCAATGGTCACGTCGGAGTAGCCGGCGCTGACGGCGAGCTCGGTGACGGCGGCAGCTTGCGTGGCCCCGATCTCCACCAGCAGCACGCCAGCGGGCACGAGCTTGGCCGCGGCTTGTGGGATCAAGCGGCGAATGACTTCGAGTCCGTCGGCGCCGGCGAACAAGGCCGTCGCCGGCTCGTGGCTCAGCTCGGCCTGCAGACGTGGACGCTCGTCGGTCGCGACGTACGGTGGGTTGCTGACGATCACGTCGAAGGTGCCGGCTACCGCGTCGAGGAGATCGCCGCGCACGAAGCGAATGTGGCCGTCGACCGCGTGGCGACGCGCGTTGGCGACGGCCACTCGTAACGCCGCCTCGGAAAGATCGACCGCAACGATGTCCGCATGTGCGAGCTCGACGGCCAGTGCCACCGCAATGCACCCCGAGCCGGTGCCGACGTCGCAGATGCGGATGGGTGCCGGGTGCCGGGTGTCAGGTGTCAGAGAGCGGGTGCCGGGTGTCGGGTGCCGGGTCTCGGGTGTCGATCCCCCAGTCCCCAGCCCCCAGTCCCCAGTCCCCAACTTGATCGCGAGCTCGACTAACCCCTCCGTCTCCGGGCGCGGGATGAGCACGGCGGGGGTGACCTGGAAATCGAGCGACCAGAACTCCTGCGTGCCGACGAGATATTGTAGAGGCTCGCGTTCGAGGCGCCGGCGCAGAAGCTCGGCATACGCGCGGGCGCGCGCTTCGGTCATGAGCTCACGGTAGGCAGCGAAGAGGGCGGTGCGCTCGACACCGCAGGCGTGGGCGAGAAGGACCTCGGCGTTGAGACGCGGGCTTTCGATTCCAGCGTCGCGCAGCGCCGCGGCGCCGTCGGCGAGCAGGGTGGCGATTGTCGTGCGCGACATAGCGGTACCCAACCCGTGTCCCCCGACCCCCACAGCCAGATCCATCAGCTCGCCGCCTTGAGCGCTTGCGCCTGATGGTGCGTGATCAGGGCCTCGATCAGCGGCTCGACTTCCCCTTCGATGACACGATCGAGGGAATGGAGCGTGAGGTTGATACGATGATCGGTGACCCGGCCCTGCGGGAAGTTGTAGGTGCGGATGCGCTCCGAACGCTCTCCGGTGCCCACCATGCTGCGGCGGTTCTCCGAGATTTCCGCGTGCTGCTCGGCTTGAGCGTGCTCGAGCAGGCGGGCGCGCAGGATCTTGATCGCCTTGGCTTTGTTCTTGTGTTGGGACTTCTCGTCCTGGCACGACACCACCATTCCGGTCGGCAGATGGGTGACTCGAACCGCCGAGTCGGTGGTGTTGACACTCTGTCCGCCCGGCCCCGAGGAGCGATAGACATCGATGCGCAATTCCTTCACCTCGTCGATGTGGACGTCGACCTCGTCGGCTTCGGGGAGCACGGCGACGGTAACGGTGGAGGTGTGAATACGACCGGAGCCTTCGGTCTCGGGCACACGCTGGACGCGATGAACACCGCCTTCGAACTTGAGGCGACTGTAGGCGCCGTGTCCTTCGATCAGCGCAATGACTTCCTTGAAGCCGCCGAGCCCGGTGGAGCTGGCACTCAGCATCTCGACGCGCCAGCCGCGCTTGTCGGCGTAGCGGCTGTACATCCGGAACAGCTCGGCCGCGAACAGGCTTGCCTCGTCGCCGCCGGTGCCGGCGCGGATTTCGAGCAGGACGTTACGCTCGTCGTTGGGATCCTTCGGCAGCAGCAGCCGCCTCAGCTCAACGTCGAGGGCGTCGAGTCGCTCGCGCAGCGCCGGGAGCTCGGCCTTGGCGAGCTCGCGAATCTCCGGGTCGGAGCCCTCGAGCAGCGCCTTGTGGCCTTCGATCTCTTCGCAGAGCTTGCGCCAGGTGCGATATTCGCGAACGATCTCTTCGAGGTCGGAGCGCTCCTTGGCGAGCTTCGCATATTCCTTGCGGTTGCCGAGGACCGCCGGATCGACGATGGCTTTTTCGAGCTCTTCGTAACGGCGCTCGACGTCTTCGAGCTTCTGCAACATGGGAGATCAACCCCGAATCCGAGTCGGGAGCTAGAAAGGCAAGCTCCCCTCTCCTCTGGGAGAGGATTAGGGTGAGGGTTCTTCGGATCGCGTCGCGGTGGGAGTCCTTGCTCCCGCGCCGCTAGTCCTGGGCTTCGGCCTTTTCCTGAATCCCGTACTTGCGTTTGAACCGATCGATGCGTCCCGCGGTGTCGACGAGCTTCTGCTTGCCGGTGTAGAACGGATGGCACGCCGAACACAGGTCGATGTGGATCTCGGGAAGCGTCGATCGGGTCTCGATCACGTTCCCACAGGCACAGACGATCTTCGACGCTTGGTAGTTTGGATGAATACCTTCTCGCATTTGTGCTCCACTCCAGAGGACGCGGTCTAGTAGCGTGACCCCTGTATGGGCGCAAGGCAGCAGGCGAGGGATCCGCGAGGGGCAGGGCGGTAAATCGTCGCGCCGCGGGAAGAAGGCAACGCGTGGGCAGAGCCCACCCTACACGAGCAATCACGCGCACCGAGGTGTGGTGGATGCGGCGCCACGGGGTTTCTACAAGCTATGAATCGTCGTCGCCGGGCGTCGCTTCAGGATCCCAGTGACCGCACCGCGGCGACGGCACGCTTCCAGCCTTGATAGAGTGCTTCGCGTTTTTCGGGAGCCATTCGCGGATGGAAGACGCGGTCGGTCTTGCGAGCGCGCTCGAGCTCCGTCGTCGACTTCCACAACCCGACGCCAAGGCCGGCGAGCAGTGCCGCCCCGAGGGCCGTGGTCTCCACGACTTTCGGACGGTCGACGGCGGTGTCGAGAATATCGGCCTGGAACTGCATGAGAAAATTGTTGGCGGTGGCGCCGCCGTCGACGCGCAGGCCGCTGAGCCCGCGACCCGATTCGGCGGCCATCGTCTCGACCACGTCGCGAGTCTGATACGCCAGCGACTCGAGCGTGGCGCGCGCCACATGGTTGCGGTTGACGCCGCGGGTGAGGCCGACCAGAGCCCCGCGCGCCGTCGCATCCCAGTACGGAGCTCCCAAGCCGACGAAGGCGGGTACGAGGTAGACGCCGAGAGTCGAGTCGACTCGTCGCGCCAGCGCCTCGGTCTCGCTCGCTTTGCGAATCAGCCCGAGCCCGTCACGCAGCCACTGCACGGCGGCGCCGGCGATGAAGATCGAGCCTTCGATCGCGTAGGCCGGCTGACCGTCGGCGGCGCAGGCGATGGTCGTGAGCAGGCCGCGTTTCGAAGCGGTGGCCTGGTCGCCGGTGTACATCAAAAGGAAACAGCCGGTGCCGTAGGTGTTCTTGACCATACCGGGACGGAAGCAGCCTTGTCCAAACAGCGCCGCCTGTTGGTCGCCGGCGATACCGGCGATGGGTACCGCGGCGCCGAAGGCCTTCTTGTCGGTGATCGCGGCCACGCCGGCGGAGGGCACGACTTGGGGCAGAACCTCGGCAGGTACGTCGAGAAGGGCGAGTAGCTCGTCGTCCCAGCGTTTGCTGTGGATGTTGAACAGCAAGGTGCGCGATGCGTTGGTGAAGTCGGTGGCGTGCGCTTGCCCGCCGGTCAATTTCCAGATGAGCCAAGTGTCGATGGTCCCCAAGGCGAGATGCGCGGCTTTGGCGCGCGTGCCCTTGAGATGATCGAAGAGCCACTTGGCCTTGGTGCCTGAGAAATACGGGTCGGTGACCAGGCCGGTCTTGGCGCGAATCATTTCTTCCGCGCCCTGGGCGCGCAACGCCTCGCAGGTCGGCGCCGTGCGCCGGTCCTGCCAGACGATGGCGCGGTGCAACAGCGTGCCTGTTCTACGATCTCTCAGAATGGTGGTCTCACGCTGGTTGGTAAGGCCGATGGCGGCGATCTCGGCGGCGCGCAGCTTGGCGTTGCGCAGCGCCAAGCCGATCACCTTGCGGGTGACGGTCCAGATCTCCTCGGCATCATGTTCGACCCAGCCGGGCTTGGGGTAGTACTGCTTGAACTCGGAGTAACCGCGGCCGCGAACCTTGCCAGCTGCGTCGAAGATCAGCACTGTCGAGCCGGTGGTTCCTTGATCGATTGCCAGTACATAGCCGCGCATGTCTTCTCCTTACCGTAGGCGCGAGCTTTGCCGGTTTCGCGCTCGAAATTCAATTCGGCCTTGGGGAAGGGACCGAGGGTTCGAGGGTTCAAGGGGGCAAGGGTTCCAGCCCCCCCCCTCGAACTCTCGAACTCTCGGCTCCTCGAACCCTCGAACCCTTGAACCCTTGGCCCCTTGGCCCCTTCCCCGCAGCAGTCCTCATTTGTAGGCCCGCACGCTCGTAGCTAGTATGCGCGACCCATGCATTCGGCGCGGGTCGTGTTCGTCACCGGAAAGGGTGGGGTCGGGAAGACCACCGCTGCGGCGGCGCTCGGCCAGCACGCGGCGGCGCAGGGTTTGCGAACGCTGATCATCGAGACGGCGAACGACGGCTCATTGGCGCAGCTGTTCTCGTTTTCGAAGCTGAGCGCGGCGCCGCAGCGCCTGCAGCCGAACCTCGAGGCGGTGTGCGTCGAACCACGGCAGCTCGTCGAGCACTACTTCACGCGCATCTTGCGCTTCCAGTGGATCGCCGACCGCTTACTGTCGAGTAACACCTTCAGTGCGCTGGCAGCGGCGGCTCCGGGGATCACGGAATTCCTGCTGCTCGAGAAGATTCTCGGTTGGATCGAGCCCGGCTACTTCGGAAGCCGCCGCCGCCCCTTTGACCTGGTTGTCGTCGACGGGCCGGCGACCGGACACGCGCTGACGCTGCTACGCACGCCGAGCAACATCGTGCGCATGGTGCCGGGCGGACCGATCGGGGGCACGGCGAGCAAGCTCGTCGAGCTTCTCGGCGACCGCTGGCGTACGCAAGTGATGGTGGTCAGCCTTCCTGAGGAGATGGTCGTGCGCGAAACCATCGAGGCCTATCGAGCCCTCGATCTCGATCTCGCCCTGCACGTGACCCGGCCGGTGATCAATCGCGTCTTCCCCCGCCATTTCACCGGCGCGGAGTCGCGCTTGGTCGGCGACCACAATGGTGGCCCAGCTGCTCTGCAAGCGCTGCTCTCCGCGGCGCGCTTCGCGATTGCGGCGCGACGCGAAGCCGAACGCTACGTCTCACAGCTGCGGCGTGCTCTCGGCGTGAGCCCGATTTTGCTGAGGCAGTTGTTCGCCGAGGACGTCCACGCCGCCGATCTCAAGCCGTTTGGCCGCACCTTGTGGAAGGCGGTCATGGGCGAAGCGATCGTCGATCCATGGGCGGAGATGTTTGCGGACTGAACGACATCCGCGGATGACGCAGATGACCCAGATCCTGTCTTCCCTTGACCCCTCGAACCCTTGGACCCTTGGACCCGACTGTGTTTGCGAGCGTAAAGAGCTGATCCCATGCACCGCGTCCTACAACAACAGTTGATCGTCTGCGTCGGCCCCGGTGGCGTTGGCAAAACGACCACTGCCGCCGCGCTCGCCTATGCCGCCGCGCTCGCGGGTCGCCGTACCGCCGTCATCACCGTGGACCCCGCACGGCGGTTGAAAGATGCGCTCGGGTTATCGGAGCTGTCCATGGATCCGCATCGCGTCGAGATCCACGCCGAGGCAAGCTTCGACGCGCTCGCTCTCGATGCCAAGCGCGCCTTCGACGCCTTGATTCAGCGTCTGGCGCCGAACCCGGAGACGGCGCAACGCATTCAAGCCAACCGGCTCTACCAGGAGCTGTCGAACGGTCTCGCCGGGTCGGCGGAGTATATGGCGATGGAGAAGCTGCACGAGCTCGTGCACTCCCAGAAATACGACACGGTCATCGTCGACACCCCGCCGAGCTCGCATGCACGCGACCTGCTCGCCGCTCCGAACAAGCTCATGTCCCTGCTGGCGTCGCGGGCTGTGAGCCTGTTGCAGTCGCCGTCGCGACTGCTCGCCGGGACGTCGAGTGCCGCGCGTGTCGCCCTGAGCACGCTGTTGAAGGCGCTGGAGCGGTGGACGGGACTCGAGCTGCTGCGTGACCTCGGTGACTTCGTGAGCGGATTCGAGTCGATGATCGACGGCTTCTCG
>ORJL011437193.1_pt1 | contig 10530 bp, 10 predicted proteins | sample 1779941 | NCBI WGS metagenome assembly ORJL01 (sample SAMEA104232317, study PRJEB22302) | groundwater metagenome | biome: forest; feature: aquifer; material: groundwater | place: USA | collected 2011-08-07 | depth 5.8 m | reverse complement strand
CTACTCCTTTCCCCCCTCTTATGGAGATACCTATCTTATCCGAGTATTTCACCCGCGCATAAATCTTGGCGCCGTCAGTTACATCAGGGTCGTCTCCGGCATCTTTAACTACTGCACACTGAGTGAAATATCTTCCTATTTTTTGGTCAATAATCTTCAAATTAAGTTTTACGCCACTCGCAGTCTCTACAGCAATGCTTTTTATTATCTTCTTAGTAACAAGCATAAGGCTAGCAGCTTTTGCCGCAGCCTGGGCACAAGTACCTGTAGTAAAACCTGTCTTAAGTTTTTCTTTTAAATTCACCCCGTCAGAAACATTAGTTTTCTCATCTCTAACGGATCTACTATTATTTTTGTCATCCTTATTTTTCGATAACATATTATTTAAATTTCTAACGGGGTTCACCTGGCCAAGATATTCTTAATCTCTTCTCTTGCTTCGCCAATAGTAAGCGGAAGGCCGCTAAAATTAAATCCGTCATTTTTTCTTAAAATCTCAAACAAATGCCCTATGCGGGGCAACCTCAATTTAGCATCCCTGATTATCTGAGTTTCAGAGAAGACTTCTTCAGGTTTACCGTCAAGTATAATTTTCCCTTTATTTAATATAACTACGCGGTCAATGAACAAAGGCACTAAATCCACAGAGTGTGTGGCCATAACCATAGTTATTCCCTTTTCTTTATTTAGCTTCTTTAATAACTGCATAATAGAATTAACTCCCATTGGGTCTAAACACGAGGTCGATTCATCTAATAACATAACTTCGGGCCCCATCGCTAAAACTCCGGCTAAGCAGATTCTTTTTTTCTCACCAAAGCTTAAATTATGGATTGGCCTATCAAAGAATTCCGGCATTTCTACCGCATTGAGGGCGTAATCTATCCTTCTTTTAATCTCTTCTTTATCAAGGCCCATATTTGCCGGGCCGAAAGCAATATCTTCTCCTACGGTAGAAGAAAATAATTGGTCATCGGGGTTCTGAAAACAAGTGCAGACTCTTCTAAATAGCATATCCTTATGGATAGATTTAATATTCTCTCCTTCTAAGCAAACTTCGCCCTGTGTAGGTTTCATAAGGCCATTAAGTATTTTTAAGAGGGTGGTCTTACCAGAGCCATTGCTTCCTAAAATTCCCAAAAACTCACCTCTCTTAACTAATAGATTAATATTCTGTAATGCCGGTGTTCCATCCGGATAAGCAAAGTAGAGGTTTTTTGTTTCCATAATATTCATAATATGAGGTTTATAGGATGCCTAAATAGGTAATGCGTTCAAGGCTAAAAGTGATGCTAAGATTACGATAAATACGACGGCGGTAATCGTATCTTTAATGCTAAACTTTTCTTCCCAAACGGTACTCTGTATTGTCCCATTATATCCGCGCAACATCATAGCTTCGTAAGCCGCGACAGAACGGTCGTATGCCCTGATCACGGTTGCACCCACTAATTCGCCTAAAGATTTTAGACTTCTTGCTAAGCTACTATATCCTAAACGCACTTTTTGGGCGTCTCTAACTGTGATTGCATCTTCTAACAAAACAAAGATATAGCGATAACTAAGCATCGCTATTTCCACCCAGGTATGAGGTACTTTAAACCACCGGGCAGCATTGAGCAACTTATTTACCGGAGTAGTCATAGATAGAAATATAACCAGGGAAACAGTTGCGATGACCTTACCCATAATTAGAAATCCTCGCAACAGTCCTTCTTTATATCCCACTAGATGCCATCCACCGATATCCAATTCCACAATGGGGGTTATTCCATAAAAGAAGATGTGTATAAGAAAAAGCACAACTGCTATACTTAAAGGATTAGCCAGCCTAAGTAAAATAATTCTAAGCGGAATCCTTATACCTAAAAGGAGAGCCAAAGATAAGAAAAAGGCAATTAATGGTACGTAAAAATTCCATGAGGAGACTATTATAATTATAGCCAGAGCCACAAAAAGCATTTTTGTCCTGGCATCTACTTCTGTCAGGTAGTTTTTTCTATGAGCAAAAGAATCACTGAATATTTCATTCAACATTTTTAATCCTATTTTCAACAAAGAGCTTTCGGAAATTATAGCCCATTACAAATCCGCCTGCGGTCCCCGCTAAAAGGAAAACGAAAAGCAATAAATCCCCCTGGTCAGTATTTATAAACGGAGTCCATGCAGGCCTCCCATGCTCTTGGGCAACCTTTTCCACCACGCTCTCATCTACTCCGCTCCATTTGGCTTCTTTTGCAAACGCAAAATGGCTATTTGCGCACAAAAATAAGGATATTACTAGAATGCCAATAATCTTAGCCTGGCCTTTTATGATACGTTTTCCGTTCTCTTTTACCCCGTTAGAAATCTTGTTTTCCTCCCTAAGAGCTTTGGTATTTCTAACGGGGTTTACCACTCCTAAAGAAGCCAAAATGTCCGGCCTTCTTTTATAGACAAAAACAATCATACCCCCGGTCAAAAATCCTTCTAATATGCCTAAGGGTAGTTGAGTGGGAATAAAAGCAGTAAGTATAGTAACAAATAGCGAAAAGAGCGGTTTAGTTCCATGAAGAGCTGAGGCCAATTCAAATGAAGTGGTGATATAAGTAGCCCAATCAGCCAATAGGCCAGCTGCAAAGCCCGAGATGAATAAAGAGGCCTTGAATTTTCTTAATATTTTAAATGCCGCGTAGGCAGCAAATGAACCGGCGACACCCATCGATACAATATCTGCTCCCCAAGTAGTAATTCCGCCGTGCGCTAAGAATAAGGCTTGGATAAGAAGGGCAATGGAAGTTACAAATACGCTCATCAGCGGCCCGATTAAAATAGCTGATATTCCTGTGCCGGCAGGATGAGAACAGGTGCCGGCAGTCGGCACAGGCACAGGCATACAGGAAATCACAAAAACTATTGCCCCCATTAATCCCAGCAGAGGTTTAAAACCCGGGTTTTCTTTTGAGCGTTTCTTTACACTGAAAACGCCCATGATGAGAAATGGAAATGCGATTAAATACCATAGCCCTGCCCATGGCAAAGGCAAAATCCCTTCTGAGATATGCATAGCATATACTTTTTGAGTAAAGAAAAATATATAAAGAAACACGGCTAAAATTAAAAATAGCTTTTTCTTAAGTGTTATCATTTTCTTCTCCATTTATATGTACGTTTATGCTCTATATTAAAAAGCCTATATCTTTCGTTAAAATGTATGAACTAATGTTAAGACTACCGAGTCATTGGCGTCTGTGTTAGTTCCCATTACTACCCTCTGGTAAGCTAAGAGTACCTGCGCTTTATCACAAGACCAACCAATACCGGGAGCTACAGTAAGATATCTTATATCTGAAGATGGTGTTCTTCCACCATCCTGCGATTTATCACCCTGTAGAAATCCACTTGCTTCAAGCATAAGATTAAAACCATTTGGCAGAAAATACTCCACTCCGATATCATAATTTTGGTATTTGCCATAAATGGTCTTTACGCCGTCAACTCTCACTTTCTGAGGAAAGCTAAATATGGCATCAGCATGAAATACAAATGGCTTAATCTTTTTCGTTAAGTTAAAACCAAATCCTGGATCCCATGAACCGCCTCCAGAGGCAGCTCCCATTAAATCCGTGCCCAGATTATCCGAATCAGCATGCTGATATTTACCTGTGGGCATTTTTAACTGGAATAACCCGGTTATATGGGGTAGGCGCCCCTCCTCTTCAATTGTGCAGTAACGCAGAAAAAGATAGCTGTCTCCAAAGCCCTTTTCATGGGCTTTTAGGCCTCCCTGCTTTATGTAGTTCTCCTGATATACTGTTTGCCCGTCAATTTCAAGCCTGTCTGTCAGGCCGTATTGCATAAAGAGCTGTTGCTGAAACTGGTATTTTTTATCGCGGCCTGGTAAAGAATTATAATGGCCTTCTGAATCAAAAGCGCCCCTGGTACGGTTATAACAGAAACACGGCTGGATTACAAATTTTCCTTTACCGCATAGCGGCGCTGTCCAAGTGGTAACCGGGCCTGCTGAAAGAGGCTCCCATTCTGATGCGTGTTCATGCGCCAGAGCTGTATTTATAACGCTTGCTAGGAAAAAAACTTTTAAAACTAAAAATAGTATTAATTTTTTCATCACTCTCTCCTTTTCTCGGAAGTTTTGGAAATGAGAGGTCTCCTGGCTTAGGACTCCCTACTTGCCATCCTTCCTGTCCTTAAAAATTAAGGATAGTGGATTTCCTGGCTTTCGTTTCCATCACAGTTACCGAATAGCAGAGGATTTTCACCTCGTTTCCGCTTCTTCATTTCCTGAATCTTTAATATTTGTTCCACAAAATTATTAGCTATTTTATCTTATCTATCACTCCCTTTCGCTATTTTTAATAATGCATTTATAATTGCACTGGCAATACTGCTACCTCCTTTTCTACCCTGATTAGTAATATAGGGAACATTCAAAGAACGTAATTTCTTTTTTGCCTCCTTAGCCCCTACAAACCCAACGGGAACGCCTATTATTAATGCCGGCTTCACGCTCTTATTTTCTACAAGGTCACATACTTCAAATAAAGCAGTAGGCGCATTACCGATAGCTACTATTGCATTGTCGATCAATTTCGCAGATTTCCTCATTGCTAATATCGCGCGTGTAATCTTTAATTCAGCTGATTTTCGGATTACGTCTTTGTTATTAATCAAGCAGACGACTCTGCCGCCAAAACAATTTAAAATTCTTTTATTAATCCCTGCTTTCACCATCTGGGCATCAACAATAACATTCTTCCCTTGCCTTATCGCATTCAATCCACCCAGTATAGCACCTTTAGAAAACAATAAATCTTTGGCGTAATTTAAATCGCTTGTGGCATGAAGCACCCTCTTTACAACCTCTTTCTGAAATCTTGGCAATTTTATATTCCTTAAATACTTATCTACTATTTGAAAGCTTTTAGTTTCAATATCTTTGGGATTAGTAATTATTTTCACTATGAACAGCCTCCTCTATTATATCCACAATAATATCAGCAATCCTTATATCCAGGCCTAAGTTTTTCGTATATATAAACGTAACCTTCTGGTATTTGGCTTTTTCTTTTTCGATTATACAGGGAATATCCCGGGTTACGTGATTGCCGTTAAAGAGGAAAAATGGAATAATAATTATTGTTTGGCATCCATGGATGATGAGATTTCTTATGCTTTTTGTTAAATCGGGCTGGTAAAACTGAAGGTAAGCCGGGACAATAATATTTAATCCTGTCTTTTGCTTAATTACCCTAACAGTTTTAGCTAAACTGGCGTTTGCCTCTTTTATTTTGCTTCCGTGACTAAGGATTATAATCCCTACCTTGCCGCTTCGGGGGATTTCGCCAAAGAGCCGTAAGTGGCCCCGGCCTAAAGGCCCAGGGGCCCCATTCTTTCTGATTAGAGCAAATGTCCTTTCCGTAACCTTTCTTTTATGTATCCAATTGCAATCTTTACAAGACCAGATATTTTCCTTACGCTTAGGGGAATATACATATCCGCCTAAATTTTCATCCAGACACGGATAAAACGGGCAATAACAAAATGTGCAGTCTTCTAATCCTCTATGACAAGGGAAAAACTTGCAAGCCTTATTTAATCTCTTCAGCATGGTTTAACCTGTACTCTTTACAGTTATGGATAAAATTTTTTGGCAAGTCCAAGCAAGAAGCAAAATGCAGATGAACATAACTCGCCAAAACCTTATTCTTGATTAGCCCATCAGAGAAAACTTTGTCTTTATCTTTTGTTATCTTATAGGCATAAGGGTATTCCTTAGGCCTCGCCTCTAACCCTAAAGGGTAGACCTTCCTATCCTTTAATCCAGAAAGGATAGCCCTTCCTATACCTTTAAAGGAAGGGCCTAAGGAAGGGTCTAAATACGACCAGTGAAATACGTGGCCTCGTATCCTTGCGCCCTTTTTGCTTAATATATTATCTCTTGCAGTTTCCACATTGACATAGCCCAGGGCCTGGCGCCTATCAGCCATTTTTACCAAACCTTTAAATATTCCCACCATAGGGAACTTTCTTTTTTTAAAATCCATAAGAGCCTCTACCAAATACATCAATCCGCCGCATTCAGCATAAATAGGCAGGCCCTCTTCTGCTTTTTGATAAATCAACTCCTTAAGCCTTTTATTCTTTGATAACCTTAAGGCAAAAAGTTCCGGGAATCCTCCTCCGATATATAGGCCATCAGTAGCTTCTGGTAATTTTCTATCCTTCAAAGGGCTAAAGGTAGCTATCTTTGCTCCTAAATGCCTTAATATATCCAGGTTATCCTGATAATAAAAATTGAAAGCAGCATCTTGCGCCACAGCAATTGTAACATAATTGCTAGGATGCTTTGTTTTGGCGATTTTCTTGAATATTTTTTCTTTATTAAAGGTAAGCGGCCCTGCTTGCCTGCTTATCTTAAGGAGTGCGGATAAATTTATATTCTTCTCAACGAGCCGCGATAGTTTTTTACAGAAACCATGCTCTAGTTTATTTTCCTGAAGCGGAATTAATCCGAGATGCCTTTGGGGTAATTTCAGGGCAGGAGCCTTTGGTAAATACCCGAGTACCGGTATCTTTGCCTTTCTTTCAATAGCAGTCTTTACGTAATGATAGTGGTTTTTGCTGCCTATATTATTCAAGATAATACCTGCAATATTTATTCCCTTATCGAATTCTTTATAACCTAAGGCAATAGCGCCTGCGCTTCTGGATAAAGAATGCGCATTCAAAATAAGGATGATGGGTGAGTTAAGTATCTTTGCCAAATGGCTGCTTGAGCCCTGTTCACTATTCTTTAGGCCATCGTATAGCCCCATAACACCCTCAATGACGGAAATATCGGCATCCTCTGCCCTCCTTCTAAATAATTCTACTACTGCGTCCTTAGGGAGTAACCAAGTATCTAAATTTGCGCAAGGCCTACCGGATGCTTCAGTGTGGTAAGTGGGGTCTATATAATCTGGCCCGGTTTTAAATGGCTGAACGCTATAGCCATTCTTTCTTAAGGCTGAAATTATCCCCAAGGTCAATGTCGTCTTCCCGACTCCGCTATTAGTGCCTGCAATGATAACTCTGGGTAAAATCATAACTTTTAATCCCACAGGGATAGTCCTTCCTAATACAACTTAAAGGAAGGGACTAATTTATCTTATATTGATAATTAAGATTTTTAAACCCGCTTTGGCGCAATAGATATTTTTCTTTTCCTTCTGCGATAAGCTTAAAAGCATAGGTAATTATCTCTTTATAAAATTCGCAAAATACCGCTTTTTTATGCATATTACCCAAGGCATGAAGCTCTGCCGGGCAGGGCGCCCCGCATATATTGCGAAAAGAACATATATTACATTCTGTTATCTTTTCAACAATCCGCGACCTGATTTTTCTAAATGGGCCTGAGTTCATAGCTTTGTCGATAGAGCTTTCAAATATATTTCCTCCGGAAAACCCCTCAAGGCCGATGAACTCACCGCAAGGGAGCATATCGCCGGCGGCAGTTATAGTTAAAAAACATCTTCCCCCGCCGCAGGGAGAGATATCGCACATAAGCCTGCGCGCCGTGGGCGCGATGATCCCTAAGATTATATTGGCAAAATTACCAATAATTATCTTGTGCCTTGAACCCATTGAACATTTCATCGCCTCTCTAACCGCATAAATAAAATATCTCGCCATATATTTATCATCCGGCTTTAAGAAACGGGAATTCTTTTGAGTAAGCCTCACCGGATTAAGCAGCACACAGGGGACCTTCTTTTTGTGCAGGAATCTCACTAATGACGGCAAGTTTCTTAGATTAATTTTGGTTATAGTAGTAAGGACATTTAACCCAGCATATCCGTTAAATCGGTCAATCGCCCGGATAGCGCTATTGTAATTTCCTCCATCCTTGGCGCTAAACCTTAAACGGTTATTGATTACGGCACTGCTGGCATCCAAAGAAATGCCTATGCCAATCTTACGCTTTTTAATAAATTCTATGTCCTTATCTTCAAGCAAGAGCCCATTTGTTTGTATGCCGAAATAAAAATGCTCTTTGAACCTGTCTATCGCCTTAAATATAATCTCTTTTACTAAGAGAGGCTCACTGGCATGAAAAATAATAACCGGTTTTTTGTCCCTACCGTTGAAATACTTAGCGATTTTTTGCAATATAAAAGTAAGCTCTTTCTCTGTCATTGACCGGCCATGCTTTCTCGTTTTAAGAGGCACATAACAGTAGGGGCAATTAGCGTTGCATAAATCCGTAGGGTCAATATATATGGCAGTTAAGTGAGAATCAAAGCGAAAGTTTTTTATCTCTTGATCGCATTTATTTTTTACCCTTTCGTACAGAGAAAGCAGCTCTCTGGGGATGAATGTATTTGAATTTCCGTTTACGCCGGTAATTCCCCAGAAAACATTATCCGCATCAAGCAGAACTTGCTCATTTTTACTATCTATATCTACGCATGACAACCCTTTTTCTGCCATAATTGAGCCCATCGCTTTCGACTGTTTGGCGAAATCCCCCGAAGCGACCTGACGGTGACTTTCCGCAAAGGGGGATACTTCCACCCCGTTTTATTTGTATGGCAGGGCTATCCCTATGCCAAAAAACGAATAGCCCTGCCTAGCCTAGCAAATCATTTAAACAATTTTAACTTCTAAAGAAGGCAAACACAATTTCTCTACAAGAGCGCCTGTTTTTTATCTACATCTCCATACATTACATAATGGGATAGGCCATTTGCTGTCTTGGCGCACTTTAGACGATAAGAGATTGTTTTCTCTTTTTTGGAAGAGCAGCCCTTCTGGTTCTTTTCCTTAGATGCTTTATTATCCATCATATATTCACCTCCTTCCTATGTAAATTATTAAAAATACCCCGATAATCAAAAATAACGCTGAGCAGATATAACTAATCTTTATGCTTTCTTTAATATGCCACGGCTCTATTGCGTTAATGTTATCTCCGATAAATGGCTTTAAAATAGCCTCGGAATTATAGAAATTTAATCCTCCTAATCGGACCCCTAATGCACCGGCAACGGCAGCTTCCGGTATTCCGCTATTTGGGCTTGGATTACTCCTGCCGTCTCTTCTGGCTATCTTCCAAGAACTCAATGCGTCTTTACCTGATAATAAACTGGCAAGCGGCAAAAAGAATATAGATAGCCTGGCTGGTATAAAATTAGCCCAATCATCTATCTTTGCCGAGGCCCAACCAAAATCCTTATATTTCTCATTTCTATACCCAACCATTGAGTCTAAGGTGTTTACTGCCTTGTACGCAAGCGCTAAAGGCGCACCTCCTATAAGAGCATAAAAAAGAGGAGAAATTATACCATCCACGATATTCTCGGATACTGTCTCAACCGAAGCGCGGATAATCTCCTGTTTATCGAGATTGGCCGTATCCCTTCCTACAATCGCGCTTAATTTCTTGCGCGCTAAAGGTATATCATTTTTCTCCAAGGCACGATGGACCCCCATACTTTCAACTTTTAGGTCCTTAACCGCTAATGAAGTATAAATGAGCACAATGGAAAATACCATACCTAAATATCTATTAATAGAAAGTGCCTGCCTGATAATAATAAAACTTAATGCAAAGGTTACGCCAATTACAAAAAGAGCAAAAATAACTCCGGCTATCCGTTCATACTTAATTATTTTTCTAAAAGGCCGCTCTAATTCTTTTATTAACCATCCAATGCCTTTTACCGGATGAGGAAACCACACGGGATCACCCAGAATCAAATCTAATAAATAGGCAAAAATTATTTCTACCATAAATTTATAACGGACTGTTTAATATTTTATATAATTGTTTAATGTTAAGATTCTTTCGTAGGAGTTGAGCAAGTTTGTCAAATTCTCCATCGGGATTAAAGGCTATTTTTTTAGATAGTGCCTGCCATCCTTTCTGCTCTCTGATCCTGTTTAGAAAATCCCTGCGAAAAGCATCGCTGTCAAAGAGCCCATGAATATAGGTGCCTAAAATACGGCTGTCGTCTCTTTTAAGGCCATCAAAATACCGCCTCCCACTGCCATTACATTCAAAAATCTCAAAGAACGGCTTATTATTTTCAAGATTTTTAGAAATACCATGATGAATCTCGTATCCGGAAATTTCTATGCCTGAGGATATCTCTTTTGCCTTCACTTGGGCAAGAATCTTATCTTTTGCTAAATAGGTAGTAATTGCTAATAGCCCTAAACCTTCAACTTTTTCGCCATTTGATTCCAGGTGGTATTTATCGTATATCTTGTTACCAAGCATCTGATATCCTCCGCATATACCGAGTAAAAGTGCTGAACTGCGAGAATTGATGATTGAGGTAATTTTTTCTGCCAGGCCGCAAGCTTTAAGGTATTTTAAGTCAGAAACAGTATTTTTTGAACCCGGGATAATTATAATATCCGGATTATTTAGTTCTTCCGCTCTTTTTATATATTTTAAAGCTACATCCTCCTCATTTTCTAAAGCATCGAAGTCGGTAAAATTGGATATATGCGGCAGATAAAATACATCTATATGCAAGGTGT
>ORJL011032449.1_pt1 | contig 10531 bp, 7 predicted proteins | sample 1779941 | NCBI WGS metagenome assembly ORJL01 (sample SAMEA104232317, study PRJEB22302) | groundwater metagenome | biome: forest; feature: aquifer; material: groundwater | place: USA | collected 2011-08-07 | depth 5.8 m | reverse complement strand
CTCTGGCGTTGCCACACCTGCAGCGTTTCAGGCGCTTCGCAGGCCCGTCCGCCCTTATAGCCGGCGCGGCTCGGACGATAATATTGCGCGCTCGCGGTACCGAGATAGGAGCGGAAGCAAAATCCCTCGTCCGACAATGCGACCGGCCGGTCCGGATTGCCTTCACCTGATGCGATACTGTCGCCCAGCCCGGCGATGAAGATATCGCGCACCATGATCTCGGTGGCGACCCGCTGCGGCGCGTCGGGTCCGGACGAGACCTCCACGGTGGCGACCGTGGGCCGGCCGTAGCGCGCCCGGAAATTGACCGGCTCGGCGCAGTCGAAGGTGGATTGCCGCGGACCGTCACCATCGTCGAGCGTCCAGGCGCAGGTGGCGCCCACCGGAACCTGGCCGGTCAGCCGGACGGTGACCGGGTGCTCGGTCGGCGTCAGGTAGCTTTCCTTGACGTTGTCGCGGGTGCAGGGCTCGCTGACGCGGCCCAACAGATCGATGCAGAGGCGGTTCACCGTATTGCGGGCCCAGCCGCGGCCGTCGCTCTGCAGCTCCAGCGCCTGTTCGGTGGCGAGAATGCTGCGGCCGCGCGCGCTCTCGGTATGGAGCAGGAAATCGCGCTCCTCGCGGAACAGCCGGAAGCGGTTGCGGACCTCCCACGAAATCTGCATCGGGGCATCCGGCGCGCCCAGCGCTGCCGCCGGCGCGCTCTGCGCTGCCGCCGGCACCGCCGCGGCGGCGGTCTGTGCCGTCGCCCACTGCGCCGGCAGCGCCCCCAGCGCTGCCGCGAGCAGCGCTCCGAGCATGACGAGACGGATCTGAATTCGGACCATGACGCGTTTGACGCTACTGGTAGGGCAGAAATAAGAGAACCCAAAACAGGCCGGATAACGTGGCTGTTACCCCTGCGCCTGCCGGCTCTTCACCGGCGGCCGCACGGCGGCGGAGCCCGTGCAGACCTCGCTCAGCCTGCGGCGTTCCTGCCAGGGCCGCACGACGTTGAGCCACAATTCGCGGCAGCCCATGATGGTAATCGAGATTCCGAAGGGGATCAGGAAATACAGGATCCGGAACACCACCAGCGTGGCCAGCAACTGTTCCCTGCCGAATTCAGGCAGGGCGATCAGCATGGCGGCGTCGAACACGCCGATCGAGCCCGGCGCATGACTGGCGAAGCCGAGCAGGGTCGCCAGAATGAACACCACCGCCAGCGAAATAAAGTCGATGCCGGGCTGTGCCGGCATCAACAGATACATCGCGAGTGCACAGAATCCGAGATCGACCACGCCGATCAGGATTTGCAGCAGCGTCAGCCGCGCCGAGGGCAGCACCACTTTCCAGCCGTTCTGCCCGAGTTCGCGCCGGTTTTCGCCGAGCGTGAGCCAGACCAGGTAGGCGAAGATCGCCACGATGCCGCCGATCGCGATCAGCCGGTTGATGGCCGGCGGCAGTTGGTCCATCGCGGACGCCGCCCATGGGTGCCACGCCATGCCGATGCCGAGCACGAAGGTATTGCCAAGCCAGAAGGTGAGCCCTGAGAGAAAGCAGATCTTGGCGACGTCGATGGCGGTCAGGCCGTAATCCGAATAGATCCGGAACCGGATCGCGCCGCCCGTGAACACCGTGGCGCCGATATTGTGTCCGATCGTGTAGCTGGTGAAGCTCGACAGCGCGGCGATGCGATAGGGCACGTGCTTCTTGCCGAGGGTTCGCAGCGCGAAGAAATCATAGAACGTCAGCGTGCAGAAGGCGCCGATCACGCACAGCGCGGCGAGCGCGATGTGAGCAGGCGGAATCTCCGTCAATGCGATCAGGATCACGCCGGTATCGACGCCCCGCAAGGGGCGGACCATCGTCGTGATGGCGAAGGCGATGATGAGGAGGCTCGCGGCGATTCCGAGCCGTTTCCAGCCGATCCGTTCCTTGAAGCCACGCCTCAGCGTGGTCAGCAGTCGATGCATTCGTCCTCCCGGCAGGGCGGTAACAAGTTGCAGGCCTTCAAGTTGCAGGCCTTTTCGCAGCGATTGCTGACAGGCGCTACGCCAATCGCTCGATAGCGAAGACCCATAAGGCAAAAACGCCGCGTTGTGCAGTCCTTGACAAGCCCAGCTTCAGCCCCGGCCGGGGCGGCTGTCACATTCCGTACATATGTCCTAACGCAGAGAATTCGAGTCCCGGCATTGACCCGCGTCAACCGTTTGGTGGCTTGCGATGTTCCGCTGTTCCCTCACGAGGTTTTTGCCCGTCGGCGGAACATCCCCTTTTGCGGTCTTCAGAGCCTGACCGAAAATGCAGCCAGCATTTTCAGGCCCTCTCTAACTGCCCGAAAAGGATTCGTATTTCGTCATGGCCGGGCGTCGTCCCGGCCATCCACGTCTTTCTTGCTAGAGTGAAGCGAGGGCGTGGGTGCCCGGGCATAGGCGAGCGGAAGCGACGCCGTCCTTCGGACGGCTAAGCCCGGGCATGACGAGCTTGGCCATAAAGCCCATTTCGTTGGCTGCATTTTGAGTCGGACTCTCAGTCAGCAGGGCGGATGAGCGAAGTGTAATCCGCTTTAACCGCCACCTTCAATGAACGGATTGACGACCGTGAGCCCGCCGATGGTGCGGCCGTGCTGCATGTCTTCGCTGAACAGCGTGGCGCAACCGGCTTCGATGGCGGCGGCGACAATCAGCGCATCGTAGAAGGACAGGCCGTGTTCGCGAGCGAGAGTCACGGCGGCGATATGGGTGTTCAAGGTAACCGGCACGATATCATCGAGCGAGGCGCGAAACAGCCCGAGCGCGAATTCAATCTGCGGCCAGTCGTGGCGAAGTTTTCGCCGAGCAACATGCACGAACTCGTTCAGCACCTGAACGCTGGCGAGGCCGCCGCGACTCAGGCAGTCGGCGGCCCGTTGTTTCTTCGCATCCGAGGTCGCGGTGTAGACAAGAATGTTGGTGTCGAAAAACGCCTTCACCGCTCGTTGGCCTCGTCCCGATCGAATTTGTAGTCGGGAGGAAGCGTCCAGTTGAGAGAGGCCAGACGCTCGAGCGCAACCTTGCGCCGGTCTTCCTTCTGCACGACCAGCGTTCGTTCGGCCACATCGACGATGTTGAGTTCGTCGCCGGCACTCAGGCCCATCTTCTCGACCAGCGCTTTGGGCAGCCGCACGGCCAGACTGTCACCCCATTTCGAAACCTGCATGGCAGCCTCCATGGTAGCTTGGTCAAAGATATCATCATAAAGATATCATTTCAAGGTCGATTGATTTTATCAATCGCGAACAAGAGCTTCTCGACGAGAGAACTGGCCACCGACCCTCGCAGGGTTGTGCCCAGCCCCGTCAACCCGCTAGGTTGCCGCCCATGGGGGAATCCAAAAATAACGAAGCCGTTGAAGCGTTTATCCGGCGCTGGCAGGGCCGCGAGGGCGAAGCATGTACTCTTCCATCTGGGAGGAAAACCGTGCCGGTACCGCTGGCGGCCTCGCCTGCCAAAGCTCGTTGTTTGCCAAGCAGCTGGCTATCGAAGTTCAGCTGGCCTGAGCCAAGCGCTCGCCGGTTTCACAAGTAAAGGATGCAATGACTACGACGAAAACCGACCATTTCGCCAATCTCGAAGCATTCGAAGCGGACCTCTGGAAGGTCGCCGACGATCTGCGGGCCAACTCCGGCCTAGCGTCCAACGAGTATTTCATGCCCATCCTGGGGCTCCTCTTTCTCCGCCACGCCACGAACCGCTTCTACGAAGCAAAGGCGGCAATCGACGCCGACAAAGCCGCCGGCAAGATGCCCGATAGGCCGCTCATCGAAGCCGACTTCACGCGGCGACGCGCGCTCATGTTGCCGGATAGCGCGCTCTACGAGACTTTGTTGGGGTTGCCCAAGGACGGCAAGCTCGGCGCGGCATTGACGGCTGCCATGGAAGCGATCGAGGCAGCCTTCCCGCCTCTTGCGGGCCAATTGCCGAAGGAATATGAGCGGTTCGAGGACGATCTGCTGGAACGCATGCTGCGCATGTTCGATTCCGAAGGCTTGCGCACAGCTTCGGGCGACGTGTTCGGCCGCATCTACGAGTATTTCCTCGCCGAGTTCTCGAAGCAGGGAGCCCACGACAACGGCGAATTCTTTACCCCGCCCTCGATCGTCCAGACTATCGTCAACGTGATCGAGCCTGACCATGGGATCGTGTTTGATCCGGCCTGTGGTTCGGGCGGCATGTTCGTGCAGTCGAGCCATTTCATTGAGGACGCGGGCCAGGACACGATGAAGCGTGTCACGTTCTACGGCCACGAGAAAAACGAAACGACCGCGAAGATCGCTCAGATCAACCTCGCAGTTCACGGCCTGCAAGGCACCATCAGGGCCGGGAACGAAGCCATCACCTATTACAAGGACCCGCACGAACTCGTCGGCAAGTGCGATTTCGTGATGGCCAATCCGCCGTTCAATGTCGACGAAGTCGATGCCGAGAAGGTGAAGGGTGACAAGCGTCTGCCGTTTGGTCTGCCCGGCGTGAACAAGGCAAAGAAGGTCTCGAACGCCAACTATCTCTGGATGTCCTATTTCTACAGCTACCTGAACGAGAAGGGCCGCGCGGGCGTAGTGATGTCCTCGCAGGCATCAAGCGCAGGTGGCGGCGAGGCCATTGTGCGCCAGAAGCTCGTCGAGACCGGCGCGGTCGATGTGATGATCGATATTCGTGGCAATTTCTTCTACACGCGAACTGTGCCTTGCCAGCTTTGGTTCTTCGACCGAGCGAAGGAAAAGGACGAGGCGCACCGCGACCATGTGCTGATGCTCGACGCACGGAACGTCTTCCGCAAGGTTTCGCGTTCGGTCTTCGATTTCAGCCCGGAGCAGCAGAAGAACATCGCCGCCATCATCTGGCTCTATCGCGGCCAGCAAGACCGCTTCCTGAAGCTCGTTGAGAGCTATCTGGCACAGGCCGTTCAGTTGGGTAGGGCGGCGCAAGAACCGCTCGACGCTTTCGAGGAGGCGCTCTGCAAACTCATCAATCTGATCACGCCCTTCGCCACTATGAAGCGCAAGGATGATCTGCTCGCCGAGCCATGGGAAGAACTGGCGGGCGCGCGGGCGACGCTGACGGCGGATATTGAAGCCTTTGGTGCGGAAGCGCTGGCGCGGGCGAAGAACTGGCCGGGCGCAGGGCGCGACAATGCCGGACTGAGCGCCGCGCGGACCGACCTTCACCCCTTGGCCGATCGCTGCCGAGACCTGACCAAGCAGATCGACCTTGCGGCGAAGCTAGCGGGTCGGGTGATCGACGTAGCGGTGAAGGACCTCGCCGCGCGGGAGGCGGACGAATGGGCGAATGCTGACGTGAGCCGGGCGCGCAAGGTGCTGGACGAGGCGCGGGCTCGGGCGGTCGAGGCACAGCGGCAAGCGCGCTATTTCGTTAAGCAAGGCGACTGGCTTCAGGAGCATTTTCCGGATGCCACATTGCGCAACGTCGAAGGGCTGGTGAAGCTGGTTGATCGCGCCGTCATTGCCGCCCAAGACTGGAGCCTCACCCCCGGCCGCTATGTCGGCGTAGCGCGAGAAGAACGGGACGATGACTTCGACTTCGAGGAGGCTTTGCGCGCGATCCATATTGATTTCAAGGGTCTGAACAAGGAGGCGACTGAACTGGCCGCACGCATTGCCCGAAACTTCGAGGATTTAGGCGCGTGACTTTAGTTCCCAAGCGAATTTCTCAGCTAGGTCGGGTGGTCACCGGCAAGACACCGCCGACCAGTCGGCAGGAATTTTTCGGCGGCGATTACATGTTCGTTACTCCGAGCGACATAGAATACAAACATTACTACTGCCGCGAGACTGAGCGCACTGTTTCAGAACAAGCAAGAGCCGCTTTGCCTAACCAATTTATTCCGGCTGATGCAGTGATGTTCACTTGTATCGGTGCCACGATCGGCAAATGCGCGATTGCGCCCGCCGAATGCCTGACCAACCAACAAATCAACTCGATCATTGCGAACGAGGAAACGGACCCCAAATTCCTCTATTACTTGCTGTGTCGCAATGTCGATAGAGTCAAAGGCCTTGGCGGCGGAGCCGCAACGCCAATCGTTAATAAGTCAAAGTTCGAGAACGTCGAGTTCCTGGTTTTGCCTTTTCGTCAGCAGCAGGCTGCCTCGGCCATCCTTTCCGCCTACGACGACCTCATTGAGAATAGCCGGCGGCGGATTGCACTTTTGGAAGAGGCGGCGCGGATCTTGTACCGCGAGTGGTTCGTCCAGTTCCGCTTCCCTGGCCATGAACATGTCAAGACCATCGAAGGCATTCCCGAAGGCTGGGAGCGGCGGACTCTAGGTTCCGTTGCCAAAGCCAACGTTGAAAGCTACTCAACAAAGGAGCTTCCTGAAGCGATCAACTATATCGACATTTCGTCGGTTGCCCGAGGTCGAATTATTTCTCGGAGCGCGATGTCTGCGGCGGAAGCGCCAGGGCGCGCAAGGCGAAAGGTTCGTGACGGAGACATCATCTGGTCCAACGTCAGACCTAATCTGCGGGCTTACGCTCTGGTCTTGGAGCCTGCCGAGAACGATGTATTTTCAACTGGCTTCACCGTTTTAGCGGCAGATGCTGTGCCTTACACTTGGCTCTATCAGTTTGTGACGACCGACAATTTTGTTGGACATTTGGTTAATCACGCTACTGGCGTGGGTTATCCAGCCGTACGGCCAGACGATTTCGAACGAGCCGTTGCGATTGTGCCCCCCAGAAAGCTGCTTGAACTTTACCACGACGCAACAGAGGAAAATTTCAGATTGATTTCAAAGCTTGAGGCCCAGAACGAGAAGTTGGCAGAAGTCCGCGACCTGCTTCTCCCACGCCTGATGACCGGGGAAATCGCGGTATGACGTCACGGTCCGGGGGGCGATGACATGGCGTTGACGACGATCAACAGCGAGGACCGCCTGGTGCAGGCGACCTTCGCCGAGCATCTGGAAAAAACGCTCGGCTGGGATAGTGTTTATGCCTATAACTCCGAGACCTTCGGTTCGGACGGCACCCTCGGACGTACAAATCCAAGCGAAGCCGTTCTTACCCGCGATCTGCGGGCCGCGCTGGTGCGCCTCAACCCCGACCTGCCGCCTGCCGCAGTCGACGATGCGGTACGAGTGCTGACCGTCCATGACTTCAGCCGCTCCATGGTGCAGCACAATCAGGATTTCGCCCGTCTGGTCCGCAACGGTGTTCCCGTCCACTATCGCGACAGCAAAGGGCGCTTGCGCGACGCTCGCGCGCGGGTGATCGACTTCAATAATGCACCCAGTAGCAACCGCTTCCTCGCCGTCCGCGAATTGAAGCTGACTGGCCTGCGCACGCCGAGCTACAATCGTCGCGCCGATCTCGTCTGCTTCGTCAACGGTCTGCCGCTGGTTTTTATCGAGTTGAAGGCCGTCTACAAGAACATCCGCGCCGGATTTGACGGCAATTTGCGCGACTACATGGACGAGAACGTTATCGCCCATGCCTTTCATCACAATGCTTTCCTGATCGTCAGTAACGGCCATCGTGCCCGCTATGGCTCGATCACCAGCGAATGGGACCATTTCGCCGAATGGAAGCGCGGCGAGGAGGACGAGAAAGGCAGCGTCGAGGCTGAAGTACTACTCAACGGCATGCTGGCGCATGACCGGCTGCTTGATCTCATCGAGAACTTCATCCTGTTCGACGAAAGCAAGGCTGGCGCGACCCGCAAGGTAGTGGCGCGCAATCATCAGGTGCTGGGCGTCAACCTCGCGGTGTCGTCCGTGGCCCATCAGGAAGAATTGAAACGCCAATTTCCGCCCGAAAAGCGGCTGCTGCATCGTGTCATCGAGTTGCCGCTGGAAAAGCGAGCCATCGCGGATCAGAAAAGACTCGTGGCATACGAGTTAGACGAAGTTCCGCAGCCTGCATTGTCTCCCTTCATTCCGGACGGTCCCGTGAACATTATCGAGCGGGCCCACCCCGATCTCGGCAGGCTCGGCGTGTTCTGGCACACCCAGGGCAGCGGCAAATCCTATTCCATGGCGTTCTTCGCCGAGAAGGTGCGCCGCAAGGTTCCGGGCAATTTCACGTTCCTGTTGATGACAGACCGTCACGACCTGGACAGCCAGATTTACAAGACCTTTGTCGGCTGCGATGTCGCGGATGACCAGACACCGCGCGCTGCGTCAGGTCCGGATCTCGAGCGCCTGCTGAAGGAAAACCATCGTTACGTCTTCAGCCTGATCCACAAATTCAATCAGGACGTGGACCCGAAAAAGCCCTACTGCGAGCGTGACGACATCATCGTGATTTCCGACGAGGCCCATCGGACGCAGTCCGGGCGTCTGGCGCGCAATATGCGGATTGCCTTGCCCAACGCCGCCTTCATTGGTTTCACAGGCACCCCGTTGTTCAAGCAGGACGAGATCACCAAACGCATCTTTGGCGAATATGTCTCGCGCTACGATTTCAAGCGGTCGGAAGAAGATGGCGCAACCGTCAAGCTCGTCTACAAGAATCGGGGTGAAAAGCTTGGCGTGGCTCGCGTTGATCTGAACGACAAAATCGCTGCCAAGATCGAGGAGGCGGAACTCGACCAGGACCAGACCGCACTTCTGCACAAGCTGCTCGGCAAGGATTACGAAGTCATCACAGCTGACGAACGCCTCGACAAGATCGCAGCGGATTTTGTCGAGTATTGTGCAACTCGTTGGGAGGCAGGAAAGTCGATGTTCGTCTGCATCGACAAGATCACCTGCGGTCGGATGCATCAACGCATCATGCCACGCTGGACAGCTAAGACAGCACAGGTGCGCGCCGCGTGTGAAATCAAGAAAGCGGAGGCCGCTGCGACCGCAGACGAAGCTGGCCGCGCCGCGCTCGTCGATATGGCGCAAAAGCTTGAAGCGCAGGCGAGCTGGCTTGATGAGACGATCGTAGAAATCATCATCAGCGAAGCGCAGAACGAAGTTACTGACTTTGCAAAGTGGGGCGTTGACATTATTCCCCACCGAGCCCTGATGAAGAAGGGATTCGAGGCGGACACGGGTGAGCGCGTCGATGTCGAAACCGCCTTCAAGAACCCAAAGCATCCGTTCCGCGTGGCGATCGTTTGCGCAATGTGGCTGACCGGCTTTGACGTCGAATGCCTTTCAACGCTCTACATCGACAAGCCGATGAAGGCGCATACGCTGATGCAGGCGATTGCGCGCGCCAATCGGGTGTTCCCAGGCAAGGATTTTGGCTTGATCGTCGATTACAACGGCATGCTGGCGAGTCTGCGTGCCGCGCTCGCGCAGTATGCTCTCGGCGAAGACGGCGCTGGCGGCGAAGAGATCGTCGCGCCCATCGAGGAGCGCGTGTAGGCCCTCATCGAAGGCATCGAAGCCACCGAGGTGCATCTGCGCGGCCTTGGCTTCGATCCTGCGGCGCTGATCGGCTCCAAGGGCTTTACCCGGATCAAGGGACTGGCTGACGCCGTCGACGCCGTCTATTCCAGCGATGAAGCCAAGCGGCGGTTCGAGATACTGGCACGGCAGGTCTTCATCCGGTTCAAGGCTCTGCTGGTGGAACCGACCGCGTATGCCTATGCCGAGCGGCACGATAACATCGAAGCGATCTACAAGAAGCTGACCGAACGGCGCGACACCGCTGATGTGACCGAGTTGCTCAAGGAGCTGCACAGAATCGTCAACGCAGCCATTCTCACACAGGAACCCGGCGATGATCAGGTGGAGGGACAGACCTTCGATCTCAGCCAGATCGACCTGGAACGGCTTCGTGATGAGTTTGCCAAGAAGGTCCGACGCAAGGCGACCGCTATTCAGGATATCAGAGACATCGTCGAGCAGAAACTCGCCGAAATGCTTGCGAGAAACCCGGCGCGCATGGATTACCAGCGCAAGTATGAGGACATTGTCGCCGATTATAATCGTGAGAAGGATCGCGCCACGATCGAAGAGACCTTCCGGCGTCTCATCCAACTCGTGAACAGCCTTGACGAAGAACAGCAGCGAGCTACGAAGGAAGGGCTCAGCGAGGACGAGCTCGCGTTGTTCGACCTCCTGCAGAAAGACGGTCTTAACAAGGCGGCCCGTGAACGGGTGAAACAGGCTAGCAAGGAATTGCTCGCTTCGATTAAGGTTCGATTGGCTGAACTCGATCGCTTTTGGGAAAAAGAGCAGACGAAGGCCGACATCGAGGTATTCATTCTCGATGAAATTTTTGCAGGACTTCCGTCGCCACCGTTTTCCGTTGAGGAAAAGGAGCAACTTGCCAAAAATGTCTACGCGCATGTTTGGCAGCAGGCCGTCAGGGGCGATTTTTCGGCGGCTGCTTAGGGAAATTTGCTCAACCAATTCAACAAACCAACCCGACGGGCAAATCATCCAAAAGTCTGTCCAGCCCTTCGCGAAAAAATATTCTGATTTTCCGAAATCGCAAATCAGTCTATATTCCGCGCCGTCCCGTCCCAACAAGAGGGGCGTTTCGCGAACGTCACGGACGTAGGGCGCGGGATGCGGTGGACGTAGCGGCGCGCGAGACGGGCGATGCCGG
>ORJL010065484.1_pt1 | contig 10532 bp, 9 predicted proteins | sample 1779941 | NCBI WGS metagenome assembly ORJL01 (sample SAMEA104232317, study PRJEB22302) | groundwater metagenome | biome: forest; feature: aquifer; material: groundwater | place: USA | collected 2011-08-07 | depth 5.8 m | reverse complement strand
TGTCGTTTCTCAGGTTAATTGACCACCCATTCTCAAGTTAATGTTCCACCCAGATTCTCAAGGTAATTGACCACCCCTGGTGCACTGTAGAAAGCAGTATTACATAGTCGCCACCTCCTTATCAAGGTCTTTATTGGGACGAAGCATTGACCGGTAGCTTTTCCCGGTAAGAGTAATCAGGTGAGCGCCACTGATGAGACGATCAAGTGCACTCTCGGCGATGACGGGGTTGGGGAAGAGGGGGTACCAGTCTTTAGGTGCCCGGTTAGCGGTGACTATCAGGGAGCCGGTGTGGTGGCGACGGTCGATAAGCTCATAGAGGTCCTCGGCCTGAGTCTTGGTAAACTCTTTCATGGCGAAGTCATCCGCTATCAGTAAGTTCGGCTTCAGGTAATGCTGTATCCTTTTCTCCCAGGTTTCATCGGCACGACCGCCGCCCAGGTCGGCAAGGAGACGGCTTGTCTTCATAAACAAAACATTGTATCCTGAGCGGCAAGCCTGGTGACCCAGCGCCTGGGCCAGGTGGGTTTTACCCACGCCCACAGGGCCACAGAGTATCACTGATTCCTTACGTTCCATAAACTGGCAGGTGGCCAGCTCACGGATATACTGGGCCGGCATCTTGGGATTGAAATTGAAATCAAAGCCTTCCAGACTCTTCTCCTCCTCGAAGTGAGCCCTGATAATCCGTGTAGAGAGTCTCTTGTTTGTCCGGTGCTGTACCTCATCCTCCAATAGTACTTCAAGGAACTGGGTAAAATTCACCCCGTCTTTTTGTGCCTGATCTAGTCTCAAATCCAGGGTTTCCATCATCCCACTGAGCTTGAGTGCCCTCATTTTGTTTTCTATCTGGTGCTTGTCAGTCATATACTATCTCCTTTAATTTTTAATTGAGCCGCATAATTCCTCGGCTCCGCGTAGGAAAGCTCCGGCTTCCCTGACCGGCTCGAAGAGAAGCGATTGTTTATCCAATTCTCTTTCCAGGATGGTTTTCACCGTGTGGTAGCAGGGGTCGCCAAAGGCATTAGCCCGGGAGCAGGCTTGCTCCAGTCTCACTTGTCCATACTTTTCTTCCAGCCTCAAAATACCCTGGCATTGCCGCAGGTAATGGAAAGCGTGTAGTTTCAGTAAACTATCAATAGTCTCCCTTGTTGACAGGCCAATGATACTGGCTTTCTGCCGGTACCATTCCGGAGTACGCTGGAAAAACGCCGCTTTCTCAGGAGGATAGTCATTCCAGTCAGTTACCCTCCGCCCTTTATCACCTCTGGGGTGGGTCTTAATCAGATTAGAATCGAGATAAATCTCTACTGTTTTGCTCCCCAGTTTAACGTCCACCGTTTTCCCCACATACTGGTAAGGTATGGAATAGAGGGTAGAGCTCACCTGGATATGGCAATCGAGAGCCACTTTAGACTGATGCCAGGTAACAATTTCAAACGGCGCCACCGGCAGTGGCCGGAGTGCCTTTTCTTCAGCTAAGCGAAAGAGGCTTAACGGCGGCTGATGCGTGGTGCCATGCTCATGCATTCCGGCTACTCGAAGGCACCACTCTCCGGCTTGCCGGTTAATTTCATCCAGGCTGGTGAAGTTTCTGCCCGACCAGAAGCTGTCCCGGATATAAGGGATTACCCGCTCGACCCTGGCCTTATCTTTTGGCTTTCCGCTTCTGGCGGGGTCAATAATGACGCCATAGTGATGGGCTAATTCTTCGTACCCCTGGTTAAATTTCGGGTCATAGAGGTCGGGCTTGATTACCCCGGTCTTCAGGTTATCCGGGATAATTCTCAAGGGAGTTCCGCCGAAAAACTGGAAGGCTGAGATATGACAGTTTAACCACTCCCTCTGGTCCATCCTGGTAACCACGCAGACAAACATGTGCCGGCTATAAGACAGTATCAGAGCAAATGCCCACAGCCGGCACTTTTTACCGGTCTTCGGGTCCTGCCAGGTCCCGAGGTAACCAAAATCTACCTGGGCTTCATCACCGGGAGGTGGGTCGTCACGTCTGACCGTAATCCGCGGCTTCTTCCAGGCATCCCCAAGAAAACAGCTCAGGTAGCGATAGAAACTGGGCTGAGAGACCTTTACTTTCTTTTCGTCCCGCAGCCTCTGCCAGATCGTCGATGCTTTAGTGGTGGCCAAAGCAGATCTGATTTCATCTTGATAGGGAAGCAGTGTGGCAAATACCGGTGACCGGGTAGCCGCGTCTGGTGGCTGTGGAATAACATCAGCGATAAAAGCCTTCCAGCCTTGCGGCGGCGTAGGGTCACCCTGCCGGTATCCCCTGGCCTCGGCGGCATAAACATATTTACGAATTGTAGCCCGGGAAACATCGAGACTGCGGGAAATGGCACCAATGCTCCTCCTCGCCTGCCAGTGTTCTAATATTTCTGCGATATCTCGCACCAGAAACCTCCTTCTTGCCAATGGCTCAACCTCCTTAAACGTTAGCTGAGCCAATAATGCAATATCTATGGTCTTGGTGCACCAGAGGGTGGTCAATTACCCTGAGAATTTACCCGGTCAATTAACTTGAGAAAAATGCTTGGAAAGCGGTCAATTCACTTGAGAAGCGACACTGAACGAAGTCTTTCTTCCCCCGGCCAAGATATACGCTATTCAGCGACTTGCGCGCCAGCGAAGGCGTCTTGAAAACGACATGGCTGCTCGTAAAACCAGGATCATCTCAATCTTGGATGGCTATCTCCCTGGGGTGCGACTGGCTTTCTCGAACTTATGGTCTCTTCAGGCTAAGGCATTTCTGAGATCCCAGCTTAATCCCCTTGCCGTGGTCCGTGATGGGGAGAAAGCTCTCCACCGTTTTCTGACCTTAGCACGATCTCCGCGCAAAGGAGACGCCGTGGAGAGCCACAAGGTATATCTCGCCTGTAAGGGTGTGGCGACGATTTATACGCTATCTCACTCGGCCGGGACAATCAATGATGATTTCTTCGCTGCTCTACAAGAGGAAATAGGACGCGAACTTAGACTAATGGAGACAGAAGATGCCGAGTCCGAATCCATAACCCAGCGAGTGAAGAATCTCTACATGGAACTCCACCCTTCGGATAACCTGAGCACAATACCCGGCGTGGGCGAACATACGGCGCCGGTCTTCCTGGCGGTGGTTGGAGACCCGGCACGCTTCCGTAGTCAGTCAGCTTTTGCCAATTTCAACGGAGTCGTACCTGATTCAAGGCAGTCATCCCAGATGGAAACCAAGGGTCTGAGAATGACCAAAGCCGGTCCAGCCATTATGAAGTGGGCTCTCTTTCAATCTGGTCAGATAGGCCGTCGTTATGATCCTCAGCTGGCTTGGCTTTACTATCGAGAAATGGTCCACAACGGCAAGAACCATAAGCAAGCCATGGGAGCAGTCATGAGTCACATAGGGGCCAGGATATTGGCGGTGTTGCGTGAGGACAAACCCTACGAACTCAGAGACGTTCAAGGCAAACCAATCACTTGGGAAGACGCGAGAAAACTGATCCTGTTGAAGTATCAGGTTCCGGAGGAGATAAAGCGAGATAGACGGCGGCGTAGGACTTTGGGTGATTCTGGCAATAAACCATCGAAAAAGCGAAGGGAGATGGTAGCTCACAGGACTCACGAGGCAGCCGAAGCTCCTCAATCTGCAATTGCCACTATCTCCCGATAACCATTTTAATTGAGAGTAGTACGGAGGTCAACAAAGAGATCAGTAAGGCTCTTGACAACTATTAGGATATCTATTTTGTAAAATGACCTTAATACCTGCACGGACACCAATGAGAGTTCATCGCTGCGACTTCCTGCGGTTATCTTTTATGAAATGTCCACGCGGCGACCCCGCCAATGAAGATGCCGATCACGATCATACCCATACACCAGTGGATTACGTATGAAAAGTCATGTTCGCTCATTACTCTATAGAGGATCACGATTTCATCGTGGCTTTTCGTAGCATGGTAAACTCCCCAAACTCCAAAACCCAGAACCACCATGGCCATAAAGAACAGAACTATGGCCGACTTCATGACCTAATCCGTGTAGTCGGATAACGGATTTGTGAAGCCGCTTGTCCTGTCATTCAGCGCATCCCAGTATCCCTCAGACACCTACGGTAAGTATATCAAGAAAGCTAGGCTTGAGAAAGGTTTGCGACAGAGAGACCTAGCTAATGCGATAGGAGTGAGATGACAATTGTCAAATGGGAACGCTATGTGACCCTGCCACTTAGACAAAGGTCAAAGTTAGGACGACTTTGTGGCTATCTGGGGCTAGAGTACGCTGACGTGGTGGAACGGTTCCAGCCCGCTGTCGATTCATGTCGTATCATTCAGCGAGTCCCGCGAGCCGACCACCTTCGGGCAGTTTACCAGGAAAGCGTGGTTGTAGAAAGGCTTGACCTAGGTGCCAACATCCAGTATGAGGTGGGGGTGGACGAGGCGGCAGTCGCATCAGCGAGATTTGCCCCTGTTCAGATCTTGCTGGACTGAAGGACTATGGAAGCAAGCAGATTCTCTCTCGCTTGATCGACTCTCCTAGATGCGGCGTGAAATCGGTCGAGTGGTATGTGGTCAAGACCAGCGACCGCCAGTTCTTTGGACATGTCGTTGATCACAAAGACGAAGGACTTCTTTTCGTTCCAGTAGGCTTCGAGAGTTGGGAGAGTCTTTGGCGCGTATAGATTGACAAGCATCTCGGCCTTGGTCTTCCGTTCCATTCCCTCTGTCAACGTTACAGGCTTGTTTTGCGCATCCTTGAGGGAAATGGTGCCCTCGAATGCCGCCAAGTATCGAATCCACCAATCGAAGAAGAGAACGTTATCGTTTCTTATTAGCTCATGTATTTCTTCTAGCTTCTTCCGAGTGTAGTCCTTTCTGTCCCTGCGAGTCGCGAGATTCGCAACGACAATCGCAGAAACAATACCTCCGCCGAGAACGGAAAGAAGGTTCAGCGTTAATTGTTCCCAGTCAAGCATCTTGCGCACCTCACATTGTTTAGATTGATCCGCCTAATACCCCAGCCCTATGACAAGTACCGCATAGGACGCCGGGGGGAACAAGAATCGAGTCCCCAGTACCTGGCGAAATATCAGCTTGTCGCATCGAATGCCGATTATCACAGTGTTTGATGTGGATCGGCGCAATATCCTCCATGAATGCCCCAGAGCGCGTTGAGAGAGTTTCGGACTCCAGCGGGGCAGCAGCCATACTTCTCAAACTTCATAGTGCCGAATCACTCGGTTTGGCAACCGTGCAGTTGCAAACTACAAAAATCCCGAAGCTGGTTTTGTGAAGCCACTCGTTCTTTCATTCAGCGCATCCCGTTATCTTTCCTCTACCTTTGGTCAGTATATCAGGAAAGCACGGCTTGAGAAAGAATTGAGACAGGTGGAAGTGGCTAAGGCTATAAGTGTTGATGAGATGACTATAGCGAATTGGGAAAAGGCTCACCAACTTTCTCGGCAGTTCTCCAAGGTCAAGCAGGCGTGTGCCTTGCTGGAGATCGACTATCGCGGACTGGTAGACATGTTTGATCCATCCCTAGTCGGTGAAGCGAATCTCGGGGCAATGCGCTCAATAAAGGTCTCACCCAAGACGAGACAGCGAGGCGTGCGGAGATTGACCCGGGCACATTGGCTAGATGGGAGAACGCGGATCGTGAGCCGCCAGAGTGGACGCGTGAGAAGCTGAACGGGCTGCGCGAAGCGCTAGGTTGTCTGTGACCTTGGTAGCTCGTCTTTCGACGAATCGTTCATGACAAGCCTCCTTGGTTCACACTTCCCAGGTCCGTGATCTCATCCCGCTGCTCTACCTGAATGGCTTTGTCTGAGGGAGATTTCGACCTTGCGCTCCGTGGCTGCTGGGCGAGAAGGCGGAGGCCGACAATACTCATGATCTTATCGATAATGCTTACCATATGGGGCGCCCAAGCTTAGCAAACACTGCTTTGCTCTGGGCAAAAGCTTGTGCGGCTTTTTCTTTATCCCCCATTGACGCATAGGCGCTGCCCATCTTGCCCAAAATACTACCCTCGCTTTGCACGTCCTCTATGCGGCGGTTTATCTCCAATGCCTGTTCAAAGAACCCGATCGCTTTGCCGTAATTGCCGAGTTTACTATAGGCGCTGCCCATGTTGCCCAGAACACTTCCCTCGCCTTGCACGTCCCCGAGGCGGCGGGCTATCGTCAGTGCCTGTTCAAAGAACTCGATCGCCTTGCGGTACTCGCCGAGCTCCAGATAGGTACTGCCCGCGTTGTTCAGGGTGTTGCCCTCGCCACGCGCATCCCCGATACGGCGCGCTATCTCCAAGGCTTGTTCAAAGAACCCGATCGCCTTGCGATACTCGCCGAGCTCCAGATAGCAGTTCCCCATGTTGGAAAGATTAGTACACTCACCTTCCACATCCCCGATACGGCGGGCTATCTCCATGGCCTGTTCATAGAGCACGATCGCCTCGCGGTACTTGCCCCGATCTGCATAGGCGATGCCCTTGTTACCTAAGGCAATGCCTTCGCCTTTCACATCCCCGAGGCGGCGGACTGTCTCTAGTGACTGTTCATAGAGATCAAGGGCCTTGCTATAGTCGCCGAGATTCCTATAGGCTATTCCCATGCAGCCCATGGCACGGCTCTCGCCTTGTACATCACCGAGGCGGCGGGCTAACTCTAGTGCCTGTTCATAGAGCTCAAGCGCTTTGCGGTACTCGCCTAGATTCCTATAGGCGATGCCTATGTTTCCCAAGGCATTGCTCTCGCCTTGTACATCACCGATGTGGCGGGCTATCTCTAGTGCCTGTTCGTAGAGCTCAAGCGCCTTCCTATAGTCGCCGAGTTCCAGATAGGCGATGCCCTTGTTACCCAAGACAACGCCCTCGCCTTTCACGTCACCGATGTGGCGGGCTATCTCTAATGCCTGTTCATAGAGCTCAAGCGCCTTCCTGTAGTCGCCGAGATTTCTATGGGCGCTGCCCATATTGCCCAGAGCAAACCCTTCATGCTCGGCATGATCATGCGCTCGAGCATAGACAAGCACGCGTTCGTACTGGCCTATGGCCGCCCGCCACTCGCAGATAGCATCGAAGATCTGTGCAGGAATACCATCTTTGATAATCTCCGAACGGGTGCGCACAGAGCTCACATACCACGACCGCACCTTGGTATGCCAGTCCTTAGTGATCTTGAGAGGCTTGTGATACAGATAGGGTTCCTTCAGGATTGATTTCCAGAGCACTTCTACCAGATCATTGGTGTTAAGAAACAGCCGGGTGCTGTTGTTAAAGGCCTTGAATGGATTCTTCTGTTTCTGCTCACAGATGTCTTCAACCTTAGGGCTACCGGAATGCTGCACCAGACATACCTTTTTGAGATTATCCGTTAACGCCTCGATCTGCGGGGACAGATCGAATTCATCCGAACAACTGTAACCCAGGATCAAAACCCCCTCGTGATCTCCGTCGCCGAATACGTGGCGTATGATGCCCGCCCTAGCAGAGGAGAGCTCTCGCTTGGCGACCTGACTCAATGTGATGGCCATGGCCTGCTTATCATCAATGCTGCCATGGAGCTTGATCAGACGAGACCGGTCCTGCGCCCAATCGATCCGACTGAAATCATCCTCCCGAAAGAGCACATCATAGTCCCGCCCCGCAACTTTTCCTTGCTGCCCCAGGGCCTTTTCTATGAGTTGGTCGAAATTGGTGGTCACAATGGTTCTGACCTTGCCGGCGGCAACGAGCCGGGCCAGCATGATATGGTTGGTATTGGGCCCCACATGGGGCCGGTAGGCTTCCGCATCATAGATTTCGAATATCTCATCGATCTTGCTATTGTCGCGTAGCGTTTCTATGAACGCCTCGAACGGTAGGCCATTGATAGTCTTGTCAACCACCTCTGGCGACACTCCCATCTTCTTTGCGATGATCTGCTTCAATCTACCTTGGCGTTGCTGAGCATTCGCGATGGTGTTCAGGCTGGCCTCAATGGCGGAGATCTCTTTGCGGTCGGCGCAGAGTGTTAAGAGCACATAAGGGACGAACTCGTTCACAACAGGGAAACCGGAATCTCGCGAGATACCCGCGCCGCAGAAAATCACGGTATGACCACAATTGATGCCGCTGGCAATCGTATCGATGGCGTTTTCAACTTCGGGTGGTAGCGTTTGAGATGTTGTGTTCTTCATGAAGTCCAACTGCGCCACATCCTGCGGACGAATTCAACAGTCACCTAAGCTTGACGCAACCGGTCAATCGCAGTTACGCAGAGGCTGTCGAGCAGTAGGCGAGCGGCCCCAGGTATCGCCGCGTCACGTGGCCCATCGGGGGACTTGAAACCATGTTCCCTCTTGTCACGAATCCTCTGGAGAATCTCGAAGAGCGCCAGCAGGGCGGCTTTCGGATCTGTCCCTCGTTTCGTTCGAATGCGATTGAGTTCGGTGGTCGCTTTCGCTGGAGAAAGGCGCTCCCGCCGGTCGGCAAGGAAAGTTTCGAGTGGCGGTTGGAGTCGGAGGAGTTGGTCGACGGCCTCATCCGTAACGATACTCGCAGACTGTTCACTGGTAAATCCCCTAAGCATGGACGCCACCTGCTCGTGTTCGCCGCCAGCATTCGGCATCAGGTTCGCAAGCTTGACCAAGCAGAGCCACAGTGCGTTGACTGCGTGGTACGGCGGGAGCATAGCAGCACCGCGTATCTCGGCGTCGACTTTGTTCAAGCTAGCAGGGCTAACCGGCATAAGGTCTCTCCTGAGTGTCGCCGACCTGATCAGGAATTTTAACTCTGAGGTAAGCCGTTCCTTTTACCCTTACGGCGAACCAGCGCTGAATCAACCGCTCGTTGAAAGCACGGGCGTCTTTGCTGAGTTTGACCAGATAGCTCAGTTCCGAGACGTCCATGACTTGAAATAACGCGCGGAGCCGGTCATTTTCGCTGCAAGCTATTGCCTCAGCAGCAACACGTTGCCAGTCAACGAAGGCGTGCATCTCGGAGAGTAGAACAATGGCGTGCGCCGGCAACGTTTTTCGACCAGGGAGTTTTAGGAGTTGGCCGTCCGCGTCATAGACTCTGCCACCCAACCGTATGGTCGTGAGGGCACCCTGTAACTGCCTCAGCCCCTTCGCTATATACTTTGTCACCGTTGCTGCCCGTCGATGCGATGATCGGTCAACGGCGGCGCTCAGTATCGCCATTCCCTTTGATTCCAGCAGGCAGATGGCGTCGCTCCCTAAACCTAAAACGTCGATGAGTTCCCTCATGGAACCGCCGTCTTGGATCCTGGGAGACCGATAAGTATTGCCGGGATAGACGCTATCTATCAGGAGGTGCAACGATCTCTCTTGCTTTTGACCCTCGTCCTGGTCATCAATCCGAAACGGGCCACCCGCGAGAGTCGGGCTTACTTCAAACACCTCTGCAGGTTGCCAGAGACTCAAAGAGAGGGGGATTTTGCCGGTTGTTTCGACGAACTCGCGAGGAGCCTCGCCGGCTGGCCGATAGATCTCTTTCTGGAAGCGATCCAGTGCCAACTCGACGACCCGTAGCATCTCGGTTGGTTGCTGAGGCCGGCCTGTGGACGGCGTTAGAAGGTAAGGGTTTGTTGAGTTCAGCCCATCGAGGGAAGTCTGCGCCGTAGCCGACTCCAGCGAACACCAGGCGCTCAATGTTGGGTGATTGAGTTCGTTGAGACAGTGGAGCGTCGTGGATCGTGATGACAGGATTTCCTTCAAAGTAGCAAGATCGCGTGATGAACAGGTCGGGATGGTTATAGTAAAGGGATTCTCAGGCTCATCCTCGACTCTGAGGCCAAGGCACAATATGCTGAACTCTTCGACCTTCACAACAGATATCAAGAACGAGCATCCGGCACCATGGTGTAGAGCCTTAATAGCGGGCTCAGGCATCTTGCAAACGAGAGCAACCCTTTCGTCCTGCAAAGAGTCAACCCACAAGCCGACTCTTATTCTTTCGAGCACAGCCGCTAGGGCACTTGAAGGAACGTAAGTCATCTCACACCTGAGTCGAAGGGATGACAACCTTTTTGTTCACGAGGCAAATCAGAACTGGATAGGCGGACGTAGGGCCGCTTTAGCTTTATGCTGCGGTTCGCCCTGGTTTGGCAATCGTGCAGTCGCAAACCGCCATCACTCACAAAATAACTCTCAACCGATCGTGAAGACGCTTGGGCGTCATTCAGCGTATCCCGCTATTCACCTTCTACATTTGGTAAGTATATCAGAAAAGCGAGGTCGGAGTAACTTTGAGGGAGGTGAACAGAGTGGGGGGCATCAGTGTCAAGGGGATGGAGGTCGCACAAGTATTATTTCACGCTCAATTGTCGTGGTTACATTCTGCACGGACATTCGTGAAGAAAAGAACTGCACCATTCGGCGGGTGTTGGTCCTTCCCTCGGGACGGAGGGCAGGCTAGTGGTGGCGAACTTCATCGGGGATGTCGAACGGTTCCTCAATGCTATTTGGCTCCCTGGCGACGTGCGCGAGCTTCGAATTCCTAATTATAGCAAATACCGCAATACCGCGTCAGGCTACTTC
>ORJL011085884.1_pt1 | contig 10534 bp, 4 predicted proteins | sample 1779941 | NCBI WGS metagenome assembly ORJL01 (sample SAMEA104232317, study PRJEB22302) | groundwater metagenome | biome: forest; feature: aquifer; material: groundwater | place: USA | collected 2011-08-07 | depth 5.8 m | reverse complement strand
GCCGCGGGCTCGCGGTCGACGTGGGCACGGGCGACGGAGCGCTGCTCGACGTGCTCGCGCCCGTGTTCGATCGCGTCGTCGCGGTCGACCGCGAAGACGCTCAGCTCGCCCGCGCCGGCAAGCGCCTCGACGCGCGCGGCTACCACAACGTGGAGCTCGTCCACGGCGAGCTCGACGACGCCGACGTGCGCGCGCGCGTGCGTGCCATGGGCGGCGCAGACGCCGTGTTCGCGTCGCGCGTGCTGCACCATGCGCCCCGTCCTGCCGCGGCGATGAAGGCGCTCGCGACCATGCTGCGCCCCGGGGGAGCGCTCGTCGTCATCGACTACGAGTCGCACGACGACGAATCGATGCGCGAGATGCAGGCCGATCTGTGGCTCGGCTTCGACGCGAAGGACTTGCACGACTGGGCGGTGCGCGCCGGGCTCTCCGGCGTCGCGCTCGCGCCCATCCCCGCGCTCCGGCGCGGCAACGGGCCCGATGGACATCTGGGTTGGCAGCTCTGCGTAGCGCGCCGGCCCGATTAAGAGCTGAAGGAGAAGGAAGCCATGACGACGAAGAACACCAAGTACAAGGTTGCCGACATCTCGCTCGCCGAGTGGGGTCGCAAGGAGATCCGCATCGCCGAGCACGAGATGCCGGGCCTCATGGCGCTCCGCAAGGAGTTCGGCGCGCAAAAGCCGCTCAAGGGCGCGCGCATCGCGGGCTGCTTGCACATGACGATCGAGACCGCCGTGCTCATCGAGACGCTGACCGAGCTCGGCGCCGAGGTCACCTGGACGAGCTGCAACATCTTCTCGACGCAGGACCAGGCCGCGGCCGCCATCGCGGTGACGGGCGTGCCGGTCTTCGCGTGGAAGGGCGAGACCGAGGAAGAGTACACGTGGTGCATCGAGCAGCAGCTCGCGTCGTTCGCGGGCGGCAAGGCGCCGAACCTGATCCTCGACGACGGCGGTGATCTCACCGTGATCGTGCACGAGAAGCACCCCGAGATGCTCACGAGCGCCGACGGCGTCATCGGCCTCTCCGAGGAGACGACGACCGGCGTGCACCGGCTCTACGAGATGGCGAAGAAGGGCCTGCTCAAGTGCCCGGCCATCAACGTGAACGACTCGGTCACGAAGTCGAAGTTCGACAACCTCTACGGCTGCCGCGAGTCGCTCGCCGACGGCATCAAGCGCGCGACCGGCGTGATGGTCGCGGGCAAGGTGGTCGTGGTCGCGGGCTACGGCGACGTGGGCAAGGGCTGCGCGCAGGCGATGCGCGGGCTCGGCGCGCGCGTGCTGATCACCGAGATCGATCCGATCTGCGCCCTCCAGGCCGCGATGGAGGGCTACGAGGTCACCACGATGGAGGAGGCCGCGAAGCAGGCCGACATCGTCGTGACGGCGACCGGTTGCATGGACGTCGTGCGCGGCGAGCACATGTCGGCGATGAAGAGCGGCGCGGTGCTCTGCAACATCGGGCACTTCGACTGCGAGATCGACATGCGCTGGCTCGAGACGACCAAGGGCATCCGCGAAGAGAACGTGAAGCCGCAGGTCGACGAGTTCGTGTTCGAGAACGGCAAGCGGCTCATCGTGCTCGCGCGCGGGCGGCTCGTGAACCTCGGCTGCGCGAAGGGGCACCCGAGCTTCGTGATGAGCACGTCGTTCACGAACCAGGTGCTCGCGCAGCTGGCGCTCTGGACGGAGCGGAGCAAGTTCGAGAAGGGCAAGGTCTACACGCTGCCGAAGCACCTCGACGAGAAGGTGGCGCGGCTGCACCTCGACAAGCTCGGCGTGAAGCTGACGAAGCTCACCGACAAGCAGGCGGCGTATCTCGGTGTGCCGCTCGCTGGCCCGTACAAGCCGGAGATGTACCGGTACTAGCAATTGGGGACACCTCCCGAACTCGAGTTTGGGAGGTGTCCCGACCGACCGTCGACACCGGCCTTTGGGCGCGAGATGCTCCCGGCCGTGTCCGCGCCGCGCACCTGGGGCGGGAGGTTCGAGCTCGAGGCGGAAGCCGGGACGGGTGGCATGGGGCACGTATATCGCGCCCGCGACCAGCGGACGGGCGAGCGCGTGGCCATCAAGGTCCTGCATGCGACGGAGCCCGGCTCGATCGAGCGCTTCCTGCGAGAGTCGGCGCTCCTTCGCACGATCGTGCACCCCGGGATCGTCCGGCTCGTCGACGAGGGGCGCGAGCCGAACGGCGAGGCCTGGCTCGCGATGGAGTGGCTCGATGGAGAGGATCTCTCTCACCGGCTGAAGCGCGGACCGCTCGGCGTTCCCGACACGATCGTCTTGGCGCGCCGCCTGGCCGACGCGCTCGCGGCCGCGCACGCCGCGGGCATCGTGCACCGCGACGTCAAGCCCGCGAACGTGTTCCTGCCCGGCGGGAGCGTCGCCGACGCGAAGCTGCTCGACTTCGGCGTCGCGGTCCGCGGGCTCACGAGCCGCGTCACCCGGACCGGGATGCTCATCGGCACGCCTGGGTACATGGCGCCGGAGCAGGCTCGCGGCGACCGCGTGGTGGACGCGCGCGCGGACCTGTTCTCCCTCGGTGCGGTGATCTTCGAGGCGCTCGTGGGCCGTCCCGCGTTCGAGGGAGCGCACGTCGTCGCCGTGCTCGCGCGCATCCTGCTCGAGGACGCGCCGCGCGTTCGCGAGGGCTTGCCGGACGCGCCTCGCTGGCTCGACTCGCTCGTCGCGAAGCTGCTCACCAAGGAGCCCGAGCTCAGGCTCGCGAGCGCGAGCGAGCTCCGCGACGCGATCGACGCCGAGCTCGAGGCACCGTCGACCGCGCGCGCGTCGACCGGCTCGCGAGGCGCGGTCGGTACGCGCGAGCGGCGCGTCGTCAGCGTCGTGATGGCCGCCCCGCCGACGCCGGGCGCTGCGCGCGGCGATGCCCCGACGCTCGCCGCTCTCGCGGGCAGCGCGCAGATGCAGGCCTTGCTCGACGCCATCGGCGCGGGCGACGCGCGGGCCGCGCGCTTGCTCGACGGAAGCGTCGTCATCGTGCTGACGGGCGGCGAGACTGCGGCGGAGCTCGCGCTTCGCGCGGTGCGGTCGGCGGCCGCGCTCCAGGCCGCGACCGAGATCCCGCGGCTCGTGGTCTCGACCGGCCTCGTCGTCTCCGGCGAGCGCATCCCCGTCGGTGAGGCGATCGATCGCGCTGCCGGTCTGCTCGGAGACGGCGAGTGGCAGGGGATCCGCTTCGACGAGGCGACGGCAGAGCTGACCGCCGAGAACATCACGACCACCCAGCACGGCCCGGTGCGCCTGTTCGCGGCCGAGCGCGAGGGCGGCGACGCCATGCGATCGTCCGGCACGCGGCTGCCCTTCACCGGTCGTGAGCACGAGCTCACGCTGGTCGAGGCGACCTTCGGCGCGTGTGCGCGAGGGGAGGGTGCCCGAGCGGTGCTCGTGACGGCCGCCGCCGGGATAGGCAAGTCGCGCCTGCGCCGTGAGCTCGTCCTGCGCATCGCCATGAGCGGTGCAAACGCCACGCTCTTGCTCGCGCGCGCGGACGCGCTCGGCGCCGGAGCGCCCTATGCGCTGCTCGGCCCGGCGCTCCGACGAGCGTCGGGCATTCAGGAGGACGAGCCGCTCGAGCATCAGCAGGCGAAGCTCCTCGAGCACGTGCGCCGCGTGATGAGCGACGAGAGAGCGCGAGAGATCGTGCCGTTTCTCGGCGAGCTCGCGGCGATGCCGTTCGAGGACGCGGCCATCCCCGCGCTCCGCGCGGCGCGCGCGCGCCCCGAGCTGATGGCGGACCGGATTCGCGACGCGTGGCGGAGCCTCATCGCCGCGGAGGCGGAGGCCGCTCCTGTGCTCCTCGTGCTGGAGGATCTACACCGCGGCGACGCCGCGTCGGTGCACCTCGTCGATCACACGCTTCGCAGTCTTCCCGATGCGCGCCTCATGGTTCTCGCGCTCGGCCGCCCGGAGGTGCACGAGCGATTCCCCGAGCTGTGGGCCGACCGCCAGCCGATGGAGCTGCGACTCGCGCCGCTCGGTACCCGCGCGGCCGAGAAGCTCGTGCGCGCCGCGCTCGGCGTGCGAGCGCCGACCGAGCTCGTCGACGGCGTCGTCGGTCGCGCGGAGGGCAATCCGCTCTTCATCGAGGAGCTCGTTCGATCCGTCTCCGGCCGGCGCGACGCTGCGCTGCCGACGACGGTGCTCGCCACGGTGCAAGCCCGTCTCGACGCGCTCGACGCGCGCACGCGCCGAGTGCTCCGCGCGGCCAGCGTGCTCGGCGCGACGTTCTGGCTCGGGGCGGTGGCGAGCCTGCTCGGCGAGGGCGAAGACGCCGACGGGGCCGGAGCCGGCACCGAGGCCCCTGCGGGCGCGCCGCCCGTCGAGGATGCGGTCACGGCGCTCGTACAGCACGGGTTCGTCGAGCGCCGCGCTCGCTCGGCGTTCGCCGGCCAAGTCGAGCTCCGCTTCCGACACGACCTCGTCCGGGACGCCGCGTACGTATCGCTCCCCGAAGAGGATCGCACGCTCGCGCACCAGCTCGCGGCGGAGTGGCTCGTCGCGCACGGCGAGCGCAACGCGCTCACGCTCGCGGAGCACTTCCTCCGCGCGCAGGATCCCGCGCGGGCCGTACGCTACTTCGCCGAGGCGGTGCGCCAGGCGATCGACGCGGTTGATCTCGCGGGCGCGCTCGATCTGGCCGCACGCGGTATCGCGCTCGCGACCGAGCCACTCGACAGGGCCGCGTTCGAGATGGCCCGTGCGGTCGCGCATCGCTGGCGTTCGGAGCACGCCGCCGCGATCGACGCGGCACGCCGCACCTGTGACGCGTCGACGCCGGCCGACGACGTCTGGTGGCGAGCGATGAGCGAGCTCACCCTTTCTGCAGGGCGCCTCGGTCGGATCGACGAGTTGCAGAACGCGATCGCGCGTATCGAGGCGCACCTCGACACGTCGAAGGCGACCGCGTCGGCGCGCGCGGAGGCTGCGCTCGGCGCGAGCGGGCAGCTGATCCACGTCGGGCGGCTCGACGCGGGCCGGGCATTTCTCGCTCGCGCGGAGCCGCTCGCCGTCGAATCGGACGATCCACTCGTTCTCGGTCGAGTAGCCACGCTGCGGGGCTTGCTCGCCACCGCGGACGGGCACTGGGACGAGAGCGTGATCCACTACCAGAGGGCACGCGAGCTCTACCTGTCCATCCACGATTCACGCGACGAGGCGTCGAGCACGATCAACCTCGGTGCCGCCCTGTGCTCGATCGGCGAGCCCGAGGAGGCCGCCGTCGTGCTACGCGAGGGTCTCGAGCTCGGAGAGCGGCTGGCGCTTCCGTACGTGGAGTCGTTCGCACGCCTCAACCTCGGGTGGGCGCTGCTCGAGATGGGCGAGGATGCCCGCGCGGGTCTGGAGCTCGAGCGGGTCGTCTCATCGACGTCCGCCGGCGATCCGACGCGGCTTCGCTGTTTCGCGTTCTTGTACCTGGCCTTCGCCTATCGGCAGCTCGGGCGAGTCGACGACGCCGAGCGTCAGGCAGCGCTCGCGTTCGCGCAGAGCGGTCCGTTCCCTCATGTGAAGGCGCAAGCGCTCACCGAGCTGGCGGAGGTCTCCCTTGCTCGCGGCGATGCGGCGCGCGCGCTCGAGCAGGCACGCACGGGGGTCGAGATCGCAGACGGTCTCGGTCGGCTCGACGAGCACGATCTTTCTCTGCGATGCGCGTACGTTCGCGCCCTCGTCGCCACCGGGGCCCACGAGGAAGCACGCGCCGTCATGGTGCGCGCGCTCGATCGCCTCGCGCGAGAAGCGGCGCGGATGCGCGAGGGCCCGACCCGCGCCAAGTTCCTGTCGACGCGCGAGGCGTTGCGTGCCCGGGGGCTCGGGCGCGAGCTCGGCATTCCGACCTGAGCCGGCCCGCCGGCGCGAGGCGCCCTCAATCCCAGCGCGCGCGAATCGTCACGAAGTCGCGAATGCGCGGCACCACGACCTCCGGTCGCCCGAGCAACGAGAAGTGGCTCGACCTCAGGAGCTGCAGGTGCTCGGCGTTGCGCATGCGCCGCGCGATCTCGCGCGACTGATACGCGGGCGTCAGGTAGTCGAGCGCGCCGCTGATGACGAGCGCGGGCGTTTCGATCTCCGGAAGTAGGTGGTAGACGGAGTGCGCGTCGAGCTCTTGGAAGAGGCGCATGAAATTGTCGAAGCTCTCGCCGAGCACGTCGTCCATGTATCTGCGCAGGAGCGGTCGCATTGCGAAGCTCCGGCGCCCCGCGGTCACCGTCAGCATCGCGGCGGTCGGGATCTCCGTGAGGCGCGCCGCGGTCGAGATGCTCGACGCAGCCTTGGGATGCCGGCGGATCCACTCGGTCGCCCAGTGCAGCCGCTTCGGAAGCCACGGAACAGAAAACCACGGCTGGAAGCCGCTCGAGAACGCATGACCGTGAGTGCCGTTCAAGAGCACGAGCCCCGCGACCAGCTCTGGGTGCGTCGCGGCGACGTCGAGCGCCACCTGCACGCCCATGCTCCAGCCGACGAGCGTCGCTCGTCCCGTGTGCTCGGCACGCAGGATCGCGATCGCGTCCTCGACATGGTTGCCGATCGCGAGGCGACGCGGTGACGACGGCCGGCCCGAGTCGAACAGCCCTCGATAGTCCCAGGAGATGATCCGATACTCGCGCCACAGTGCCGCGATGAGCGGCTCCCACGCGTAGAGCCGTCCTCCGAGCCCGTTCGCGAGCATCAGGACTCGGCGCCCTTCGCCGAGGATCTCGTACGAGATCCGCGTTCCGTCCTCGGAGACCGCGCGCTTGCGCTCGAAGGTGTGAGACCAGCGGGGATCGTGCTCGGGCATCGGCTCAGGCGTTCTCCTTCAGGAACTTGTACACGGCGCGCCACTTCGCGCGCGCTTCGCGGCGCCAGATCATCGCGTTGAAACCGTGGATCTCCCCCGGATGCAGCGAGAACACGTTGTGGACGCCTCGCGCGTCGAGCGCCTTCGTGAGGCGTCGCGAGTCGTCGAGCAGCGGATCGGCGGTGCCGCACGCCACGAAGAAGGGCGGGAGCGGGCGCGCGTCGGGATCGCTCTTGCCCTCGATGAGCCTGAGCGGGCTCGCGAGCGTCGCGTCGCGCGCGCGCGCATCGAGCGGCGAGCCGACGTACGCCTGCGCAGCCGCTCGAATCTCCGCGCGCAGCCACCACGGCATGTGCGCCTTGCGCCGCCAGAAGCGCGCGACGTCCTGCATGTCGAGCAGTCCGTAGATGGCGAGCACGCCGCGGATGCTCGGCTCGCGCTCCCAGACGGCGCGCGCGAAAGGCTCCGGCCGCCGGTGCGTCGCGCACCACGCGAGCGCGGTCACGAGATTGCAGCCCGCCGACTCGCCGGCGAGCACGATGCGGGTCGGGTCCGCGCCAAACTCGCGCGCGTGGTCGATGAGCCACACGAGCGCCGCGGCGGCATCCTCGAGCTGCGCCGGGTACCGATTCGTCGGGGCGAGCCGGTAGTTGATGTTGAACACCGTATAGCCGCGCGCCGCGATCGCGAACGCCATGATGCGATGTGTGTCCTTCGACAGCATCGAGAACGCGCCGCCGTGCACGTAGAGCACCGCGGGATGCGGCCCTTCGCCCTTCGGCTTGTAGACGTCGAGCATGTGTGAGCGCCGGCCCGTCGGTCGGTAGGGCACGTTGCGCACGAGCTCGATGCCGCGCCGCTTGGGGCTCGCGGCCGGCACGACGCCGTAACCGACCCACGCGAGTCGATGAACCCCCTTGTCGAAGCTCCGGCGCACCCTGCGCGCGAGGCCGAGTCGGAGTGCCATCGCCCGCGAATCTTACACCACCGGCCGCACCGGCGCCCGAGATCTGGCCGAGCGCTACGGCGAGCCCATGACGCCCGTCAGTGGCGGGATCGTGCTTTCCGGCACCGGCAGCGTGTCCGCGACGAGGTTTCGCCCGTTGTCGTAGTAGCGGACCGAGGCCGTGACGCGCCGCGGGTCGAAGCCCTCGGTCTGCACGTTCACTCCGATCGGGCAGCCGCTGACCTCGCCGTCGCGAAGATCCACCGTGCCGCCGCGCGCGAGCTGTACCGCACTGAGCGCGGCATGCGTCAGCCGGAAGTCGCTGAGGTCCGCGGCGCCGTCGTCGTAGGCGCCGAGCGCGATGCCCGCCGGATACTCGCTGCACGACGTCGAGGCGCACGCGCGTGCGAGCGAGTCCACGATGTCCATGGTGTGCCCGGTGAGCCGCGAGCCCGCTCCGAACACCAGCACGGCGCCTTCGCGCGCCTGCTCGACGCGCGCACGCTCGAGCGTGAGGGTCGCGCCCGACTGTGCGATGACCGCGCTCCCGCCGAAGCCGTCCACGGAACGTCCGCCGATGTTTCGGACCACCGCGTCGCGCACGCTGATCGACGTGCCCAGGCCGTCCGCGACGATGCCCGCCGAGCGTGCGTCCTCGATGAGGGCCCGCTCGATCACGCCCGTCGCCCCGTAGTCGACGAAGATCGCGACACCCATGTCGTGCTCGACGGCGCGCTCCGCGGTCGCGCGCACGACCACATCCGAGAGCGTCAGCGCCGAGCCCTCCTCGAGCACGAGCACGCCGCACTCGCGCGCCCGCTCGATGACGGCACGCGTCACCGCCGCGGTCGCGCCGGCCTCGACCGCGAGCGCGCGGCCAGGGCTTCCGGGCGCCGTGCTCTGGGCCGTGTCGAGAATCGAGATGTCTTCCGCCACGAGCGTCGCTTCCTCGCGCACTTCGATCGACGTCTCGCGGTTGTGCTCCAGCACGACGCGCCGCAGCTCCGCGTGCGCGCCTTGCTGGACGTTCACGCCGCGCCCGAGGTCGCCGAGCGCAGTCTCGCGCGTGTCGCTCACGATCGCGTCCTCGAGCACGAGCGAGGCGGGCACGATCGCGACGCCCGCGCCGATCTCTCGGGAGCCGCGGATGAGCGCGCGCGTCACGTGCATGGCGCAGTCGTCGAGGACGTAGAGGCCACGCCCCATGCCGGGCGCCGCTGCGTCAGGACCTTGGTCGAGCAGCTCCACGTCCGTGAGCTCGACCGAGCTCGTGAGCGCCTCGGCCACCGATCCGAAGCACCCGAGCCCGAGATCCGAGTTGCGCTCGGCGCGCACGCGCGTGCCGTCCAGGTGCGCGCCCCCGCTGACCTCGATCCCGCGCCCGTTGGTGCCGTGATCATCCGGCGTCGTCCCGCGCACGACGAGGTCCTCGACGCTGGCGTGCGTGTCCGAGTCGAGCAGGATGAAAGCGCTGTCGCGCATCTGGTCGACGAGAAGGTGGCGCACCGTGGCCGTCGCCCCGCTCCGCAGCTCGATCCCTCGGCCGAGGAGCCCGGTCGCGTCGGTTCGGGTGGCGCGCATCAGCACGTCATCGAGCGTGAGCATCGAGCCGCTGCTCGCGTAGAGCGCGTAGCTGCGATTGGCGACCAGCGCCACGCGCGTGAGCACGAGCGTGCTGTTCATCTGCACGGAAATGCCGCGGCCGCCCATCGTCATCGCGGACGCCGTGTCGCGCACCAGCGTATCGGTCAGGTGCGCCGTGATCTCGTTCGCGCCGAAGAGCCCGATCCCGGCGTTGCGCTCGAGCACGCTCCGCGTCAGCGTGACCGCGACGCCGCCTTCGACGTTGACACCGCGTCCGAACCTCCCGTCCGAGCTCCGGGGCACGGTGTCTCGGACGACCGAGTCGTCGAGCACGATCGAGGTGCTCGGATCGAACGCGATGATGGCGTTGTCGGCGTTGCGCTCGATCGCGGCGTGCGACAGCTCGACGATGGCGCCCGTCTCGGCGTAGATGGCGTGGCCTTCTTCACCGATGCCGAGCGGCCGCGTGTCGCGGATCGCGACGCGTTCGGCGACGACGTGCCCGCCGTCGTGCACGCTCCATGCGCGCGCGGTCGCACGCACCGCCGCCACGTCCTCGAGCGTCACGGTCGCGCCGCGCCCGACCCCGAGGGCGTTGCCGCTGCCGCCGAGCGTGACGTTGCGGATCACCACGTCCGCTCCGCCGATCGCGACGGTCGCGCTGACGGCGCCCGCCGTCGTCGATGCGAGCCGCGTCCCCGACACGCACGCGCCCCAGAGCGTCACGCCGGCGGGAACGGCGACGACCTCGTCGTAGCTTCCCGTCGCGATCGCGATGACGGTGGTGGGCGGGGCCGCGGTCAGCGCGTCCGAGATCGTCGCGAACGGCGCGGCGCGTGAGCCGGTGCCTCCGGCCGACGCTCCCGCGCGCACGTAGCGCACTCCGGTCGCGGGCAAGCCGGCGGGCCAGCCGTCCGCGGGGCACGCCGGGCCGAGCGGTGCACACGCGGTTTCTCCCGGCGTGCGCAGCTCGTCGTCCGCGCAGCGTGTGCTCGCGCTCCCCGGGAACGGCTCGCACGTCGCGGGATCGTCGACGCCGGCGCCCGCGATCTCGGCCCAGCCCGGCGCGCACGGAGTGAGCGTGGGCAGCGCCGCGCGCGCGGGTGTGCCCCGTGGTGGCTCCGGCGGGGCGGGCGGCGCGATCGCGAAGCGAGCGGCCGGCGTGGCGGGGCCGTCCCCCCCCCTGCCCGGCGCCGTCGGCGG
>ORJL010820523.1_pt1 | contig 10534 bp, 11 predicted proteins | sample 1779941 | NCBI WGS metagenome assembly ORJL01 (sample SAMEA104232317, study PRJEB22302) | groundwater metagenome | biome: forest; feature: aquifer; material: groundwater | place: USA | collected 2011-08-07 | depth 5.8 m | reverse complement strand
GCTTCGTCTCATCCCGCAGGGACACGCTGGAGCGTGCCATGCGGGACTATTTTTCAAAGATTCTCGACCAACTCTCCCCGGCACTCATCTGCTATTACGCTCCCACGACAGCCAAGACCGCCACCGATCGGGTGGCGATTCTGTTGGAAGAGCAGGCGGTCGCTCGCAGCATTCCTGTTATCCGCACTGACCGCCCCACTCTCCTTCAGGCTTGTGGCCTCCCGCCGCTTGCCACACGACAAGCCCTCAAAGACCGCGTGCGAGATCTCTGGCCGGTGCTCTCAGAAGGCCGCCTCGACCGACAACTGGTCTGCGCCGAAGCCCTGGTGAGCGCGCTGGTCGGCGAGCTCGACTTCTAGTCACAGCGTCCAGCCTTGACATGGCCTCTCTATATAGAGCGGCGTGTCCCGTCCTTAACCCAACACGCCAACACCTATGATCGGACCCCTTGCATACATCGGCGGGAAGCGCCGCATCGCTCGAAAGCTTATTGCGTTGCTTCCCGAGCACGTCACCTACGTCGAACCGTTCGCTGGTGGCGCCCAGGTGTTCTTTGCAAAGCCCGCTAGCAAGGTCGAGATTCTCAACGACCTGAGCGGCGAGGTGGTCAACTTCTTCCGCGTCTGCCAGCACCATCCCGACGAGTTGATTCGGTGCCTGAAGTATGCGGTTGTCAGTCGCAGCCTGTATGTCTTGCTTCAACAGCAAGACCCGACGCTGCTGACCGACGTGCAGCGCGCCGCCCGCTTCCTTTATCTACAGAAAAACTCCTTTGGCGGCACCGTCAACAACCAGCACTACCACTACTGCATCTCCAAACCGCCGAACTACAACCTTGAAAGCCTGCCCGCGCTTATCGAAGCGGCCAGCAAGCGGCTGGCTCGAGTCCAAATCGAGTCGTGGCCCTACGAAAAGGTTCTCGAACGCTTTGACCGAGACACCACCCTGTTCTATCTGGACCCGCCCTACGTCGGCGTCAGCCTCTACAAGTTCAACTTTGCGGACGCAGACTTCACACTCCTGGCCGAGCGCCTCGGCCGGATTCAGGGCAAGTTCCTGCTTTCCATCAATGACCACCCCGTCGCCAGAGAGGCGTTCTCACGGTTTCACATGCGGGAGATCCCCATCTCCTACACCGCCGCCCGCTCGGTGCCGAAAGTGCATGAATTGGTCTTTGCCAACTACGAACTGCCAGAGGTGGCACCGGCAGCACCCGAGGATGAGCCCGATGTGGTTTGAACACAGCATCGTCGGGCTCCTCAACCGGATGAATCAGCCGCTGCAATTGCCGCCTTCAGCTGGCCTGACGCTGGGTCACCTCACGGACAACCGATCCCACGCGGTGGTCTGGGCGCACAATCGCCGTGCCGAACACGCCTGCGTTGTCGGGAAGACGGGCTCGGGTAAGACGCACTTCATGGAATGGCTCGCCTGGCAGTTGATGTGCCAACGTGAGCCGTTCGTCTTCCTCGACTATCACGGGGACGCCACCGAACATCTGGTGAGGTTGGCGGCGAACTCTCCCGATGCCGTTGGCCGATTGCTCATCGTTGATCCGACCGACCCGGTGGTTAGTCCCGGTCTCAATCCCTTGGAGACGGCGACGGGAGACGAACGCGCGGTCTTCAGCCGAGCCTCAGAACTGTCCTCCATTCTGCGGCAGCGATGGAACGTTGACGCCTTCGGCGCCCGCACGGAGGAACTACTCCGCAACACCCTGTTCGTGCTGGCGGCCACCAACCAAACATTGGTCGAAGCGCCTCGATTCTTAACCTCCCGCGAGTTCCGGGCTCACCTGCTCTCCCAGGTCACCCATCCCGAAGTCCTCGACTACTGGAACGACCGGTATGAGCCCCTGTCGGAAGGTATGAAGGGAGCGTTTCGGGAGCCGTTGCTTAACAAGGTGACCGCGTTTCTGACCGAACCCGCCTGCCGACATCTTCTTGGTCAACGGCAGAGCACCATCAACTTTGCCGCAGCCATCGATGAAGGCCGCTGGATTATCGTCAACCTCGCCAAAGGCAAACTCCGCGAACACGCCCACACCCTCGGCAATCTCATCTTCGCCAGGCTGCAGTTCGACATCCTGGCCCGAGCCAACGTCAGCCCTGAGAGACGACGGCTATTCACCGTCTTCTGCGACGAAGTACAGAACCTCGCGGAGAACGACCTGGCGACCCTATTGGCCGAAGGGCGGAAGTTCCAGGTGAGCCTCACGACCGGTCATCAGTACTGGGACCAGCTGTCCCACGAACTTCGCGGAGCGTTGCTCTCCGCTGGGACGCATGTGTTCTTTCGCCTCAGCAGCAACGATGCCAGCATCCTCTCATCGGAACTCTCCGTGGGTGGCAAGCAGCGGTACCACCGCGAGCTGACGCTTCTCACCCGCGGTCAGGCGGTCGGCCGAGTGGGCTCCAGCGCGCCGGTCACGTTCACGGTTCCGCCTCTTCCGACGAGTCGAACCTCTGCCGCTCAACTCAAGGCCCTTCGCGATACGGCCGTACAGCGGTGCTCTCGAAGTCGCGCCCAGGTCGAGGCCGACATCCGAAGTCGCCGGGAAGCCCCACGGCCTCTCGCGCCTATCACCACTCAACGCCATGACCCTAATGATGGACAACAAGGCTGGTAAGGCCATGGTGCTGACCCATCGCGACCTGAGCATCGTCACCGATGTCAGTCAATTCCGAATTCTGACCCGGGAGCAACTGGAGCGGCTAGGCCACTTCCAGTCCAAGACCCGCGCGAACGCGGTGCTCCTCCGGTTGGTGCGGTTTGGGTATCTGTCGAGGCGTTACCAACCGGCAGTCGCCGGGACACAGCGCGCCTTGTACTTCCTGGGATCCAAAGGCGTTGCCCTAACTAAAGCGTCCAACCCATCGGAGCGAAGGAACATCAAGGCGCTCTCCGACCTCTTCCTCGCCCACCAGTTGCTCGTCACCGACATGCACATCGGCTTCCGCAGGGAGGCCTCACTCCGGATTGAGCGATGGATGACCGACGAGGAACTCCGCGCCAGCCAGCTCGGCATCGTGCCTGATGGGCATATCGAGTACGCGCACGGGGAGAAGCGTTTCGGCGCATTCCTCGAACTGGATCGGGGCACTGAGACACTAGGTCGCTTTCAGGCCAAGGTCCGAGCCTACATCCACCTCACCACCACCGACGGTTATCGAAAGGCGTTCGGTCGAACATTCTTCCGGGTCTTGGTGGTCGCACCTTCCGCCACTCGCATCGAGCACTTGCGCAAGGCGACCGCCGCCATCACCGACCGCATCTTCTGGTTCACGACCACCGAGCGGTTCACTGTCGAAGGACCACTCGCCAACATCTGGCTCCGGCCCGCAGGGGCGGAGCGTCATTCATTAACCGAAAGTTGAAACCATATGAAGCGCTGCACATCTTGTTTCCGCTACTCAATGGGCGAGCCCGTGTACTGCACCCACTGTGGACGCAGTTACAACGTCCGCATTTGTGCGCGCGGACACAGCAACGCGCGCGGCGCCGCGTTTTGCGCTGAGTGCGGTTCCGGGGATCTCTCGACTCCCGGAGCTCCGGCCGGGTTCCTCTTTTACTTCTCCCAGTGGGCTCTGCGAATCCTCATCGGCTCAGCGATAGGGATCCTCATCCTGGCAGCCGTGGTCGGCTTCTTGGCCTCCCTGGATTGGGACGCCATTGCGCCGCAGTTGGTGCTGCTGGGCCTGATGCTGGCCTTTCTCTACTGGACAACGACCTTGCTGCCGGGACCAGTCAAGAAGCTGGGCAAAGCCGCCGGCTCGCAGGCCTGGAAAGCGATGACAGGCAAAGGGAAGAGCAAATAGTCGGAGACATGGAAACCATGAACAAGCCGACCAAGCCACGCGTTTCCAGCGATGAGGCTCGGGCCGCACGGCCCGAGCTGCGGCCCGAGGCGCGAACCGGGGAGCCCGAGGACGCCGATACGCTCTGGAGCGTCCGCGAGGTCGGGGCATTTCTCAATATCCCGGCCAGCTCCATTTACAAACTAACGGCGCGCAACTCGCGCGCCCCTATCCCTCACATCCTCATCGGCGGCCGTCTGCGGTTTCGACGGACAGACATCGAACGGTGGCTGACGCTGCTGTCCGTGTCAAACCTCGACGTGCTCGAAAAGATGCGGAAGAAATCATCTCAGGTGACACATGGCAACCATTCACAAGCGGAGGTTAGTTAGCGGGGAGGTGGTGTGGGAACTCACGCATGGCTCTGGCTCCGATCGTCAGCGATTCACGGTCGGGAAGACCCGTGAGGAGGCGCAAGAAGTCCTTAACCAGTTCAACAAGCAGATCGCGCTGCACGGCCAGGCTCCTGATGACGATGGCATCGAAGCCATCCTTGGGCGCTACGTCGTGTATCTGCGGGCGAACCGTCGTCCAAGTACCTTCCGCCGGTATGTTCGAGTACTCAAGACGTTCCACCGCTGTTTTCTCCCGGTGCACTTCCCAGACGTTCGGAACCTGCGGCAGGTCAAGCCGGTTCACTTCGAGGACTACAAGCTCAAACGCGTCGATGGTCGTATCACCGAAGTTGAGGAGGACGAAAGCCAGGAACGAGAGACACGTCTACGAGACGAACTGGCAACCGGCATTGAAGCGCCCACCTACAGAGACAACGCGCGGTTCGGATGGCTAGGGCGAAAACGCCTTCACCGGATCGTCACGCCCCGCACCATCAACTACGAGCTCCAGGCGTTGCACACGTTCTACAAGTGGGCCGTCGCCCGTAACTACCTGTTCGTCAATCCGGTGACCTTGGTTGAGCGGTTTCGGATTCCGAAGCGCTCCCTGCCGAAGTTCCTCACCACCGACCAGCTGCGAAAGCTGCTAGCGGCGTGCAATGAGTGGGAGCGCCGGCTGTTCACCACGTTTCTGATGACCGGTATGCGCAAAGGCGAAGTCGCGCATCTGACGTGGGCGGACCTCAACTTCGAGCTCAACATCATTTTCATCCAGGAGAAACCTGAGTGGGACTGGAAGCCGAAGACGGACGAGCGCGTCATCCCCATCTCGCCGCCGCTGCGGGAACTTCTGCTCCTGCACTACGACAAGCGCACCAGCGACAAGCTCGTGTTCCCAAACAAGGAGGGCAACCCCGACACGCACATCCTGCCCAAACTCATCAAGGTCTGCCGAAAGGCCGGCATCAAACCCGCCACCGTTCACTCCCTCCGGCATAGTTTCGGCGCGCACTTGCGCATGGCCGGAGTGAGTCTCGCCGACATCGCTGATTTGCTCGGTCATAAGGACCTGGCAACGACGCAAATCTACGCCAAGGTGCACCAAGAGCACCTAAGGACGGCCATCGCCAAGCTCGGCTCGATTACGACCGAACTCCAACCCGGCGATTCCGTGCGATTACTTGACAGTTCGAACTCTAGTGAAGACCCGTCCGAAGACTGATTCGTTCGTTCACAACTGATAGGAGGACAACATGGCCCGTTGGCAACCGCGTACACCGAAAGAGACTCTGCAGGCGTCCCTCGTCCGGCTCGACAACCAGATTGCGAGCAAGGAGAAGGACATCAAGGACCTAAAGGGTCAAAAGGCGCAGGTCGACCAGGCAATCAAGGCATTGGGGTAGTTCCCAACGTCACCACCGCGTCTCTCGCAAGAGGGACGCGGTTTTCATTTTGGATCCGGTCAGCACATGTGCTCTGGTTCGCGCGGCCCCCGACCTTCAGAAATCGATCGCTTTTTCCTTTTCATAGCGGTAACATTGTGCGACTACAATGCTTGCGTCCCAGAATCCGCCGACAGCGCTTCTTCTCCAAGCCAACAGCCTACTGGCCCGGGCGTATGGGACGCCGCGGCTCGGCAATAAGCGGCATCCGGTAAGCGAGCTGGTTTTTGTCATTCTCTCGGCCCGCACTCGAGGGCGAGAGCACGCGGCGGCCTATCGGCGTCTGCGTGGGGTCTTTGAATCTTGGGAGAGCGTCCGGGATGCTCGAGTTGATTCAATCGCCCGCGTGATCCATGACGCTGGACTGAGCCGAATCAAGGCCCGTCAGATAAAGCAACTGCTTCGCCGTCTCACCAAAGACTTCGGCGGGCTTTCTGCTCGTCAGCTCGGTCGGCTTGCCGATTCCGATCTGGAGAGCTACCTCACGAGCCTCCCAGGTGTCGGCGTGAAGACCGCGCGCTGCGTGATGTTGTATTCGCTCGATCGCGATGTCTTTCCGGTAGACACCCATTGCATGCGGTTGTTTGAAAACCTCGGTCTGATTCCTGGCCGAATGAGATTTGAAGAAGCCCAGGAACCCCTCCAAGCAATGGTGCCTCCCGAGATTCGATATTCACTCCACGTGAACGCCGTTGCTCACGGTCGGCTGACTTGCTTGCCGAACGCCCCGCGGTGCTCGTCGTGTTCGATTCACCCTCTGTGCCGCGGACGTCAGTAACCAAATGCGTACACCGCGAAAACGACCGGTCGCAATTGATCTGTACTCCGGTGCCGGGGGCCTCTCGCTCGGATTGGAACAGGCTGGTTTTGATATCGCGCTGGCCGTCGAACGCGATCCGTATCATGCCGCTACGCATCACCGGAATTTTCCCTACGGAAAGACGCTGTGTGAATCCGTTGACTTGCTTGACGGCAAGAGGATCTTAGAGCAACTCCCAGCCGAGACGGAGGTCAGCCTAATTTGCGGCGGGCCGCCCTGCCAGGGCTTCAGCAGCATGGGCAAACGCTACAAGCATGATCCACGCAATACGCTTGTGGATCATTTTGTTCGTGTCGTCCTCGACATCAAACCTAAAGCATTCCTGATGGAGAACGTTCCGGGGATGCAAAGCGGAGACACGGCGACGATATATCAGCGTGCAATCGACGAGTTAAAGAAGTCGTACACCCTTACCGATCCCGTCAAGACTATCAACGCCGCCGATTTCGGCGTCCCGCAACGACGGAATCGGCTCTTCGTGGTGGGCGTGAGGTCTGACCTGGGTGTCGCCGTGAAGTACCCGTCCGGGCCGTGTTCGGAACAAGTTGCGCGACCTACTGTCTGGGAGGCGATTGGGGATCTACCGGCTCTCGTCGGTCGCGAGGGACTTTTCAAGTCCGACGAGTCGCCTTACAAGACTAATGACGGTCGCTCGATTCATCCATTTGCGAAGGTCGCGCGCGGCCTCCGTGTCGATCTTTGTGACTACTCTCATCCACGTAAATGGAACAACGCGGTCTGCACTGGTTGCCGACGGATCAGGCATCGGCCAGACATCGAAGCCCTGTATGCGGCAACCCCGCACGGCGGATCAGTTCCAGCTCACAACCTGCCTAAACTCGATCCGAAGGGCTTGGCCCCTACTCTTAGAGCCGGGACCGACAGCGAGCATGGCTCGTACAACGCCCCTCGACCGATTCATCCCGTCGAACCACGTTGCATCACAGTGCGAGAGGCGGCAAGGTTACACGGGTATCCGGATTGGTTCCGTTTTCACCCTACGAAGTGGCACGCTCACCGGCAAATAGGGAACTCGGTGTGTCCGCCGGTGGCGCGTGCCCTGGGCTCAGCCATACTGCAGGCTCTGGGCGTCGAGCCTATCCGCCCGGAGAACGTGCTGGAGATGTCAGATGACTTCTCGGTTCCAAAGGATCACCGAAAGCACCACACCCGCATCAAACAACTAACCGAGTGGCCCAAGGTCGTCGAGGAGTTGCTAAAGCAGGCCGGACCGACTACCTCTGGAGCGGTAAAGCGTCCGGATTTTTCAACTAGCGACGTCAAGGCTGCCGGCTCGAAGACCGGCGCTCTAATGCAGCGAACCCCTCCCGATCGCTTCCTTGAGGACATTGCCCGTAGCCGAAATCGTCGCGAACTGCTCAAACCTGCCTTAACGGCCGGTTTCACGATAAAGATCGTGAACGATGGTGAGATCTACGGACGATTTGTTCCCATTGGAACGCCCGGCTCGATCGATGACCGGGATCCGTTGTCGATCTCAAGTGCAGAACTTGCTGGCGCCCAACGGCTGGTCGTGGAAGGTGGCAAGCTGAACGGTAATATTGCTCGGATGCTTGAAATTGAGTCGGTGACGCGAGCCCTCTTTGAGAAAGGGAAGTTGAGTCTCGATTTCAAGAAGACGGAGGTGGGAACAGCTCGAAGTGCGCGGGCGCTGTTTACGCTCAAGAACGGCAAACGACAACTTCGTCACGGGGTAGTTGTGACTACCGTGACCAAACTGCCGTCGTTATCGTCGATCCGGGCCGTTCTCGACCGTACTGGGCTGAAGAACGCGATTGTGCTGACACCTCTTACGAAGCGCCACTTCGCGGCCGTCGTTGCCAGAATCTTGAAAAACAGAACCGCCGAGAGCGCTCGCGCCGTCTTTGAGATTGAGCCGCAGGATAAGAAACACTGACCCTGCGGCCCAACTTCAGGCTCTAGATCAACAATCCTATGAGAGTCGAGTTGACGCTCGCCTTGACCACGCTCGCCTGCTCGGGCACCATGAGCTCGCTGTTGGCCATCGCGAAGATCAGATAGTCAAACAACGCGATCACCTTCGCTTCGTCACCATACGCGGAAATTTCCCGCCAGAACGGATGCGCGCGGTTGTATGTGATGACGATCGTCCGGCCTTCCTGTTTCACCACGTAGAACGGCGCTTCTCCGTAATCCGCCTCGTTGAAAACGACCTTCAAGCCAGACGCGGTCTTGATATCCAAGACATGCGGACGCGTTGACGGCGGCGTTCCCTTCGGATTCGAGGTCGACGGTGCCTTCTTGGTCCGGGTCCGGGGCTCGGTCAGTCCCTTCCCATGTGCCTTCGGTAGCAGGGTAGCGCGGTTCTTGATGTTCGCTTCGGCTGCTGAGTGATCGAGAGCGCCGCGTTTTTCATTCGCGCGCCGCTTTTTGTCGCGTTCCGTCTTCGTGATCAACCCGCTCGTGGCCTGCCGCAATTTGTCGAGAAAACTCTGTGACGGGTGGATCGTCATCTTCTTGACGTCCGTATTCAGGGCGGCGTCAAGCTCCCCTCCGAACGACACTTCAGCGCGGAAGTGGATGTACCCGGGGTGCTTGCGGAACAGATCGAGAGTCGTGCCTGCCATGATCTCGCGGTTGTTTCTGACGATGTAGAAACCCGAGTTGTCCTGGTTGATTCCCGCTGCCTTGTTTGCTGCCTCTCCATGATCTGGAAGCTCTACCGCGCGGATGTGAGCGGTGCCCAAGCCATCAACGTCGATGTCCATGTCGAGTGCCAGCTGGGTCTCCGTATCATGGAGCATGAGCGGGTCGTAGGGGTCGGCCTTGACTCCGTTGACCTCAATGACAACACCTGTCATCAAGAACTTGCGAAACGCCTGGCCGATCTTTTTCCGCAAGTTCTGACCGAAGTCGCTCGGCCGCTTGTTGGTGATTCGATCGGTCTTAGAGAGCCGAACCTGGGTTCCATGATCCTGAGCAAACTGCGCCGACGGCGCAACACCCAACTCTTTGAAGAACTTGTCTTGCGCATAGATCTCGTCAAGGTCAAAGCTGCCGAAGAGTAGAGGACAGCCGTCTTCCCGAGTCAAGATCTCAACGCGCTTGGACAAACCGATCGACGCCGTAACAAGCCCCATGCCGAACTTTCCGAGGTTGTTCGATTCGCGCTCGGTGTCCGATCCCAGCCGCAGAGCTTCGCTGAGAGTGTCCTCGTCCATGCCGACGCCGTCGTCCTCGATGGTGATGACAATATCGCCAGCCTGTTCGCGGATGTTGATTGACACATGCGTCGCCATCGCATCGATGCTGTTGTCGAGAATGTCGAGGATGGACGCGTAGCTGTCGTAACCGAGATCGCGTAGCGCCTGCATGGTGCGCTTCGCATTTGGCGGGTTGTCGATGAACTGAGTGGAGACAGACGGAGAGGCCGACGGCGTAATAGTAGCCATTTGTATTCCCTCACCCTTCGATGGGGAACGACCCACCAAAAGTGAACAACCGAGTTGACCTGCCACCAGACCACAGCGGTCAGATGACCAGTAAATCGTAGTGGATCAGGTTCTCGCGGATCAATGCAAAAGCGAGAACACCTCCAAATACAGCCCATTTTGAGGAAAGGATGGACCCGGACCCCAATTCAGGAGCGGCGCTCCTGGCTCGATCAACGACTACAATCCCCCGCGACGCTTACCCCGTCCTTCACCGATCGATTAGGAAGGAATCAATGTCTGATACTACGAAGAATCGCGCGCATGGCGCTCCAACCAAAGATTTCTTCATTCGTATGATCACGCGCGATATTTCCCTGAGGGACTGCATCCTTGATCTCCTCGACAACGCGGTAGACGGCGCTCGTCGAACCAAGGCTCCCTCGGAGGACGCCCACACTCCCCTCAAAGGATTCGAGGCGACCGTGAAAGTATCGAGCGAGTCTTTTGAGATTACGGACAACTGTGGACTTGATCCGGTTTGGTGGACATCTTCCGAAAGGTGGGTACGATGTCCGCAATGGCAGAAACACAAAGCCGGCGAGCGCGCCGGCGGTTCACGGATGAATTTAAGCAGCAGGCTGTCCGCTTAGTCCTCGACGAGGGC
>ORJL010144962.1_pt1 | contig 10534 bp, 9 predicted proteins | sample 1779941 | NCBI WGS metagenome assembly ORJL01 (sample SAMEA104232317, study PRJEB22302) | groundwater metagenome | biome: forest; feature: aquifer; material: groundwater | place: USA | collected 2011-08-07 | depth 5.8 m | reverse complement strand
TGGACAATACCGTGGGAAGTTATTCGACATCTCGTCGCATTAACCCCGTAACGACTGATCCCGCTATTAGCGGGAGAAATAGCAAGGCAAAAGCCGGCTATTATACGCCGACCTCTCTTAAAAAAAGAAACATACCGGAATATATCACCGGATATGTAGATGGTGAGGGATGTTTTACGGTTACGTTTAATAAACGTAGCAAGGCAAAATTGGGATGGGAGCTACGCCCAAGTTTTTCGGTAAGCCAAAATGAAGACAGGCGTCAAGTTTTGGATATTATCCGAGAATATTTTGGACGTGGGTATATTCGTCGCGATTATGCCGATAAAACTGTAAAATTTGAAATACGAGATCACAGCGATCTGGTTATAAAAGTTATTCCTCATTTTGAACAATTTCCTCTGCTTTCTAAAAAACAAAAAGACTTTGAACTATTCAAGAAAATATGCCAAATTATTTCTTCAGGAAATCATCTTAATACATTTGGTTTTATGAAGATTGTAAAAATAGCCTACAAAATGAATGGTTCCGGTAAACGAAAAAGAACGCAAGAAGAAATCATCAAATCTTTAAAAGAGAAGAAGATATAGTCTGATCCTCGTCGTGAGACGAGAAAATACGGAACGAAGTTCCGGAGCGCATGAATGGTCTAACGATCGGAGAACTGTCTCGAGGATGCACTCGGTGAAATTGCGATTCCCGTGAAGACGCGGGATACCTGCAGCGGGACGAAAAGACCCCGGGAGCTTTACTGTAGCTTGGTATTGTCTTTAGAATTTTGATGCGTAGCGTAGTGGTGAGCCTTTGAGGCGATGTTTTCGGATGTCGCGGAGGCGTCAATGAAACAGCCATCTTTAAAATTTTAAAGTCTAACCCCGACGGCAAAAACGTCGCGGGACAGTGCCTGGTGGGCAGTTTTAATGGGGCGTTATCCTCAACAAAAGGTTGATTTCCGTTCAACCTAGGGGGATAGTAAAATTCAGCTATATGCTGGAATATCCGTGTATCTCTGGCTACTAAAATATGTTTTAAGATTTTAGTGAAAATGCGTAGAGTGGTTTTCGTTATTTTTTAACGAAACGACGGACAATCAGCAGGCAACCTTGACATAATGTCGAGGGAGTCCTCAACGACTATACGCTGAACTTTGTTATGGTCACGTAACAGAGAAGATATAGTCTGACCTTTGCGGCGACGCAAAGTTTCCTGACTTTAGTAAATTCAGGAAAAAACTTAAATCTATGAGATCAAAAATTATCGAAACTCATAAAAAAACATTGTCACTTAGTCAAACTCAACGAGAAATTATTATCGGTTTGCTTTTAGGCGATGGCCATCTCGAAACTCAAAACAATGGCCAAACTTATCGGTTAAAAATCGAACATTCCGTGAAGCAAAAAGTTTATACGGATTGGCTATACATGATTTTTTCCGAATGGTGCAACCAGCCTCCTAAGGCAAGAATTAAAAAATCGTTTAATAAAGATATCGTTAGTTATGGTTTCACTACTTATTCGAGCAGTGCTTTGAGATTTTATGGACAGCAATTTTATCTAGGTAAGAAAAAGGTTATTCCCAAAATAATCAAAAAATTGTTATCTCCACAATCTCTGGCTATATGGTTTATGGATGATGGCTCTTGGAAATCAGATCATCATAAAACTTATATCATCCACGCTCTTGGATATAAGAAACCGGAATTAGCATTGATTAAAAAGACACTAAAAGAAAAGTTCGGAATTAATATAAACATTCATAAGCAATACGACAAATGGCGCATTTATATAATGAGCGATTCGTCGGAAAAATTCAAAATGCTTATCAAGTCTTATGTTATTCCGGAGATGTTTTATAAATTAGGTTAACAAATGCCTAAAAAGTAACGGAGGAGTTTAAAGGTTGGCTTGGCGCGGATGGAAATCGCGCTGGACCGGTAAACCGACAAGCCAGCTTAACGGCAACACTTACAAGTGGCGCCGGTGCGAAAGCAGAAGTTAGTGACCCGACGATTCTTTATAGAACGGTCGGAGACATCGGCTAAAAGCTACCCCGGGGATAACAGGCTAGTGAGATCCGAGAGTCCCTATCGACGATCTCGCTCGGCACCTCGATGTCGGCTCGCCCTAGCGCGGGGCTGGAGAAGGGCCCAAGCGTATGGCTGTTCGCCATTTAAAAGGGCACGTGAGCTGGGTTTAAACCGTCAAATAAGAAACCCAATTTAGACATCGAATAAACGGCGGCTATCGCGAGTAATCGCGATTGTAAAAGTTGACTCATATCGGTGGAATCCTTTTCATAGGTTATAACCTGCTATGAATAGTGATAATACCGAGGGAAGTCGTCCGATCATATTGGATTGACCCCGTAGAGACTTGATTCTTCGAGAATCGGAGTCTGATTTTGATCAGGCTAATACGTCAACCGCCTCTTTTAACAGAAAAAAGAGGATGATGGTATAGTCCAAACAATTAGTAATAATTGATTTAAGCGTGAGACAGGTTTGTCTCTACCTGTTGCAGGCGTGGATGTTTGAGGGCAGTCGATCCTAGTAAAGTTTTGCTACTTTCCGAAGTAATTCGGATTGAAAATTCGGCTAATAACGGTGAAGGCTTTTATTTGCAAAGGTTTTTCGGTTCAAGGCTTTTGAAAAAAACAGATAAAAGTTAATACCGTGGGAAGTCCTCCGATAATTATCGGAATGACCCCGTAACGACTTGAGCCTGATATTTATCAGGCCGGATAGAGGTTTTTGAACTTCTATAATATGCCGACCCCCTATTTCTTAAATAGAAAGGGCGAAGATATAGTCTGAACTCTTAGTGATAAGAGAGATATTCGACGAGAGGACCGGATTGAACGAACCTCTGGTCTACCAGCTTTGGTACCAACCGAAACGCTGGGTAGCTATGTTCGGAAGGGATAAGCGCTGAAAGCATATAAGCGCGAAGCCTAGCCCAAGATTAGACATTGCTCCGCAAGGAGCGCGATTCGTGGAAGACGACCACGTTGATAGGTCGCAGGTGTAAGGCCAGCAATGGTTTCAGCCGAGCGATACTAATAAATCGTACGCACTCTCTTTTAAGAGAATTTGTCCGTTTATAAAAACGGAAATTGTAAAACCGATCATCTAAGTACTGCAAAATAAAAAACAGTTTTTTCCGTTAGTCCGCTTATTTGCTGGTGTTTTGTTCGAATGTGTCCCACCTCTTCCCATTCCGAACAGAGAAGTGAAAGCATTCGCATCCGATGATACTTACTGCCTCGGCGGTTGGGAAAGTAGGATATGCCAGCTACTAAGCGGATTAGCGGTTTTTTTATTGTAAAAAAGCTCCGGTTTGGCGGAGTTTTTTGTGTTAGCGTCTTTTTTCGGCTTCGTTCGTTAAGTGCTGGATTTTTGAGGAAGGCGGGATATATGTTTCTAGCTGGCGCAATCGGATCTCAATGGCGTCGGAGGCGACCACGAGGTAGCCCGTGACTCGGGCAATCGCCCCCGCGCGAGCATCAAACGACATATCGGTGCGGGTCACGAGTTCTTTGAGTTCGGCGAAACATTTGATTTTCGGATCGAGATACAAGTCACAGCATTGTTCGATTAGGTATTCTGCGGTAGGGGCTTCTTTGAAGGCTTTGGGATCGGCGGTGAGTATTTGCTCGACGAGACTTATCCTTATCCCGAGTAGTCTATTGAGCCGGTCTTCGGCCTGGTAGAGGTTTAGAAACAAATCATTCGGATTGTCGATTTCTTCATTTCGGCACAAATCTATTACTCGGCTGACGCGCGGACCAGGGGGTAGTTTCATCGAGGTGATATTTTTCATCAGGCCCTGAGTCGCTACGCGGAGTTTATTCAGATACTCGGAGGCAGTTTTTAGAGTTCTGGTTTTATCGGTGTCTTTTTGTTCAGTCAGATTTTCTAGCGCGATACCGAGTTTGCGGCAGGAAATTAATCCTTCGACCACCAGGTCGTCAATATTTTTTATCCATCGATCGCGTATCAGCGGGTCTTGGCTCCAAAGGCTGGGATTCAGCTTATAGAGAGTGAATAAGGCGTTGACCGGACCGCGAACCGTCCCCATAAACTTTTCCGATTCGAGCTTGATTTGTTCGGAAATATAAGCGGCTTTTTTGTCCGTTTCTTCGCCGGCGTAAACTCCGGGATGATAAAGGATAACGGCGAGGATGAGAGCAGTCGCGGACTTCATATTAATCCCTTTCCTTTATAAAGGAGCCTTTGACTATCATAGTATAAATAAAAATCCCGACAAAAGCAATGTTGTCGGGATCCTGTGTTACTTCTTTTCGGCTTCTTTGGGCTGAGGTGTCGCGTCCGCCTCTTCGGCGAGGTCGGGCTTATCGGCTTCTTGGCCATCAGCGTACTCGGCCAGCGCTCCAGCTCGCCACTTAATCATTCGAGCGGAAGACGGAACTTTATTCATAAGCGCGGAGAACTTTTCGGCAAACACGGTCGAAATCCTCTCAGACTCGTCGGCGATTTTTCGGAGTCGGGCTAGTTTCGGCGTATCCGCGAAGATTGCGAGTAGTGTCTTGGAGTCGCTTCCGGGCGGCATAAGAACGGTGGCTTCCTGATAATACATCCAGAAAAGGACGAATAGGCGACCGGCCTCATCGAGTGATTGGCGATCCGCGTCGTCAAAGATCGTCCCGTTTTCGGCGATGACCGCCAGATAAGTCAGATGGTTAATGTGGCCGTTTGGCGCTCGCTCAGCCGCGCTGTCAAATTTGGTGCCCAGTTCGTCGTAGAGGATTTGTGCCCCCTCTTCTTCCGCCGACACCCGTGTATTTTCCGGAGCTTTTTCCTCTTGGGCGAAACTGGCAACCGAGAAAATGACCGACAAGATAACCGGCAGGATCGCGCTTTTCATGGCGCATCTCCAAAAAGGGTGCTGACCCCACGAGGGCCGCCAAGAACTTGCTTAAACATAGCTTAGCCCGCCATCCTCGTCAATAATCGTTGTGGGGCATTTCTTGAATCCCACAAATCCATTATCATTGATGATATGTCCCGCATATTAAAACAAATCCTCTACGGCGCTCTTTATCTCGCAATTTTGGGCGTGATTTCGGCCGGCTTATATTACGGCTTTTTAAAACCGGCGCCGTCCTGTTTTGATGAAAAATTAAATCAAGAGGAAGAAGAGGTGGATTGCGGCGGTCCTAACTGCGCCGATTGCGCCCTTCGCCGTCTCGCGCCTATCAGTTCCTCGGTTCAGTTTTTTGGCGTCGATGGACGGACGACGATTTTCGCACGGTTGCAAAACCCCAATCTAAATTACGGCGCGTCCGTTTTGGACTATAAAATTAGATTCTTTGATGGCGCCGGCAGTCTGGTGGCGACCATTGATGACTCGACTTTTATCTATCCCGGCGAAATCAAGGCGATCGTTATTCCTGGACAGGAGCTTTCACCCGCTTCGATTGCGCGCGCGGAGCTTGAGGTTGGCGATACCACTTGGGTCAAGGCCGCCAACTTCTCACGACCGCCGGCTGATACGCGCGAGATTTCCACCCAGCCGGAAGGTTTGGGGATTGCCGTGACCGGCGTCGTGCAAAATAAAAATCTTTTCGGATTAGATCGGGCCAACTTGAGCGCTGTCATTTCTAACCGAAACGGATTTTTCGTAAACGCTTCGAAAACTTTTGTCGCCGATCTCGCGCCACGAGAAGAAAGATTTTTCAAAATTTTTATTCCGGTTTCCAAGGATGAGTTGCCAACCATCGATCCTTCGCGCACCCAAGTTTATTTGGAAATTATAAAATAACCATTTTTTCGTTATCAGGCCGTCCTCCCCGGGGCGATGGATTTTGAGTTATGCTTTCTTACATTAAAAAATTGGATGCCGGTTTGGTTCTGCCCTTTTTAGTTGTCGCGACGGCTAGTCTGGTTGTGATTGCTAGTCTCGACTTACAACTTTTTTATCAGCAATTGGCTTGGTACGCGATCGGTATCGCGACGGCTCTGCTTTTCGCGCTGTTGGATTTACGGCCATTTTTTCAGCATCGATCGGTCGCGCTGGCTATTTATATTTTCGCCGTTGGCTTGCTGGTGCTCACGCTTTTCGTGGCGCCGGTTATCCGGGGTACGCGCAGTTGGATACCGCTCGGCCCTTTGCAATTTCAGACTTCCGAACTCGCGAAGATTGCCCTCATCCTATTGCTCTCATTTTATTTCGCGAAAAGGCATATCGGCATCGCTCATAAATCGACGATTTTTTTGGCCCTGTTTTACGCGGCCATCCCCATCGGTCTAGTCCTAGCTCAGCCGGATATGGGCACTGCCTTGGTTTTGAGCGGGCTTTTCATAGGCTATCTTTTCGTGTCCGGCCTGCGCCCCCGCCATATTTTGATCGGCCTCGCTTGCGCGGTTGTCGGCCTCGTCTGGGCTTGGGGCGGTTTTCTAAAGGATTATCAAAAAGAACGCGTCTTGGGTCTCATCTATCCCGAACGAGATCCGCTGGGTTATAATTACAGCACGATTCAGTCCAAGATCGCTCTCGGCTCCGGCGGATTCTGGGGCAAAGGTTTTGGGCAGGGGACGCAGGTTCAGCTCGGATTTTTACCCGAACCGCAGACTGATTTTATTTTTTCGGCGTTGGTCGAGGAATGGGGATTTTTCGGAGGTTTTATGGTCCTCGCGGCATTTCTGGCTCTCCTACTCCGCATCGGCTGGATCGGCTATCTAGCTCGCGATAATTTTTCAAAATTTGTCTGCTTGGGAACGATGATTGTTTTTTTGATTCACTTTATATTCAATGTCGGTTCGGTGATGGGACTTCTGCCTGTGATCGGCGTCTCATTTCCGCTCCTAAGTTACGGCGGGTCGAACTTATTGGTAAGCTGTATGCTGATGGGTCTAGTGGCATCTATTGGCGTCAGGAGTTATTTCTAATACAATGAAGCTTATTTTTTCTGTTTTCCGCTATCACCTTATTTTATTGGCTATTGCGAGTCTTTTGCTTTCTTATTTTATTTATTCGCTCGCGCCGGTGACTTCCGGGGCGGGAGTTTCTATGGATGTCCAAATAGAAAAAGGGGCGGCCTTTGATCCGATCATAAAAAATCTTGTCGATCGGGGTATTATCCGTTCCGGCAATTCTTTCAAGTGGTACGCAGTCCTTTCCGGCGGCGCGCATCTCTTAAAACCCGGATTTTATAGGGTCAGCTCTAGTGATAGCGTTGTTCAAATTTTTGAAAAATTTATTCGGGGCCCGCAAGATATCGTGGTGCCAATCATCGAGGGGTCGACAGTTTTGGACATCGACACTCAGCTTTCGCGGCTGGGTATCGTAGAGAGGGGGAGTATTGGGAAACTTTTGCCCAAAAATTTTATCGCCGATTATCCGTTTTTAGTTAAAGCGAAAAGCCTTGAGGGGTTTCTACTGCCGGACACTTATCATTTTTCACTCCATTCCGATCCGGCGAGCGTGGTAAAAAAGATTTTGGATAATTTTCGGAACAAAGCCCTGCCCCTGCTCGCATCCCGGCCGGCTGATATTTATGAAAACATCATTGTCGCTTCACTGGTTGAAAAAGAGGTACCCGACGCGCTCAGTGATCGCGTGATAGTTTCCGGCATCATTTTCCGCCGACTAAATATCGGCATGGGCCTCCAGATCGACGCGACGGTTTTTTACGCGAAATGTGCCGGCCGACTTCTGACTTGTCTGAACCCGCGCCTTATTCGGGACGATTATGCCAATCCGTCGCCGTATAATACTTATGTTCATCGAGGTCTTCCGCCCGCTCCGATTTCAAATCCCGGCACCTCGGCCATCTCTGCCGCCATGAATCCCAAAAAAACCGATTATCTTTTTTACCTCTCCGATCCAAAAACAAAACGCACTATTTTCTCTCGCGACTTCGATGAACATAATGATAATAGAGCGAAGTATCTCGGACTTTGATTTATACGCGAGAATAATGCAGAAATCCGATAGGATAAAGAAAACGCCGCACCTTTTTGTGTGTGGGTGCGGCGAGTGATGAGAAGAGGCCACAATCACTTGAAAGTTTCGGCTTGATGGTGGAGTAGGTGTGCGCAGTAGAGTCGTGCTGCGCTGGGGCAGCACAAATGAGCGAGGGTTTTCATGAACCGATCACGCATGTGATCGGCATGCGCCGGGGACTCCGGGTAGAAGTAGAGGTCGAGACAGAATTTGACCAATGATGTTTCCCGAGGATCACCGGGCGGCCACCTGCCAAAGACTGACTGGTCAGAGGATGACCAGTCGGACCATGACCACGGTTGGTCAGAGGGTTTCCACTCCTGACATTCAGTAGTAAAGTCCGTGGGCATGTCGTGCCTCCAGAAAAACGAGCTTACCGAAGAAAAACACATCACCCCCACCTATTGCCTTATCATTATAACAAATAAAATATAATATGTCAATGATATGTAGCAATTTACAATTTCTTGTAAATACTTGACTTCCGGATTGAGTTTTGCCATATTTGAGGCAGTTCTTGGGTTGTCCTAAAATAGCCCTCTTTTTGAAAGGAGTCGGGCTATGAAACGCGCTGGTCGTCATCTACTTATCGGTATTGGAATCCTTTCGGTCATCGTCTGGGCCGGTGACACTCTTTGGAGTGAGGAACCGGCGCCGAAGAGTCCGGAAGAAATCTGCGCGGAACGCTACAAGAGGTGCCAGTGGGTGCTTCGCGAACTCTTCCCGGCCGAACTTCGGACTGATGTCAATTACTTTGGCGTCCTCGCTGATCACAAAATCATCACCGGCTACAATCTCGATAGCGCCGACAGAGTCGGCAAAAACTTCCGAAAGATTCAACTCCTGCTCGTCGAAGGCTACCGCTTCAATGAAGCGCTCTTCGGTAAAAATCCCGACCCGAATGTGGACGAAAAGAGATTTGAGGAATGCTTGGACGACTTGAACAGATTAGGCAATGATCTCCGACTCGACATCGAAGGCCTAGGCAACAACCTGCCCATCTCCTCTCTCTGGAAAAAATGGGGACAGGAAGTGCCGGTCGCGGGCCCGAAGACCAAGCGCGAACGTGATATGATCGACGAAGCCGTCGCACCAACGGTCGCCAATCGCTTGGCCCTGCTTGTCGAACACGGCCTCCTCACGAGCGACCAAATGGCGGACACGACCTCGCTCGGACTAATGTTCCTGCACGCGGCCCACCTCCGATTCAGGCTCGACGAAGAAATCAAAGCCGATAACAAGGAGATGGTCGAGCGTGACATCAACGCGCTTCATATCCTACTTGACCTCATCGAACAGGACGAGCAAAAGTCCCGGAAAATCCTTTTCAATCTTCCTGCCTCCAAGAGATGGAAAGAGGTGTGGGAGAAGTAGCTCAAAGACCTCGTAGAAACGAGGTCTTTTTAATCGCCTCATCTTTGTGTTTACTAATTACTATGCCCCCTAGCGCCCCCTTGACTTTTTTATGCCAAGTATGCTATAATATACGGTAAGACTGAAATGAGTAGAAAACGGCTCAAAGATGGTACTTTCTAAGAAAGAAGTGGTGAGTTCAAGACCGTGCGGTTTTGCTCATCTTTTTGTAGTGGTTTCTAGTTTGAAAGGGTGGGACGATGAAGCAGAGAATGAATGTGAAGCTGTTCCTATCGCGTGGAGTCTCCATGGGACGCAATCCGGCTCCGGCATCGGACGGCACTGAGAACTTCCGAGCCAACTTCTGGGGTCACATCGAGGGCGTCGATGGGCCGATCGAGGAGTCGATGGCTCTGGTCTCCTTCGAGCGGCGCCACAATGGGGGAGAGTTCCCTCAGCGCGTGGTGAAGCTCGAAGAGGTCCGGGCAGGCTCCGACGATCGCTTTCCGACCTTGGTACTCGCTGGTTCCGGCAGCGATCACTGGCTTGACAAGGAACTTTCCGGGGATGTGGTGGTGCGATTCGGCCGACCGAATCGACATTTCGGTTCGGCCTGCGTTCTCGCACCCGGCGAGATCGCGAGCATATCGCGGTACCATCGCTCCCCTCGCCGGCTCCAGGTGCTCGGTGCCTGGCAGGTGCTCGGTGCCTCGGGGATGACTCTCGTCACGACTTCCTGTGACGCGGACATCTCTGAGCCCGAGTTCGAGAGTGTGAGCTCTCGGACCGAGGCCGCCGTCGACCCCTTCGAGGCCGAAACGGAGGTGACGGATATCTCCGAAGAGGACTACTTGGGCAGCATGGGCGCCAAGTAGTAGATCAACTCGTGGCGAGTGATAAAACTTGCGTCTTATCACTCGCCACCTAACCAGATTTCATTACGAAGGTAGTGAGATGCGGTTAGGTAAGACAACCCGAGGAGGCCGTCATTGCGAGGAGTTAGCGACGAAGCAATCTCTAAAATAATAATGTGAGATTGCCGCGTCGATCCGCCGGCTGGCGGACTCCTCGCAATGACAGTCGATCTACTTGATAACTGGAATTTATTTAGAAATTGGCAATTGCCTGCCTGCCGGTAGGCAGGGATATTAGAAATTTACTCCTATGGTTATCCCCAGCCCCAAACTTTTTACAGCCCCGTGTCAAATGATTTAACT
>ORJL010212546.1_pt1 | contig 10537 bp, 9 predicted proteins | sample 1779941 | NCBI WGS metagenome assembly ORJL01 (sample SAMEA104232317, study PRJEB22302) | groundwater metagenome | biome: forest; feature: aquifer; material: groundwater | place: USA | collected 2011-08-07 | depth 5.8 m | reverse complement strand
TTGGAAATTAGAAATTGGTACAATCGCCCTTCTTTACCTTATTTTTTATTCTCTTATTCGTATCGCGATGGAGCAATTCCGCATTGATGAGACGCCCCAATTTTTTGGCATACGGTTTCCAATAATCATAAGCGGTTTAATATTCATAGCATCCATTATTTTGTATTTTTATTTTTTACGCAAGCAAAAGACAAGAGAAAAGCCAAAGAATATATAAACTGAGACTGTAGAAAAAGGGGTGGTAGTTGGTCATTGCGAGGAGTTCCGCAGTCGCGGGACGACGCGGCAATCTCGTTTTTTGGCTTGACGCTGAGATTGCTTCGCCGGGCTCGCAATGACGAAAGGTATTTTTCTACAGTCTAAAACCATCAAAAAATATTTAAAATTGTCATTTCGCGCATTCACACGGAATCCACATATTTTTTATTATTGCGTATCTCTCTATTGCTAGGGCTGTGGACGATAGTATCTCTAGGCTTTTTTTATCCTTGACATGATAAATAATCCATGATATAATGATTTCAGAAAGGTATAAATATGTATACTTTGGTGAAATCAAAATTTAATACTATTTTAGCAGTGCAAGATAAACTCCAAGAGCAAAGAGTCTTATTTTTTACGCCCCTAGACTTTCAAAGGATTTTTCATATTTCACCGCTTAAGGCAAAATATTTTTTAGAAACAAATACGCGCCGCGGACTTTTTATACGTTTAAAAAAGGGCCTTTACTCATTGAGAAAAAATATACCAAGCGAAGAAGAGATTGCGAATGCTCTGTATAAGCCATCATATATTTCATTTGAATACGCGCTCGCTAGATATAATATAATGCCAGAAATGACATACTCTGTCACCTCAGCGACAACAAAATCAACTCGTAATTTTGAGATAGGCGAAAAAGTATTTTCGTATTATACAATACAAAAGAAGGCATTCACGGGCTATATGCCAGAGAAGATCGGCAAGAATGTTGTTTTATTGGCGGAGCCGGAAAAAGCATTTGTTGATTATATGTATTTTGTTTCACTCGGTAAAAGGACATATAATGAACGAATGAGTACGCTTAAGCTTAACAAAAAAAAGGTAATATATTTTGCAAAACTCTATAACCGCCCAAGCCTTATGCATCTTATAAAAAAATATGATAAGCGATGAAAGTATTAAAACTATTGCGAAAAAATATCAAACTACCGAACTCAATGTGAGGCGCGAGTATTTTCAGCATCTTTTTTTATCATATTTTTATCAGCAGCCCCATTCCGATAAAATATTTTTTAAAGGCGGCACGGCATTAAGAATTTTATATAACAGTCCAAGATTTTCCGAAGATTTGGATTTTAGCGCAAATACGAGCGACATAAAAGCCATAGAAACTTCTATTGTATCTACACTTGAAGAAATTGAAAGAGAGGGCGTGGATACAAACATTCAGGAGGCAAAGACGACTTCTGGTGGGTATTTGGCGATACTATCATTTACTATCAGTCATGTAAATATTTCTATCCAATTGGAAATTTCTCTTCGTGAAAAAAAGAAAAAAGGAGAAACCGCAACTATTGCAAGCGATTTTATACCTTCGTATTTAATTGTACATTTGGAAAAGAACGAGCTTATTAAGGAAAAGATGCAAGCGCTTCTTTCGCGCAAAAAACCGCGGGATTTTTATGATGTTTATTTTTTGCTAAGAGCAAATCTTATCACAATCAAAGAAAGGGCGATGCTCTCCAAGGTTTCCCAAGAGCTGAAAAATATTCGCATACCATTTGAAAAAGAATTAAAACTATTTTTACCGAAAAACCACCGGATGATTATCAAGGATTTCAAAACAGCTCTTGAGCGTGAAATAAAAAGATCTTAAGACAACTTTGTACTGACGAAACACTCATGGTTTTCAATTATTTTGTATTTTTATTTTTTACGCAAGCAATAGACAAGAGAAAAACCAAAGAGTATCTAAACCAACAAAAATGTTTAAAATCGCGAAGGGATAATTGTTTAGTTTTTTAATTTATTGTATAATAAAGGTATGAATAAAAAGATAATTTTTTTTACACTTTTTGTGAGTATAACATTCGTTTTTATTACTCCTTTTTTAGTATTTGTCCAAGCTATTGGTCCAGGCGATGAAATGGGTGGGGGTCAAGTTGGCCCTTCTCAACCCATCCAGATTCCAAATCCTTTAGGCGATGACGCAGTAGCGAAGGACCCCAGGCTTTTATTGGGTAGAATTATTAGCGCTATTCTTGGAATTGTCGGCTCTATTGCATTAGTTTTGTTTATTTATGGAGGCGTTCTTTGGATGACTTCGGCGGGAAATCAAGAAAGAGTAAAAAAAGGAAAAGAAGTGATTGTCTGGGCAGTTTTGGGTTTAGGAATTATTTTTACCAGCTACGCCATAGTGAAATTTATTATAACCGCTTTTGTTGGAACCGGGACAAAATAGATATAATTAATAGAAAATAAAAGAAAGATACCTAAAAAATTATTTTTTTGGTATTTTTTTAATCTGTAAACCCTTAATATTTATTAGAGTTAATCCATCTATGAAACTACCTTGAATTACGAAACTGCAAAGAAGGTACTTCCTGAGAGCTTGTCGAAGGATAACAGTTTGGCTCAAGGTAGCCCTTCGACCGCGCTCAGGGACTAATAAAATCGAGTTTCGTAATTCAAAGATATTATATTAAAACAATTTTTTTAAATTTTTTTAAAATTTCAAAAATTATTGACAAAATTTTAAAAATATGATAATATATAAAATTGTACAGTATTTGAACTGTATTTGGTCTTTGACAACTAAAATTAGACAAGAATAGGAGGTGCTTTATGATTTCGTGGTTTGGATATTCGATTGTGGTTTTTATTCTTTTTCTCTTTTTGGCAATTACCCTTGCAAAGCCTGAATATTTACTGTCTTTTAGCAAGGGACTTATGTGGCTATGTATTGCGGCCACAGGATTTTCATTGATGGGTTTTCTTGCATGGAGGATGTTTTTTCCGGATGATCCTGTGGTTAACGGTATATTTGGGACCAGTTTAGTTGAAATAGACACATTGAAAGGGCCTGAATCAGAATCTTTAAAGTTTGCAAAAACGAGCTTAAAAGATAATAAGGAAAAGCTAGACATCGCCCGTTTTATAGGCGAATCAGATAAAGCAATAACTCAGGCATCAGAGATATGGGCGAGGCGAAGCGCTTTTAAGCAGTTATATATGCTGGACAATGCCATATTCTACGATGCGAAAGGCACAGAAATTGGAAAGATAAAAGCCGGTACTTCGGTTAAGGTGAATTTTGACGATCGCGTCGTGCCAGAGGGTTTTATTGAATATTTAGTAAAGACAGTTTATCTCAAAGATGATAAAGAACAAGAGGGATATGTTCGGCAAAGCGTTGTAAGCGTCGTCTCTCTTTTGGAAGAAAAAGTCCAAAAAGGTTTTGCTAATGCAGTATGGTGGGATCTGCCTTCAGAAGATAAAAATGTCATAACCCAAAAGGCAGTAAATCTTTCGCCTGGTCAAACAAGCGAAACTCTTACCTACATACCCAAGGAAGAGGCAAACTATCATCTTTTTAGAAACGATAAGAATGCCCAGTTTACTGCGTGGATTAATGGTAAAGAAATTTTTTTTGGGCCGAGCAATCAAAAATTGCCGGATTTTAGAGATTTCTTAAGAGTAAGAGTTCAGCTTTCTCCCTCGGCGTCTTCTGACAATACTGTGCGTTTTGTTGTTGTAAAACCCGATTAGAAAGGATGGTGTATTATGGCAAACCATGCAAATCAGAACCCTGGTAATCCTCCTGATAACCCGCTCCCTGCTGCAAATCCCGCAGCAAACCCGCCGTCTCCTGTCACTAACCAGCCTGTTGTAAATCAAGGTCAAGCAGGTACGGGCGTGCAAGCGGCAATAGCAAGGAAACAAATTGAAAAAAAGTGGCTTTATGCGTTTATTGTAGTTCCAGTAATTCTATTTGCTGTTGGTGGACTTCTGTATTTTAAGAAACCCAAAACAGTAATAGAAGATGTCGAGGGCGGAACCAGTCAACCATCAAGAAGGTTTTCCTTAAGAGCTGCTGTTGACGGCAAGCCTTTGATTTCGGTAGATATGGTGGTGGATAAAGAGAAAAAATGCGAAGTAGAGAAGGCTGAAGAAAAAGACGCAAAGCCTAAGGGCACGCTTCCTGAGGGATCGGTTTCAGAACTTGAGAAAGAGAGCTCAATTGCTTTTAAGAAGCATTTTGAGGATCTACTTTCAGGATCTAGGCCTCTTAAGGATTTAAACGAAAAGCTTGAGAATCATATCACCAAAGATAATGCATTCCAAACGAAAACCGATGGCAGGTTAGACAATATAGAAAAAGGTATTAAAAATATCGAAGACACGCTATGCGAGATGAAAGTCAATGGCGAAGAGAAAGAGTAAATATATTTTTGTTTCTTGAGGTCAGAAAAAATGTCAAAAGGCAGGTTAGTTTTAAACGAAACCTGCCTTTTTCTTAAATTTTTTCTGTAACTTAAAACCTATTACCATGACTTGGAGGTAACAATGGACGACTCATTGGTAGAATATAAAAGCGACTCCATGGATGGAGCAAACGAGATGAGTTTTGCGCCTATCGCATGGTTGGGGGTAGGTTTATCCCTGATTCTTGTATTTTTTTCTGCTTTTTTTTATCTGAATACAGATTGGCCCGTAGACGCCCTAGGCATAGTAGTGACATTAGCCGGAGCTTACTTTGTTTTTTGGATTTTTACGTGGTCTTATGTATATAGGTACTTGGCCGATAGAGGATGGCTTTGGCTTCGTGTTCCGGAAATGAAAGCAGCTTTCGTAGAAAAAGATAGAGGACTATATAGGATTTTCGTGAATGTTTCCGGAGAACTCCAGAAACACTACAGGCAGTTAGCTGCTTTTAAAAACCATCTTGCCGGTTATGAACGAATGACTGTCTTACATCCCCAGAAGCAGATAGTGTGGATTGGATTGCCATGGGTATCAAGATTAAAAACTCCGTGGTACGAACACAGAAAAGATAGGGACAATCCAGAGAAAGATCCAATTAGATTTTTGGATTTAAAAGAGCGCGTTTACGAGTATAATGGTGGCGAAGGCGAAGTTATTCCCGACGTGGATTCAGCCGACCCGATTCAGATTCGCGCTCGTCTTGTTGTGTCTATGCGGATATTTGATCCAGAAAAATCCCTGTATTCAGTGGAGTTTTTTAAGCAAGCGGTACAAAATGAAATCGCGGCCCGTTGGAGGAAGGCGATTAGCGATCTATCTTATTTCCAAATTCAACCCGGCACTGCTGAATTAGTTGATGTAAATAAATTGGAAATTAATCCAGGCATACAAAAGCAAGTTCATGAAAAATTTTGTACAAAAATACTTAAAATTTCTCGAATGGAAAACGATGAGGAGAATAATTATATTCCTTCTGCTTCATTTAATGAAGTTACGGGAAATTTAATCTATTCAGGAGATTTTCCCGAGAATTCCCCGGCATATGATATTTTGCATAATTGGGGAGTGCTTATTCTTCATTTGGAAGTAAGGGATCTTGATCCTGCTGATCCTGATTTACGAAAAGAGATAGAAAAAAAGAGCATGTCGCGAGCCATAGCAGCCGCCGCCTTAAAAGAAGCAGAGGGTAAGGCCGCCGCTAGGATTAAGGAAGGCGAGGGTGAGAGAGTTTATAAAGAAGAAGTTGCCAAAGGCATTAAGGCACAAGCACGGGCAGAGCGTGAGGGAATTGCTGAAGGTTTGAAAGCTATTGCGCAAATGGTTAAAGAAGAAGGAGGGAATGCCGCCTTGGCATCTGATACTGCTGTGCGTGTTGCCAGCGGAACAGAAAATATGATAACAGAAGGAGGGCTCTCCGGTTTTGTCGGCCAGCTTGTAAAGGTTGCCGATGTGATTAAGTCCAAGAAGACTACTAAGTCAAAAAAGACCGAAGATAGCCCTCCTAAAACATAATTATTGTTCCTTAACTCAACAAGGCAGGAATGCGTATAAGCAACCTGCCTTTTTTATTTTTAAAATAAGTTTAAAATATGTTAAGTTAATTCTATAATGTCCTTTCCAAAATTATTTAAATATGCTAGTATATTGGTACATTATAAAGTAAGAGCAGAATTACTTTGTGATATGTTCATTACAATTTAATAATTTAAGATGTTATTAATAATATCTCAATATCGAAAGGAGTAGAGTCATGAAGGTCATAAATGGTATTCTTGCTACTGTTTTCATTGTGCTGTTCGTTTTCAGGTTTCCAATAGAATCGGCAAGAGTGATGTTGGGAGTAATGGGAATAATATTCTTGCTATCTCCATTGTACAGTATGTTTTTTAATGTGCCGTGGATTCTGTGGCAGACGGCTGTGGAGAAATCTGATTTTGATAATGAAAAAAGTAAATTTTCTTATCCGAAAATTTTCTTGTTTTCAGTTTTTGAAATTCGACAAGTGCCAGCAAATTTCGAGTGGGTAGTAAGAAGTGGCTTCAAAAGCGATATTTATTCTAATCCACCTGCCGGATATTATATAAAGAAGGAAGGTTGGCGATGCATTTTTTTACCAGAGCTTCTAAGAATAACTGTAAAAATGGTGGATCTTAGAGCAAAAAATATTGATTTCCCTAGAATGGTAGTTAATACAAAGGCAAATCCTGTTCTTATTAATACTCAGGCAACCTACAAAACAAGTGATTCATTAAGATACTCTGTTATCTTGAGTGAAAATCCAAAAGATGTTATTAAGGAGATGTTATCTGCTGTGTTGAATATGGTTACAGCAGAATATGACGATCAACAATTAGTTGAACTTAATAAGCGCGACTTAAAAAATATAGAAAAGGAAGCAAATGTTTTAATAAATATCCCAGAAAATATAATTTATAAAAAGGCGCCAAAAACCCTACATTGTTTCGGGATAGATGCGGTAATTAGGATACAAAATATTATACCTGTTCAAAGGGTTTTGAACGCAATGGTTGCAAGGACTGTCGCAAAAATTGGTAAGCAGGCAGCGGAATCAAGAAAAGATACTATTGCAGCTCTTAGACAAGGTGCTGGTTTACCCGATGGACATATTGGGAATATCGCAATACCTTTAATGGAAGCGTTTTTTGGTAATCTTGATAAAAGACGAGAAGGAGTAAAGTTTCCAAAATTTACAATTAAAGCCGATTTGGGTGGTACTGATCCTAAAAAACAAAGTACATAAAAAAAGAACTTCTAGCGATTCAGCCATTCTAACCAAATTTTCTCCAATATGCTTAATTGGCCCAAGATAGAGGTTATATCAACTAAGTCACCTCTAAACGAGCCAAAAGGAAAAGAATTAGAGTTACAAAAAAACAATATTTTTTTTGGAGAATTTCAGCCCATAAAGCATAATGGTAAAATTATTTATTGGAATAATACAAGCTCCTGCTCCCCTAGCAGCATCAGTTGAGGAAATAGCAAAACAGCTTGGTACGGACATTGGTAGGAACTCAAAAGCGATAACAGTTTTACAAAAAGATCAGTGTGAATTGAAAAATAAAGTTGAAGGTCTGAAATCTCAGATAGACTGCTTGGATGAAAAGATTGAAAAACGGATAGAGTAATAAGTCCGATCCATCTGGAGAGGACTCTTCAAGGTGTTCTTTAAGGAGTTTAACACTAAAGAAATTTAAAGGCAGGAATGCGTACAAACATCCTGCCTTTTTTATTTTTTTCAAATTTACGTTAAATGTGTTCAAGTCCATGAACATAATTGACAAGGATTTTTAGAAATGGTAAAGAGTATTTAGTTGCTCATTTCAAATGTTCGTTGACAATTAATTAAGGAGAAAGACATGGCTCAACTGAGTTTTTTTCGTGTAGTTTGTCTGTGGATTATAGTGATTGTACTAATGTTGGCAATTATGGGATCAATAACAGCACCTCCAGTAATTTTGGCTGTAAATAATTTTGAAAAGTTTTTTGAAGAACTTCATGATGCGGTATACGTAATAGTGGGAGTGATATTGACATTATTTGCCTTGCTATTAGATTTATCTATTATAGCAGTTGTTTTTGATAGCGGGCTTAGGAATAAATATCTCTTTGCGATAGAAGATGTTTGGCCTCAAAAGCGTCTTGTTCTATGGTCACCATGGAACAAAGATAAAGAAGAAGAAAAATATGCCGTTCTTCGTCCAGGTATGGTTATGTGGCTTCCCTTCCTTTGGCGAAAGGAAGATTTTGTTGATATAAAGCCATTCGTTCTTTTTCCTCACAAGTCACAGAAAGTGAATACGTCCGATGATGTTATGGAGGTGGAGTTTTACTATAGCGTGAAAGTAAAGATTAAAGAAAAAGATAAATTGGAGAATGGAACAGAAGTTGATACCGATAAATATATAATTGATTATTTTAAAAATTTGGGATCAAGAGACAGGATGAGAAAGTTTGTTTCCGCCTTTTCTCTTTCGGCATTGAAGTTAATACCTTCGAGATCTGAGGAATATCCTTGGAAATGCACATCGGAAGGTGTGGCTGGAACGTCTCAAAAGACAAGGCAAGAGATGAGTAGAATCGCTAGTGAAATATTAACAAAGCAGTTATTGGAAGGACATCTCGGACTAGAAGCAACAATTGACATTTATAGAGTAGATATATCACCTATTTTGCGGAGAGCCATAGATAGAAAGGTGGCTGCCGAGCAAATTAGCGAGAGGCGGGTTCGTCTTGCAAGAGGTCAAGCAGAAGCAATGAAAGTAAGGGCTGAGGGTATTGCCCTTTTCATGAAAAAAATAGTAGATACCGGTACCGATAAAATAGATTTATCAAAGGTTGTCCTAGCCGAAGTCATTTCAGCCAATATTGGAGACGTACTACAGAACATCGCCGAGATTATTGTTACTAAAAATAAAACATAAAATTTTCTAACTTAGTGCTTAAAAAAGTTAGAAATTCCAAAGGCAGGAATGCGTACAAGCATCCTGCCTTTTTTATTTATGCAAATTAGTTAAAATATTTTAAGTTGGTTGATTCATTTTGTAAAATAATATATAATACATTTGGTTAAGTTCTTTTACAATGTACTATCATGAAAATTGGAGAAGCGGCGCATGGAACCCATAGATGAACTACGCAAAAGAGCTGGTTTAGCTCTTCATTCTTGGCGCTTAATTGGAATTGCTTCTTCATCAAGTTCACCTGAAGATGCATATGAAGAAGCGAGCGAATACGATTGGAATGACCGATATTCAAAAAGCGCGCAAGCGTTGGCCACCATATATTTTGATTATGGACAAGAAGCATACGTCGCTACTATCCGTAGGTTAGCGCCTAGATTATTTGACGATGCATGTTTATGTGAATGCCATAGGGGTATTTTTGACGAAGACGATCAAGGATACGATTCGGATGAATTATGTGAATGCTGTCAGATATATTCAGTAGATTGTTTTTGCCAGTGCCATCAGTGTGATGATTGCGACAATCCCGATGGTCCGTGTGATGCCGAAAATTGTGATTGTGATTGCCATAAATGCTGCGAAGGTTGTGTAGCTTCGTGTTGGTGCCAGTGCCACCATTGTTCGGACTGCGGGCCATTTGGTAATAATTGTGAAGGACAGCCGGAATGTGGCTGTAATTGCCATAATTATTGCAATAGTTGTTTCGACAGGCACATATGTGGTTGCCACAATTGCGACACTTGCGAAATAGAAGATCGCATCTGTGATCAGGATGATGATTGCGATTGTGAATGCCACAAATGTTGTTCGGATTGCGAAGATAATTATTTTTTTGATTGCTCGCCTTTCTGTCTGAATTCACATAAGGAAGAGGAAGATGATATAGAATCAGATACTGAAGGCGAGGTTGCCGCAGAGCAAGTACAAGAAGTCCAAAATAATCAGCCGGTAAAAGTGGGTCAGGGAAAGAAGAAGAATATGTTTGGCGAGTGCACATGCACGCCCACAACATCATCGTCAACATCGGGCTGCTCCCTCCCTAATTGTAAGAATCGAAATAGCCGTATGGTTGCAGGAGAACGTGTTATATATCTGCAGTCTGGCGATCCTGATTATCAGCCGGAAATCGATTTGGACGATCCTACAACATGTACTTGTAGTCCGAATACTTCATACAGAGTGTCTGCATGCTCTCATCCTAATTGCCGAAATCGTGAAGGATTTGTGCCATACAAAGGTCTGTCGGAAAGACAAATACGCGAAATAAAAGGGATAGCAGAACCTCATGAAGAGCAGGAGTCCGAAGAAATGCAATCAGAAATTGAAACAGTTGATGCGGCACAAGCACCTCAACTGCCTCCGGGCGTTACCGACGGGAAACTTGGCGAAGTTTCTAGGAGGTTGCAAGAATATCTTGGAACAAATTATCCTGTGTATCGGAAAGAAAGCAATAATGCCAATGCGTATGCACATGGCAATTATATTGAGGTGACAACTGAAGCGGAAAGAATTTTAACCCGCGATGAGCTTGCATTTTTAGTGAGCCATGAAATTGTCCATAATTTAGGCAATCATCCCGTCAATAA
>ORJL011533738.1_pt1 | contig 10539 bp, 2 predicted proteins | sample 1779941 | NCBI WGS metagenome assembly ORJL01 (sample SAMEA104232317, study PRJEB22302) | groundwater metagenome | biome: forest; feature: aquifer; material: groundwater | place: USA | collected 2011-08-07 | depth 5.8 m | reverse complement strand
GGCATCGGCCAATGTCTCCTTCCAGTATGGCACGACTTCCGGCAACTACACTATCGAAACCGAGATGTTAGCGATGAACCTGGTTGGCGGCTTCAGCGCTAACATTACCGGTCTGTCTGCTAATACTACTTACTATTTCCGCGCTAAAGCAGCGGGTAATGGCACGAACTACGGCGCGGAGATAAGCTTCACTACGTTGGCAGAACCAAGCTTGCCTCCTCACGCCATCACTGTTGACGGCCAGACCGGCGATTGGGCGGGAATTCCCCCTGTAGTCACTGACCCTTCATTAGACAACGGAGGGGCGCCGGGTGATATCGTCGCCGCTTATGTAACGCGTGATAGTGCTAACCTCTATATGAGGATTGATACTGCCTCAAACATCGGTCCGCTAGTGCCGATATTCATGCATATTGATACCGACCGGAACGCCGGTACCGGTTATAACAGCAATACCGATACTATGGGTATCTTCGTTTCAAAAAACCATAACCTCGGTATAGATTTCAGCATCGGCATTAATGCCAACCTTGGACCGAACACAGCATACCTTTACGACTGGAGGTCATTGCCACCAACGCCCGTATCAGCCAATCTTTCGTTTGCTTACAATACTCTTCCGGGTAACGTTCTGGAATTGTCTATGCCGCTGTCTGCCCTGGAAAGTTATCCTCTACCGTGGAATGTGGTCTTCCGGACTGCCACCCCGCCACCGGCTGCACCCACTAATGACGATGCACCGGATACCGGTTTTGTCACTTATTCCGCAGAAATGCCTCCCACCGTCACTACCGATAATGCCACCAGCATAACCAGCACTTCCGCTAGGCTTAATGGCACTTTAGTCAGTCTGGGCGCGGCAACTTCCGCTAATGTCTCTTTCCAGTATGGCACGACTTCAGGCAACTACACTATCGAAACCGAGATGTTAGCGATGAACCTTGTTGGCGGCTTTAGCGCTAATATTACCGGGCTATCTGCCAATACCACCTATTACTTCCGGGCCGTGGCCTCAGCACACGGTACAGCCAATGGAACGGAGAGGAGCTTCAGAACGGCAAATGCGGCCATAGTCTCCGATGACTTCAACGATAATACCACTGACCATGCGCTATGGTCCGCCTACCAAGGCGGATCGGGTCCGACGGTTGTTGAAACCAACCAAAGGCTGGAGATTAATCTTCCAGCTAGCTCCGCGCAGGCAGGCGGACAAGATTGGTTCGGAGCTGGATATGGAAGTGTTTTCCGTTTGAGGGGCGATTTCGATATCCAGATAGACTATGACCTTCTGGTGTGGCCTACCGGGAACGGAGTCAGGGTGGCTCTCCAAACCGATGTGGGGCAGCCGGCAAGAGCCAGCTTCGGCAACCCGACCACTGATTTCCCCGAACAACCCAGGGAAGTCTACTTCACGGACTTCTTTCTGGAGGGGCCACAGGGCATAGTAGCCACAAACAACTTGTCGGGCAAGCTAAGAATGGTCAGGTTGGGCGGTACCGCAACCGGGTACTACTTCAGCTCTGGCAACTGGGTGCCTATCCGCACCGGACCCTGTGCTACCAATGATGTCCACCTCCGTCTTGCCGCATGGAGCCATGACAATATCTTTACGGATAGGGATGTGAAGGTGGCGTTTGATAATTTTGTGGTGAACCAAGGGCAACTGGTATCGCCGCCAAACTTAATCACCGACAACGCCACCAACATCACCAGCAACTCTGCCACGCTTAATGGCACCTTGTTTAGCCTGGGTGGAGCTGTTTCAGCTAATGTCTCCTTCCAGTATGGCACGAGTTCGGGTAATCTTACCATTGAAACCGAGATGGTGGCGATGAACCTCGTTGGCGGCTTCAGTGCTAACCTGACTGGCTTATCCCCCAATACCACCTATTACTTCCGGACGAAGGCAGTGGGGGATGGTGTGAGCTATGGGGTAGAGAAGAGCTTTGCCACTACCTTAGCAGGGGTGAATGTTATCCGGAACGGAGATTTCAGCAGCGGACTGGCCAACTGGATTATTAACCCCAAGCTTCCTTCCACCTGGGACCCTCTCTGGTCGGGAGGAGTAAGCCTTCATCCTACGGGCATGTATGAATTCAATGGGGTGGTTCTCTATCAAAACCTGAACGTAACGGGTATAGGCGGCAAAACCTTTAATCTATCCATGAAGTTATCAACACCTTATACTCCGCCACCTGGGAAAACCGTGGCAGTCTACATTAACTATGTAGATACGGCTAATAACACCCAAATTCAGAAGGTATTGAATCCGAATAACGCGGATATTACCCAGAATACCATTGTCAGCGCTAACTATACCTTCCCTGGCAATGCTCGGAAGCTGGTCAAGATTTCACTCGCCAAGGAGAACTACGGAGAGTTCATTGCTGATGACATAATGTTGACTTCAACTGAAATAACGGCGGGACCAGTGCCCGTCATCTCTACTGTTACTCCCGGTGCGGGTAACTACGGCACAACAGTTACCATCAACGGTACCGATTTTGGTCCGCCAGCAGGCGTAGTTACTATCGGTGGTTCTCCCGCCGGGGTAACGGTCAATAGTTGGAGTAATACGTCTATCACCGTCACTGTATCTGAGCCAGCGAGGAGCGGCCCGGTGGGCGTGATTGCGGATTTCGTCGAAAGTAATATCGACAAGATTTTTGAAGTTACTTCACCCAATTTCACTTTGCATATCCCCAAGGATTACATCGCCGTAGTAAAGGGACAACCGGCCAATATCCCCATAGGGGTTGGTTTTCATCATGGTTTTACCACCGGTGGAGGCATAAACTTCCAGGCATCCAGCGGGAACATATCGTTAGATACCGTGTTTACCCCCATCCCGCTACGAAATCCGGGAGGGGTGGTTCTGAAAATTAATACCTCCGGCTTAGCGGCGGGAACTTACCCCATAATGGTAAGCACCATCGAGGGTTCATCATTGCCGCGTACGGCAAAATTCATGCTTAAGGTAGTTACCACCAGTGACATCAAGTTTTATGAATACGATGCCAGTTACATTAAGAATTATTTAACCTCAAAGAATGTAAGCCAGCAGGGGAGCCTGGCAATTTATACCGAAGGCACGGACTCGGACGGAAATCCACTGACCGCGCCCATAAACCTCCAATCTGGTAATCCCAATATACTAGGCGTGTATCCGGGCACTTATTCGGTTAGTATCTACGCTTTACAGGCGGGGTCCGCAAACCTGATGGCTAGCGCCCCGGATGGGTTCAGTGCGAATTTGACGGTAAACATCACCGTACCTGCTGACCCGGCAATAACCAGCATCAGTCTTACTCCGGCTCAAGTTACTAACAAATATGCTGATAACCTGACTTTTTGGGCGACGGGGACACGGCCAATCGGATGGGAAATCCTCGGCATGCTGAGCAATAACCTTAAAGATAGCACTATGGACTGGTCCGGCGATTTAAAGACTTACGGCGGGAACTTCAAAATCAATGATGCCGACCCACCCGGTTTGGGTACCTATCTTTTCGGCGCTGTTATCTATGCTTCCGACCAGTCCACCAAGCTGGCTGAAGCGGTTCAACCCTTGACCATCGTAAATGATCCTACGTATAGCGCCATCAAAGGTGGAGTAATAGTTGTAGACCCGTCTGTTCAAGGCCAGCAAACAGAGATGTTTAATCTTGAGTTCTACCAGGGCGGGACACTGCAATTTACGCGGCAGGTCTTTCAAAATCCGCACCAAGGCGCAGGCGGATTCGAATTAGGGGCAATACCACCGGGCACCTATAAGATAAAATTTGTGCCTTTCTATAACCTGATTAGATCGCAGTGGTATCCCAATGCCGATAACATGAGTGCGGCCGGCAATGTCGTCCTGAATGCCGGGCAGGTTACCCATGATATCTTTTTCTTCCCCAAGGCAGCACCAAATCTGGTATCAATAGCGGTCACCCCGGCCAATGCATCCGTTGGCGTTGGGGGAACACAGCAATTTTACGCTATCGGTACCTTCGACGATAATTCGTCGGATAATGTCTCCAATGCTTATTGGAGCAGCAACAATACCAATGTCGCCAACATAAGCTATACCGGTCTGGCTACGGGTTATGCCCCGGGCCTAGCGGGTATCACTGCCAGCATGGGACCCATCAGCGGCACTGCGGTATTAACGGTAACCCCGGTCTCGCTAACGGTAGCCACCGACAACGCCACTGATATCACCAGCACCTCCGCCCGGCTTAACGGCACTTTGGTCAATCTGGGCGCGGCTTCATCAGCTAATGTCTCGTTCCAGTATGGCACGACTTCAGGTAACCTCACCATTGAAACCGAGATGTTAGCGATGAACCTGACCGGTAGTTTCAGCGCCAATATTACCGGGCTATCTGCCAATACCTCCTATTATTTCCGGGCGAAAGCGGTGGGTGACTGGCCGAGCGGGTTACCGAGCTTTGGGAGTGAGAAGAGCTTTACTACATTACCGTCGCCTCCCCCCCCACCCTCCACCATATATATCAGCCCTGCCGGGAATGACGTTACCGGTGATGGCAGCCTGGCAAACCCGTTTGCCACCATTCAGAAAGGCGTTGATACGGCTTCTGCTGGTGCTACTATTATCGTCAGGAATGGTACCTATACCCAGAATGTTAATGTAAACAAGAGCCTGAACATCCACTCGGAAAATGGTCCGGAAATGACGACGGTAGTGGCGGCAAATACTACCGACCACGTGTTTGAGGTTACGGCGGGTAATACTGTCATCAGGGGGTTCACCGTCTACGGTACCGGTATCACCAGTTATAAGGCAGGGATAGAGCTGCATCAGGTAACCAATGTCATCATTGAAAATAACTACAGCGGTACGGGTAGCTCTACTGATAATTATTACGGTGTACTTATCTACCGTGGTGCCAATAACCAGATTCTCAACAATCGCTTTATCGATGATAGTGAAGGCATTTACCTGCAAGGTTCGGATAATAACACCATAGCCGATAACTTTTTCCGGTATAGCGAGTACCGTGATATCCATCTTGACTACGCGCCATACCCCAACGGTTCGGACAACAACATCATCAGGGGCAATACTGCTAGCGATGGAGCGAGCACCGGCATATATTTGAATCTGAGTAATAGCAACCAGATTATGGAAAACCAGATTTCCAACAAGGTCGGTAGCAGCGGCATCGAGCTTTATAATAGCCAGAGCAATACCATCAAGGGTAACAATGTCAGCCAGATGCAGGGTCTTTACTCAGCCGGTATTAAAATTGGTATGACAGGTTATCCCAGCAATGCCAATACCATCTATCTGAATAATCTCAACAACAATGATACTGACGTCTCTTCCGAAGCTTCAACCAACGTCTGGCAATCTCCTTCTCCGTTAAACTATATCTACCAGAATCACAGCTACACTAGCTACCTGGGCAACTACTATGGTCATTACACTGGTGTTGACAACGGTGCCGGGGGAAGGATTGCCGGTGACGGTATCGGCGATACCAGTATTCCGGTGACTACCGATGGCGCCGGCGATAATTATCCGCTGATGGCGACCACAAATAACTATCTGCAAGGCATTATTTACACACTGACCCTGGCAGTAAACCCGGCGGAGGGTGGTTTCACTATCCCGGCAATCGGGAATTATGCCTTCCTTTCTGATACCTCGGTCAATATCACGGCGGTGCCATCAGCAGGCTGGCACTTTGTGAACTGGGCAGGCAGCGTGACTGACCCCGGCTCGGCAAATACCACCGTGGTAATGACTGGCAATAAGACGGCAACGGCGAACTTTGCCACGTCTGGCACTCTACCCACCGTCACCACGGATAATGCTACCAATATCACCGGTAATTCGGCCAGGCTTAACGGTACTTTGACCAGCTTGGGTACGGCTACCTCTGCCAACGTCTCCTTCCAATATGGCACAAGTTCCGGAAACTACACTATTGAAACCGAGATGGTGCAGATGAACCTGGTCGGCACCTTTAGTGCTAACCTCACCGGCCTTTCTGCCAACATCACCTACTATTTCCGGGCGAAGGTAGTCGGTGACTGGCCGAGTGGATTACCGAGTTACGGGCAGGAGAAGAACTTTACGACTCCAGCTGGCACAATTGTTCCGGGAGACGCTAACGGCGATGGTACGGTAAATGCTCTTGACATAACTACAGTAGAAAGAATCATTGCCCATATGGACCCGCCGACACCGGGTGCAGATGCTAACCAGGACGGTTTCATTGATGCTCTTGATATTACCAAGGTGGAAAGGATAATCGTCAGATTGGACTAGATATGGCCTTTAAGAACAGTAAAATGTGTGAGGGATAGTTCGGTGTGTGTGGGTAATAGGCGTGTGAAGGTGATTGCCAGGCTTGCCGCCAGTGCAGTTCTGGTGGGTATGCTGGCCGCTGGTGCAATCTGGGAAGGGCCAGCGCCAGTATTCGCCCAGGACGCCCAGACGACTGTCATGGTGGTTGCTCCGGCCACCGTAGCCCCCGGCGCCGATTTTACCGTCAGTATCAATATCAGCCAGCTGCAGAATTTTGACGCCGGTAACTATGATGTTTCTTATAATCCGGCGGTTCTAAGATTGGACAATGTTACCAATGGCCAGATAGGGACTACACTAATCCCAGTTTCCATGTGGAGCAGTAATGCCACTGCGGGCATTGCCCATATTGTGCAGAATGTTCCGGGGGTCAGTGGGGTAAGCGGCTCCGGCTATCTGGCCATACTGCATTTTCATGTTGTCGGCGCAGATGGAAAGAATAGCAATATCAACCTGAACGAACCCAGAATGCTTGGTGATACTAGTGGTCAAAATGCGATACCGGCAGCATGGTTTGGCGCTTCGTTGCAGGTGGTCGCACCTTTGTCCGGTGGAGGGGGGCAAGCACCATCTGGTGGCGGTTCTTCGTCCCCTGCTCTTCCTAACCCTGAAACAACACCCCCACCGCCCCCAACAACTGAGTCGCCATCACCTACGCCTGCGCCTGCGCCTACGCCAACTTCGCCCATTCCTCAACCCCCGCCACCACCATCCCAACCAACGCCTACCCCTAAGCCGGTGCCTTCGCCCACACCAACGCCAACACCTCAACCAGATAAATCGGCTAGTACTCAGGTATCACCCCAGGGTGCCCCCCCTGTCACTCCCACAACCACCCCATCACGGCAGGCAGACCTGCTTCTAGTCTGGGGTAGTATCGGGGGGGTACTCGTTGCGGCTTTGGTGGTGGGTTTGGCTGTCTGGCGGGTGAAGCGGGCACATCGCAATATAAAGTATGTTTATAAAAAATGGGAAAAAGGGGGTTGACAGGCGGACAGAATAGGATAGAATAGAGAGCATGGCAAGTTCGGCCCTAAAAGTGTTTTTATTGTGTGGAGTTTTACTCTTTTCCATCCTGTTGGCGGCGGGTTGTGCGGTAAACGTGCCGCCAAGTCAACCAGAGCAAGTCCAAAAACCAGGAGGGAGTCAGGAAGCAGGTGGAGGAACAAAGAATGTGTCCGCAGAAGAAAGCCAGGCGATAGCACTGGCCTTTTTGCGAAATAGCCCAACCTTCAAATTCGACGGCATAGAAGGCTCGATAAAGCTACTTCGTTCTCAGGCAGGGGCTGGGAGTCGCTGGGAGTTTGATTTTGAATTTCAAAACAGGCAAGCTGGATATGGTAACAGGGCCGGGCAGTTTCTGGCCCAGGTTATCACCAGTCATAATGCACGTATTGTGGTTGACCAGGGTCAGGTCACGTCAGCCATCCTCGATAGTCAGTGGGATGAACTTAAGCAGGCGCCAACAAGGTGAGGAGGCTTCCTGATGAAGGCTAAATTGGTTAATGTTATCACGGGAATAATATTGCTTCTGGCACTGGTATCACCCGGAGTTTCCGCTGCAGGCATCAGCCCTCCGCCGGCAGTTTCAAACAACCAGACGGCGCTGCTGGAGACTGTCTCTCATTTAACCCTGGTCACCGGTGATACGGTCAATGTAATCACCAAGACTGACGGCAAGAGAAGCTTTGGCATAACGCCCGCTAACCCGGCTAGATTAGACCAGGAGTTCTTGACAGTCGAGCAGAATGGCAAAACCTATATTCTGCCCAGCGGGATTGACCTGCAGAAACTGGATATCGAGCTGTTTGATATTGATTATCTGGTAGATGAGGGGTATGACAAGCTGGCGAGTTTGCCATTGGTGATAAGCTATTCATCGAGCCTGGCGGCCCCGCAAGTACAAGCGCTAGAAGGGAAGATAAAAACACTCGGCCAGGAAACAGACCTGAACCAGGGAGTGCAGATTCTATCCACAAAAGTTGAGTACAGCGGTATCAGTACCGCTTATGAAAGCCTGATAAGCCAGCCCGGAGTAGAGAAAATATGGCTGGGCAAGAGGCTTCATACGGAGCTGGTGGACAGTGTTCCGTTGATTAGTGCTCCCTCGTGGTGGGCTGATGGCTATAGAGGCGAGGGACAGAAGATTGCCATCCTCGATACCGGCATTGACGCTACTCATCCCGCTCTCGATGACATGGATGATAGTGCCAATACTACCGACCCCAAGGTAGTGGTAAATGTCAACTTTACCGCTGATGCCGATTTTAAAGATTATAACGGTCATGGCACTCACGTTTCTGGTATTGCTGCAGGTACGGTGGCTAACAGCACCTATACCGGTGTAGCGCCCGGCGCTAAACTGTGGAATGTAAAAGTCCTTGACCGGTATGGCTCGGGCTACGAGAGCGATATTATTAACGGTATCAATTATGCTTCCCTTGGTCCCGATGGTACGCCCGGCACCGGGGATGAAGCCAATATTATCAATATGAGTCTTGGCGGCTCATACCAGAGTGACGGTACCGACCCCCTGTCACGGGCGGTAGACCTGGCCGTAGACCGTGGTGTATTGGTGGCGGTAGCCGCGGGCAATAGCGGCTATGGCAACATGCGGACGATAGGTGTTCCGGGTGTGGCTCCCAAAACATTCACCCGTGGCTCAAGCAGCCAAAATGACTACCTGTCTTATTTCAGCAGCGAGGGTCCAACCGTGGATTTCAGGATTAAGCCGGATATACTGGCTCCCGGGGAAGGGATAAACTCGGCTGCCCCAGGTGGTGGATATGTTTCGAAAAGCGGCACCTCGATGTCTACTCCTCATGTGGCCGGAGCCGCCGCGCTAATGCGGCAGTATCTCGGGCAAATTGGTGATTCCCAAGACCCCCGTAGCATTAAGAACAGATTGATGATTACCGCAAAAGACATCGGCTTGAATGTTTACGAGCAGGGGGCAGGGCGGCTTGACCTGAGTTCTGCCCAGGATGCAGTGGTGCTCGTGAAACCGGCCAGCTTAAGCCTGGGTGCCTTTATTAACGAACCATTCGCCAGCGGTAACCTCACTTTCTATAACTCGGATAATGTTTCCCACACGGTTACCCTCTCGGCTAATTTGACCGATGTCATAAATGGCCAGAATTATACCGGCAATGTCAGCTTCCCGCCTTACCCGAACGGTTTCAATCTGCCCCCATCAGCGAGTGTCAATGTAACCCTTACAGTCAACCTGACCTCTTTGGCAGCCTCGCTTTATAGTGGTACGGTAATGGCTAGCGTTGATAACGGGACGGCTCCAGGTATCCATGCCATTTTTGGCTTCGCCAAAGTGCGTGAGGTAACCATTCTCAAAACCGATATTACCGGTGCTTCAGCGGCGGGGCATGCCGTTTGGGTATTGATGGTAAATCCCTTGACCCAGATGCTTTATAGCTATGCCCAGGCCGATAAGTCCGGTAACTTCACTTTCAAGGGTTTTGACGGTGTTTACAACGTTGTCAGCCCGAACTGGGGGCACGAGATAGGCCAACAGGTCATTTGGACCGTGGCCGAGAACGTCACCATCTCCGCTAATACTGTCATCAACCTCGATGAGCGTAACACCAGGGTAGTCAACTTCGACCCCGGAAAACCGGGAATGAAGGCAGCGGGTACCGCCTCAAAGCTGAACTTTGGTGGTATGTACACCGGTTACGGGTGGTGGGCCACAAGGTATTTCCCGGCCTCTTTTACTACCAGGGTAAGCCCCATCGCCCAGTTTGACGCCGGTTTCGGCTACAACTACTATCCGGAAGCAGATTTTCTGCCGGCTGACCCTAAACTGGTTAATACCAGGGATTGGCATAGTCTGCTCTACGTGGTGGACAATATTACTGACGACATGACCTTTTTCGCTGACTACAGCAAACTGGTGCATCGTGATACGAGATATGGCCTGGCGTTGCAGAAAGCGCGGACCTCCTGGTATCAGTATGCTAACTTGTACTCTCCACAGCCTTACTTCAATTGGAATGTGTCTTTTGGTTATGACCTAGACGCTCCACAGCAGCGCTGGGAATGGTTGTCTGCGCAGCCAGTGACATGGGAATGGTACTACCAGGGGATTGCCAACAACATTGAATGGTATTTCGATAGGTATGGATTAGGCTATACTCCCGGCGAAGCTAGGTTTGATATCGGCGGGCACCCGTTTAACCCGGGTACCCACGTTGACTACATCT
>ORJL011538985.1_pt1 | contig 10540 bp, 8 predicted proteins | sample 1779941 | NCBI WGS metagenome assembly ORJL01 (sample SAMEA104232317, study PRJEB22302) | groundwater metagenome | biome: forest; feature: aquifer; material: groundwater | place: USA | collected 2011-08-07 | depth 5.8 m | reverse complement strand
GGCATTTCAGTGTCCGCCTGATCAGGATTATAGGTTAAAGGACAATTATCTAGAGAATCAACTATGCCGTCTGAATCAGTATCAATCAAATCCTCTCCATAGCTGACCGCACATAAAACCAAGAGAAAACATAACACAGAGAACACTACCGCACCTTCAAATCTCCACTTCTCGCAATGCGTCATCCCGCCTCCTTGTTCGTTTAAATTGTTTTTAAAAACAACACCTTGCAATAATATTACAGGGCATTGTTTTTGTCAATAAAAAATCGTAAGAAATTTTAAATTTGTTACGACAATTTAGAAAGGTAAATAGGTTAGACGGGACGGCAGAAAAAATGCAGCAGAAAAAACTGACCTACGTGGCCGTAAGTTTTAAAAGAGTATTTTTTATATCAGTTAAACTTCTGAAGGCTTCCTGATTATTGGAAAACTCTAAAATCTCCAATATGTTTAAATTAACCCCCCCATTTAAAACTGCCTTGTTTATTTTTGGATGCATAGTCTTTACTATTAATTCAGAGTTATTAAATAAGTCTTCATACAATTTTTCACCGGGCCTCAATCCTACAAATGTAATGTCAATATCAATTCCTGGTTTGTAACCATAGAGGCTTATCATTCTTTTTGCAAGGTCAAGAATTTTTATCGGCTTGCCCATATCAAGGACAAAAACCTCCCCCCCATTCCCCATGGTCACAGTCTGAAGAACAAGGTCTACTGCTTCGGGTATTGTCATAAAGTACCTTATTATATCAGGATGCGTTACTGTAACCGGTCCGCCTTTCTTAATTTGCTCCTTAAAAAGAGGGACAACACTGCCGCTACTTTCAAGAACATTACCGAATCTCACTGTTATATATTTAGCAGCAGTTGGAGTTATCAAGGGATTCCCTTCTCTTGTATTTATATTGTCCGAATAATAACGGATTAAATCTTCAGCAATCTTCTTTGTCATACCCATCACATTTATTGGATTTACAGCCTTGTCTGTTGAAATTAAAACAAAGCGTTCTACACCAAATTCCCTCGCTTTTTCTGCCACTATCCTTGTCCCTATTACATTGGTCTTAAATGCCTCGGAAATATTATCCTCCATTAATGGGACATGCTTATATGCTGCTGCATGAAATACAATCTCCGGCTGATATTTACCCATTACCTCGGCAACCCTTTTTTCATCAAGGATGTCAGCTATAATAGGAACGACAGATAATGAATCCGCAGTATTGTAAGAACGAAGTTCCATATCAATCTTATAAAGACTTTCTTCATGCCTTTCAAAAAGAATAAGGCTCTTGGGGCCAATAAAAGCAAGTTGCCTTGAAAGTTCAGAACCTATGGAACCTCCTGCTCCTGTTATCATTATCTTCTTGTCTTTAAAAATAGTTTTAAAATTCTCGTTCTCTTTAAAAACAGGCTCTCTAAATAAAACATCCTCCGGCTCTAAAACCTCTATCTTGTCCAATGGATATTTTCCATTTAGAACACCCCACAGACCGGGCAGCATCTTAATTGGAAGACCAAATTGCCTGAGTTTTTTTATAATACCCTGAAGTTTAGAAGGAGTAGATGATGGAATAGTTATGAGGAATTCCTCCGGGTCTTCCCTTTCAATAATTTTGGGCAAATCCTTTGCTGTTCCAAGAATAGGAACATTTCTGATTTTTAAACCTTTTTTCGCCGGGTCATCATCAATAAGTCCAATAACCTGATACGGATATGAAGCGCTGTGCTCTATATCCCTTATTAACATTTCCGCCGCATCTCCTGCGCCAAAAATGATAATACGTTTTTTTGTCACCTGCCTGATATTTGTCCTCTCATGAACACGCCTGAAAAGCCTTATGCCCCACAAAATAAAAATATTTAAAAACCAATCAATTATATAAATAGACCTTGGGTAAGAAACGTCTCCTATAAGGTATCTCGTACTAAAAAGAAACAGTAACGAACCAAAACTGATTGAAAGTACAATATTGAATAAATCTCTGATACTTGCATATCTCCACAGCCCCCTATCCAATGAAAAACTAAAAAGGAATATTGTTCTGAAAAAAAGGAGTATCGGAATATATTCTACAAATGAACTATAATGCGGATGGGGTATTTGAGTATCAAATCTTATATAAAAAGCAACGTAGTTAGAGATTATAAATACCATTATCTGCATTACTACAACTATCAACCTTCTGTAAGGGGTTAGAGTATTTATAATTCTGAGAATAGTTTTATGCGGATAGAGCTGTTTAAAAGCGGTAAAAAACACTACATTAAAGTCATACAACAATGATGCTTTTTTTACATATTCTCTTGATAGTTTCATCCTTTCCGGAAGGAAAATGTGAATATAGTAGTTTTCCGGATCATCTTTGGTTTTTAGAATAGACTCTTCATCACAACATCCTATAGAGGATATGTCAAAAATACCGGGTCTCAATTTAAGGATTTCTTTAAAGTCCTTCCTATATTTACTTACATGTTTTCTAATCTCCGGCATTGGACCGATAAAGCTCATATCACCCTTGAAAACATTCCACAATTGCGGAAGTCTGTAAATTCCACTCTTTTTAATTGCTTGCCCTAAATATTTAATCCTTAAACTATTACCTTCAGCAGTAGAAGTCTTCTCGCGAGAAACACCACGTATTGTTGTCCTAAACCCGTAGAGATTAAACGGCTTAAAGCCCCTCCCTATTTTTTTGCTGCCGATAAAAACCGGACCGCTATCCTGATATTTAATTAAAATTGCAACCACAGCAAAGACCGGCAGGAATAAAATCAGTCCAAGAAATGAAAAAATTATGTCAAATAAGCGTTTCATTTTTTATTAAAAGAATAAGTGTTATAGATGCCAAGTATTTTACTTTGAATTGCCACCAATATCTTTTTGTAATATTTGCGCCATTGGCAGCATTGGTTTTATATTTTTAATAACTTTATATGCAATAAAAAACATAGACCCGAATCCTGTAAATACTGCTAATTGCCAATACAAGCCTTTTTTAAACACTAAGAGCGCTAAAAAACCGATAACAAATTGAATTGCTGCGTATACTATTGACACCTTCCAGTGAGGGACTGCCAATTCATTGCTTACATATTGGTATAAATGACTTCTATGTGCCTTCATTAAATTTTCCGCCTGTTTACATCTGAAAATAATGGTCACTATTGCATCTGCATAAAAAGTGCAGAGGAACATTATAAGGCAAAGAAACATATTAATATCTGTAGATAATTTTACCACAAAAGATGCAAAAACAAACCCTAAAAAAATACTCCCGACATCGCCCATGAAAACCTTTGCCTTGGGGAAATTAAAAGGCAAAAAGCCCATACTTGCAGAAAGCAAAGAAATACTAATCAATCCAATTTCCGTATTATTGATAATAAAAAAACAAAAAAAGGCTAACAATCCAAAGCTGACTACTGCGGTCAAACCTGCAATTCCATTTATGCCATCCATAAAATTATAAAAATTTGCAGTCCCTGTTATAAAAAAAATCGAGGCTGCAAAAAAAACAATCTCTGTTATTGAACCCGGGACCCCTCTGAATGTTAAAACTACTGAACCGGCAATAATTAACTGAATTAACAGACGTAATTTAGCTGAAAGCGCAAAACGGTCTTCCATTAATCCCAATAATCCGGCAATGCAGGCTAAAACAATAAATGAAATATCATACCTTATAAAAAAACCTACAAGAATAAATGCTGTAAATATCCCGATTCCCCCACCCCTCGGGACAGGAAACGAATGCGAACTGCGTTGTTTTGGCTTGTCAATCAGAGCGAGCTGAGGCGCGTAACTAATGACCAGAAAAGAACCAATAATACCTAAGGAAACACCGGCAGAAGCAGTAATAATTACCATCCACATTACTTTATCCAATTCTCTCCGTCCGCTCCCATGTTGTTTTTTGCATGCCTGTAACTGCCTTAAAAAAACCCAGCAAAAGCGCTGTGTTTAAATTACAAAAATAAAAGGGAACATACATGAAAAATGGAATTCTCCTGTTTTTCATATTTTGAATACTTATCCATCCTGCAATTGCAAAAAAGTAGAAACTTAGCTGTAGGATTAAAAAGTTTTTATATAATTCACGGTCCAGAAGAACAATATTCAATATCAGCAATAAAATTAATAAAAAAGGTGCACTCCAGCGGAATATCCTATGAGACCAGTAAATAAATGACCTGATACCTATGAAAGGATTTAATAAGCCAATAAGGTTAATAACAGCGATATAATGCCCTGCACCATCCCTGACATGTCTCTTAAATTCACTCTTCATTGCAGGGGCAACATCTTCATAGGCAATTGCCTGCTCCTCATAAATACATCTGAACCCTCCCTTAACAATCTTCATTGATATTTCAAAATCGTCGTTAATCGTTCTCGCGCTCAATGGTTCAAATAATTCCCTTCTTATTGCATAAATTGCGCCATTTGCTCCAGATACATAACCAACTTTACTTTCCATTTTTTTTAGAGCAGTTTCATAACGCCAATATGCACTTTCACTCTCCCCGCTTATGCCTTTGGTGGGATTTCTATAAACAAGCCTGCCGCACACACATCCAATCCTCCTGTCTTTAAAACGTCTCACAAGATTTTTTAAGACATCTGCTTTAAACTCAGTATTTGCGTCAGAAAAAACAACAATCTCACTTTTTATATCTGACATTGCTTTGTTTAATACCATCGCCTTTCCAATCCTTGGAAATTCTAATAAATGGATTTTTTCATTTTTTACTGCATAATTTTTAACTATTTCATTAGTCCTATCTGATGAACCATCAGAGGCTATCCATATATTGTAATTTCTTATAGGATAATCCAACTTTAAACAATTCTCTATTTTATCGGCAATAACTTTTTCTTCATTATATGCGGCAATAAGGATACTAACAATCGGTAATCTATCAGTTTTTAAATTTTTCTTCTGATTTAAATCAATGCTGGGAATTTTATTTAAAATCATCAAGGCCAAGGGATATCCCAAATATGTATAAAACAACAACAACAGCATCCCCCAAAAAATAAGTTCCAACATTTTGATTGATTACAATAAATCTGTTTAAGTGCTTTTTCTAAAAAGATATTTTACAAATGTCTTTGCTGACATAATAGTTTTTCTCATTTCTCCGGGATTTTTCAGTACACGAATAAGTTTATAACCGAGATATTTCGCCCCTAAATAATAATTTCTCCGCGCGTAATCACAAAAATCAACCAAATCCTTTGCACTTAATTCAGGCGTGCTTACAACACAATTATGCAGACCTTCTTCTGTAAGCCATTTACTGTAATCAGAAGTAGTTAAATACCCGCTTGTATTAGCCCACTCATACGCCTCTGTTCCGGGATAGACCATCAAAGGGAAAAATTGACAGGTATCAGCATTAATCTCCTTTGCGAATTTTAATGACTTCATCAGAGTCTCTCTCGTCTCTCCTTCGTTGCCTGCCATAAAACAAGAGTGAACCATAATGCCTGCTTTCTTAGCATCGGAAGTAAACTGTTTCATTCTTTCTACTGTCAAACCCTTTTTCATATTCTTTAATATTTGATTGTCAGCGGTCTCAAAACCAACAACGATAAGCCTGCATCCCGCCTTTTTCATTAAAACCATGGTATCATATTTAAGATTTGCGCGGCATTCAACCGTCCATGGAAGATTAATATTCTTTTGTATCATCATTTCACAAAATTTTATTGTATGCTCTTGATTGAAAGAAAATGTATCGTCATCAATAAGAACCTCCTTGACATAAGGCAGCTCTTTGATTATATATTCAAACTCAGCGACAATATTTTCAGGACTTCTCTGCCTCTGCTGCCTGCCGAACATCTGCTGGGGATAAACACAATAATTGCATTGTGCATTACATCCCCTGCTCGTAAAAATAGAAATAACCGGGTATCTGCAATGTGCATAAAAATAGTTCTTAATATTTAAATGCTTTTTGTAAACAATTGAAACAAATGCAACCGAATCTAAATTGGCAATTAATTCTCTGTCTGCGGTTGATTTGATTTCTTCACCCATTCTAAGAGTAAGCCCATGAACATCATTTATGTTTTCTTTTTTCTCTAATTTCTGCGCCAGTTCAACAAGCGTCATATCGTATTCGCGCCGGGCAATTGCATCTATTCTCTTATCAATACTTAAAGACTCATCAGGCAATGCAGATACGTGAGGGCCTGTCAGTACAATAAAGCAATCAGGCAATAAGTCTTTTATATTGCCGGCTATTTCAATATCATTAAAAATACTCGGGGTTGACGTATAAACCACAACCATTGCCGGTGCAAAATCCTTTGCAATGTTATAGCAATTTTCTCTGGATAACCCGTCGGCAGGGGCATCAACTAATCTAACTTCATGCCCTTCCTTCTCAAGCACCCCGGTTGCATAGGCATGCCAGATTGGATAGTAAATTGTCCCACTTTTTGTAACAGCAGGGCTGCGGGAAAATCTTGAGAACCTTGGAAGAAATGGCGGATTAAGCATTAAAATTTTCATTGTTTTTTTGCAGGCAGGGTTTTAATAGTTGACTATATAATAAATCAGTTTGGTATACTCATAAAAAACATTTTTTGCACATGGTCGGCAGTTCCACCATTCTTCTGGAAATAAAATTGGATCCGGCGCGGCATGGATATAAAAATTAAGTCCTGCTTTTTCTGCATATTTCTTAAATATAAAGCCTGCCCTTCTTGTATGATAGTTTGAAGTAACCACAATACATGATTTCCAATTCTTTGATTTTATAAATCTTGTTACTGATTCAGCCTCCTCCTGAGTGCTTGCAGCCTGAGTAGTAAGATTGTAAATCAGCGTTTTATTTATCCCATGCCGTAAAGCATATGCCCCCTCCAAATCAGGCCATGAAGGGTTGCAAGGAAGGTCATTCTTGAAAAAATGTTCGTCTTGTATGTGTGGGCCTGTTAAGATAAGCCATTTTGCCTTATTTTTTTTCAGTAATTCAATCGCTTTTGAAATCCGGTTTTCATAACCTCCAGAAAGAACAACAATACAGTCAGCATCTTGAATCTTCTGGTCCACTACAAGAAAATTTCCTGCAAATCGCAGCATTGCAGTCCTGAAAAAATATGCCGCCGCAATTCCAACTGTCAGACAAAATATAAAAATAAGTAACGATTTTTTAACACGCATTTTAAACGGTCAAATATTGAAGCTTTCCAAAACTATTGTTTTTGCCCAGCAAATCTGACCTTATCAGACAATTTACGCAGCAGATTATTATTAAAAAACAGCCGTTGAAAAAACATAGTGGAAGCAATAAATGCAAGCGGGTATTTTAAAATTCCATATTTTGAAAATAATCTTTCAATCCCTTTCCTCTGTACATAAAGCGTAACCTTTCGTAATATCCCGGCAAGTTCTTCCCGGTCTTCACGGCTTAATTCTTTGGTAATAAAAAACGGCTTCCCTGTTTTTTTAGAAAACCTAAGATTCTTATCCATGCTGTTAAGCAATTCAAGGGGGTCGTCTGTCCATGCCTTGTTTTCTTCAACCCATTCCCACAGCTTTGTCCCGGGGAATGGAATCAGATTATAAAAATCGGCTTTAAAGATAGGATATTTTTTTGCTATTTTTATGGAATCTCCTATATCTTCTATCGTTTCTCCGGGAGCGCCATATACAAAAAAAAGTGATATCTCAAATCCGAGTTCACAGCATAGTTTAATTATATTTTCAATTTGCTCTATCGTTTCTCCCTTTTTCAAAATATTAAGCACCTTGTCATTGCCAGCCTCAACACCAATGCCAAAACTTTTGAACCCTACCTCTTTCATCCTAACTAATAATTCTCTGTCAAGGCGGTCAGCCCTAAGTCCGTTTGACGCCCTTATACTAAGCCCCTTTAAATTCCTTTTCTCTATCTCGTCACAAAGTGAAAATACACGGTCGCGATAAAATGTAAAATTATCATCCAAAAAATTAAAAATTCTTTTACCCTTTTTATACCAAAATTCCAACTCATCCCCGATTTTTTCCACGGAACGTATTCTAACCTTTTTTCCAAGGGTCAATCCGACAGAGCAGAAAATGCATGGATAAGGACAGCCCCTTGATGTAATTATACCCATCTCATTTGCATATTTTTCCAATTCAAACTTTTCATACCTAGGCCAGTTAATATCACTTATTTGATCATGTCTGACAAAAGGTGTCTTATATATAACCTTCTCATTATCCCTGTAAATAAGACCGGGTATATTGTCATAACTCTCGCCTCTGCAAAACTGTATTAACGCATATTCTGCTTCTCCCATAACAGCAAAATCCACTTGATCGTATGCCTCTAAAACTTGTTTGCCCATAATAGTTATATGAGGTCCGCCAACAATAGTTTTCAGTCCTGGATATTTTTGCTTAACTGCCCCCATTAGATTAAAAAATTTCTTGTGGCCGACGGTATAAACAGTAGTGCCGACACAATCATATCCCCTTTGCCCTATGAGTTCAAGTATCTCATTCTCTGAATACCCAAGCTTCATATCAACAACATCGTAGTCAATCTTCGCATCTTCCAACGCCTGTGCAAGATATCCGGTCCCCAACGGCGGCCTCGTAGAACCAAGCTCATCCGAATAAACATTGTATAAAAGCAGCATTTTCATTGTGATAGTCCTTTCTTACACACTAAATATTTAATACTTTTCTGTAGAGATTTATTAATTTAAAAGCACTCGATTCCCACGTAAATTCCTTTGCTCTCGCATAACCTTTTTTCCTAAGGCACTCCCCTAATGTTCTATCGGTAATCAATTTCTCAAGAACCTGAGCAAGTTCTTCAGGCTTATTTCGTTCAAAAACCGCTGCCGCATCACCCGCAACCTCAACAAGGGCTTCAGCATCCGAAATAATAACAGGCACGCCAAAATTCATTGCCTCCAATACAGGGATTCCAAAACCCTCAAATTTTGAAGGCATTATGACGGCTGATGCGTAGGCATATAGGTTTGCTATTTCCTGATCTGTCGGATTAGTCAAAAAAACAATATTCCTGCCGATACCAAGCTCGTTAATAATTGCCCTTATCCCCTCGCAGGCATCATTCCCTGCTATGACAAGTTTCAGCCCTAAATGTTTATCTTTCTTCAGAAACTCGTGGAACCCTTTAATAAGGACGCCGGTATTTTTATAGCTTCTGCAATTGCCAATATACAGGAAATAATCATCATTAATAAGCCTGACTTCACTTGTAAAAGCTTTCCCATCAATTCCCAAAGCATTAGATATTACCTCAACCCTGCCATCTGTCTCGGGAAAATGTTTTATTATTTCGTTTTTACAGTAATTTGATACTGCAACTATTGTGTCTGCTTTTTTTAGAGTCCGCCCTGTTACATACCTAAAATATAATTGAAAATATTTATGAAATGACTTGTATTTTATAAAAAAATCAGGGTCGGTAAATGAAAATAAATCATGTATTGTCACAACCATTTTTATCCCTTTTGGAATAAAGCGAGGCAGCCATGAATGCATAGAATGAAATAGATTTATTTTATCAGTCTTCAGAAAGGAATAAAATTCCAAATCATGCATTGGATTTTTTCTTGAGCAATAAGTAAATTTAATCCTGAAATTGTCATTAAGCGTTAATGAGGGTGCCACAGAATCAACATAAATTATATATTTATTTTCCTTGTCAATCTGGGATAAAGCGTCTAATAAGCAAGAAGTAACTCTTGAGACGCCACATATTCTATTTGATATAGATCTGGCATCTATGCCTATTAGCATCATCTTAATAAGATTAAATTATAATTGCGCTAACCACAAATCAGCCCTTTTTGTGCAGACAGCATCTATTTTATATGGCTTTAATATTTTTCTATACTCAGCAATTTCTTCCACATCTCTGCCCTGTAATTCAGGAGAAACAATACATATCTTGAAATGTTGGGATAATACTTTGTATGCTCCCTCGGTCAAAGGCATCTTTGTAAAACAGTCAACCCATATCCAGTCAGCCTTACCCGCCAATGATAAAGCTGTCTCTATGGTTTCATACTCTGAAAAACGGACAGCAACCCTTCCCTCTCCAGTTTTTACCATTTTAATCAAATATGGAAAAGAAAGGTCGAGAAAGAAGTAATCTTTTATTCCGTGCCCTTCGACGATATCTTTAACACGATACTCGATCCCTTCTTCTTTGATATTTAAGATCAATGTCCTGTGCTGAAAATATTTGATCCATTCCTCAAAATCAACCGCATCAACAAAAGGATCGTGGTTAACAATAAGACGATTTCCATAACTGCGGATATCCATTTCAATGCCATATTCTGAAGGAGTGGCACATAATTCCTCTATTGTATTTCTCCTGTGTGCGAGTATTAGCATTTATCTCAACCTCTTTTTTAGTTTAAAACTAAAGTCCAGCGTTCTCTTTATAAACTCCCATTTTGACTTCCAGCCAAAATTCCAATGGGAATGTCCATGAATCCGCTCTGCAAATAATACAGGGAAACGGATCACCCTGAAATTTTGCTT
>ORJL011900688.1_pt1 | contig 10541 bp, 8 predicted proteins | sample 1779941 | NCBI WGS metagenome assembly ORJL01 (sample SAMEA104232317, study PRJEB22302) | groundwater metagenome | biome: forest; feature: aquifer; material: groundwater | place: USA | collected 2011-08-07 | depth 5.8 m | reverse complement strand
CGAGCTGGGTTCAGAACGTCGTGAGACAGTTCGGTCTCTATCCGCCGTGGGCGCAGGAGATTTGAGGAGGGCTCTCCTTAGTACGAGAGGACCAGGAGGGACAGACCTCTGGTTTGCCGGTTGTTCCGCCAGGAGCATTGCCGGGTAGCTATGTCTGGTTGGGATAAGCGCTGAAAGCATATAAGCGCGAAGCCCTCTCCAAGATAAGACCTCCCATCCCGACTCCGGTCGGGAGTAAGGTCACAGGTAGACTACCTGTTTGATAGGCCGCGAGTGTAAGCCCCGTGAGGGGTTCAGCTTAGCGGTACTAATCGACCGAGGGCTTGACCCACATTAAGTCTTGCACAGAACCATCTCTCTTCTCCAACATTCCCTTTCTTTCCAACGGCGCGGGGTGGAGCAGTGGCAGCTCGTCGGGCTCATAACCCGAAGGTCGCAGGTTCGAGTCCTGCCCCCGCTACCAAGATATGTCGTCACCCAGAGGCCCCTCATTCTGAGGGGCCTCTGCTTTTGCATGCGCCAGTCGAAGGGCGCGTTCATGGTTCGACAAGCTCACCACGAACGGCTAAATCCTGACTGCTGAACTTTGCGATCGCCCCGTCGCCGGATGTCCATCGCTTGCCCGCTGGTCGGAACCCACTATAATGGGGCCAGTCCTTGGAAATCATCAGCCTCTTGAAAGCAGGTGGCCACCATGACGTACCATATCTACGGCCTGAAGCTGGGAGAGCGAGACCGGGATTCGGCACTCTTCGCACCAGGCCTGGTGCAATCTCCTAAAGTTCGCCTCTACTACTACATGTGGGTGCTGCGCGGCGAGGAGGGCCATGCGGTGCTGGTGGACACGGGCATCCTGGAAGAGGACGCAAAGCGCCAGGGCCTGATGGACTACACAGATCCGCGAAAGCTGCTGGCATCGGTGAAGGTTGACCCGTCAGAGGTGCGGCATGTGATTCTCACGCACCTGCACTGGGATCACTGCTCCGCCCTGGGCCTGTACCCAAAGGCCACCTTCCACGTACAGCGTGCGGAGGTGGAGTTCTGGACTGGGCCTATGGTCCGCTTCCGGCAAATCAAGCAGTCCGAGGGAAGAGTCGTGGAGCTGGCCAGTATTTCACAAGAGGGCCGCGTCCATTACCTGGATGGCGACGCCGAGATAGTTCCAGGCGTCAGAGTTGCGTTGCTTGGAGGACACACGCCCGGCAGCCAGGCGGTGGTGGTGCAGACGTCCAAGGGACAGGCGGTCCTTTGCGCCGACGCCGCGGACTTTTATCTGAACCTGGAGCACGATATCATGGGCAGTGCCCTGGACCTGCCCAAAGCTCTGATGGCCTTCGACCGGATGCGCAGCATGGCGTCGCAGCCAGGGTTGCTGATCCCCGGCCACGACCCGTCGGTCATGGAGCGGTTCCCCAGCGTTGCGCCAGGTGTGGCGCAGGTGGCGTGAGTGCCTTCGTTCCTCACCCGCTCCCACTGCGCGACCATGGGAATGTCTGATTTCTTGTACTTACAGCTATCCGTCAGGAAAAGAGTCTATCAGCATTCTGCCCACGTAAACAACGAGCCGAAGAACTGTCCCAATGTTCCTCCAACTATTCCCTTTTGCCCGACAGATCTAGCGCTCGAATAACCTTCTGCGACAGCGTTAGAGCCGATCTCTGGCATCAGCGACGACGTTTTTTGAAAGGTCTATCAATTGGTTTGCCTGGTTGACTGGTAGGCCCAAGCAGAGCGGGCTTTGGCTTTGTCTTCTGAATCCGTGTATTGCGTAAGTCCTTAAGCTGCTCCTCAGCAGTGTTTCGTTTTGCTGTTTCTTGCTCAAGGGAGCTACGTAGATGTTCAATCTCTCGGTTCAATCGGTAGTCAATTTCACCGATCATCTCACGAACACCTTTCGCAGGCCCTGTTTCATAATGCCGCGTTCGAATGTCGTCGAGCGCTTGGTCCAACTTCTTGCCCCGAACAAAGTCACTCAACGAAGCCTCAAGCGCTTGCTCTTCTACCAGTGTAGGAACGCGGGACCCAAACGCTCTTTTCTGGATAATGTCTCGGGCATCAGGCAGTGCAAACGCCGACGATCTTCCCTTGGCTACCGCATCGACAATAAGTCGGCGATTGGCATCACCCCAACCGATGCCGGAATTGACGAACCCTGCCCAAGCTGATACGGGAAAAGTCGGAGGCGTTCCCCACCTGGTTGAGGCGCGTACAAAAACCTTTTCGAGAACCGTTTCATTCGAAAGGAACCAGGCTTCTGGAGCGTCTCCTAGATTCTGCATTTCTCGACGACGATGGTAAATATGCAGAAATTGAAGAGCTTCATTTTCGTTAAGAACTTGGGCTCGGTAGTAGGCTCGTTTCTTAGTCCATTCTTCTGTAATGGCCTGCAATACGTCAGCGTATCGGTCAGTCGGCTTGTCATCTTTCGTGCAATTAACAACCTCAATTCCTAGTCCTCTAACGATCTCTTGGATGTGTGCGTCGCTGTATTGTGCTAGGTAGCTATTCCAAGCAGCTCGGCCGACTTCACTGGATGAGTCTTCGACATCTCTAGCTGTCTGACCTTCTCTGAAGCGGTACTGCCGCACGTAACCCTGAACGTAGCAGTTCGCGGTTTTGCCTTGTATGTCTACGTACAACCCTAGTTTCTCAAGATCCCCTTGCTCACCGTCAAAATCTCTTTGTGCGACCAACCTGTGTGCCCTGACCTCCTGTAGCATCGGGTTCAAAACGCAGATCTTGACCCCAGCGCGATGCGTTGCGTTAACCATGGCCGACAGCCAATCGTGGTCTTCATGTTCTCTGATGACGAGAGGAAGCAGCACACTAGAATCGAGATAAAGTTCATACGCCGCCAACAGCGTCTTGATGGATCTTGCGGTCTCAGGATCAAGTCGAACAGAACTGGCCAGGAAAGAAGCGGTCAGCAAGCGTGACACATACTCGACTTCGTCATCAGCTGGGGAAGTGAAAACCAATTCCAAAACCCCTTTGGCGATTCGCCACCTGTCCGTTGTCGTCGGATGTCTTGCCAATATGTCATCAATTGCCTTCAGCGCAACATCCTTACCATGACCGCGAAAAACCCATTCCGCTAACGTCTCCCCGAAGTCTATGCAAAGTTCAGAGACGCAGATGTCCAGATATTTCTTTAACTCGGCATCCAACCGGTGGCCCGCATCGTCGGGAGATAACCGTCTCTCGACCGACCTGAAGAACTTCTCCCGCTCACCACTGAACTCGGCGCTTGCTACTGTGGTCAATTCCTGTAATCGCCCGGAGGCCGACCGGAAGTGCCCGATGCCCGTTTCTTCGATCACACCCTGATTTGCCAGGTAACTAGTGACCGAGTCTGCGAAAGCCAAACACCAGTTGTATCCGATCTCCAAGTTTGCTCGAATGCGCTCAGCAACCCACACACGATCAAAGTCTCGCTTGGCAGTAATATCCTCTAGAAGTACGCACGCGAGAACCCTCTCCGCAATGTCAGTTGAGCGAAGTTGATCAAGATAGCGGCTAAGCGCGACGAACGCTTGCCTTTGCTCGGCAGACACAACCACCTGTGCCGGCGACGGAGAAATCCGTCGAGCGTCGACGCGGGCTGTCTTTCTCGAGCCTTCCAAACCCGAAAGCCAATTGGGCAACTCGTCCCAAGCAGATATCGGAGCCATTGCTACTACGTTGGCGGGCAACCTAGGAGCAGACTCACCTTTTAGACCAACGTACCAAGACTGATGGGCAAATTGGTAGTTGTCCGCCAGGTAATCAAACAACTGTGGGATTTCTGGATCGGAAAAACTGTATCCAATGAAAAGAATCGAGGCTGTCTGCTGCACAGAGAAAAGGGCGGCTCTTAGCCGCTCGCCCCGGTTACCCTGAACCAATGATTTGTAGTCGCTAGTGCCCAAAACCATAAAGGGGCCACCATCTCTGACCGCTGTGTCGATGGGATCTAGATAGTCATCGATGTCGCCATGTAGCTTGATTAGGAAATGCCCCTCCACGACATCCCTGGGAACTTTCCCAAGGTCCAGCAAAGAATTCTTAAGCCGACGAGCATCGGCTACGATAATGCGCTCCACCACTCTATCGAAGTTCGTTGTTACAACCCCATGAAAGCCCAGTCGAGACAATTGATTACAAACTGCGCTTGGTTTGTCGGAAGCCAGATGCCGCCTAACACTGGCGGTCACGGCTTCTCTACTTGTCGCGTTTATCAAGAGATCCACTGCATCTGCCATATGCCCGGGGATCTGAGCAAAGGCTTCGGCAGATTGTCGGAAAGTTGGCGCCAGATTGTGCGATGCAGTGAGATCAGAGATGATGCCATCAACCAAACGTTTCCAATCTGGCAAGCCCGCGTCCCTGGTAACGCCAGCGCCACAAAAAAGAACACACTTATCAAAAGCTAGTGCTCTGGCGATTTCTTCCATCTTGTCCTCCAAGTTCAACTGAAACAGCGCTCATGAACAGACGCTATCCCGGCTTGCCAAGTACTCTTTCTTTGCAGTCGAAGCAGTCCATCAGACAGTTGCTGCCCAGATGACTGGGCGTAGTGTGAGCACAGCGTCCCCTGACCAGGCAACCACCTTCGCCTCGAAGACTTGCCTGAAGCCACGCCACTTCCCGTACGCGCAGTATACTACCGAAAATCCCGATCGTGCTCTACCCTATTCATTGGCCTTTCTCCAATCGATTCACCAGCATTTCTAGAGCCAGATTTAGTAGCTTTAACACGGAGGTTTTCGGTTCCAGGGCCAGCGACATATTAAGAGGCCAAGCCCTGCGTACCCCCTTCTACTACACGCCGCGTTTGATGTCGTCCAGCGCCTTCTTCATGTCTGCCTCTGGGACGCGGACTTCCACGCCGGAACGCTCCTCCTGTAGCAGCATGGCCACGCGGGAGTCGCGCTGTTCCCAGCCGCGGTTCATGGCCTCGTTAAGCTCTTGAAGCGCCAGGCTGCACAGTCGCATTGGCACGTCGAACTCTCTGGCCAGGTTGAGGGCCAGGTTTACGTCCTTGTAGGCCAGCTTCAGCGCAAAGTCCGGCGGATCGAACTTGCCTGGCAGCAGGTGCTCCGTCAGCCCCTCGAAGGGGCCACGCCGTCCCTGAGCGCCCTGGCGCACCGCCAGCCACAGGTCCAGAGGGTCTACTCCTGCCTTCACGCCCAGGGTGAACACCTCCGCTACGATGGTCTGGATGGCGTAGCCTGCGCAGTTATGCACCAACTTGGCTATGGAGCCGCAGCCAATGGGGCCGACGTAGTAAGGCATTTCGCCTATGGCCTTCAGGGCAGGCTCGCAGCGCTTGTAGACCTCTTCATCGCCGCCGACCCAGATAGCCAACCGCTTGCTGCGGGCGCCTGCCGGGCCGCCGCTGACCGGCGCGTCCAGCATATCGATGCCCTTGGCCGCCAGGATGCCGTGGAGCCGCCGCACCAGGGCCGGCGAGTTGGTGCTCAGGTCGACGTATACTTTGCCCTTCTTCATCCCTTGCAGGATGCCGTCTTCGCCCAAGACCACCGCCTCGACCTCGGTTGGGCCGGGCAGCGATGTGAACACGACGTCGCTGGCCTCTGCAACCTGGCGAGGCGTGTCCGCCCACGTGGCGCCCGCTTCCAGGTGGCGCGTGGCCACCTCGGTGCGGATGTCATGGACGGTCATGTCGAAGCCGCCGCTGCGGAGATTGTAGGCCATGCTGCCACCCATGGTGCCGAGTCCGATGAATCCTGTCTTCATGTTGCCCTCCATAGCGATGCTTGTTTCAGAGTCCTCATGGTTTCCCTCGCCTTGACCCGAAAGTCCTTGGCTGGCAAGAAGTGTCACCCTGAGCGAAGCGAAGGGTCTGGTGTGGGGCAACAGCCAGACATGAAGTGATACCCCACCCCAGATTCTTCACTCCGTTCAGAATGACTTTTCGTGCAAAGCAGGGACACCCCCTTAGACCCCCGGCAGTCCCGACTCGTCGGGACTGCACCCTCCTGACGTTTGAGGCAACGCGCGTTTTTCATAGAGAATGCTGCCAACACTGACAGGTCCTTCCGCGCCGCCTCACCTTCGTCACGTGAAGGCGTCGGACGGCGCTATCGTACACAGTATGGACGGCCTATTCAACAGCCAACGTTATGTCTAGTGGCCTTGGCTGCAGTTGTTCCCACTCCCCTGCCTCACTATAATCCACGCGACAGCCATACGTCGGCAGGTCACAGGAAAAGGAGCACGGGCATGAAAGTCCTAGTCATGGGAGGCACCAGGTTCATTGGGTTGCACATAGTACGGCAACTGGTGGCACTGGGCCATGAGGTCACCACCTTCAATCGCGGCGTCTCGCCCGCCGAGCTGCCTGCGGGGGTGAAACGCCTCTACGGCGATCGCAAAGACCACGCGGGCATGCGGAAGGCGCTGGCCGGCCACCAGTTCGACGCCGTCATCGACACCAGCGCCTACGCCTTCGATGACGTGAGCATCGTCGTGGATCTGTTCAAGGGGCGCATCAAGAACTACGTCTTCACCAGCAGCGTCGGCGTCTACCAGCCCACGGAGCTTGCGCCTATCACCGAGGACTTTCCACGCTACCAGGGCTTCCACGATCCACGGGTCAACATCCCTGCGGACGCTCCCTGGTACCCCACGGACAAGGCCCGCTGCGAGGACTACCTCTTTGATCTGCACCAGCGCGAGGGGTTTCCCGCCACGGCCATCCGCCCAGGCAACGTCTACGGGCCGGACAACAACGGAAGGCAAGACCTGCTGCTGTTCGTGCGCCTGCTGCGAGGGCGGCCCATCCTGATGCCCGGCGACGGCACCAGCTTTCTCCACTTCGGGCACGTCCACGACCTGGCTGCCGCGCACATCGCCGTGCTGAGCAGCCCGCGCGCCGTGGGGCAAGCCTACCATCCCGTGGACCCGCACGCCGTGACGCAGAAGGGCCTGGTGGAGATGATGGCGAAGATCGCGGGCAAAGAGCCGAACATCGTCCACGTCCCGCTGGAGGTCGCCAAGGCGGCTGAACAGCCGATCTTCCCCTACTCTCGCAGGGCCGACGGGCTATGGCGATGGAGCGCCATCTACAGCATCCAGAAGTGCCTGGACCAACTGGCGGGATGGAAGCCCGTGTATGACACCGAGTCCGGCATGCGCGACTACTTCCGCTGGATAGTGGAGAAGGGCCTGGACAAGGGAGAGTACGACTTCTCTTACGAGGATGAGGTCGTCCGGCGCCTCCAGGGAGGGGCCACCCCGCGGCGCAGGCCGGAGGGATAGACCTTGTCCTCAAGCAGCGTTGGCGGCGTGGGCCAGCCTTCAGAGACACCCATGGTGAGGGGTAGGCCAAAACATCTCCTTGACCTCGACCCAACACCTACATATATAATGCGCCCGAAACGCCAGGCTGTCCGCCGGCAAAGGAAGCAAGCCAGGGAGGCAAAATAAGGAGGCGGCCATGTCCACGCAACCAGGATACCTCAGCCCAGAGGTGCTCATCAGGGAGTTCAAGAAGAACGGCGTCACCCATGTGGTGACCCTGCCGGATAGCGAGACCAACTACCTCTACCTGGCCATGGAGGCGGAGCCTACCCTGGACGTCGTGCCCGTGGCACGAGAGGGCGAAACCATGGCCGTAGCCGCAGGGCTTATCGTTGGCGGCAAGACCCCCGTATGCCTCATCCAGAACACGGGCATGTTCGAGTCGGGGGACTCCATCCGCGGCATCGCGCTGGACTTGAGCCTGCCAATAGTCATGATCATCGGGTACCGAGGCTGGACGCGCCACGGCGTAACCCCTGATTCGGCGGCCCGCTTCACCGAGCCCATCCTGACCGCCTGGGGCATCAGTCACTACCTGGTGGAGCGGGACGAGGACGGCGCACGCATCTCCACCGCCTTCCAGGAGGCCAAAGCCACCAGCCGTCCGGTTGCCGTGCTGGTCGGCGACGAGTACCACGGGTTCTACCGGCCTCCAGTAGGGCAGCCATGAAGTCTGTTTACGAAAATCTTGCTGTAAACCCACGACTTAAGTCGTGGGTTTCAGGAACCGCTCATCCTGAGCTTGTCGAAGGGAGTGAGCGGGACACAAGTTAGAACCTCACAGGAGCAAAGCCATGATCAACCAGAGAGAGCTAATGGAGCTGCTGGAGCAACACAGGGGCAACGCCGTGGTGGTCTCCACCATGAGCGCCAGGGTGCCGTGGGCGCAGACCAGCCAGACGCCTAACCGTGACGTGCCCATCATGGGCGCCATGGGCAAGGCATCATCCTTCGCGCTGGGGGTGGCCCTGGCCAGGCCCAACGTCAAGGTCATAGTCCTGGACGGCGACGGCAGCCTGGAGATGAACCTGGGTTCCATGGCCACCATCGCAGGCAAGCAGCCTGCCAACCTCTACCACTTCGTGCTGCAGAACGGCGTGTACGCCGTCACCGGCGGCCAGCCCATTCCAGCAGTGGAGACGATATCTTTCAGCCAGATGGCCAAGGGCGCGGGGTACGCCGCCACCTATGAGTTCGACGATCTGGAGGAGTTCAGCGCCAACATCCAGAAGGTCCTGCAGCAGAAGGGGCCGGTCTTCGTGACCCTCAGGGTAGTGCCGGAGATAGAGAACGAACCCACCAGCCGCCGTCCCAGGTTCCCCGGCAGGCCCGTCAACCTGGCGGTGCGCGACCTTCAAGCGTCCCTGGCGGCAAAACCATGATCCCGTCCCAGGAAGCCATCAAAGCTATTCACCTGCACCGTGGCAAGGCGCTGGTGGTCGCCACCATGACAGGCCGGCTGGAGTGGGCCGCCGTCTCCCAGGAGCAGCAACTGGACATACCCTTCGTGGGGTGCATGGGCAAGGCGTCGTCCTTTGCCTTTGGCCTGGCGCTGGCGCAGCCCAAGAGAAAGGTGCTGGTGATAGACGGCGACGGCAGCCTGCTGATGAACCTTGGCTCATTGGCGTCGGTAGCCAACAAAGCGCCCGCCAACTTCTACCACTTCCTGCTGCAGGACGGCGTTTACACCACCACCGGCGGCCAGCCGATACCGGCGGTGGACAAGCTGTCCTTCGCTGGCATGGCGAAGGAAGCGGGCTACGCCGCGGCCTACCAGTTCGATAGCCTGGAGGAGTTCGCCACGGAGGTGGAGGGCATCTTGCGGCAGCGTGGGCCTGTGTTTGTCTGCCTCAAGGTGCGCCACGAGGATATCCCCGCCGACCAGGCCCGCCCCATGAAGCAGGCCGTCCAGGAATTGCGGGCGCTGTTGGCGAAGACTTAACGTCGATATCCAGATATCTTATGAAGAAACCGATTCCTCGACGAGCCGTGCAATCCTGTCATATATCTCTTCCTGAGGGCCTTCTGCAAGATTGACCAGCGGAGCAGAAGGGTCATTGATTGCTTGAAAGGTGCTCAAGTTCCGATCCCGCGTGAACCTGCACGGTTTCACAATCAGTGGAACAATCCTCGTCCCATTCGCTTCGGCGCGCTGGAGCAACGGGGGCAACTCGTTGTCTATGATAAAGTCCGACGCCAAGAAGTCTGCACTAAGTATTAGAATTGCAACACGGGCTTCTGAAAGAGCTTGCGTGATTCGGTCCTTCCACTTATCGCCAGCTTTCAGTTTGGTGTCAACGAATAGCTCAATCCTGCCATCACGTTCAAGAGGGCGAAGGTGAACCAGTAAGCGGCGTAAGAAGGCCGTGTCATTATGACTGTAACTAATGAATACAGTGCCAGCAGCACGCATTGCCTGCGTTTTTGCTTCAAACTGTTCAGGATTCTCAATGGCTTGTCGAATCGCCCATTCCAGCAAACGGGCAAATTCGCCTGAGCCAATCACCTCACCAAGGGTCACTCCCGAGTCCAAGCGCACGTTACCGCTCAGGGCAACTGTTTTAAGGTCATAGAACACCACTCGTTCAGAACGGAGATCGAATGGAATGCTCTCAGTCGCCTGAGCAACCAGTATCAGCGGCTTCTTGAGCCCTCGAGCTATTCCTATTTCATATGAAACGTTGGGATTAGAACCTGTTACATCCGCTATAACCAGATCAACGCCACGTATCATACGCTCGATGGTCTGTGGTATTGGCTCAGAGAGAGATGAGAACAAGTCACTGCGAACTGCTTCTGCCCCGGCGGCTAGAATTGCAGAAACGATCAAATCATACACTGGTCTAAATTCCTGGCGGAATGGGTAGACTACGAATACTCTCTTCCTCGATTGGTCGCTCATACCACCGTTCTCCTCCATTGTGCAGAGTCGAATATCCGTATCAATTCCGACCGAACGTCCTAGGTCAATTGCAGTTTGTTGATCCACAGATCGAGATGACGCCCCATGAAGCAAGCCGTCCAAGAACTGTGAGCGCGGCTGGCTAGCTAACGGCCCCTTACCCTGCCGCCGCCAGCCGCTTCTTCGCTTCGTTGTAGACGCGGGCGGGCAGCGGGCCTTTAGCAGCAGCGGCAACGTTCTGCGCCACATGCTCCGGGTCCAGTGAGCCAACGATGGTGGTGTTCATGTCCGGGTGGCTGATAGTGAACCGCAGCAGGAACTCGAACTGGCTCAT